>Ga0268250_10001147_pt1 | contig 11713 bp, 11 predicted proteins | sample AgamicAsSfe_FD_200448 | JGI IMG/M metagenome (GOLD analysis project Ga0268250, IMG submission 200448) | Agave microbial communities from Guanajuato, Mexico - As.Sf.e (v2) (version 2) | ecosystem: Host-associated > Plants > Phyllosphere > Phylloplane/Leaf | place: Guanajuato, Mexico | collected... | reverse complement strand
GTTGCGCTTCCTGTGGGACTTACCATGTCAAAACTCAATTTTTAGGGATCTGCAGCTACGCGACTGGTATGTGCTCGTGACGAGAAGTGACCCGCGCAAACTCGGCGACAGATCATAGTAAAGAGTCGGTATCTGCTGTAAGGTTCGGAAAGATGGATGGACGTGCGTGTTGGTTATGATTGAGCGATGTATTGAAGATTGTGGGAATGGATTGAATCTACCTAGGTATTGACCAAAACTGACATCATCACGGCGCATAGGCCTGTACGCCCAGACAAGGACGCAGATTTTACTTCGGCTTGCCATATCTTGCTCGCGCCCCTTTTCGACATAGCATCTATGGAGGCTTCTGAGTTTTCCCCAGCGTTGATGCGTTCTCTAGCTGATGCACTTCCGGCAACAACGCGCGACATCACACAGTAATGACTACCTTAAGATGATAGTTCGCTGGTATGCGGCATGGCTCACAGCATGGTCGTGGTTCTCTTGTGGCTATATTATGAACGACATATGTGTGCTGGTTGTTCACTAGGTCGAAAGTAAGGCGAACGCCTCCATGGCCTTTCGTACAGCCTCGGTTGCTTCTTTCTGCGGAACAAGATCGACACCAGCGTCAGCGGACTGTTCTGAACGCCCTACTCCTATAGCGTCGCCTACTATTCCTTGGCTTATATCTGTGTCCTCTGCCTCATCGTCACCCGGAATCTTGCGTAACACGGCTTTAGAGACTCCATCGTTTGATGTCGGATCACGATAATCCCATCTGCCGGGTTGCTTTCGATATGGCTTATTCACCTTGGCTAGGTTCTTATGGACCGCCGTACCGGGACGTTTTCGAGGCTTCGTTATCTTTTCATCAGAAGGCGCATCTTCCACTCCTCCAAAGCCATCTTGTCGCATGAATTGGTCGAAGAACTGCATGCGAGGTTCGTCGATTTTGGAAGCTGCTTTACATCCCCGGTAATCCTTCCTCAACATTGCCGCGACGTACTTGTTGGCGAAGTGCTGTATTCTGTCCTCAATCGACTCGATACCCTCCATGGGAGTGTCATTACTGGATCCAAGAGTAAGACTGTCTAGGGCTACTTCCGCACGTACTACATCAATCAGACAACTCGGGCATGCGAACGGCTGGCCTTGCATGGGATGCACACAGGTCACGCCACAGCTTGCAGTGTACTCAGTCTGAATCCGATGGCCACACTGAAGATCGTGAAAAGTCGACGAAGGGTTACATGGACTGTACATGTCGTAGAATTCCTGCTCACTCTCTCTAGTCTGGAGCTGGCGCTGTTGTCTTTCTGCTTCAGCTACATTTCTGTGGAAATTGTCGATAATAGCACGAGCGTGGGCGGTATGAGTATCCATGTCGATAGGCCTGTCAGTTTGTGGAGCTGGGTTGTGTGTAGAGGGCAGTCAAATGTATGGGGTTGATTTTGAATTCTTGCATTGAAAAAACTCATGAGGCGGTGATTGGTGTTGTATGCTAACAGTGGAAGTTGTTGATCTAGACGTTGAGTGGTGTTCGAGGGAGACATTAGACGATAAGACGGATCGGATCCTCGCGTGACAACAAGCACTATGCCGAAAGCGGATAACTAACTTAATGACAGGGCCTCATCCTTGCACCGACTCGCAGCCAGGTACCCGCAGGACATGTCGGCGAGGCCTTCTACTTGTGTATCCTCATCCGACTCACCACAATGTCGAATGGCGGGTAATGCAACTCAACTCCCGCATTTGTCTCAAGTAGGACGACCTTGCTCACAGGCCATCCATTGTTGTCTTGATAGCCGTCGAAGTCAAACCAATCGCAAGTCTCTAGTCCTGGAAAGATCATCCTCCAAACCTGCGCTCCAGGTCCAAATTCATTTGCCTCGCCTACGCCTTCAGCCGGCTCTAAAACAACACCCTGGGGGGTGGAGAAGTAGCGTGGCTGTGCATCGGCAGTCCAGGACAGACGGTCTATAGCCTCAAGCGCCGACGAACCGTTCACAATCAAGGAGCGGAGGTATAGGATCTGGTCTTGAACCACGAGATCTGCATACGTTGAGGAGGAGTTTGAGAGAGCAGCGCCAACTTGATCAGTGATTAGTCCAGTGTCTTCGCCAGCATTATAGAACCCTGCGTATCGCTCCTTTGTTCTCTCGCTCAACGCTTCCGCAAACGCAGGCGCAAGGATGTCATGCATAGCTGCCCTGATCATGCTCGTCGATATTCCTGTATATTCCGCCAGGCCAGATTGCTGCGCTAACACGATAATACCATATCCAAGGTTTGGTATATTGTCAATCCAGCTATGCCAGCCTCCACCGTCACCAGACTTTCCGAAGATGCTGTATGTCTTTTTACTTTCTTCTGCCAGACTGGCATTTTCACTCGTCGGCAACGACAAGATCTCGATCTCCCATCCTGGGCCGCTTTGCTGTTTGCCGTCTGGAAGGATGACACTTGGTTTCATGACTTGGCGACGCTGGAACAGCGTAATAAGCGTGGGTTCGGGAGTAAGCCATAGATTATATAGATAACTGGCGAGGTCGTTTGCGGAGCTCCACATGCCGGCTGCTGGATCATAGCCCTCGCCTATGATCAGATCGGCCCAGTTGTCACCGCCTGGGATACCCACATCTGGGTGGTGATCTTGTGGAATGGTTCCAAAAAAGCTATGCGTCATATTCAGGCTCAACAGCAGTTCTTGAGTCGCAAGCTCGGACCAGGTCAGAGAGGAAGAAGTCACATTATTGTAGTAAGCGGCGACAGCGGCACCCAGAAGTCCCAGTCCAGCATTGGAGTAAGCAGCTCTCTGTCCTGGTGCGAACATCAAATTCCTTGTCGCGATTCCGTCGATAACATTCTGCGCGCTTTCGCCTGCCCAGGCCGATCCAATAGTAGGCGCATCCGCTTTACCGGTACTGAGAATCATGTTGAAGCCAGTACTATAGCTTTCTCTCGGGATTCCTGCTGTATGACTTGCAAGCATACGGAGTGTTATCTCACTGCCGCCATTGTTCCAGTCATTCTCTGGCAGAGCGAACGAGGGAAGTAGTTGACGAACGGGCGTGTCAATGGTAAGGAGCGATGAGGACGAAGATGAATTTCGTCTCAGTTGGTTCTCGATAACTAGAGCGGATGCCATTGCGACGTTTTTCGAAACGGAAATCAAGCGGAAGATAGAATCGCTGGTCACTTCATTCGCTCCAGCGGGGGCGAGATCAGTCTCATTGAACTTCAGCGTTCCGTTGTTGAACGTGTAGGCTGGCTCTGGGCTTGACGCATGAACCTTTCGTATGTGAGCAACCTATCTTTTGGTATAGCTAACCTAGTACATACGACGGCGAAGCTGAGTCCATCACGGGTAGTGTCAATGTATAGCGACGAGAGATTCTGCTGCACTTGTTTGAATGCAGCAATCACTGCCGGATGTTGGAGTATAAGCGGATCAGACAGTATCTTGTCCGCAAAGTCGGGAACGCACGCGCACGTTCCACGGGCAAGCAGGTATGCCGCAAGTACGAGAATCGTCTTCATGGCAACTGGCACTGTTGTTGAGATCGATCCGCAGAAGCCAGGCCTTGAGGCGGGTGCGCATTGTTGGGTCGATGGGGTATTTGTACATTCCAGAAGTGCAACGTAGATGCGGACGATCAGGTACCGCCGAAGTGATCCAAGAGACGCGTCGTACGCCGAGATGGCAGAGAGGACGCATCAAGCCAATCATGTGCTTGTGCTTCTACCAAAAGAGACACCTGCCTATCGGAGCTAAATCAGTATGCAGCAATAGCTGCTGCAGATAAAGCATGAACCTGTTAGTGTTTTTGCAGCCTCCCACTTTACCCAAGTACCATAGGTAATCGACACAATGGATTAAGCAATTGCGGAACGGCAAGCGCGGTGTGACCTTTGAGAGTTGAAGCATCTGGTAATTGCTTAATTGCCGAAATGAAGACGAGACGGACCGAGAATGGAAGGGATGAGACTGGGTGTACGAAGTACGAAGGTTAAGCCAAGAGTGGGGCTACCGTGTCAATCCTCACCCCAGTTTACGCCTATCGCGAAGGATCATCAGCCTTACATGTGTCGGCGACTTCTATCACTTGCCCCCTATCTGTAGCAGTGATCAATGCATGCGAGCTATTGATATAACTTCTGCTCTGACTTTGTAGTATTGTAGGTTCTAACCTGGCCTATACATTCAAATTCACAGCGAAGTGACAAAAGGAACGTCACACCGACAGGTCCGAAAATGGCGGATCATGAGAGCACCAGGAGAAAGCGCTCACGTTTCGCGAACTAAACGAGAGGTCCAAAAGATAACAAGATGATCCTATAGATAGCTCGTATGACGCTGGAGATGCCTAGGTAGTCACATCCCGACAGAAATAAATCTGAAGTTGCGCATATCCGTAGTCCAATTTTGTGTTAACGAAACAGTAAAATGCCCATGATGGTCATATATGTATATCCGATCTCGTTGACATGGAGATAGGCAACATTGCGGTTCTACCAAAGTAGTCGTCATGCTTAATTAACCTCTAAGCTCACAAAGTGATTGTCATGATGAGCTTTACCGCTACTCTTGGTGATGGCACTGTAAGGGAGCAAGAGGTATCAAGAATATCTATTATTGGAGACCACTATTTTGTCACATGGCGTGAAGACTTCCAAAGGGAAGAAACTGTACACGTTACATGCTTCCGAGACGTGTCTTCATCAACCACTAGTTCCGTGATGGGATGATACAGGAACTTTCAACTACAACGATTCAAGATGTTTCTACTACTTTAAGTACCAGCAGATAATGAGGCCTATCTAGGACCGTAAGTTGCAGAAGCTGAAGTGGTCGGAAAAGCTCACCACCCGTACACTACCCGAGGTCCTCAAAGCCTATATGAATGCTGTGCACCTGGCATACATGATGTAGTAAAGGCGTATAGTGTACAATTCAACAAACTCCCGTCATGTCAGATACCAGAAAAGTATGTCATCTCAACATCATACATGTCATTATTCTCATACTCCAGCCCCTCGAAAAGCTTGCACAGCAAGCACTTCGATCTAGCCTCACATCAATGCATTGCGAAAAGTTATCCGAGCCACAACGACCCGTCCATCACCACCATAAGCGTGACACTCCATTCCAACGCACCGACCTCACCTAAAACCCCTCTTGTTCTTTAACGGCGAATCTCCAGCTCCTCCTCGTCTCATTACCCTGCCCAACCCATCTGTCCCTGTGCAGAATACACACACAAAAACCTTGGGTAACCACTCCTCCCTCATTCCTACACAACCAAGATGCAACCACTTGTTGCAAGCCTCACACTGCACCATCGGCATTCCCTCATCTTCCACCATACCCTCACAAACACAACGTGTGCTATCGTTTGACCGAGCACTACACTCGGTTGATGGCGTGGTGGTGGTAGATGGGGAGTGGTTGAAGGAGTTAGAGTAAGGGTCGTAGTTGTGATTATGAGGTAGATTTGTAGTTGACAGGTTGGATATGTCGGCTGAGGCTTGAGCCCAACGCTGGTTGTGAGCAAGAAGTGTATTTTGAGACGCACGTTCTGAACTTGTCAGTAACAAGAGTGTAGAATCAGCGCGTGGCTATCCTACCAATGCGTTGTTGGCGAGCGCCTACGACCTTTTTCAGGGCACCTAGGGCGTCGCCGGGGGAGTCGGGCATGTGGTGGTCCTCGGGGTGAGCGGAAGACATAGGACGTTCCATTGCGCTGAATCGACGGGTGGTGTTATTGTCGGTGGCGGACCTCCGCGTGGATCTAAGAAGCTCAAATGAGGCCTTGGAGAGAGCATCAGGTGCAACCCTTGAGGCAGAGACGGATCGTGCCATCTTGAAGGAAGCGGGTCTTTCGAGTCCGCCGCTATCTGCTCGAGCGTGTTTCGCAGCTCGGCGTTCAGGTTGTGGTATGGCGAAAGAAGAGTTCCGACTGATGACCGGAGCCGGCTCGTCGTCTTCAGATTCGCTTTCATCATCCTCATAAAGCCCAGGATATTGGCGTCTAAGATCTTGCTGAGATGTCTGCCGCTTATTCTTGGGAGTCTCTTCGTCATCTCCAGCATGCACAGTCTCTGTCCGAGCTCGACCTGTCTCGTCGATGATGAGTCTTGTCCGAGGTCTTCTCAGCTCCGGTATCGATTTGAGCGCTCCGCCGCCTTGACGCTTCAGCGGTGATGAACGACGGGGTATCGTTGATGCATTGGCTGGAATTGATGTCCGAGGATCCATCGCAAGTGATTTGGCTGCCATTATTCCACCGTCTGTATTGCTTCGCTGCAGTACAGGTTTGGCGTTCTCTGCCGATCCGGTTGAAGAAGCTGTGTTGCTGCGCGAATGCTGGCTCCTTGACTTCTTCGCCATCTCCCTCTCGTTTTGTGCATCGCGCAATTGTGTCTCGTACGGTTGCCGTGACATGTCCAGAAAGGGATGATCTGGCATGTTCCCAAAAGAAGAAGTCATGTCGGGATTCGAGAAGCTGAGCAGCATGTTGGGGTCAACACCAGCAGACGTATACACGAACGAGCCAGGTCTTGAACCTTGTCTCTGTGATGGTGTATTTGCAAAAGACGCTGGCATGGGAGACGCTTGAAAGCTTTGGAATGCCGGCGTTTGCATCATGTTAGCTTGATTCATCGCCTGCCAGTTCATATCGTGCTGTGGCCTATGTGGGGTAGGACCAAAGGGATCAACGCCTAGCGGTACATCTAGATCCATTTGCATGCCATCGTTAGCTGGATCCCAGAACAGCTTTGATTGAGGCATAGGCGGCGCAGACATTGGCCCATGGCTGGGAAACTGCATCATGTGCGGAGTGTACTGCAAGTCGGCGAAACCATACGGAGTCTGGTTGAAAAGTCCGCCTGATGATTCCGGCAATTGGCTGGGCGTTCTATGCACCACAGTAGCTGGAGTGGCTACCTCAGTTCCGCCACTTTGTTGCACGCTCCTCCTAGACGAAGCGTCCCTCGTTGGAGGTGGCGTTTGCATGTGTGAAAAGTCCATACTGACAGGGCGTGACCCAAACTGTCCTTGTGAGCCAACCTTCCTCAGCCGATTAGGGTCGGGCGACGACGACAGTCTTCGGGAAGCGTCGACCGGCGGAAGAGGTAAATTTTGAGGAGCGAAGTGGTTGACATGGAACTCTGGGTCTTCGGGTGTGCGGACGGGCTGGCTATACGAGCTCGACGGCCGACCTAGAGGCGTCGACAGTGTGAAGGAGGGCGTTTGCACAGGGGTGTGCTGCCCATTAGGTAGTGGAGTGGCCCAGGCGTCGAGGAAGTGCGAGTGAGGAAACGTCTCAGTCTTGGGTGTTTTGAGACTTCCGTCAGGGAACGTCACCGATTTGGGTGTGGAGGATGGACTTGGTAGATGCCAGTCCGTCGATCTAGCACGCGACCCACGTTAGCCTGGGGCACTTGCAGCTGCGAGCCGAGACATGAGGAAAACCAAAAGTGCAATCTATGAACGGATTGGAAGGGAGTCTAAAGAAAAGTATCTTTGGCACAGGATGGGAAGCATGGCAAGGGATGATGCAACGAGCTCCAAATGACAACCGTGCGGTGTTGCCTGCCCTCTGCCTAACCCTAGACCTTCATTGGACATAGTCTGTCTGATAGTCATGTCTGGTCCGACATAGCCTGGCAGAGAAGCCACCGACGACGGGAATAGTGCACCATGAAGCTCGTTGCGCCAGCGGAGACAGTGTACATGTTCCGAACATGGGAACGTGGAAGAAAGTCGTACCCATAAATGTGCTGATCCAAACTCATAGCAAACCCAATGACGCAAAGTCCTGACACAATGCCCTGCCCTACAGACCATGTAGCGTGTAATATAAGACGTCGTCGACGGGTTCGAGGGAGGCGTTCGGCGGGGGTTGGATCGAAAGACAAAGGCGCCCTGGCTGGGACGTCTTTGGACTTCTTTGTTGGCGGGCGGCAGAGGGCAAAGGCTGCCAGATAGACGATGTAGCTGTGATACCTGTTGGGTAGTACAATCCAGTAGTGGCAGTAGTAGTAGTAGTAGCAGCAGGGGTTATGGCAGCGTGGTGAGACGTTGAAGATGCAGGTACCGGACGAGGGGGCGTAGGCACAGCGCAGTTGTGAAGAGGGTCCTGCAGGCTTCGGTCTGCTCACGCTGTAACGCTTTGCAGTGAGCAGGGACGGTGAAAGGTTTCTTCACGTACTAGGCAGGGCAGTGGGGCCGGGGAAACTGAAGCTGCAGTTGCAAAGGTTGTAGTTCGGCAAAGATGAATAATTGATAGTACCGATCGTGACCCGCAGCAGCACGAGCAACACGCAGTTGCGGCACGAGCGACGTTGCTTAGCCAGACTCTCCTGAGCCGTCGGCAGCGTCTAGCTCAGGTACCGAGCCCGCATGGGCCGTGAAGGGCGATATAGCGAGGCTGTCATAATTGGGTGGTAAGGGCAGGGAGGAAGCATGGGAGAGGCTCTTTGTCGTCGCCGCAGCCAGCCAGGCCAGCCAGCCAGGCGAAGCTTCACCCACCCGATGCACCTAGTAGCGAATAAGGTGATAGGCTCGGCCAGGAGTACATAACGATGAGCTAAGTCGCGAACGGACACGGAACGAACTGCACCATGGCTTGGGGTGCTGCGTGCCGTAAGGATGAGATGGGTAGAAATGACAGGTCCACGCTGAGGTCTTGCCTAGAAGCCGACGCTAAACCGACTTTCTTGTCCCGTCGACCCAGTCAGAGGCCCAGCGCTCGTCCAACCACGCGACTATCCTCTGCAACCTCCTCGACAAGCGTGCAACTACCCACGATGTTCCAAGCATCGCATCCTGCACTCCTTGCTCCTCCTTCACGAATCGGGCAGCAACCTCCGCAAAATAAGCAACAAAGGCAAAACTGCTCGCCAGTGCCAGCTGGCAAGCGACGCCGAATAATTAATCTAGCCGTCATCATGCAAATCCCATGAACCTGGAAAAGTAGCCCGCTCCCGGCGAATCATGGCCCGCATCATGGCTAGACTGGCTTGATTTAACCTGCGGAGAAAAAAAGCCCATAGATAGCAGCACTTTCCGGATTTAAGATAGTAAACCCCTCTACATCTGAGCTGAATCTCGATAGCCGTTCACCCCTAGCGCAGTGCCGCCCACCCTCCATGCAAGGTACCGTTCGCCCTTTACTTCACTCAACTCTTCGTCTGCCTGGATTCTGAGCCCGTCATTGGTAACATTGTACCCAAACTACCCAGACTAACGGGAAGCGCTCCAAGAAACTGCCTTACCACCTGCTGCGTAAAGTAAGCGCAGCGCCATGAACGATGGGGAAGTGGCTTTGCGCTATCTACCGGTGATCAAGCATGTAAGTTTATTGGATCGGATTCTGGGTGGGATTGTTGAGCAGTTTGGCCGTCTCAGGAACTGCTCGCGAGACCTCTTGTGCTCTAGGCCCAGCGTAGCCGAGATGAGCGACTCTGGGCTACGTGCCGGTTACGTCATAGATGGAGGTAGTGGTGTCAAAGTGTTTCGCATCAGGTTCCCAGATTTTCATAAAGTCGCTCATATATTCCATGACCACTATGATGCTATTACGAAGTCCTGATACGATATTGTGACAAACGCCTGACGAAAGAGGAAAGGGAAACGATCCGAGAAGTGATACTAGACATACATCTCGCAAGTATTATATACATCGAGAAAGAAAGTAGCAAATGATACATGGCGACAATTATGTGAACCGTTGATAAGAAAGGTCCGACACAACACTTGTCCCATCCCTGCCTTGTGTCGGTCCTGACAAGTCCGAAATATAATCGTCATCCGGATCACCAAACGGATCGCCTTCAATAAGCCTCGTTTGCGAATCTCCTACTCTCAAACTGCTATGCCTCGAGTTCGTTGTGAAGCTAGGCGGCGCAGCACTATGCGGTCTATACGGCGGCGGCGGCTCAGTAAGACTATTGTTGTCTGAGAACGGATTGTCCACAGGCCTGTGAGTGTTGGAGGTAATGGACACCATATCTGATGTGTCGATGCCAGTGAGGTAAGCGCCATTTGAAGAGTCTGAGCCGATAGGCCCAAGGATGATGGGTTGGAATGCGCTGGATGTTGACGTTGGGGGTAGTAGGTGGTTGGGCGGGCTACGTGATACAGAGATTGCTGGCGGCGGTGGTGAGCCTGGTGGTGGTGCCATGTAAGGTCGCACATTCGGTTGTGGTTGCATCTTCATTTCTTGAGCGACAGTCTGCGCTGCTATTGCTTCGGCTTTCCGTCTCTTGCGCTTGCGCAAACAGACTAGGGCTACCCCGCCTATGATCGCGAGGACGACAATTGGGATTACCGCGGCAGCGGCATACATTGGTGCATTGTTGACATGTTTTTGTGAAAAGTTCCAGTCTGAAGGCCTTCCTCCATATGGATTGGTTAGTGATTGCGATGCTTCGGAGTTCAAATTCGATGTTGAGGTCGATGTCGCCCACAGTGACGAACTGCCCATGTGGTCGGCATATGCAGTCGTTGCTGATGTGGAAGTCTGCCAGCTTTCTGTGGTTGAAGAGGGCTGTTGATACGGCGGCCATGGACGATCTGACGGATATCCCAAAGGCCGTACACTGGGCATGGGAGGTCTGCCTGAGGGGGGCATGATGCCAGTGAAGCCAGATTCAAATGCACTACTCGTCGGCGTAGTCGACCCCGTCACAGTGTACGGTAGTGGTTCGATGACAATACTCAACACGATTTCCGGAAGAGCAGTGGTAGAAGAATCGATGTCTTCAATTTCAGTGACCCAAGGTGGCGTCTCGCCCTCGTCTCCATCCGTTTCCCACTCGTCTTCTAGAGGAGCCATTGCGGCTTGGACAATGCGCTGACGAGAGCAGCTCCTAGCTACGTATGGACAGACCGCAGTGGTGTGGTAGGCTCGAAACCAGTAAGGAAACAGCAATCTGACGGAGATGCCTGACACCTAGATATGACCGATGCGGGAGCTGAATTGTGGTGGTGATCCTCCACTTGCTTAGCCAGTAGCAGGAGATGCGGGGCCGAGACGGGGTTTAGGCGTGACCTTGGTACTCCAATCGATGACGCGGGAAAGCACACTATGTACCCTTAGGCAACAATCGTTCCTTCTGCTGGGTAGATTCCTGGGAATCGATGAAGTGGCACGCAGTTGACCACTTCAAAGGCAATGCGGAGAATGCAAAGGGACACGGAGTGGGAGGGTAGTCCTTTGAGCTGGCCGAGGGCTGGGGTGGCGCAGACATGCTACCCGTTGTCTAGCAACATGTGTGCTGCAAGCTTTCAGGCCAACAGAATGTAAGTCCGAAGTGCCGGCTGGGAATAATCGGCGCGGTTGGTTACATACTGGGATGGCATTGGAGAGACGGACTCAGCCTCGACGCCTATAAGACGAACAAACCCCACCTGCTCGGGTTGATAGTATTTTTAGGCTTGGCTAGCTGTCCTAGCCGTCGATCTAACAAAGCTTAGTATGGGGGAACCGTGTCTGCGTGCTGAGCTCACTCTTACAGCGTTTGTCTGTCGTTGTGCGGAATGCTGATATCGTGACCTGGTGACTCTCGTGTTCTCTACGATGGAATGTCGTCAACAAACAAAACATGTTCACAAACAACAGCCGGCACATCCGACTTGCTGGATATGTAGATCTCTTGAGAAAGTCTTTGTTGTGGGGAGTGATTGGGCGGGGGAGTAGGCCCGGATCAATACGGC
>Ga0268250_10001146_pt1 | contig 11715 bp, 6 predicted proteins | sample AgamicAsSfe_FD_200448 | JGI IMG/M metagenome (GOLD analysis project Ga0268250, IMG submission 200448) | Agave microbial communities from Guanajuato, Mexico - As.Sf.e (v2) (version 2) | ecosystem: Host-associated > Plants > Phyllosphere > Phylloplane/Leaf | place: Guanajuato, Mexico | collected... | reverse complement strand
GACGCCAATCTTGTTGAATAACCCCAGTAGTAGCCTGTCTCTTCTCTCGGGGTATCAGGTGAGACGGCGTCGGCATCCAGGGGAGTATAACCATCCATCTGAGGCTCATCGGCAGATGCAAACTTTACTGTGACACGAGAGCCAGGAGGTACCTCAACCGGGATGCGCGTCTTTACAGGAAGTCCGCAATCCACTAGAGTTGAGACAGCGTGACCCTTACTGCGCTTGCTGTGAGGCTCTGCGAATGCTGCATCCGCGCCCATCGTTACTCCCTCACGATACTGACACCATTCGTTTGCACGCAGATGGTGCGGCATGTCCAAACTCGGCATGGCTCCAGCGGTCCTCAGATTGGGGTGCATAGGAAAGAGAGTTTTTCTGAGATGCGGGGGTGTTTCCAGATAGCTCAGGACATGGTAGAGGAAGTCGTCAGGATCCGAGTAGCCCGTGTAGCCGTCTCCTTCGAATCCTTTGCGCGGACGGGCTCCGTTTTGCGATTGGCCATCGTTGAACACGACAATCTCGTCGACCTGGAAGACTGCACATGCTCGCGCCACCTGGGCAGCCATCATTGTCTTGAGATCATGCGACTGGGCACTGCCATGGAGAATTAGACGCGAGAACCTCAATAAAACTATGCGTCAAGTCATGGGAAAGTCAAACAGACAATAGCTGACATGGTGGGTGTATAGGGCTGGCAGGAATGGGTTATAGGGCAAAGAAACGGGATATAGCTCAGAGATCGTAGTCCCTCACGAGAAGGATCCGGAGGAAGGGCTTGAAACAGTAGAACAAAAAAGCAAACGCTCAGCGCGGCAGCCTCAGAGGGGTAATTTTTCCCAGTGTTTGTGCCCTAAACGAAGGCGACACCGATGGAATTGAAGAAATGAAAATTCTCTGCACTTACTTTGCGATCACACTGCCAGGCAGCGCAATGGTCAGCGTATGTTGGCGGCCACCAGTAGGTGTGAAGACAGCTGAAGGTCTCGAAGTATCGACCTCCTCATCAGCACTCTGATGCTGAGGCTGTTGAAAGTCCTGTTTTCTCTTCTGCACGAGGGGGCAATTCCGATCAGCATTTTTGCAATACTAATTGCAGACATACTGAACATCTTGCGCCGGTAGAGACTTACCTTGTTCTGATATCCCGACATTTTTTGTTACACAAAGAAAAATGGTCAAAAGAAAATCTTGGTGCTTCACATTGAAGTTTGGCCGATCGCATTCTGAAAGTCTGAACCACACGGGTCATCGGCCAAGGCTTTTTGAGAGTGCACGGACGCCTGCGCTCGATCAACGACATCCCTGCCACTATACAGCACAACCCTGACCTTGGCGTCTAACGACATCTCTACTTTCGTCGTCTTCCACCTTCCATCTTTCATCTCCCGAAAGACAAAATTGCCGAAAAGGATTTCATCAACCATGTCGGCATCTCAGCAGCAGCCAAGCAGGCCCTACTTCCACAACGGCCAAGCCCTTGCAGCGTAAGTAGCCTAGAAGGATCATCCTCAGCTCTCGCTACTCATCCGGACCTTGTCTCCTTTTGTATAACGCAACAAGATAGCTGAGTATACCCACCTTCCTAGTCCACCAACCACCGTGCGCATCCGCAACTTCTTCGACAACGCCTATGTCTTTCTCGGCCTCTACCTAACCACATTCTTCTCCGTAAGTGGCCTCTTGTCCCCACTACAACTGATTAGCGATACCAGTTTCTGTTTCGCAACAAGTTTGCTGGATCACTAGTGCTGATATCCACTTTCCCTTATAGTTTGATCCTGCTGCTGCGGCTGCTTCGTCGCCGTTCAACGCGAACAACAGGACTCCTGGCAAGAGACCTGGTTGGGGCTTCGGAGGTGGCAATGGAGGTCGAGGTGGTGGTCCACCTCCTGGTGGACGCAAGGTTGGCAGAGTCGATGATGTGAGAGGACCCGAGTGTAAATCATGCAAGTGATGCTGCTCTGCGGGGATCCCTGCCTTTTGCATGTATTTGCATTGTTCTTGGTTTCGAGACTTGTCGCGGGCGTTTAGGTGTTTTGCTTATCTGAAAAGGAAATCGGACCCACAAGTTATGGGGTGTAGTCTTTCCACCACGACTGTACTCTCTCATTTTTGCTATCACTTGTAAATACCTCTATACTTATTTTCCCCACTGAAGATCGAGTCAGGATGCTTGACTCCGTTCACGCAGGGTAAACGAGAGATCCTCGATCTCCACAATGTCCCTGCTTTAGGGACGTCTTCATCGTGTGGGTTGCTCTTGCCTTCATCTCTTATCTCAAAGCATCGCTTCTACGCTACTACTTGCCTTATACAGCCGATAGATCTTGCAGCCGAACACGACATCTGGGATTCGATTTCCAGGTCAACTGACTACTGGCTTCCATCTCGTCGGTTTCTTGACCCACACACCCCTATCTGCACTCCATGTTTGCAGTATCAGAGAGCTCTTTGCGTGGTCAAGATCGCCCTATGCTTTCTCTTCCCCAACCAAACTTATTCCAAATACTCGGACAGTGGACTCGTTCATGTAAAATGATATGCGCTTTCACAATCTTGACTGCAGTCTTGAGATAGGTAGGCCTTCGTATGACAAAAGCTGGAACGCTCTTGCCTTTGCTTCATCTCTTGGAGATCCACTTCCATACTCGTACTTTCCTCATACATCCAATCTTTCCGCAGCCAAACACGACACCTCTTTCATGCACCATTCTACCCTTCATCAACAGCTACTTTCTTCCTGCAATTCTCCTCGCAGGTTCGCTGCTTCTCCAAAATCCTGTTCAGGCGGCCTCTCGATATCCGCGGCCGCCGACAAGCAGGTCAGTATGGCCCAAGCGCGGATCATGCCTCTGACCTTCATCACTTTTAATCCAGTACCCATCTCTGACACTCTGCCCTTCCTACCTCGACTGCCCACACTACTTTTACCAGAGCCTCCACAAGCCACAGCAGAAACACGTTTCTGCAATACCGACGTTCACAAGACAACTACCCAACATGCAACAATCACCAGAACAGAACCAGCAACAACAACCAGCATCAACACAGTCATACACTCCCTCTGCTCCGATTCCTCCAGACCAGAATACTGCCGATTTTGCAACACAAGACTACCACGCGCAATTGAGGCTGCTGGATCAGCAAAACCGAGAGCATCTGGAAAAAGCAAGAGAGCCGGAACAGCAGGGAGCAAGGGAACAAGCATTGAGCTGCAAAGATGTCTTGGGAACTAGAGGCTCGTAGGAGTTGAGAGTTTGGTGACTGATGGTTGCTGGCTGGTGGATGGAGATATCCTACTCCTGCCTTGACAGAAGCCAATTCAGTCTTTCAAGAAGCAGCAGAGAGAACCTTTATTTATTACTGTGTTCTCTTTCATTGCTTTTGTCCTCTACACATCGCCATCTCCCACCATATATTCGCGATCTCGAAAATGCTATCGCTTATATTGTTGACACTGAGTTGCTGTAGTAGTGACCCTGTCATCCAAGATCACCTCTTTACAAAGGACGACTGTATTGACGTCAAGGATACCACAGCCATTAGTATAACTTAAGCTACTTCTAGAAGATGTCAATAGTCTGTGCATATAGTCGTTGATGCAATCATTCGACTCATATCTCTGCGTTGCTATGTTTTGGCACTTTCACCTCGAAGCCTTGATGAACACCACGGTTAACTTTAGGTCGTGTCATGGCCTGATAGTCTGATATTAGTCATTTCGATTCCAATATCCTAGATATACAATGTTTCTCATGTCAGACTTGACATCGGCTTTGGAGCATATAGATTAACAAAAGATAGTAGTGTATATGGAAGCATCAAATAGTAGTGATAGATTGTCAGGGATGCTGCTCCTGAAGCAGTATTCTCTCAGGATTATGCACAACAGCAAAAGATGTGCAAGGAACAGCAGAAGACACAAGAAAGATATCACAATACAACGACGTGTAAGTGTAAGAACAGAAATCTTATCAGTATCAACATTATATACCCTTGAACCAAGCCCTCCCCGATGACCATCCACATTAAAAACATCTTCAACCCCCACACGCTTATGGATAATAATATACAACAAGAAAAGAAAAAGAAAGACACAAAGAAAGACCGCACTAACTTCCTAGACATCACGGTAAGAGCCCTGGAACTCACCCTGCTGCTGTCCATTACCCGAAGGATAAGGTCTGGGTCCCATGGTTCCTCCACCGCCATAATATCTTCTCTGCTGGCCTCGAGCGGGACTTTGCGGTGATGTCTGTTGCTGCTGCATAGGCATCATCATTCCACCAGCTGAGGTAGGTCTAGCAAAGTCGGCTTCTGGGATGTTGTCAAAGGGTACATTATTGGCGTTCGAGCTGCCCGGTCTGCTGTTACTGTAGCCTCTGTTGTACATGCCTGGAGTACTGGCCTGCTGTGGTGGACCTGGGGATCCGACCGTGTATCGCGGGTACCAGTCCTGCTGCTGTTTTGACATGAGTTGGGCTTCTGTGGGCGCTGGCATGGGGACTTGGTATGGCTGAGTGGCTCCATACATCGAAGGAGATGATGAGCGCTGTAAAGCCCCTGAGCTGGAGTTACGGTAGAGCGGTGGTGCGGCAGCTTGAATATTGGTCATGCTGCCAAAAGATGCATTTCTGGAGTGCGAAGGTGAGCCGGCAGGACTTTGTCTCATAGGCGAACCTGATGGGAAGTAACCTTGTTGCTGCTGTTGCTGTTGCTGTTCTACAGAACCCCACGAGAAGTTGCGTCCAGGCGCTGGTGGCTGCTGTCGTGGCCCTCCACTCCAAGAAGGTGTGCGCTGATAGTTTTGGGGAGTTGTAGTGTCATATTGCTGACTACCTCGCTGGCCGCGTAGAGGGCTGGGAGACATTGATCTGTAGTCAGAGGGAGCATTGTATCGAGGCTCGTGGCGGTAGCCCTCACTATGGAGACGGCGAGTTGGCTGCATCACTGGCGACTGCTGTTGTGGAGGCGGCTGCATCGATGACTGCCACGATTGCCCTGACACAGTGGGTTGTATTTGAGGCAAGTTGGGTTGCTGATCCTGTTGATAAGAGCTCCTTCTCGACATCGTAGGCTGAATCTGCGGCAAACTGGCCTGCTGGTCTTGATGGTAAGAGCTTCTTCTACTGTGAGGCGCGTACCACCCCCCTGGTGGTGGCTGCTGGTCAGGCTGCTCCGACCGCTGCTGCGGCGGTTGCATACCGTTTTCCGTGCCATAACCCATACCTATAGGAGGAGGAGGAACGTTCTGTGGCGACATGTTCCGTTGCCTTCCAGCCACGGTGGCCTCTAGAACGCGCTCGGGCAGGTTCTTGGGCATACCTTTCACCAGTCTGTTGCTCTTTTTCGCTTCAGAATTAGACCGTCCAAATATTGAGCCCAGTCGTGAGAAGCGCTTGTTCTTCTTCTCAGGATCAGGCGTATCAGGCATGTTAGATGTGCCAGCAGAAGTCGATGAGCGTTGCACCTTCTTAAGCGTGTTACCTCTCGAACTACCGCTAGATATCTCTCTAGCCTTCTGTGCTGCGGAAGTCGGTTGCGTCGGGGCTTGGTGTTGCGGACCAGCTTGACTGACATCATTGCCACGACTTTGTCTTCCGTCTGAATTCATGCCGGATAAACCAGAAAAGCTCGACCCTCGGCTGAGTGCACTAAATATGCCAGAGCGACGCTTCTCCCTCTTCTCTTGTGCGGACTGCGTCAATGGGACTTCATCACCAGAGAAGGTACGTTGGTGATCGAACATCATAGCATTAGGATTGATGCGTTCGACCTGCGCCGGACCTTGAACCGGACTTCTGATGGAGAACCTGCTCCTGCGCGAGCCTTGAGCCATTTCAGGAGGGGGACCGACGCCAGGGAGCATATATTCGCTTCCGATTTGACGAGGATCCATGGTAGTTGGCGAGAACGTTCGGTTGGGCGGCTCCTCATAGATTATCTGCTCGCTGCTCATATGGCCAGGTTGGTGATACATCGCAGCCGGGCCAGCGAAAGGTCCCGGAGCCATTGGTGCGTTGAACTGATCGTTCTGCCAAGGACCCTGCATCTCGACAGGCGATTGCATGATTGGAGCCATGCGACCTGCTTCGTAAGGGGCTGGAACCAGGGTAAGGTTTTGCGAGCTGCCCATAAATGGCTGTTCTGCTTGTGCTCCTGGAATGGCACTGACGTCCTCGGACGAGTAAGCACCAGGTGTCGTGATACTGTTTTGCTTTTGAGAGTGACCCATCTCGAGGAAAGAAACAGGCGACTCAGCACGACTCACAGGCCCCGAATTGATGTGTTGTCCAGACATAGATCTGGCCTTGACTGGTGAAGCAGTTGCGTCACCTTGAGTCTTGTTCAGTCCGACGAGGGATGTGCCTGAGCTCTTCCATTGCCAAGATGACTGTCTTGATTGCGATTGTGGGCGCTGCTGTGATGGGAGACTGCTGCGACTGACGATGCGAGGTCTAGATCCGTCTCCATCGTCTTCAGTGGACTCGGGATCGGCTCTCTCGATGAGATCAGGCTGTTGCGTGGTCGGCTCGTCGCGCAATGGGCTTACGCTCCTCTTGAGGGGGACTGAAGTCTCAGCCAAGTCGTTATCCTCGGGATGCAAGCTTGAGATCGAGGATCTGCGAGACGTCGGCTCGGCATCAGACGCAATTGGCTGAGCAACAGGTCGGCGTGTAGGGCTTCTGTTGATATTTGGAACGTGTTCAACAGAGCTCTGATGGTTCAGCGCGACTTCCTCGGTTTCGGAAAAAGGTCCGGCATCATTCGAAGAAGCGATTGCGGCAGGCAGATCAGCTTGCGGTCCAGATACAACCTCATCCACATACGAAGGTGCAGCTGTCTGGGAAAGAATATCCATAGCGACTGCCGTAGGAATCTCGGCATCTCGGTCCTTGCTTGACGCTCCCAGATGTGTCGCACCTTCCAAAGGTGTCATCGAATCATCATTCTCGTCAGCCTTGATGTTCTCATTAGACTCGTGCGAGTTCATCGATCCACCAAATGCTGGACTAGGCAAAAGACCAATTCTCTTGAACCTCTCATTCTCGAGCTCTTTTTGGTCCAATGCACCTGGCTTCTCTTGAGCCCATGGAGCAATATACGCATCTGTACCGCCTGCAGGCAATGCAGAAGGCTGCTCTACAGTTGATGATACAACAACCTGAGGACCTTCCGTAGGAGATTGTAGAGTATTTGATGCTGACTGAGACAAAGATCGCTGCTCAGACCCACTGCCAAAACGGCCAAACGCTGTGGAGAAACGGTTGTTGGCTTTGCTGCTACCACGCTCATCTGGGGAGGTCGGCGAGGCAAGCGCGGCGTTGCTGTTGGGAGCTCGTCCGGAAGCCTGTGAAAACACACCTATCAACATACGTTCTTTGAAAAATGGGTTTGAATGAGTGATGAGTTGGGGGATTATTTCAGTTAACATTACGCAGCCGGAACGGTACATGCAACCCGCCACTCAGATCATTAATGCCTCCCATCCAAGGTCAACGCTCATGCTGAAGTCGCAAAGAAAACAAGTCCGCCGGTTAATAAGTTACCGCCAAAGATAGGCATCGCAGAAACATGAGGGTGAATCGTTAGAATGCATGCGGCAAGAAATTTCAGAAAAAACGTGAAAAGATCAGTGAGGGGAAAGTCAAACAGAAGGAAATATCAATCTACCTTCTCGCTTCCGCCTTCTCGAAGTCTTCCCTTTGCTCTTGCGAATAGGCCCTTAGCTCCTACAGTAGCCTTGCCGCCGAACATGCCGGCGGAGTGCAACAAATCCTTGCCCTTGGTCTGCATCTTTGGTGCACCTCCTTGTTGTGCTGAAGGCGAGCGGCCGACTGTGTTGGAAGTCTGGCGCTCGACGTTGGAGGGAGACTGGCTGGGATCAGCCGCATGAGAGCCCGAAGGCTCCCTGTTCGTAACGCCGCTGAGGCCCTTCCTGGCTAACTTGATGATGTTACCAGGCTGAGGCTTATAACGAATGCTGCCTCCAATGGCAGTCGTTCCGGCAGGTTTGTTTGCAGCGTCTGTGACAACATGCGCATGCTCAGGGTGAGAGGAAAGAGTCGAACTAAGCCAGTTGCTGAGACCAGTGTCCATTGAGGCAACCTGCTCTCGCGAAGAGTTGTAAGTATTGACACGTTCGTCAACCGTTTTTAGAGCCATGATCTCTCTGACAGTGGGAATGCGAGCCGCTGTGTTCGTAGCCGCCGTGGTTGCGGGAGGAGCCAATGGTGTCTCAGTGGTTTCGGTAGGAGTCAACGGTGTCTCATTAGTTTCGACAGGAGCGAATGTGGGCTCTTTTTCCACATAAGAAGCCAATGGCGTCTCGGATTCTTCATAAACCGGAGGTGGTAGTTCACCAAGACGCTTCTCCAATGCAGTCGGCTGTCGAACTGTAGGCATACTGGCTTCGACTTCCCTGTCCTCATCCCTGGTGGGCACCCAGGGAATATCGGGCGACGGGAGACTGACGACAGGCTGTAGAGGTGCTTCCGTAGGCTGTAGGGATGGCTCCCTGAGCTGTAGAGGTGGTTCCGCATGCTGTAGAGGTGATTCCGCATGCTGTAGAGGAGCTCTCGTATGCTCCTCGGTTGCATCCCCAGGGGCGTCTCCGATAGACGAAGTGCTCCACCCACTACTGCTACTGCTGCTCACATTCGTATTGATTACCTGAAGCCCGACGCCAGATAATGGTCGTTCGTAAGAGGCGCGCTTCACTTCCTCACCCACTTCACCCCACAGGCTGGAGTTGCTCTGATCTCTTTCGAAACTAAAGCGCTTACCAAGAAGACCGGCATCTGCAGCTTGAGCGTTGGCTTGCGATACTGCAGGCCCATCAATGACTGCAGACGCATTCGACCTAGGCAGACTCTTATCAGTATGGAGACCCTCGGCCCTCTGAAGCTCTCGAAGGGTTGCTGGCGCGTCCAGAGCGTCTTGGTCGCGGATCTGCTGATTTTCAGAATGGATTTGGGGTGTGAGACTCCTCTCGATCTCTCTGCGCAGACGGTCGCTTTCCATATCGGCCGGCGAGTAGTCAGAAGCAGGTGTCATGGCGTCAGAGTTTACACGAAGAGTTGGTGGAGGGAAGTAGCCAGACGATTCTCGTAGTCCGAGTCCATCGGGAGTGTCCTTGGCTGGTGGCGTGGGACCAACACTAGACGCAATTGATGAAGCCTTACGGTCGATTGTCAAAGGCCTCAGATAGACATCACCAACTGAACGTCGAGGTGCAGTGTAGTCCTCCTCCGGAGACTGTGGCTCTGGCTGCGCAAAGTCTCTAGTGCCGTGATTCTGGCCGAACGAGGACAATAACGCAGCGCCTAATGCTTCACTTGCATTCTTGAGACTGTCCACATGATTAGTTTCTTGAGTTTGTATGTCCTTGTGAGCAAGCGGCTGCTTGACTGTGGTGGGCGTAGGATCAAAGTCTCCTGGGGGCGGGAACGTTGCCTGCCTAGGAGTGATCTGATCAGGCTGGTGCTGATCTCTCGTGTGTTCGACGCTACGTCTGGTGGCCTCTGGTACCACGGGCGTCTCTGCGCTAGGAGTGCCCACGTACGACACCCACTCGCCTGGCAAGTGTGGGCGGAAGCTAGGGCCTCGAGTTGGGTCCGGACGATCAAGAGAAGCTGGTTCGATCGACTCGACAACTTGATCATCGCCAGTCGCGCCGCTGGCCTCGCTATTGACAGTGTCCCATGTGCCGGTTCTCTTCAAGGACCTGTCACTCTTCTGAGAGCTGAAAGACATGGCAGAGCTGCTCCTAGATAGAGTGTGAAGTTCATTGTATTTTCCTGCAAGATCGCGGACTCTACTGGGACCAGGAGATCCTTGGCGCGAGATGGGTGAAGGACTGCGATCGATAGGGCTTCCGATCACCGGTGATTTGACCCTCTCGTGAGTTTGAAGGAAGTTTGCTCTGGCGGCCTTCGCAGCTTCGGCTGTGTCGATTGGTGAGCTCGATGATGCGTCGGCAGCGATATCTGACTCCCTACGAGTGTAGTCTGCTGAAGGTGCGATCACACGAACCGAAGCAACGGGAAGGGGTTTGCTAGGTGATTCGATGGGCGAGACGGCCTGCTCTTCTTGCAGACTGCTGTTTTCTGCCGACATTGGAGTAGAAAGTCTCTTCATATATTCCAGTTGCGGAGTTCTGGCAGGGCTGTTGCTGAAAGACTCGCCCGATACATTGCGTGAGTGTGTAGGACTACGTCTCTTGGTGGCGAAATGTTGCTGTGACGATGAAGGGCGCGAACCAGGACTACCAGGCAGACTGCTTTCCTCGGCGATGGGTCCCATGTCTCGGTTGTCAATGAGGCGGGCCTTTGCTTCCGCAGTCGCAGCGCTTGGGACACGGCTCATTATAGGGCTTATCCCCGTCGTATCCGATCCATGGCCAGACTGGGAGTTGTCGCGAGAGATGGGTGTAGGAGGTACGGACAAATCATCTCGACGCTCGAATGCTTGATTTACTGCATCGGTCAGTTCGTGCGAGGCGTCCTCCACAGTATTGGGTTCAGCGGGTGCCACAGGCTCAGTATTGGTAGTAGTCGGCGAAAGAGCGTCAGCCGCGTTCAACGAACTAGACAACTCGGAAGCATTCCAGAATTCCGAGCCGAATCCGGAAGCGACACGACTGACTGCTGGCAGAGAAGAGCCCAGAGAGGCAGTTGCAGGCCGCTCCTCACGAGCGGTCTCATAACCAGCAACATCGGCACCGGCCGCTTTGGCCGGGACAGGACTCTCCTGGTGCTCCTCGTGGACCTGGTTTTTGGCTTCTTGTTCCCTCAAACGCTCCTCTTCCATACGCTTGTAGATGTCGGCAGGGCGGATAAATGGCAGAGGTTTGCCAGCACTCGGAGCGGCAGAAGCGCTCAAACTTGGCGAGACAGGCTCTTGAATCACGGGTTGCTGCGAGCCCATAGCAGGCGAAGATGGCACGCTGGTCTGCAAACTGCTCTTTCTAGCAGGAAAACGTTCGCGAACGACCTGAGGAGAGGTATTCGTCTTGAGAGGTGGAGGGACATGAGCAATCTGAGAGAAGTCGCGACGGACGCCATAGTCGGCATGAGGTTGGATCGCAGGCTGGAGAGGCTGCGGCTTGGTGGGAGTGATATGCGCGGGTGGAGGAGGCGGTGGCTGCTGTTGACCAGAAGAGAAGGATCTCACTTCCTCACCAGTCTCGAACGAGTTCCGTCGCGGTGCGGCAGCAGGAAGGGGCGCGTCTTGCTTGTCGTCGTAGCTGCCGTATTCATCATAAGGGTCATAACCGCCCCAGTCGTCTCCGTCGTAAGAATAGTTCTTGGCCTCTGCCCATTTGCGCGTTTTACTACGATTCACATTTGTTTTGAAAGAAGTGCCCGCTGGCTGTGCGGCGGGATTGAGCAGTTGCTGGTTGCTGCGTGCTGCGTTAGTCGTCGCGGACGAGTGAGTATCATGGCACATACAAAGGTGAACGCGCGCCGTCTCGGTCGTCGGAAAACTGATATGGGCGTTCCATATCCAACAAGAATCGTCTACTTCTGCACTCTCATGGCATAACACTTGTTTGAAGTCCCCGCCCGTTGTTGCCTGTGGGGGTGTGCTTGCGGCGGCCGTGTCGCGACTGAATGTCGACACCAGAGCACGACGTGACGGAGAATGTGTCAGAGAGAAGGTTTGCAAGTCTCAGGTGACGGAAATAATATGCTTCCAAGGGAAAAGCGA
>Ga0268250_10001144_pt1 | contig 11724 bp, 15 predicted proteins | sample AgamicAsSfe_FD_200448 | JGI IMG/M metagenome (GOLD analysis project Ga0268250, IMG submission 200448) | Agave microbial communities from Guanajuato, Mexico - As.Sf.e (v2) (version 2) | ecosystem: Host-associated > Plants > Phyllosphere > Phylloplane/Leaf | place: Guanajuato, Mexico | collected... | reverse complement strand
GGGACGGGGCGCCGGTCATCAGCCGGACCGCCTGCTCCGTCTCCGCCGCGGTGGCGGGCTCGAGGATCACGGGGACGTTGCCGTCCCGGTCCTCCCCGTTGATCAGGCGGCCCAGGATGCTGCGGCCCACCTTCGCCTGGAGCTGCTGGGTCAGGACCACCCCGAAGAGCAGGACGTCGGGGTAGACGCGGCCCGCCTCCGGCCCGTCGATCACGGTCACCTGGCAGCCCACCGCGGGCTTGTCCCCGCGGGACGTCTTCACGCTGGGTTCGTACTTGTCCACCCGGATGGCCACCAGCCGGCCCACGTGGGCCTTGGCGCTGAAGCGGTCGCCGGTCTCGGGGGCGCGGGGAGCGTCGGGGCTGTCGAACATGGGTCGATCCTCCAGGGGTGTGGGCGGTGCTACGTCCCGTTGCATGATCGCCGCGTGGTGCGGCGCCTCCAGAGGGTAACGGCGCCCAGGGACAAAGGGCCTTCCGACACAACGGCAGCGGGACCCCTGTTGACGTGTGCCAACAGGGGTCCCGCGTGTCTGTCAGGTCCGGCGTGTCACCCGAAGGTGTGACGCGCCGTGGTCAGCAGCGGCCGAGATCCGTCCGGCCACCGTGGCGCCGGGGTCGCTGCCGCAGCCACGCGGACGCGGCCAGCGCGATGGCCGCGCCGATGGGCATTCCGCCCAGCAGCGCCAGGGCCCCGGTCACGCTGCGGCCGCCTGGAGCTCCGCGTGGCGCGCGCTGGCGGCCGCGGTGTGCTCCTCGACCCACACCGGCCCGCCACCGTGCTGGGACCACAGCAGGCCCAGCGTGGCGCCGTCCGCGGTGGTGATGGCGGCCAGCAGCGCGGCCCGCTTCGGTGTCAGGTCCTCGAGCTCCGCCAGCTCCCGGTGACGCACGGCCGCCCATGCCTGAAGGTCCGGACCCCAGGTGCTGCCGTGCTCCCGCCACAGCTGCGCCAGGTCCGCGGTGGTCACCGCGGCCAGGACGGCGGCCGCAGCCGCGTGGCCCGGAGTCTCCGGGGCGGTCAGCACCGCCAGGTCCCCGGAGTCTCGGCCGGTGCCGGTGGGGACGTCCTGGGGCTTCGCCGGGCTCGAGGCGCGGACGGGCTCGAGCAGCGTGTCCCCGCGGACCTTCCGCCACGCGCGGACGTCGCCGGCCAGCTGGCTGACCCCAGCCCAGCCGTGCTCCAGGTTGATCCACAGCAGGTCCCCGGCGCCCGCCTCGATCTCCGCCGCGGTGGCCTTCGCCGGCAGGTGGACGATCAGCCCCCACTTCGTGCTGACCCCCTCGAGCGGGGTGCGCGCCCCGGTGGCCACGTCGTACAGGGCGCTGTGCGCGTAGGTGGCCAGCTGGGCGCTCATCTTGGGGACGGCCGGCCCCAGCTTCCCGCTCTTCGTGTCGATGATCCGCAGCGCGTCGGTCACGCCGTCCGGGTCCGGGATGGCGCAGTAGCCCAGGCGGTCCGGAGTGCCGGCCACCTCGAGCTGATCGCAGACCATCGGGACCTCGTGGTGGGTGAAGGTCAGCGGCGCCACCAGCTGCGCGTAGCGGGTCAGGTGGGCCTGGAAGGCGGGTGGGACCGCGCCCACGTCCTCCCCGCGGTCCAGGCGCTCGGTGAAGCTGTGCAGCGCGGTGCCGATCAGGGAGGCGGACTCCCCGGCCGCCTCCACGGCCAGCTCCACCAGCTCCCGCCACGCCGTTTTGTCCTGGTCCCAGGTGCCCAGCGCGGCCGCGGCCATCACGTAGTCCGGCCGGCGCGCGGCACCCCGCAGCGCCTGGGCCGCCTTCCAGGGGGCCAGCCCCTGCCCGTCGTCCAGGGCGCCCGCGTACGTGGTGGCCCGGGTGTAGGACCGGAAGGCCTGGACCCGGCCGCGGTCGTCGGTCCACGCGTCCCCGGTCGGGGGCTTGATCTTCGGGCGCTTGTAGCCGTCCCGCTCGAACTGCTGGCGCGGCGCGGTGGGGGCCTCGAAGGTGGGCGCGCTCATGCGGGCTGGGTCCTCTCCAGGGGGGTGATCGACGGGCGCCAGCGGTCCCGCACGACGGGGCCGCTGGCGAAGCGGTGGACGGTGCCGTCCGGGCTGTCCACGCGCGCCTGGTGCTGCGGGGACGTCACGCGCGCGTGGACGTGGAGCAGGGTCCGCAGCCACGGGCTGGCCAGCTCCAGGCTCGAGAGCGGGAGCAGGTCCGTCTCCAGGTGATCCTGGACGGAGAGCTCCAGGTGCTCGAGCAGGGACCCGGGGAGCCCATTCCACGCCTTCACTCCGCCACCGCCAGGCCCCGGATGCTGAAGCGCACCAGGTCCGCCAGGTGCTCCTCACAGGGGACGGTGGCGCCGGGCTTGTCCGGGTACTCCGGGAAGCGGTGGAACTCCACCGTGATGGCCGGCCAGTCCAGTGGCCGCAGCCCGCCCCGGTGCAGGTGCGCGGTCCACTGTCGGCGGACCGCGGCCCGCGCGCTGTCCTCCACGTCCCCGCGGCCGGACTGGCGCCACAGGTAGCCGGAGACCTGGACGACGGACTCCACCAGCTGGCGCTCCCCGGGGATGGTGGCGCCGTCGCGTGCGTCCGCCAGCGCGCCCATGATCATGGCGCGCAGCTGCTCCGTCTGCGACGTCGTGAGCTGATGGCCCAGGATGCGCGCCCGGAGGCGCCAGTCCGCCACCAGGGCGCTGGCGGCCAGGGACTCCGCCTCCGTGATGGTGGCGCGGCCCGTGCGCGGGGTGGCGGTCACGCGGCCGCCTCCGTCCCGCCCCAGCCCTGCTCCCGCAACAGGTGGACGACGTGGCGGAGCTCGAGGCGGACGGGGGCCACGTCGTGGAGTCGTGTGCCAGGCACGCCCAGCGCGCCCAGGGTCCCGTCCAGCAGGCCCCGCAGGTCCGCCAGCTCGAGGAAGGCCCACCAGCGGCCCACGTCCACCGTTCCCCAGCGCCGGACCACCAGCAGGCCCAGCGTGGCGCTGGAGGCCTCCCGCTGGGCCTCCGTTTCGGCCAGCCACCCGGGGACCGCCAGCTCCATGCGCGTGGCCGGCCGGAGGCTCTTCACCTGGACGCACAGGCCCGGGAGCCCGGTCAGGTCCCCCTGGTCGGCCACGGTCCGCTCCGCGGTGCGGTAGCCGGTCCGGATGCGGCGCTCCGCTCCGGCCCAGCCCTCCCCGCGCAGCCAGCGCGCCACCATGCGCTCCGTCTCCGCGCCTATCTCCCGGTAGTCAGCCACGGGTCAGACCTCCTGGGTCGCGCAGTCGGGGCACAGGTCCAGGGCCGGCCGGGGCTCCTGTCCGGTGGGGCTCCAGCCCTGCTCCGCGGCGATCCGGCGGAGCGCCTGGAAGGCCTGCTCCCGGGTGTCCGCCCGGACGTCGGCCCGCAGGTCCGGCGTGTCGCACTCCATGTCGCAGAACAGGCCCACCTCCCGGAACGGGAAGCCCGTTCCGTCGAACGGGGACGCGTGCTGCGGGTCGTTGGGGTTGGCCATCAGACCCCCGCCTCCGCCTCGAGCTCCGCGGTCAGCTCTGCGCTGCGGTGCGCGGACTCCTCGGGCAGCTGGGTGGCCACGCAGCGGTCCCCGTCCCAGTCCTCCCCGGCGCCGCAGGTGGGCTCCACCGGGGCCGGCTGCTCCAGGACGACGGGCGCCGGGGCCACGATCGCGGCCGGCGCGGGGGCGACGGGCGCGGCCACCACGACGGGGGCCGGCGCCGGGGCCGCCACGGGCGCCGGGGCCGCGGGTCGCTCGACCACCGCGGCCGCGGGCGCCCGCTCCACGACGTCCACCGGGGTCGGGGCGACGTCGTGGCCGGCGGGGAGCCCCGCGTCCAGCTGGACGTCGTGCGGGATGAGGCCTGCGTCGGTGCCGGTGTGGGCCTCGACGGGCGCCGGGTCGTTGTGGACGCGGCCCAGCGCGTCCCCCAGGTCCAGGCGGACGGGGCCGGGCTGGTCGGTCTGCGTGGCCGGGCCAGCGCAGCCGGTGAGCGCCACGGCCAGCGCAGCACCGCCAGCCACCAGGCAAGCACGGAGAGTGATCATCGTGGACATGCGTACTCCAGGGGTGCGACAGATTCCAGGGGAGGGGGTGGCGCCCGGCCCGGGTCAGGGGGCCAGGCGTCCGGTCACGCTAGCGGTGCGGTCAGGGGCGCGCGGGGAGGCCCCGGCGGACGCGCTCCACTTCCTGCGCGTCGTACCGGCGGTGGTGGCCGATCCGGCTGACCGGCTCCAGGTGCTGGGGGTGCTGCGGGTTCGCCATTCGGCCCAGGGTGCGGACGCTGATGCCCAGGCGCTCCGCGGCCTCCGCGGCGCTGATGTTGTGGCCCAGGGTGCTCTGCGTCATGCGGACAGTGTGGCACGGGAGGACACACCAGGACAGGGAGCGACACGCTCCGCGTACCCTTCGGAGTCATGGGACGACGCACACGCATGACCGACACCCCCACCGCCCCGCCTCCGGCGCCGGCCTACTCCGTGGCCCCCGACGTCCGGGCGCGCGCCCTGGCCATCGCGGACGGGGACCGCAGGCGCCTCGAGGTGGTGGGAACGGACCAGGTGCTGGTCCGGAACAACCCCCGCCGCTGACAGCACAGAGCCCCGCTAGCGATCCGCTAGCGGGGCTCTGCTGCGTCCAGGGTCAGTCGGTCATGATGCTCACGGCCCCGGCCAGGCAGCCGGTCAGGATGCCCTGGAGCCCTCCGGCCACGCCCAGCCCGCACGCGCTGGTCACCTTCGCCACATTGCGCCCCGCCTTGCTGGGCTTCGCCATGCACGTGTTCCCCGCGTACTTGCTCACGCTGGCCACCTGGCCCGCCGGACAGCTGGCCGCCTTCGCCGGCCCGGCCAGCAGCGCGCCGACCAGGGTGGCCCCGATCAGCGCCACCACGAAGAGCACCGCCAGCAGCTTGGCGCGGCCGCGCCGGACGGCGGCCGCGGCCTGCGCCTGCGGGCTCTTCACCTGTGCGTTCATGTCTGCTCCCTGCGTCCCCCGGTGTCCCCCGTGGACCCCGTGTGCCGGGGAGGATGGCGGGCCGGGCGCCGCGGCGGAAGGCCCGGCCGCGCGCCGATCTTCCGTCAGGTGACCGCGTGCGGATGTGCCTTCCCGTGCTTGCACGGAGCGGTCGCCGTGCCCGAGTAACACAGCACGATCATGGGTGGCCTCCTCTGCCGGTAATGCGGTGTGTCAGGTCAGCCGGCCGGCGGCCGGGCCGTAGTCGTCATCCCGGCGCAGCGCCTCGGTCACGCCGGCCCGGAGGCGCTCGAGCTCCGCGCGCCGGGCGCGGACCTCCACCCAGGGGACCGCCTGCGCGGCCGCGGTGGCGTGCAGCTGCACGTGGCTGGTCAGTCGCTGGAGCGCCCGCCGGGCCTCCGTCCCCGGGGCGCCCTCTTCGGCCAGGTCCCCACAGTCGCACCGGACCGTGATCGTCCCGTCCGGCGCCACCGCCACGGTGGCCAGCGCGCCCAGCTGGCTGGCCATCAGCCGGCCACCGTCCAGCGACCGAACTGGCCGCGGCGCTCCGGCGCCAGGTAGGCGATCCGGCCCGCGTCGTGGAGGCGGGTCAGGGTGGGCGCCATCTCGGTGCGGCTGATGCCCAGCTCTCGGCAGACCTGCCGGACGTCCAGCGGGCCGCGCTCGGTCAGCAGGGCCACGGCGCGATCGGTCAGCGGGACCGCGCGGCGCCGCTTGCGACGCACCGGAGCGGCCTGCCGGGTCGGCATCATGCGCCCGTCAGTGCCCTTCGCGCGGTCCGGGAGCTCCACGCCCTCCAGCGCCCGGGAGGCGGTGGCCTTCCCCACGCCCAGGGTGTCCGCGGCCGCGCCTTGGGTCATGCCGTGGTCCCGGCACAGCTCGACCAGCTTGGCGTCCCGCGCGCCGGGGTCCCCGACGGCCAGGGCGCGCAGCTGGGGCAGCTCCGCCTCCACGAAGGCCCGCCAGGTGCGGTGGCCGAACAGCCGCCAGCGGTCGGTCCGCCAGTAGTCCACCAGCGCGTTGTCCGCGCGGACCAGCGTGTCCCGCAGCTTGGCCAGCTCCCGGCGCGCGGCGGCCAGCTCGGTGGTGGCCGGCCGGGTCGTCGTGGTGCTCATCGGGTCGTCCCTCCCGTGATGATGATGGGGCGGCCGGCGCGGTGGCAGTGGCCGCACATGCCGTAGTGCGCCCGGTCCCCGTCCCCGATGGGCCGCGGGCAGCGCGGGCAGGTCACGCCGTCGCCCCGTGGGCCGCGTGCAGCCGGTCCAGGTGGCGGACCAGGGCGGGGTGCTCGTCCGGCAGGTAGCCGGTCACCAGCTCCCCGTTGGGGTAGCGGACCAGGACCTTCCGCTGGAAGGGGGCGCCCGGCTCCACCTGTGCCCAGCGATTGGTCACGTGGACGATCTGCGGCCGCGGGGTCGCGCTCGAGGCGGGCCGGCGCCGCGGCCGGAGGCGGAGCAGGGATCCAGGGGTCATGCCGTCATCATCGACCATCCGGGCGACATTCTGAAGCGGACACACCCTGACACGCCGCGCCACACCCCGACAGGGTGAGGCTCGGGCACCGTTCCCGCTGGAACGGTGCTCGAGGCCCGGGGAGCGTTCCCGCGGTCAGCCCTCCCGGGCCTCGAGCGACGGGGGGACGTGCCCATCCCGGCACCGGGCGCCCATGCGGCCCCAGCTCCCGTCGGCCGGCAGCGTAGCGCGGACCCCTCCCCTACGTGGCCGCTGGCGCGGCCGCGTTCCCCTCCAGGGGCTGCGCCCCCGGACCCCCGGTACCCGCTGCGCGGGCCAGGGCTGCGCGCCCTGGACCCCTACTGCCGCCTGTGGACAGCCTCCGCTCCGCTCCGCCTGACCACAGTTGCCACCGTTATCCCGTACAGAGTCGATCCTGTTACTGATAACGGAACAGGGAGCAGTCAGGGCACGTGGGACCCGGCGCCCATCCGCTGTCGAGGCCAGCCCGCCTGGCACGCGCCCGCCCACAATGTCCACATGCCACAGAGGCCCCTCTGACGGGCGACGACGGGGGACGGGCTCCCGCGTGCGCCTCGAACGGGGGACGGGAGCCTGCGCCTGGGGCTCCCCCGCACGTCAGGCGCTGGGAACTGTCCCCGGCGCTGGGTACCCTGGTCGGGCAACCCAGCTCCGCTGGCCACGTCCATGCGCCGGACGTCAGCAGCTGGGGAGGCCCGGACGGTTGCAGCCGCCGGGCCTCACTGCTGTCTGGGGTCATCAGACCACGACACACCGGGACGCGCCGGGACGGGGCCTGCGACACGCGGGGGACGACGTCCCGCGGCCCTACCGTGGGAGGCGGTCGGCCCGGCGCCCCGCCCCCCGGGGTGCCGGGCCGGCCACCGACGACGGAGGCCCCCAGGTGCGTCCACCTGGGGGCCTCTGCGCTCCGGTGCCGGAGCTGCGCCTGGCTATCCTCCCCGTCCCTCTGGACGGATCGCGGGACCAGCGCCGCGCTCAGGCTACGGAGCGGCGCACCGTCACCGCCTCCGACGCGCGGAGCCGGAAGCCCCCGGCGGTGGACTCCACCAGCACCCAGTCCCCACCAGCACCAGCCACCACGCGCGGCCGTCCGGTCACCGTGGCGGTCTCCTGGCCCAGCTGGGCCGCGGGGACCCGGTCCACCACCCGGTCCCCGTCGCGGAGCTCGAGGGCGGACAGGTGGTGGGTGCGATCGGCGCCCGCGGTGGCCGGCTGCTCCGGGCTGGCGGTGGTCGCCTTCGGGACCGCCCGGCCCACCGGGACGGCCAGCTCCGCGCCGGCCCGGATCCACGCGCGCATGACGTCCACGCCGACCAGGCACAGCCCGCGCTTCCCGAAGCTGGGACCCCAGCTGTTCAGGATGACGAAGCACCGGCCACCCAGCGCCGTGACGCCGGCCCACAGGTCCCGCTCCTCGAGCTGCCGGCGCAGCGCGGCGCTGATCCGGGACAGCGCCGGCACCCAGGCCAGCACCGCCAGCGCGTGGCCGCCCACGACGTCGCCGGCCGGGCGCAGGATGCCCAGCGCGTCCGTCTCGTAGGACCCTTCGCGCCACTCCACCCCGATGATCCCCGGCCCGCCACCGTCGGACTCCGCGGCGACGATGCCCGCGGCCAGCTCCTCGGCGCTCTTCGCCCAGCGGTAGCCGGTCCACCAGCCGCGCTCCCGGCCGGTCTTGCAGCCGGCCAGCACGCTGGTCCCGTCGTAGCTGGTGCCGGGCCACTCGTCCAGCTGCTGCGCGCGCCGGTAGTAGGCCTGCGCCACCCGGTCGGTGATGCCGGGGACCACCGCGGGCTCCGCGGCCGCCTCCCCGCAGCAGGCGAAGGCCACGCAGGCGCCCTCTCGGCCCTGGTCGCCGACCCAGGTGTGCGGCCACAGCCTCCCGGTGGTGGGCAGCGTCGTGGCGGTGGCGGCCACCCGATGGGTGAGGCTGCGCGGGTCGAAGCGCGGCCGCCAGTCCAGGACCCGGCCGCGGTGCTCGAGCACCGGGGCCGCGGGGTCCACCGTCGTCCGGACGTCGCTCACGACTGGAGCCGGCGGGCCAGGACGTCCCCCACGGACCCGGCGACCGCGGCCAGAAACTCCGGGCTGGACGCCAGCGCGCGCGCCACCGCGGCCGCGTCCACCTGGACCACGGGCGCGGCGGGCGCGGACTCCCGGGCGGCCCGCTGGAGCTCCTGGACCGCCTCGTACAGCCGCAGCCCGTCCAGGCCCATCGGGCGCTCGGCCACGGCCCTGGCCACCGCGGCGGGGTCCTTCGCGTCGATGCCCACCAGGCGGTCCGCCACGGTGGCCTGGCCCTTCACGGGCGCGTAGCTCCACAGCTTGGCCACGTCAGCGTCAGTCAGCGGCATGTCCTCGTCCTCGTCCTCTCCGGTGGCGTACGCCATCTGCACGTCCAGCGGGAAGCCCCCGCCGGGGTCGGTGTGACTGGTGCCGCCCAGCACGCGCCGGCACTGGTCATGGGTGGCCCAGCCGCCCACGATGCGGCGCGCGTGCGCGTCCCGGAGCTGCTGGTCGGTCATCCAGAACAGCCCGATCCCGTAGCGGTCCCGGGCCGCGCGCATCACCGCGGCGTTCCGGCGCATCTGCGCGTGGCCGGCCGGGACCAGCCACTGGTCCCGGGTCATCGCGGCCCGGCCGGACTGCTCCAGGCCCAGGCTGTTGGTGTTGCCGTTGCCGCAGTGCCAGGCCACCAGTTCGTCCGGCAGCACCCCCCAGGTCTCGGCGGGGTCGGTCATGTAGTGACACGACGTCGCGGCCTTGTCCCGGAAGTAGCCCGCGATCGACGCGGCGTAGCCCGGCGCCAGCGGGGTCTCCGCGGAGTGCAGCACCCCGAACGTGGGCGCGCCGCCGGCCCGGCGGCCGCCGTTGCGCGGGGCGGTGACCACCCCGGAGACCTGGAGCGCGCCGGTCCCGAACCGCCCGGGGACCGCCAGCGGTGCCAGCTCGTGCCGGTGGCCGGCCGCGATCCGGGCCGCCTCGAGCTCCGCGGCCGCCACGACGTCGGCCCAGTCCGCCTCCGGCAGCAGGTGGCCGGCGTCCCAGCCGGCGTCCTGCGCGGTCACGACAGCACCAGCTCCGCCTCAGCGGACAGGGTGGCGGTGGGCGTGCCGCTGGAGGGCTGGTGCAGCGCCCAGGCGGCCACCGTCGTCCCGGCGTCCACGTAGCCGCTGAACAGCGCCGGGGTGCGCAGCAGGCCCGCGCCCGCGTAGCCGGTGGGCCGCTGGAGCCCGTGGTCCCGGGTGGGCCGGCCGGACACGGTCACGTAGGCGTTCAGCACCCCGGCCACGGTGCTGTCGGTGGTCACCTCGAACCAGGCATCGAGCTTCCCGCGCTCCAGGACGGTGATGGTGCCGTCGCTGGCCACGCTGAAGCTGCCGCTGGCCTTGTCCACCGTCCACCCCGACACCCGGGTCGCCAGGTTGGCCTGGACGTGCGGGATCGACGTCCCGTTGCTGGCCGCGCGGGTCAGCCGGACCGCGGGCTCCGCGGACGTGCCGATGGCCCCGACGTACTTCAGCAGCCGCCAGCCACCGCCGTGGCGGATCTCGAGGCGGCCGGTGTCGGCCAGGTAGGTGACCATTCCATCGGCCAGGTCCGTGCCGCCCAGCGCGGCGTTCCGGGCGCTGGCCGAGGGCCAGGTCTGCACCGTCTGGTCCATCAGGTAGCCCTGGACCTCATCGGAGGCCAGGCGCTGCCTGGTGAACCGCTTCCATCCCCTGCCAGCCACGCGGCGTGTCCTCTCCGTAGTTGCGTGGCTTCAGAGTGTCACAGCGCGTGGCCGGCGGGAGGGAGGCGCGATCAGGCGGGACCCACCCCGCCGTCCCCGGTGGTGCTGTACGCGGCCCCCAGGTAGCTGTCCGCGGGGTAGGCCGGCCCGCTGTCCGGCCCCAGCACGTCCCCGCTGTCGAGCTCGGAGACGTCCAGCAGGAACACCCCCGACGGGTTGCCCGCGGTCACGTTGGGCGCGTCCACGGTGGCGAAGGTGACCGCCCAGGACTCCGGGGTGATCTGGTGGCTGATGCCCAGCACGCCCACCGTCCGGGCCACCGCCGCGCCCAGCGCGGGGGAGTAGCGCACCGCCCAGCGGTCCCCCAGGTCGGTGGCGCAGACCGCCTGCCACGCGGCCAGGGAGCCGTCCGGGTCGTCGGGGTTGTCCGGCTGCGGGGTGATGGCGTCCACCCGCAGGTCGGGGGCCGCCTGGGTGGCCACCAGGTAGCGCGCCCAGGCCTCCGCCTGCCCGTCGGTGGTGACCTCCAGGCTGCGCCGCTCGGTGGCCTGAAGACCCCAGCGCACCGCGCTGGCGCTGTCGTCCGCCTGATAGACGGTGGCCACCGGCCGGGGGTCGGTGCCGTCGTCCGGGACGCGCCGGGCGCCCACCGCCCGGTTGACCGTCTGCTCGGTGCCCAGCGTGGCCAGCAGCCCCCCGTTGGCGATGCAGCAGTGCGCCGTGCCGGGGTCGGCGTCCCCGTGGACGTCTGAGAAGGTGCCGCGCACCGGCCCGGACAGCTCACTGCCGCGGGTCCGGACCACCAGCCGGTTGCCGGCGTCCACCCACAGCCGGCCCAGCTCCGCGTCCTGCGCGTCGGCCAGCTCATCCCAGGGCCGGGCCAGCGCGGTGCCGGGGTGGCGCACCGCGTAGCCGGCGCGGTCCACGTCCCACGCGATGGTGTCCCCCGGCAGGCCCGCCTCCGCCAGCGCCCGCTGGGCGCGGGTCAGCAGGGTGTCCCCGGCGCCCACCCCGGGGTCCGGCCGGCCCGCGGCGGCCCACCGGGACAGGTCGGCCACCAGGTCGGTGGCGGTCAGCGTCACCTGGGGGACGTCGTCCCGGGGGTAGGTGACCGGCAGGTCCCGCAGGGTGCCGGTGAACAGCACCGCGTCCCACCGCTCCCCCGCGGTGTCGTAACCCCAGGCGCGGACCCGGACCGGCGTGCCGGCGTGGATGGCGTCGGCGTTGGCCATCGGGTCGAAGCGTCGCAGCGTGTCCCGCAGCCGGACGGTCAGCTCCCCCGCCTCGGCGCGGGTCAGCACCCCCTGGAGTCGGGAGCTGCCGCGGGTGATGCTCACCGCGGTTACGTCACACACGATGTTGACCCAGCCGGGGACCGAGCTCCAGCCCAGCAGCGCGCTGCCGTCCAGCTCGTCCACGTCCAGCATGAACGTCCCCGGGTCGAGCTCGGGCACGACGTCCACCGCGATGTTCGGGGCGCCCTCCAGCGCGATGGTGGTCCCGACGTCGGAGGCGGGGGTGGGGAGCAGGTTCAGCCGGCCCACCACGGCGGGGG
>Ga0268250_10001143_pt1 | contig 11724 bp, 16 predicted proteins | sample AgamicAsSfe_FD_200448 | JGI IMG/M metagenome (GOLD analysis project Ga0268250, IMG submission 200448) | Agave microbial communities from Guanajuato, Mexico - As.Sf.e (v2) (version 2) | ecosystem: Host-associated > Plants > Phyllosphere > Phylloplane/Leaf | place: Guanajuato, Mexico | collected... | reverse complement strand
ACCGAGCGATCTGGACTTTTTCTTGTCTTCGAATGGTGGACAGGGATGATCTCTTCTCATCTCGAACGATGTTGAAGAACGACATGGGTCGCAATATGTACAGTAGCTTTGATGTTTTTTTGCTTGCGAGTGGCGCACATTGGGCTATAACTTGAGGATACATCGACGCCTTTTACGAAACACAGCAAAGAGCAAGTACATACAAGGTGTCATTTTCTGTATATGTATAAAACTGGTGTCTTTTTTTTCTCCCCCAAACACGTTCACCATCCTTGACCAAACACCATCTCGACTCCAAAAACTCCTCGCTATGCTCCTACAGGTTTCCCGAAAACCAAGCAGAACCTTGTGTCGAGCCTGCTTCTCCAAAACCTCTAGAGTAAAAAGATTGATTCTTAACCGTCTCAGGCATGTGCTTTTGACTGCATATACACATCAACAACAACCTCTTCATCCCCTTCCCTGTGATCAATCGTCGACAAATCCACCGCTGTATCTTTAAGATTCTGCTTGAAGCATCTACCGGGATGGAAAACATTAAGCAACACCGCAGCCACAGAAACCATACTATCACACATCACAAATCAGCAAAAGGTCTTCCACCAACAGAATAGAAGGAGGGAGAGATACGGAAAAGAAAGAACAACTCACACAGAATCCAACACCACAAACTCAGCTTCCCTTCTCATGATAGGCGAACCCCAACCATCCTTGAGTTCCGCAATACGATAAGCACATCTCACAAAAATAAGTATGAAAGCCACAACCGCAGCTCCCACAAACATGCGAAATCCCGATGCTTGCCACAAATGTCCAGCTGCAGGTGTGAGTTTATCTTTATTCCCTGCACACTGTACAAAGAATATTGCTGCGAGAATGGCGAATATGAAGAGAGTGATTACTTGGCTGCTGAGTCCTGCTATCATCACATCAACGCCTAGATCGAGTAGGTTTTTGTTTGTGCCGTTTGCTGCTGCGGCTGAGAGGGCTCCGCCGGCGCCTTGAAGGATGATGGCTAGTATGTCGCAGGAGACGAAGATGGGGGTGTAGAAGGAGGGTTTGAGGGGTGAGAGGGCAGGTTGGAGTGATAGTGTTAGTTGTTTGAGTAAGAGGTAGATGCCTGCGGTGAGGAAAGCAGGTGCGAAGGTTAGGAGTACGATGTTGAGTTTGAAACCAGTGGGTGAGAATGGGTCGTTGGAGAGGATGAGTCTGCTCGCGTAGCCTGTTTCACTGTCAGCTGTGTTCCTGTTTTCTCATTCTTTCTTTTGCTTCAAGCACAGAAGGCACAGGAAACTCACCTATGCTCTCCAGAGCCGTTCCTAGTATCATCGCGATGGAAAATCCAAGCCATTTACGGTACAATCGTGCTTGGTAGCAAAAGAGCAGACAACTGATGGCGAAAAGAGCGACGAAAAAGGCATTGGCGCCTAGATTTGGTGCGTAACCGTATATGGAGTAGGAGGCTGGACATGTGTCTTTTGTGCATTGTGATGGTCGGGTGGTGGCTTCTCGGATGAGTAGATCAGGTAGGTGTGACATCGTAGGCGGTTGGAAGCCTCTTGATGGCTTTTTTTTTCTTTCGGAGGGCAGGCCCAGCAGAGTTGGTTGTGTACAGTCGTGGTTTCCGTAGATGACAGCAAATGCCGTTACAAGAAGAGTTGATGAGAACCAGAGAGGAGTAGTGAGCTAGATCCACAAAGCATACACCTATCCTATAGATCTTCTCTTCGACCTCAGTACAGCCAGTGTCGAAACCTTCCAAAAGTCAAGACAAGACCATGTGCAAGGGTTACCTATTGTCTATATTACCTACGCCTCTGTCCGAGGAGAGCACAACGGCAGATCAAAGCACTCTATGCCGCGCAGGCGGAACGATATACGCGGTATGGTCAGGGCAGAGCAGGACATTTCCCCATGTTTCGCCTGATGGTCATCTTCTTCTTACCTACACTTTCCGAACCCGAAAAGCTACCTATCGAGGGCCGAGATCACAAGAGCGCCGGACATTGCACTGACTGACAGCTGGTTGCGACTGCGTAGTCGCTGTAAACGAGATGAGCGAGACCCGCAGACGAAGCGCTAAACAGATAAAGTCGTCGTAAGGCTGAAACTTGCGGCTGATTCTTGCCGAGCTGTGATTGAAAAGCCGGAACTAGCATTGATTCGGCATACCTAGCGACTGGTCGGCTCTAGACATTAATCATTGCTGTACAATATTAATGTGTAGATATAGGGGAACAGAGACGAGCGCGGGATTGGGATATATTGAGGTTATACAAGAATTCAATCAAAACAACATAAGCCTTCCTTTTTGTCGTAGCACCATCATCTCTTCTAATATTGTCGATACGCCGTACACCACATATTTTGCGTCAAAATTGGCATCGAAGATCAAGTCTAGTTCTTGGTCTCGACGTTGATGGTCTGCTGCTCTTCTCTTGCTTGCTCGTCAGCCTTACGAGCGGCTTGTACGGAGATGACATTGGGAAGAGGAGGAAGCAGCGAACGGGTGGCCTGACGGGCGTTCTGGGCCATGAGAGCGTCCATGATGACAAGAGCGGCCATGGCCTCAACAATAGGAATGGCACGGGGAACAACGCAGGGGTCGTGGCGGCCCTTTGCCTCGAGAGTGCCCTCAGTCTCGTTGTAGGTGGCGGTTGCCTGCGACTGGCCAATGGTGGCAGCAGGCTTGAAGCCAACAGTGAAGTAGATGTGAGCACCGTTGGTGATACCGCCCTGGATACCGCCAGAGTTGTTGGTCTTTGTGGTCAGACGAGGGCGAGGAATACCGGCCTTAGCAGCACCCGAAGCAGCAGCTGAGCCCTTGGGGGCAGGAGCAACAATGAAGGGGTCGTTGTGGATGCTCCCAGGGACTCTTGTGCCGCCGAAACCAGAGCCAATCTCGAAGCCCTTTGTGGCAGGAATGCTCAACATGGCGTGGGCCAGCTTGGCCTCCATCTTGTCGAAGCAGGGCTCGCCCAGACCAGAAGGTACGTTACGGATAACGCAAGTGACGTTACCACCGATGCTGTCCTCCTTTTCCTTGTACTTTGCGATCAAGTCGGCCATGCGGTCGTTGGCTGCCTCTTCGGGGCAACGGACGGGAAGGAATTCGTCGACCTTCTCACGGGTGATCTCGTCAATGAGCTTGAGGAACTCGGGGTTGGTCGAAGGGGTAGGGTGGTCTGCGGTGGCAGGGTAGAGCTGCTCGTGGCCGACCGAAGAGGTGAAGGCAACAATCTCGATGCCGTGGGCGAGGGTGAGGTACTTTTCGGCGATGGCGCCGGCAGCAACGCGGCCTGGGTTGTGTCAGTTGGTGAGTCTGGAGGATACCATGAGAACAGAGTAAATAGAACGGACCGATGGTCTCGCGAGCACTGCTTCTGCCACCTCCACTGCTGGCCTTGACACCGTACTTCTCCAGGTAGGTCCAGTCGGCGTGACTGGGACGGGGGTACAGGTCCATGGTGCTGTTGCCGTAGTCCTTGGGTCTCTGGTTCTCGTTCATGACGCGCATGCCAATGGGGGTGCCCAGGGTGATGCCAAACTCGGTGCCCGACTGGATCTCGACCTTGTCTTTCTCATTGCGCGGTGTGGTGATGGCGCTCTGTCCCGGTCTGCGTCTGGTCATCTGAGGCTGGATGTCGGCCTCTGTGAGCTCCATGCCTGGCGGCACTCCGTCGACGATGCATCCGACACTGAGACAGTGCGACTCGCCATAGCTGTGTAGAGATGGGTTAGTTGGAGGGGTCGGAGAAGTATGACATGACGGGCGGTCGCGTACGTTGTGACTCTGAAATGCGATCCGAATGTCGACATGATGTGTGTTTATGGGAGATGCTGGCAATAATTCAGGAAAACAAAGCGACAAGGCAAGAGCGAATGGACAATGGGCAATGGCTCGTCATTCGTTATTGCTCATGTCTCGAAAAAGTCCAGCCCGCGATCGGCGCTTGTCCGCGACTTGTCTCCCGCATCGCTCTTTCCCTCCTCCAACGTCACAGTATCCACTTCATCAAACATCGACCATCGAATATCCAAAGTCGCCTGCTTCTGCCATGTTGGCTCCTAGGTCGCATATTCCCAGCCACTGATCCAACGCCAGTCGTTCTTTCACGTATCTGTCTGAAGCCTCATGCCATGTATTGATTCGTCTAATTTCTCCAACCATCTGATTTACCGCCTTGCCCTTTGTTTGCAGATTCTTTGACCACACCTCTTCAATATAGAACCTCAAACATGGCCTCGTCACAAGAGCAGGTTCGAGTTGGGTCCTTGAACCTTCCGTCTCCCACACGTCAACTCTGTTTCTTCTCCACTGGCTGTCTCGCAGGCTTTGCCAGTCTTCCAATGGCTTTTCTACCCAAGGTCCCCTCTCTCATGACTGCCACTCCTCCGGTACTCCGTGCTGGTGTTAGATTTTGGACCTTTGACCAAACTCGACATCTTCTGGCACCATTCCACCTCCCTGTGTCATTGACCGGTGGGCTAGGAGGCGCAGCAGGAGGCTTCAATGAGGTTCTCCTGCACTCTCTGGTCCAGTCGAGGAAGCTGCCCGCTGCAGCCGCTCTAGGTGCTCAGACATTGCGTCTCTTTCTTTGCTTTGGCACCTTTACCTTCTTAAGCACTACCCTTAGCGACACTCTGCCACCAAAACCATTCTGGAAGTGCTGGCTGATGGGGGCTACTGCTGGTGCTACGGGTAGTGCTGTTGTCGCCGCTCTGGAGGGTGCAAGAGGTAAACCGTTGTGGGGTCATGCGATTCCGAGAGGTGCAGCGACCATTGGTACCGTGATTGCAGTTCATGTCACCAGCTGCGCTGCTTTGCTTGACAATGTACATGCTGGTGACTGATTGGGTCCCACCTACGGTGTTCTCTGGTCTGTTGTAGTCGCTGTCTTCGATCGATCTTTGCTCCTGAGCCTCAACCTTCACTTCGACATTACCAACGCGCATGTCAGCACGACTGCTTGGAATGCTGCAGACAGCCGACAGGAGACAATCCTCGCGCCCACAGATGGACGCAAGGTCATCAACAAGTGACCCAGAAGGACTGTCAACATGTTGGACGAGGTGAGTGGTTGGGTGTCCACGATCAGATGACAGGGAGTTGCGAATGCGAAGCATATGCCGTGCAAGAGTTGTTCAAGTGCGACGACGGGACCGCCTGAAGACGGAGGGCGAGCAAGACGACTGAGATCCAAGTGGATGGTCGAATCACGCTCATGTTATCCCGTGCGCGGAGGGAGATCGCTGCGGAGTCCACACTTGTTACAGTGAGGGAAGGCATGTATGCACAGCGAGGAGAGCGCAGACATCCATCAGATCACACGCGTCTTTGTGTTGTAAATGGGGCCAATATCAAAACATTCAGGGGCACATCCAAACACCTTCACTTCACTTCTCCCTTGTCATCACTTCAATGTCACCAGCTACCCATATATACCATGCCGGCGCCTCCCTCCCACCAACCAAGTTGGTGTCACCGGACGCGGTGGCCCGCTTGGTTGGCGCCAATCCGGCAAAGTCATCATCACCGCACTCCAAAGGTCTTGGGTTCAATCCCCAGCAAGACCTAGAAAGACAGAAAGAAATGATTGAAAGGGCAGAGCTAGAAAGAAATGAAAACCAGAAAAAAAAGAAAGAGTCAAAAAAAGCGGAAAAGCCGTCCTTAAAGCAAGACAGAAAAATAACCAAAGCAAACTACAAAGTTTCTTCCGCCGACCACGGTGTTTCTTTCGCTTCTTGATGGAGGATGGCTATAAAAGTTCTTGCTTGTAATGAGATGGACGATCATGCTCGAGCACTAGGTCCACAATCGTCAAAGTGTCAAGGGCGCCGGTCTGCTCAATCTCGTATGACTACACGGGGTCAGGGTTCTGTCATATCTGGACCAGATGCTCGAGATCTGATTTCCGACTTCCTTGCGACTTAACCACACACCTCCAGATCAGACATATCGAGACGCGCGACACTAGATGGAGATAACCTCAATCGACTCGGATCCCACCAGCACAGATCGATGACATCTCACGAACGTCTCAGACTGCATGCCAGATGAATCTCCGCCTCGTAATCTTATCATCCACTTCTCGCTTTTAGCGACCGCAAAAGCCATAGCCAAGAGAGATTCGTTGAAGTAGTGTTTCGGCATCGGTGCCTAACGCGTCCAGACTCTATAGTACGACAGCCACTTCCATGTCACTATCAAAGAGCACAGGAAACTCAAGGACGGTCAACCGAGAGGCTCTAGTCAGACAAGCTGTGATCCCGGTTATCGATGATGCTACAACAGCTATATCGGTTAGCCGTGAACGAGCGGAAATTCTGTCAAAAGACACACATTCGTCCAATGCATCACATCACAACACATCCTAGCTACGAACCTAGTTGGCATGATCATGCCACTGTCTTATACAGTCGTCTCTCGACTGAAAAGTGTACAAAACCTACTGTCATAATGCCTTTCATGCCTTTCTCTCTTCTGGCCACACTCTGGCCCCGTCATCTTAATCACACTCTCCTTTGTCGTCAATCTGTGATCTCTAGCCGCTAGCTGTCCTGCCTCATCATCGAAACAATTTCTATAAGAACAAAAAGCAGACTAGTCCCTCATGCTTGCCTATATAGCTAGAAAGACTGAGTGTTCTCGATCAGACAGCTATCCTGAACAAACGAAACTGAAAATTCAGATGCAATCAAGGATTGAGCTCACACTCAACAACGTGAGTCAAAAAGACAAAAACAATGTGTCGCAGCCGTGAATCGAACACGGGGCTCGTGCAATATGCAATCACTTGCATGGCAAGCACGAATTTTACCACTAAACCACTGCGACTGATGGGGGGTGATATAGCTATCACGTGATATTGACCATTTTGGCACATCCAAATATAATTCTCGAGATTACCAGCAGAATCGTCAAGGCCATCACCCTGTCTCTAACTGTGAAGTATGTATATACAAGCAACATTGTACTCATGAGTCGCGAGAGACTATCCCGAATGTAGCGGAAACATATACGACAAGCCTTAGTAGACGTGGAGATACGAGAGCAAAAGAATTGGGTATCTGATACGAGCAAAACACAACGAAAGCTAAAAACACCACAAACCACGTCTCGAAGAAGGATCGAGAACAGGAAACCAATGGCAAGACGTCCGAAAGAGCAGCAATTCCGCTAACCACCCCTCACGAAGGTGAATGCATCGATCAAGAGGGGAGCCCTCACACAGCAGCATTAGACGTCCTCCTACTCAACGAAGCATTGGAAGCCCTCCTTCCGCTCCCTACACTACTCACACTAGCCGCTCTGGCAAGCCCAGCCCTCTCCTCGTAGATCCGCTTAAGATCGTCCACCGAACTCTTCCTCAGTCCACTTTTCTCTACAACAGGAAGAGTTCTACCATACTCTCCTTGTTGAGCAGTGCCAGAAGTGTTATGCACAGACTCGATGGATGCCATACGTTTCAGCAATCCCGGCGACGGCGTTCTAGCAAAAGTGGGAGGGGCAGGAACAGCTGGAGCAGGATTGGAGATGGAGGTTTGGCGTGAGGGTGCGCGTGAAGAAGCTGCCCAGGTGGGCTTGACGAAAGTGATATCGTTGTCGCGTTTTGGTGGTGAGGGCACTCGTGCGGATACAGAGCGGTGGGGTGGCACAGAAGGTGCTTCGTTGCTTGTCGTGGAGCCTGGAGATGCGGTGGATGAGACCGGTTTTCGTTTTACAATATCGGTGGCTAGTGAGTTTCTCAACTCTTTCATGAGGTCGTTTTGAGCGGGAGGTGCTGGTTGAGGTGGACTAGGCTTGCTAGGGACGTTAGGAGGAGATTCGGTATATGGCAATGCACTTCTGACGTCCGTGAAGTCATTCAATGTACTCGATTGGCTTGAGTACGACTGTGAGACGGAGCGGCCGTGAAACACTGCATGAGGTGGCGGAGCTACACCTATTGGCGCTGGCTTGCGTTTGACGGGAGAAGCGAGGCTATCAGTTCTCGCAGGAAACGCCGATTTGGGCTCGTCAGGCTGCCTTGTTTTCACCATTGGTCGAGGCGGAAGAGGTGGACTATCAGATTCATCGTCCTGCAGATGAATTCTGTGGGATTGCTCTCCAGAGTCGTGTGAAGATGTATCTCTGTAATTCTCCTGCAGTGGGTCCTCATAGTCTTGAGCAGCCGGTGGTGGTCGTAGTGCAGCAGCAAAGGAGTCTGGAGCAGTCTGACAGGCGTCTCGCAAGCCATGCGGCCAGTGTTCGACTGCAGCTTCTAGTATACGGCGAACAATAGAAGTCATCTTCGCATCGGCCAATTGATCCGAGCCGCAAACAAGAGCCGGGGAAAAGCAGATTGCTAGATTGTCAGGCGTCATCTTGTTGATCTTCTGGTGACTCGTAACAAGAGAGAGTAGGGGAAAGAGATGGAGTATGAGGATTAGTCTTGCCGATTGCGAAAGACATGAGGCGCTCGAGGTTGGAGATAGCATCTCGACCAGATCATCCAACTCAATGTCGTCTTGTGAATTTCCGAACTTATATCTCAGCTCTTCATAGCAGGTCTCGTGGAATATGGGTGTTTTCAGTTCTCGATACCAGAGCTTGATCAGGCCAGCGGCCAGGTGGACGCCATAAGCATCAGTCTGTTGGATGTGTCTAAGAGTGTGGTGGTCCAAATCAGGTTGAGAGTAAGTGATTCCGCCCTCTTTCCAGACGATGAATTGTTGACCACGGTCGTAGGCCTCCCTCAAAATGCCAACAAAAATGGACTGGGGAGGAATGCGGAAGATGCCTTCTGTCTTTATGTTTTCGCTTTGGCACAAGAAAGTGGTTGTTTCTCTCAGGACACGAGGCAGACGTCTCTGGCCGTATAGGTTGCGGGGCATGGGATCGTTGGCGCCAAACGCTCTGCGACCACTGACGTATGGCGAGTGGACGTCGGGCGAGAGGCGACGGTCGTGCAGGTAGACGCTCGGAGGGATGAGCAGCTTCTCGATGGGAATGTGCAGGGCCAGAGAGGTAAGGGTCGAGACGTGGACAATTTTCTTGCGGAACTTTGGCGAGACCATTGTGCCAAAGACCTCGATGAGCACCCGGACCCAGCTACGTTCGTGGACGACATAGAGTTTCTGCAGTCTCTTGCGAACCGCCCTGCTCAGGACGTGGTATGCCTGCAGGTACCATCCCATGCCAGGACCAGTCTTCTTCTCGGACGTGGCGCTCTCGGCTTGTCCTCCAGCGAAGAAGACAATCTCGTATTCTTCGCCTGCAATCAACTCTTCCTCTCCTGGCAGTCTGGCGAGTACATAGGGTAGAAGGGCATCGTAGTCGACCTCGAAGGCATCGGGGAAGGCGGCGGCATTGAGGATGTAGACGGGTAGACCGGATTCGGAGGTCAGGGGCGAGCGATAGAGGATGGAGGCGGCAGTGTCGGCGTAGTCGTTGATGTATTCGGAAGAGGATCGTGGTGGTGGGACTGCGCTCAGCGAAGTGCTTCGGAGTCGAGTCGCTCCTCGCGCAAAGGCCCTCATGCTGAAACAGACGGGCCGCCCTGTCTTGGTTCAGAGACGACTTGATTCTTTCAATGCAGAGAGATGTTTGTGTGTGATGCAGGGAAACAAGAACCGCTTGCAGTGGATCAAGAAGACTTCAAGTGTCGAGTGATGGACAAGGGTGCAGGGCTGGTTACGTATGTGTGCAAGCAGCTCTTTGCGTGTCGAGTGGCAGCGCCTCGCACCCGCCGAGTCAACAAAGTCGTAGCCTGTTATTCTTCCTTTGTCAGTGGCATGCGTGTCACCCTGACATGTCTTGAGATGACTGGTCTACGGTCACGCTTGAATCGATTCGACTGGATAGGTATCACAAGAATGACTTTACTTTTCTTTGTTTGCGGCCCGTCAACACAGAAACACAGACTCAGGGTCTCCATGCCGTGCCAGCCCGCAGTGGGGTTCATGGTTAAATCAACACCAACGAACCACCAACGCTCCTTGTTCATGACGCATAAATCCTTCGCCAACACTGTGAACAAGTCATGAACCTCGTCCACGGAGCATAGCTCGGGTCCCGGAACCTCTTTTACATCTCAGCAGCCGTGTTGCTCAGCCTTGTTTGTCTGTAGACGTCTCCTGCTGCGAACGGGAGGGATGAAGCTATCAATATCTGGCGTCTTATCGCCATCTCTTGCTCGTGAGACATCTTCCAATCTTATATCACACGACTCGGTTCGTCTCAAGACTCGAACTTGAATGTCATCGATGATTTGTGGTGGCCATCAGGGTTGCAGTCAATTGTCATTACCAAATGTAAAAGGTCTGGAAGCACGGAAGCTCTGCCGTCTCGTCCGGCCCTGAGCCGTGTCGTCAAGAATATGATTACCTCTCGACATCTCGCGCCCTAAATCACGCCTTCCACATGTCAATTCATTCTTTTCGTCCAGCCATTGCAGAAACTTATCAACCTTTGTATTCATTCACAACATGTCTCGTATCTCATAATCACAACTTTGCAGCCGTCTCGCCGGCATTCTTGCTTTCCTCTTTCTCCGCTTCAGCCGCTCTGGCTTCTGCTTTCTCGCCGACACCGGACCCGCCCATCTTGGACACAACACCTTTGACCACATCAAGAGTTGCTGCTGGTCCTCCAGGCTCAGCTGCCAGAACCTCGCCATCCTTCTTGACGACGAACACTCCACGTGTGGTTCCCTTGGGTGCCTTCTTCAATCCAATCGCTTCAATGAGTGAAGCCGAAGGGTCACAGAGTAGAGGGTACGGGAGCTTCTGCTTGTCTTTGAAAGTCGTGTTGGCCTTGGGCGAGTCGGTGCTGAGACCGTAGATGCTGAGCCCGGCTTCTGTCAATGGTTCATACGAGTCTCTGAAAAGGCAAACTTGGGTTGTGCCTTGAAGTCACCATGTCAGCAACTAGCGACTTCAGGCAGAGAGCAAATCAGAGAAGAGACAGTGTCTCGACGAAAGCAAAGTAACTCACAACCAGGTGTGCTCGCTTTAGGGTAGGTAAAGAGCACGACGCCTTCCTTGCTCTCGTCGACCAGCGACTTGAGCGTAACCTTGCGACCGTCGTTTGTCTCCACTTCACCACCGAAGCCCTCAAGGTCAATCATGTCCCCAGGTTTGGGTGTTCCAGAGGCAGCCTTGGTCTCCGGCTCAGGCGCGGCCACGGGTGCGGCACTCGGCTCGGGCGCAGCAGGTTCAGCAACAGGCTCGGACTTTCCGTTCGCTTTGGCGGCCTTGGTCTTGCGCTCCTTCTTTGGTGCTGGCACCGGAGCAGGAGGAGGAGTCTTGCGCTTACGGAGTTCGACCATGGTCGCGGAGAGCAGTCGATTGGGAAAGCAAGGAATAGGTTCGCGACGGACGACGAGATCAACCAGTGAGTTTACGCGTTGAAAAGGTGCTAACGACAGAGCGCTGGCAATGTTGTTTGTCAGCAAGAAGCTCAAGGGAAGCTCGAGGAGCGAGCTCTGAAGCAGTTTACGCGCCAGCTCGAGAGCTTCGCGCAACCCCGCCTTCGGCAATCTTGACCTTGGATTCAATCGGAGGCTTCCATACCAACTCCCCGAACTGCTCACTCCGAATACTTACTCCGACCGCCGACCGGCCTTTTCTTCTTGAACTCCAGAGCACACGCGCGAACCTCAGGCCATGGAATAATCTCCGGTGTTTCTTCTCGCCTTCGAATTCTGACTGCCGCGACGCGAGATCGGAGTTCACTTTTGC
>Ga0268250_10001142_pt1 | contig 11733 bp, 14 predicted proteins | sample AgamicAsSfe_FD_200448 | JGI IMG/M metagenome (GOLD analysis project Ga0268250, IMG submission 200448) | Agave microbial communities from Guanajuato, Mexico - As.Sf.e (v2) (version 2) | ecosystem: Host-associated > Plants > Phyllosphere > Phylloplane/Leaf | place: Guanajuato, Mexico | collected... | reverse complement strand
TGTATAGAGGTCAGCTGTGTATTAGATTGCTCGACTGGGTACTGACAGATATCTCCATGTACGAGAGTCGACCTCATGTTTTCGAAAGGGCGGAGCAATGATCTGAGGCCACCCGATGTACCAAAGTTGTGTAACCTCTCCTTCAGACCGCCCTCGCTCCATCCATCCAAGAGGGGCGTCGTGGCTACCAGCTGCAGTTGCTTGTCGAAGATGCCCTGATACCAGTCTGCATAGTTGGAGAAGGGTCCGACGGACCACAAAGACGAGCGGCCAGCAACAACTCGCCCATTCGCATCGAAACTAAGTCCTCCAAAGCCATCTACTTCCGGGTCGAAGGCCTGAATCTTGCCAAAAAGCTCAGCAACTTGGTCAAGGATTCGGGCTTTCTTATCAATCGAGAAATCGGGAAAGTGCTGACTCAGCTTCTCTCCTTCCATGAACTCTTCAACGATCCAACCGCTGCCGCCTGAGCTCGAGGTCTCCCAGGCAAACACCTTAGGAACCGAATTATATGGTGAGCTGGCCAATGCTCGATGCATGAGAGTAATGGCAGCGACTTCGTTCTCCACTCGCACCTCTTCGTCTAGCATTGCACCAGGGTTTGAGATCCGCACGACTATCCTGTTCACAGAGGGATCGAGCTTATGAATACCATACTGGCGAGGAAGATCATGGTTTGCTTCTTGCTCCAAGCTTGATTCTTTGAGCTGCACCAGACTGACAAAGTTGTTCGAGTCGCGGCCAAGAGACGAGACCGCTTCGACCTCAAGCAAATTGTCAGTCGCGTGCTGTCACCTCGATAGGGTATTACTGACCTCACGGTACAAATTCTGTTGAACAAGTGTCCTTATGATGGCTAGTCGTTCTTCGAGAGCTGCCGTGCTTTCTGTCGCAGATACGTTTGGTTCACTCATGCTGGACGAGATAGAGTGTTCAATCGATCAAAATTCTAGACCATGCATTCCGTTCAGTTCTTGAGAAGAGTGGGAGGTAAGCCTCAATTTATAGCGATACCGTCCTGTCTGGCAGCGCAATCTTAGACGGAAGGATTGGAGATATCGCGCCATCGGCTTTGCTTATCAGGAAGGTGCTGTTTATCGGTATCAATTTTTACGGCCGTATACTAATTTATCTCCATATCAAGTGCCATGTACTTTTAGGCTTGGAATAGTGTCTCTTGAACGAGCAACTCTAATCAATGAACATCAGAGCAGAAGCTCAACAGCGACACTTTGCAGAGTGAAGTCGAGAGCGGCGTCTAGATTTGATTTCCGGAATCCACCGAGGTTGAACCTTTTCTGACTCGTCGACGTCAACTGTTCCCGGACAAGCACCCACAAGACCTACATTGCTTTCTCACAACACAGATACATATCATCGTTCAAGGATCTAAAAAAGTGGCTTCTCGATTCTGGAAACATCTTATAGCGCAAGCGACTCGACAAAGAACAATTGCGAACAAAGGAATCATGGCCGACAAACCCACCGACGCCCGCGAGCGTCTCCGCCAAAACTTCCTCGACCATGACCCAAAACAGCACCCAAACCGGTGGGAACACCTCTGGCAACAAGACGACTTGCCATGGGACAAAGGCTTTGCTTCTCCGGCTCTAGCTGATGTTTTGGCTGAGAAAAAGGATTTGCTGCCGACTGCGCAATCTGGCCGCCGCTTGCGCGCTTTGGTCCCCGGATGCGGTAAAGGCTATGACGTGCTCTTGCTCGCCAGCTGGGGTTTCGATACTGTTGGTGTCGAGGCTGCCGCAACTGCTGTCAAGGCTGCTAATGCTGAGTCTCAAGGTTGGGAGGAGAAGCCTGAGTATGCGATCAAGGACGAGGCCAAGGGCCGCGGAAGTGCCAAATTCGTGTTCGGTGACTTTTTCGAAAAGGATTGGGAGAAGGATGCGATCGGTGAGGATGGCTCGAAGGAAGGTCAATGGGATTTGATCTATGATTATACTGTAGGTCCACACTATTTCGCATGAAACAGTGGATGGTCACTGACAGCATGCAGTTCTTGTGCGCTTTGCCACCAGCACTGCGACCTAGTTGGGCCGCTCGCCAGTCCTCGCTCTTGTCGCCGACTGGTCGCCTGATCTGTCTCGAGTTCCCAACTTACAAGCCTCCATCAACTGGTGGTCCTCCATGGGCTCTGCGACCTGAGACTTATCTTGCGCATCTGAGCCAGCCAGGCAAGGAGGTTGAATATGACGAGGAAGGCTTAGCTGTTTGGAAGGAAGGGCAGACTCTTGGTGATGGCGCTTTGGAAAGGATTGCGCATTGGAAGCCTGAGAAAACTCATAAAATCGGTGAAGGCACTGACAATGTCAGTATCTGGAAGAGAAGATGAGAAGAGCAACTCTTGCCTTCCACTCTTCCTCAGGCCCCGCAATCTGGCTGAATTAAGGGTGTATACTTTGGAAATCAGAATCATTTCATCACCACCGTTCCTGGAGAAGCCCCCAAGTGTTCTCTCACTGAAACACGGCCTGTAAACGTTCGAGCTGTGGAGTTTGACAGTGTCACTGTGTCGCCGGTTGTTGGACATCCTGATGGATCTTGCTCAACAACCACTGCAAGCAGCTATCCCGCGAGATAATCTCAGTATCTGGTGACATACATGCCGTGTAACACTCGCCATCGATCGTCAATGTCCTTAGCTCCTGAGACGAGCCAGAGGGTCCAGAACAGGCGTTGAATCGTGGATAGAAGGGCAACCTGTCGTCGATCCCCATGTTCTCCTGACATCGCCGATGGGGATGGTGGTCCCAGTGCTCTGCAACAACAGCGTGGGCGGTTGTGATGTAATCTTGCCATCCGGCAGGATGTACGCGTATGGTATCAGTGTCAATGAAAGTAACACCCAACTCTGACATGAACGTCGGGTACTTGTAGCCTCGGGGACGGTTCATGTCTTCAGGCAGACAGCAACTCTCCCTAAAAATCCATCAGCCTTTGTTCATGAGCAAAGAATAGATACATACGTGTCGATGGAGAGTAGTCTGATGTTGAGGCCATCGGGGGGCCAGACTGTCTTCGGCGGACCGCCAGTCTGGATGCTTGATGAATGATCCAGCCTCGCAAGCTCTTCCATGAGTGACCCAGTAAGCATCAGAGTGTTGACCGCGTCTTCCACAGCGCAATGTTGTAGAGGATGACGATCCGTACGAGGTTCACCGTTGGGATAACATGTAAGCAGCTTCATCTGAGAGGTCATAGAAAGACCAAACTCCTCGGATGCCTCCACCAGTTTGTACTGACCGTTATAGCCTTTGCTCGCCACCTTGCCGTACGGCCGCAGGTACTTTGCCATCGGTTGGATGTCGAAAGACCTCCAGACCAGGTCGTCGAACCCGAACCCGAGCTTTTGTAACTCGGCTTTGTCACCATGCGCATTCCAAAATGTGATGACGAGAGGAGTTGTTCTGAGGGGGTAGTCGGAGGCATAGAAAGCAGCTGGAGATAGAGACCGGGCTAGATCATGGATGCTGCTGGATGTGGGTCTCTCTTCTTTGGGCGTGGTCATCTTTACCTTGGAGGCAGGCGTGGCTGTAGTAGAGGCAGTTCTCAGAGGCGCAAACACCGCGGCGTGAGGATTGAGAGACATGAGGTGCATGATTGGCACGGATGACAACAAAAGCAGGACACACTGAGTTACTGACAACAAAACGTGCGCTGCAAAAGACCAAGGGTGTCCCGCCAAGCTTGTCGAGACGGAGATTGTAATGTGTGTTGTTTCGAGATTGTCGTGACCCAACACGCACCCATCCACTCACCATACCACTCATCACACCACATACTCTACCACGCATCCTACCAAACATCCTACCACAAATTCTACCAGGCGACCTGTGTACACATCCAGCAGACGCATCCAATCTACAAGCTCAACTCACACACTACGTCCACGCAAGAACAACAACAAGTCGCACCCGAGCCTCCGCAAACATGTTGCCAATCGCTATCCTGATCTCACTCTCCATCGTCAACTCGGCCTTCCTCATCCTGACCATCTGGGCACGCTTTCAACTCGCTCACACCGACTGGTGGGCCGTCTTCCTCGTGGCCTTCATCATGGGCTTCCTTTATCAGCTCGAGTACAGTGAGTTGGCCCAATTTGCAGCGCTGAGCTCCACTGATGATCGACAAAGTGCGCCGCATAATTTTCTGCGCCAGTTCACCCGAGGAAGATCACCTTGAGTACGGACTCGATGTGTTGCCTCGTCCTACAGCCGCCCATACGCGTGCTGAACGTGGCGCTCGTGGTTCCATCACAACAATGCCTCGCATCGACACTTCTCTACCTCGCCGCACAGTCAACACGATTCTCTGAGTTCTGTTATCATGTCAGTGGATCGAAATAGACCCTATAGTAACCTTGCTGACTGATCTCCATCGCAGTCGAACAACGTCCCGCATGCCAAACAACTTTCTTGTGCACAAAAACACGACACACTGCAGGGAGAGTTGGCACTCAAGCATGGTCTTGTGAGAAGAGCAGAACGAGGCTAGATCATGGGCTGCAGCAGTATTAGGAGAAAGTACCGAGTCATCAGAGCAAGGTTCAAGCACAGTTTCTTCACGTGCGGTCATTGGAGGAAGCAAACAACACACAGAGAAGAACATCGAGGTCATCGAACATTTCATTCGTTCTATCCACTTCCAATCGACTTCCGCCATCCTAAACTCCTTGATGCATTGCTTAAGTTGTGATGAAATGTATGCTGAGCCACTGAGTAGCTCAGCGTAGTCGTGAGGGGCTGTTCATCGCACTCGCTGTCCTTCTGTTCGACCGAGGTGATCTTCCTGATCGGACCACTGGCGGAGGAGACGGCTGAGCAGGTAGTGCCACACCCAGATGAGTCGCAATATCACCCAGAGCTGGTGTAGAGACCCCAAAGTGTGCTGCTTGTTTTGAAACCTTCTTCGAATCCCAAGGCTTTCCTGATTTGTAGCGTGTGATCGGCACCGAGGCTAGAGGGAAGGGCGAGTCGGGATAGTTGTAAGCAGGAGACTTGGAAGATCTCTGTAACCTCCTGCTAGATCGTGGGATACCTGAAGAGTTGAGTGCAGCAGGTGGGGTGGGTGGCCAGGAGGTTGCTTCGACTGCTCTGGCGAAAGATGCAAATGGTCCGTAGGGAACGTCAGCATGCCATGCCGCATCATCCTCTTTACTCAAGCCCTCAGGCTTCTTCAAGGTCAAGGTGTATGTGTCGCCGTTCTGCTGGAAGAAGTAATCGCCAGCTGGCCCGTAAGGACTCAGATTGAAGTCAAAGTCTGAGAAGACCCAGTCCCAACAAGCCATTCCCCACATCAGATGACCGAATTCATCGTCGTACTGATCCCCAGCCTCATCCTCGTCTTCGTACTCTTCATACCCCTCGGTGTAGTCAATTGGAAAACCCAAAACAGAAAAAGGCTCATACAAGGGACGACCTATTCTCAACTTCGGAATAGCATCAGAGATCTCAACGACCAGACAGGGATCCACGATACGTTTCAGAGGTATACGGAACTGTTTGGAGACAGCCTCATCGACGACTTGAGTCTCCAGAGGTTCGGTACTGATCCAAGTCTCGCGATCGGTGATGATGGCGAGTGGCATTTCTTTGACAAGGACGACTCCATTTTTGGTCAAATGGAACGCGGGCTGTGTGCGCAAGTCAAGCCCAGGATGACCACGAAGCTTGAGCTGGTTTTCCCAAGCAAGTTGAACCGTGGGTGGAGGAGTAAGGTGGAACGTTTCGTGCACACGTCCAGTTCCTGAGATGATCCAGTACCTCCAAGTTCCCAATGCTTGGTCCCAGAACCAGACGTGGTCAGAAACGTCTCTCTTCGAGGCGTAGCGGAATCCAAAGGTACCGGAGAGGGCTCTGTCAACGCCTTTCTTATATGCGCGGTCGTGAACCTTTTGCCTTTGCGGGTAGGGAAGCCGTTTTAGTTTGTCCCAATGCGCTTGTGCCTCAGGTGGTGAGTGACCTGGTAAACGATTGGAGCCGTCTTTGAAGTCCTGCCAGAGATCCATGCGATAGATTCGTTTCACAGTGGCGACTGTCAATGGCAGTTCTTGCTCCGATTGCGAGATCTTGACGAACCGTGAGCCGTCCTTCGGTCTTCTTCCACGCTTCGGCTTTTTTGCCGCAGCTGACTGAGTAGCCACGCGCGCTGAGCGGCGAAGAGCTGGATGATCGGCTACGCTGTCCGACCCTGGTGGTTTTGATGCATCTATCTTTCGTTCCTTTCTACGGGCTTGAGAGACATTCGGCTTTCCTGCCTTGGACTTAGCAGTCTTCGTAGCTTTGCGAACCTTTTCCCCCTTCACAGTCATATTGAGTAGCAGGTCAAAGCTTCGATTGTTGCAGGTTCGGGGAGCATGTGATACTGAGAGAAGTATAATCAGAGTGTCAAGGACATGACCTGTCGCAGACTTTGAAGTTCGCCGGATGCGGCAATCCAGCAGCTTCAGGTTTGACAAAGAAGATAACGATATCCACGAGCTTCATCCTAGTACTTCTCCGGACTTCTTGACAAAGACAAAGGTCCGACGGATGTTGGATTTGGCAGTATGCGAATTCACTCGAGCGACACCGTGTCGAAACTTCTTAACCATGATCAGCAAGAAAGGAAGGAATTAAGGCACCCGAACAAGTGGCAGCTATCAGATCTGGTTCATTCATACACTTTGAGATTTGTCTGACCCAGCAGTCAGGATGAAAAAAGAAACTTGTGCAAAAGGATCAAAAAAAGGCCAGGATTGGGATCGAACCAATGACCGACGGCTTTGCCGGAAACAGTCACTTCATCTAAAGATAACTGTTACTGCTTCCAACTACACCATCTGCCCGCTGGACAAAGACTAGGCCATCTGACGGGATCATATGCTTTCATGTGAGCAGAGTTACCATGGGTAAACGCTAACTAAGATCCCACAGCGACTCTCCTCCGTGACCACGCACTCTCTACACATCTTGATCTTACCAAAGGCTTTATGCGTATAGACGTGTACTACACCTGTTATCTACTTCCCTGACAAAGAATAGCTCACGAGCTCGGCGTCAAACTTCTCGAAACCTTCCAAAGAAAGAGTCAGAGACGAGGAGCAGAGTTTATAATGAAATCCAACGTGCTAACTTTGATAAATAGATCTCGGCATCCCGGGCCATCTCGATGCAAACTCCAATGTGAGATAACGAGTTTCATGAGACGCTTCTTACATAGGTAATGCTGCCATCAACACATTTCCATTACATGCCGGAGGCGCCCCGTCCTTGGCTGTGTGCTTCAAGATCCACCGGATCCGGCGATTCAGCAATTCGCTCCATATCTGACAAAGGAAACCCCCGATTTCGAAATGGTTTTGCGAACTGCTCGACAAAGACGAGGTAAAAAGGGTGTGACAGCTCCCCAGTCTTCACGATTTGGGATGTGATACGTTGTCGATGATTTTATTTCGCTGTGGAAACTGAGAACACGCATATGGAAAAGGCAGCATTGTGCGAACTATACCTCAAAGCGAGGGGTATGCTGGGCTTCGGCAGACAAGCACCCAGGCGACTCTTCATGCGTGCTCTTATACGTTTTCTTTCCTCAACTACGGCAAGTTGTGTCTACTCGTACATGATGGTGTAGTTCTACAGGACTCCGAGATCAGATGTCACACGGACAACAAAGATGTTGGCAGACCGGTGGATGAGTCATGCAGCATTGGTTGTCATAACGGGCCAGCAATCAGCAAACCACAGCTTGACGAGATAATCTAATAATGGTATATGTGTTGGAACAGGAACAAGCATTCGCAGCAAACTGTGGCAAGCAGGTGTGTATATGTGTCTGCTATCTCTGAGAGCTGAGGCTCCCCGCCGATATATCACACGCCCTTGAATATTCTCAATCTGCCACCTCGATCTGGAGAGCACGTCCCTGTCTGGATCAAGAGAGATGGGCTCTGCAGTGGCTTCTGATAGGTGCGAAGTGAGATCTGCTGTAAAACCTTATCATCACGTTCATCTTACTCGAACCTGTATCAGCTTCGTCAAGGCTCGTAAGGCGAAACGGCACGCTTCCCACTGATCACTTCAGCATGCCCGTCTTCCTTGACAAGATAGATGTCCTCATGCCTAACGCCAAATTTGCCCTCGAGGTAGATTCCTGGCTCAGCTGTGAACGTCATCCCGGCTCGAAGCAGAGTGTCATGGTTTCCCTTATTGAGGTAAGGTGATTCGTGCGCTGACACTATTAGTCATATGCTTCGAGTCAATTATGTGGATGAACAAACCCTTGATCCCAATACCATGGCCCAGACGGTGAGTGAATGTCCCTTTGTAGCCAGCGTCGTCGATGACTTTCCTGGCTGCAATGTCGACGCTAGCTGCTGTTCCATTTTGCACAAACATCTTACCGGCTTCTGTTTGAGCTTGCAAAACAATGTCCCATACTTTCAACTTCTCGGCATGCAGCTCTTGATTCTGAATCTCTGGTGCAGGCAGACAAAGTAATCGGCGAAGAAGAGATTTCTCCGGAGGGTCAATGAAGAAGCTTCGACAGACATCAGATGAGTACCCCAAATAGTGATACCCAGCATCGATCAACACCATCGTCTCATGGGTCAGAATCTTATCGCCAGTAGCGAATCCTCCGTGTGGAAGCGCTGCATTACTGTCAAACAAGACGATATCGAAGAAGAGATCGAACCCAACAGTCTTCAAAGTGTTGTCCAGAATTCGAATGACTTGGTTCTCAGTCAATCCAGGCTCCAGACAAGGTCGCATAGCCCTGATGCCTTCGATGGTTCCTGTATTGACAGCTCTGAGTAGCTCAACCTCAGCAGATGTCTTGGTCTGTCGCACAGCCTCTACTTCGCCGCCCAGTCCGACGGTCTTGAACCCATTGGCAGCAAGTCCGCGCACAAGGAAGTCACGAATCTCTTCGTCAACCATCAGAGTTGCGTTCTTGTCGGGAAACAGACCTTCCTTGAGAGTGCTGTAAGGGTTCCAGTGTTCTTCCCAGACGATAATGTCAAGTTCACCTTCGGAAGGTATACCTAGCATTCTTACTCTCCCTTCCTCGAAATGTGGACTGAGGAAGGTTGTCTTGGCTTTGACGTCGCCAGTAGAAGTGGTCACAGAAGGCTGAACAATCATCAGGAAGGGTCGCTCTTCCGGCTGGAGGCGATCAGCTATAAACACGCTCAAAGGGTAGTTTCATGGTTAGCATACCTCCCACGGCTCCCACTGTGGCTGGGAAATGTTCGCATAATACTGAAACGTATACCCAGGCTCAAGCACGAAGCCATCAACACCAGAAACATGCAGAGCTTTGGCTAGATTATCACGTCGATCAATGTACTCTTGTGCTTTAATCGGGCGGGCATTTTCCAGAAAGTAAAGGTCCTTGTGCAAGTTGTCAATCGAGCACTGCTGCACGCGAGCGAATTGAGACTTGGAGCTGAATGGCTTCTGACTTGACTGTCAGTGGAAGCATAACGTAGCAGCTAAAGAATTGCAGGATAGTTTACATACAACTGTGCAGATCAAGTACAGTGCCGCAACGCCTGCCGCCAACCATGATCTTGTGGGCCTGTGAGATTGTCTGCGGTGTGTTGAAGGTTGTACGCTTTCTTTCAGGTCCTCCATTACGATCCTCTCCATTATTTGGTCTCAGGGTGCAGAGTGATCACGAAAGTGATTGAGAGGGAATCTGATGGTAGTACGGGAAATGCAGTCACAACGTACAGGCCGGCAATCGGAGTCCGTCGGAGTCGGCTCAGCACAACAGATACCGGCAGTCAGTGGGATATTATACAATAGACTCGAATTGCAGAGGGCTTATCGTCGCATCTATCAAGATGCGGTATGCTATCTCGCCCGCACCTTGCCCGCTGCTTGCCCGACGCTTGGCCGCCTGCCCCTCTTTCGGAGCGTCTCCGGCGGGGCCCCCTCGTGGTTATTGAACCTTGACTTCAGTCACGAATGACAACCCATTGAACGCATCTTTATCGCATTCAGCTAAAGATCGACGAGCATCTATAGTTGCGAAGCAACATATGAGCCGGGAATATGGGTATGCTTATCAGGCCGGCCAAGGTGCATGCCGCGCAGGATTCCTACATCTTGACCTGGGTTCCCCAGCCTGAGCTTGAATATCCCTTCGCACAACATACCAGATAATACGATGTCTCTGGAGGAGGTTTCTTCGCTCGAGAGAGAACAGGATGCGATGCGAAGCAATTCTAAAGCAGATGTGAAAGATGGATATGCAGGAGTGGTTGAGGAGCTGCAGGTGGAAGAGGGCGAAGCTCACAAGACCTTCTACAGCAAGGGCTCTGTCATCATGATGGTAATCTTCTCCGGCCTTGCCATTGGCTCAGATGGATAGTATGTTTGCCCTTCTGTACAGTTGGTCCGTCCAACTAACGTATACAGCAATGCTGCCGTCATTGGCAATGTCGAGCTTCTCCTCGCTATCCTGTACCCAGAATCATTGACAAGCTCAATATATACTCGCCTATCGAATGCATTCCTGATAGGAATGATTGTGGGCATGTTAATGTTCGGCGTCGTTGCCGACCAACTTGGCCGCAAAACTGGTGCCGTAGCGACCACTGCACTACTTGTCTTAGGCATCGTCTTGTCAACAGCAGCAAAGGGCGAAACTGAGACTGGCATGTTCTGGATGTTGATCATCGCTCGCGGAGTTGCTGGTGTCGGAGCAGGCGGCGAGTACCCGGTCAGCGGAGCTGGTGCAACAGAAGCATCCGATGAGAACAAGGGCATGCGCAAGCACCGTGGGTTCATGTTCGCCATGATCGCTGATCTCTCAGCTTCTCTCGGCTATGTGTTTGGTGGTCTGGTGCCTTTGCTACTCTTGCTTTGCGTCGGCCAGAAGAAGGAACATTATGATATTGTATGGCGGCTCAGCTTTGCTCTTGGTCTCATCCCGCCGGTCTCAATCTTCTGGTTCAGATACAAGATGGCGGTTTCGACTGCTTATCGTAAAGCATCAATGAGGCGGCAGAAGGTTCCGTATGTGCTGGCCATCAAGCGTTATTGGCGCCCTCTGCTCGGTGCTTCGTCGACTTGGTTTCTGTACAACTGGATTGCCATCGTAAGTTGCACTGCCTTTCACAAACGAGAAGTTGTACTGACCATGATACAGCCCTTTGGCATCTTTTCCGGAACCATCACCAACCGCGTCAATGCTGGCGACTCGCTCATCACTAATCTCGGCTGGGGTGTCGTCATCAACTGCTTCTACATCCCAGGCCCATTCATCGGCGGCTACCTGTCCGACAAGATCGGTCGTCGCAAGACCATGGCTCTCGGGTTTGCAATGCAAGCCGTGCTTGGCTTCGTCCTTGGTGGAGCTTACCACAAGATCGTACCCATTTTCCCACTGTTTGTAGTCATGTATGGCGTTTTCCTCACCCTTGGAGAAGTCGGTCCCGGCTCGACTGTGGTACTCGCGTCATCAGAGAGCTTCCCTACAGCCATCCGCGGGCAGATGATGGGACTTTGTTCAGCTATCTCCAAAGCCGGTGCTGCTATCGGAACCCAAGTGTTTATACCGATTACGTCGGGTGCAGGTGATCAAGGAGCTTTCTTAGTAGGATCTGCCTTCGCTGTCTTGGGTGCGCTGATAGCATTCTTTGTCGTCCCTGACGTTGGCAGGAAGTTGGAGGACGAAGACGAAAACTGGAAGAAGTATCTGGAGGAGAATGGGTGGGTTGCTGATTGGGGC
>Ga0268250_10001140_pt1 | contig 11740 bp, 7 predicted proteins | sample AgamicAsSfe_FD_200448 | JGI IMG/M metagenome (GOLD analysis project Ga0268250, IMG submission 200448) | Agave microbial communities from Guanajuato, Mexico - As.Sf.e (v2) (version 2) | ecosystem: Host-associated > Plants > Phyllosphere > Phylloplane/Leaf | place: Guanajuato, Mexico | collected... | reverse complement strand
ACGTCAAAAAGCTGGGTTTGTACATATTACTAGGATATATCGATTCAGAGTACATAGAGCATCAATCAATTCGATTCTCTTATTATGTTAAAAGCAGTGTTCTGTGCCAATTTGTATCCGATCATTCTTTTGGGTGTTAGAAGACAATGTAACATGGTACCCAGGTTCTGATAGTTGGTGATGGTTCAGAAGTGCGCTCAGGCCTGAGCCGGATGAGTACCACGACACATGCATATCATGCATACATTCTGCGGGATGTGGGCATCGTTTCATCGTGCTCCGGTGACCACTCGTCGTAGAGAACCCCTTGTGCGAAGGGCTAAATACCAGCCGAGGACTCTGCTCCTATCTTCGGGATGACCGTGACGCGCATCATAATTTTCTGTGCTCATTGCCCGTCTCATGGAATATTTTTCTTCAAACACTTCGAACATGCGCAAAACAATCGCCAAGAATGGGCGAGATGTCGTGGCGATGCTCAATACCGTTCTGCGAAAATCCTTCTCGACTTTTGCTATCCGATGCAGGAAATTTCCATCTTTGAGTAGAGATGTCAGGTACTGCTTCTTCGATGATCATAGAGCGAATCTCGAATGGAAGATCTTCAAATGTGACCATTGCAAAGTCAGTCGAGAAGGAGACCGTGGTGTGCGCAGATCTAGTGACTGGTCAGAAGGAAGTGATGTGGTTCGAGCTATGTAGACGTGAAGTGGCGGTCACTCAAAGGTCGTTGCACGCAGAAGTTGATGTCGTCCCAGTCAGAGATATGACCTAAAGAAGCTCATAACGTGCATAAGGTATCAAGGTGGTGGTGGTGACCAAGCAGAACATGACTCTACAGGTGTTAGGATTCGCCACTTGCCTGTTGCTGGTGGAGCAAAGCCCGAAGGAGAAGCTTTCAAAAGGGGGTTCACACTTTGCCCCGCCCCACTCTTGCTAAAATCTTCGTACTCTATCCCATTCATCCCCCACCTCTTCACCTTTCCCGCTCTTTTCTTCCTCCCCTCGCCGTCTCTCCAGCGCTCGTTCCTCACTTCAAAGGGCATACATAGCCCTCTCGCGCGACTGAAGAGTAGAGAAGAATACAAATTATCACAACAGAACCACCGCCAAGATGGTCAAGTACGTTTATAATCCCTCCCTGTCAAGCTTCGGACATCAGTCATTTGCTTGACTGAGCTGTTTAGCATCGAGCCTGATCTGCTTTTGTGAATGATAATTGCTAACACGACATTCTCTCTAGCTTCACGGTCGAGGAGGTACGAATATCGCACTATGGAGAACCTGGCAAGAGCAAAAGAACCAGTTTAACAATCTCTTCAGATCCGTGGTCTCATGGACGATGCTAACAATATCCGTAACATGTCCGTCATTGCCCACGGTAGGAGCTTTCCACAACAAGGCAACATCATCTAGGAGCTAATAAGTAACCACAGTCGACCACGGAAAGTCCACCCTCACCGACTCCCTCGTTCAGCGCGCCGGTATTATCTCAGCAGCCAAGGCCGGTGCTGCTCGTTTCACAGACACACGCCCTGACGAGCAGGAACGTGGTGTCACCATCAAGTCCACTGCCATCTCTCTTTTCGCGACACTAGTTGACGAGGACGACCTCAAGGAAGTTCCCGGCAAGCCAACAAAGAACGAGTTCCTGATCAACTTGATCGACTCACCTGGTCACGTCGATTTCTCTTCTGAGGTTACTGCTGCTCTCCGTGTGACTGACGGTGCTCTCGTTGTCGTCGACACAATCGAAGGTGTCTGTGTGCAGACCGAGACTGTGCTCCGCCAGGCTCTTGGTGAGCGTATCAAGCCCGTTGTCATTATCAACAAGGTCGACCGTGCGCTCCTCGAGCTCCAGCTCTCCAAGGAGGATCTCTACCAGAACTTCGCTCGTGTCACTGAGTCCGTCAACGTCGTTATTGCTACCTACTACGACAAAGTCCTCGGTGACTGCCAGGTTTACCCCGAGAAGGGTACCATTGCTTTCGGTTCCGGTCTCCACGGCTGGGCTTTCACTATCCGCCAATTCGCTATCAAGTACGCCAAGAAGTTCGGTGTTGACAAGCAGAAGATGATGGACCGCCTCTGGGTACGTTTTCGTCGGAAAGCAAAAAGAACGCATGTCAAATACTGACTTTTCGGCAGGGAGACAACTTCTTCAACCCTAAGACCAAGAAGTGGACCAAGACTGGTGGTGACGGTGTTGAGCGTGCTTTCAACCAGTTCATCCTCGACCCCATCTTCCGGATCTTTGACACTGTCATGAACTTCAAGAAGGAGGAAATCCCAACCCTGCTTGAGAAGCTTGAGATCAAGCTTGTTGGTGACGAGAAGGAGCTCGAGGGCAAGCAGCTTCTCAAGGTTGTCATGCGCAAGTTCCTTCCCGCTGCTGACGCTCTTTTGGAGATGATGATTCTCCACCTGCCATCTCCCAAGACTGCCCAGAAGTACCGTATGGAGACCCTCTACGAAGGTCCCCACGACGACGAGGCTGCCGTTGCCATCCGCGACTGTGACCCCAAGGGTACTCTGATGTTGTACGTTTCCAAGATGGTGCCCACTTCCGACAAGGGTCGTTTCTACGCTTTTGGTCGTGTCTTTGCCGGAACTGCTCGCTCTGGTCTCAAGGTCCGCATCCAGGGTCCTAACTACATCCCTGGCCAGAAGACCGACTTGTTCATCAAGTCTATCCAGCGTACTATTCTGATGATGGGTCGCTTCACCGAGCCCATCGACGATGTGCCCGCCGGTAACATTCTTGGTCTCGTCGGTGTCGACCAGTTCCTGCTCAAGTCTGGTACCCTTACCACCAGCGAGACTGCCCACAACTTGAAGGTCATGAAGTTCTCTGTCTCTCCTGTTGTGCAGCGCTCAGTCGAGGTCAAGAACGCCCAGGATCTCCCCAAGCTCGTCGAAGGTCTCAAGCGTCTGTCCAAGTCTGACCCCTGTGTTCTGACCATGATCTCGCCATCTGGTGAGCACATTGTCGCTGGTGCTGGTGAGCTCCACTTGGAGATCTGTCTCAAGGATCTCGAGGAGGACCACGCTGGTGTTCCTCTCCGTATCTCCGACCCCGTCGTTCAGTACCGTGAGACTGTCAGTGGAGAGTCAAGCAAGCAGGCCCTGTCCAAGTCTCCCAACAAGCACAACCGTATCTACATGATTGCTGCGCCACTTGCTGAGGAGGTCTCCAAGGACATTGAGTCTGGCAAGATCGGACCCCGTGATGATTTCAAGGCTCGCGCCCGTATCCTCGCCGACGAGCACGGATGGGATGTTACCGACGCCAGGAAGATCTGGTGTTTCGGTCCCGACACCAACGGTGCCAACTTGCTTGTTGACCAGACCAAGGCTGTGCAGTACCTGAACGAAATCAAGGATTCCACAGTATCTGGTTTCCAGTGGGCAACCACCGAAGGTCCAGTTGCTGAGGAGCCAATGCGCTCTGTCCGCTTCAACATCATGGATGTCACCCTCCACGCCGATGCCATTCACCGCGGTGGTGGTCAGATCATCCCCACCGCTCGTCGTGTCCTCTACGCCGCGGCTCTCCTCGCTGACCCTGCTCTTCTTGAGCCAGTCTTCTTGTGCGAGATCCAGGTTCCTGAGCAGGCCATGGGTGGTATCTACGGTGTCCTTACTCGGAGAAGAGGTCACGTCTTCGCTGAGGAGCAGAGACCTGGTACCCCTCTCTTTAACGTCAAGGCTTACCTGCCCGTTGCTGAGTCATTCGGCTTCAACGCCGACCTTCGTGCCGCCACTGGTGGTCAGGCCTTCCCCCAGATGGTATTCGACCACTGGCAGATCCTGCCAGGTGGATCGCCACTTGACCCCAAGACTCTCACTGGTGGCATCGTCGAGACCATGCGTAAGAGGAAGGGTCTTAAGGTCGAGGTGCCCAGCGTCGACAACTACTACGACAAGCTATAAACGTCTCGCATCGAAGCGATATAGATTTGCATTGGATGTTGATGGTCCATGGAGCTGCATCTTCTGGGTAGGGAGGCTGTTGTTGGTCCTTCTTTGCCATTCATGACTTTACGAGCAGTAAAAGTATCGGGACCCGTGGGGATGCCGAAGCTGTAGAAGAGACAAGGGCTCTGGTGTTTGGTAGAAGCTGGTTGTTTCTTGTGTTCCTTTCATAGTTCAGATACTCCTTTGATAGTTATTTAAAAACATATCCCAATATCGCGATTGTAAGCTTGCCTTTCGATTTTCATATCTGAAACACTCTCCGGGGTAACAGTAACACATGTGAGTCGAGTCCTCATCCTCATTGACAAACCCACGAATTGTTTCAGCAAGCGCAACATTCCACGAGTAATCTAGACGAATCCTCATAATTACCGCTACTTCAGCCACATTCTCGCGACTTTAGGCTACCCAACGATAACCTGAATCGCCACACATCGGCTAGAGGGCAATCAGTATGCAGTTCGACGAGGAAAATTCACAACACCTCAAGGACTGGATCATCAAGAGACTAGAGAACATGTACGTCAGGCACATTCTACCGCCAGATCAAGGACTGGCGCATGCGCAATGCAGACTGGCCGGTTTGCCATGCAGAAATACCTCGGCTCTTCGCTGAGAGCACAAGACTGACACACTTGCAGCTCTGATGCTGATACAGATGTCCTTGCAGACTATGTTCTTGCCCTCATCAAGTCCGATGATCCAGAAGAGCAAGTCCGCGTCAACTGCTCGGAAAACCTCGAGGACTTCCTGCAAGAACGTGTGTGCAATATCATCCACCACCGTGGCTAGCACAGAGCTAATCTTCTGCAGACACCGGCGCATTCGTCGCAGACATATTTACAGCTCTCAATAACAAATCATACCTCCCTGGCTACGTAGCGCCCACAAAGCTCTCCGCGACCGCCGCGACTTTTCAGCCGCCGACTGGACCATCTCAGACCTCGTTCCAATCACAAGGAGATCAAACAAGAAAGCGCACACGGAACGATCGGGAGGGCAGTGCAGCACAAGACAACCAATACGGAAGAGGCTCGAACGGAGACCGCGCGATCAAGCAATCTCGTCGGGGTGGCGGATTTGGACCAGGAGGAAGAAATGGCTATGATGACCATAACCGGCAGCAGCAGGCGCGATCACAACAGAACATGCCTATGATGCCTACGCCGCCGCCAGGCTTCCCTCAGTTCGACCCGGATAACCCAATGGCAGCCATGCTAGCAATGCAGCAAGCTATGGGCCTGCCAATGCCCCCGGGGTTTCCTGGAGCTGCTGGGTCACCAGCGCCTGGCTTGACTCCATCGATACGGGAAAGATGCAGAGATTACGATACAAAAGGATACTGCGCGAGGGGAAGTTTGTGCCCATATGAGCATGGTACTGAACATATTGTGCTTCCGGGAGGATCCGCTGGTAAACACTTCGCCAGTGCGTTATTGTAATGCTCGACTAATGCACTACAGAATATGATCCAAAGAACTCCTCTCTCTCGCCGCGGCCGGACTTTGGCAATAACACCACTGGATTTCCTGCGCATAGTAATGGTCGCCCTGCGCGAGGGCGAGGCCGCGGACGTGGCGCAGGTGGACGTGGAGACCTCGCAAGTAACGGAGGTGGGCGTGGTGGCCGCGCTGCGTTCTCCTCTGCAGGACTAAATCAAGATCGCAGCATCACCAGTATAGTTGTAGAGCAGATACCCGAGGACAAGTTCAGCGAGTCCGCAGTCCGGGAATTCTTCGACGAGTTCGGTACCATTGAAGGCGTAAACCTGCAAGCATACAAACGCTTGGCCGTGGTAAAGTATGCAGACTACAACAGTGCGAAACAAGCATATGAAAGCCCCAAAGTCATCTTTGACAACAGATTCGTCAAGGTATACTGGTACAAGCCTGAAGCCGTGAAGCAAGACACCGCCGCCGCTGTTGCTGGCGAGAAACCTACTGAGGCACACGGACAGCCAGCTCCGAGTGAAGACACGGAGATGATCGACCCCGAGGCGTTCGCCCTCAAACAAGCAGAGGCGCAAGCGGCGCATGAAGCTAAAGCTGCCAAACTCAAAGAAGCAGAGGCGCAGAAAGAGGAAATCCAACAGAAGATTCGTGCCGCAGCTGAGGAACGGCGGAAGCTCATGGAGAAGCTGGCAGCGAAGACCAAGGGCAAAACGGCTACGTCTACAGCTCCGGTAAGTACAGGTAGCGGTGCATCAGCCAATGGCGAAGCACCGACTCCAGACGCCAAACAGAGCCAAACGGACGCCCTGCGAGCTAAATTGGCAGAGCTCGAAGCCGAGGCGGAAGTATTGGGTATACCAGCGGAAGACCCACAATCTCAGGGCTATTCATCGTACCGCGGACGTGGACGAGGCGCGCCATTTGCTCGTGGTAGTGGCTATCGAGGTCGAGGTGCCCCAGCATGGCGTGGCGGCGGCGGCGGCTGGCGTGGTGCTGCTGCAGCCCCTGGTGGTGCTGTCGCACGTCTAGATAATCGACCACGCAGCGTCGAGCTGAAAGCTGTTGATGACAGTGTTGATTTTGGCGACGAAAAGGTCGGTGAGGCACTGAGAGTGTATCTTTTTGTGAGTCTTGCCTTTCCCGTCTCTCGTTTTCGCATCTTTATGCTAATCTCCATTCCTGCAGAGCATCGGCGACTTCACAGCAATAACACCCACCACCTCCTCCTCTGCAATTCCAACACCCACGCCAAATCCAACAGCTCCCGCATCTACTTCAACTTCCACAACCAGCAGCAAGACCTACACAACCATAACATTCGGCGCCCGCTACGTAGCCGAGATCTTTATCGACAAGACCAAACGCGTCGGCTCGACCATCGCAGGTGTTGGCAAAGTTGAGCTGGGGTGGGTTGCTAATGATGTTGCGAGGAAGGCGGCAGAGACGGCGGGGACTTTGCGCGTGGAGGATGTGAACACGAATGGCGGGGGTGATGTCAGTATGGCTGATGGTGGTGAGGTGAACGCAGCGTCAGCTTCTGCTGACGGAAGCGGACAGGGACAAGGTCAAGCCACACCTGCAGATGTGGATGTGGACTACGATGTTGCGGATGAGGATGAGGATCGGTGGATGAGGTAGTAGGCGTGCTGATAGGGGGAGAGAGGAAACCATCTATAAACACGAGACGCGACATATTGGAAGCATCATCTATCTGGTCTAGACTATGATGAGTTTGGCAGCAGCCGTTGACTGCTTACAGCAAAGACGAGTACAACGATGAACATGAGAGCATGACGAAGCATCTGCACTGATGATGGAAGGATGTGGTGGACTGTGTAGTATCGCCCCTGGCGCCAAGAAACCATTGAGTACCTTTCGTATAGACGTTGACCCTGGATTTAATTGGTCGATCACCGCAATTCGAACTTGTTGCTTCGGTAACATTCCAACAACATCCTCTTGAAATCATCGCTATCGTCTTCAGCTCAGCGCTGTGCGGCAATAGCAAAGTCTTCGATCGATCCTCCGTCCGAGCTCTGCCAGTGTGCGCCGCGTGTGAGAGCTTGTGTGACACAAGATGACCAAGAAAGGGCGCCTTCCTGCAGCTGGCGCAAGGACGTGATCAGCTACGAATTGCCTTCTCTTCCAGGCCAACGATACAACGCTAGCAGCTTCCTGGGCAGTGACAAATCTCTAGCCACGCGGTCTGAGCCATGCGCTCACCACGTCAGAACTCCCTCCTGAGTTTCCTGCCACGCGATACTGCGATGCTGTTTCTGGCTTTTCTGGTCATGATATAATTCCATGGCGTATCACACTAGATCTAGTGCTGGAGCCGTTGCAAGGAGCTTGGATACCAAGAAGGAAGCGTTATCCTTTCGGTCATGCTCTTTCCAATCATTTTCCAGCATTGCTTCTTTGTCCGCAAAGGGGTACAAGCTAAGCCCTTTCAAGGACACACTTTCAGAAAGATAGACTCATCGTCGGCAGACCCAATGATCCGTGCCTTATGCCACTCTTCACTATGTAGGTATCCTGAATGGTTGCAACCCCGCCAACCTTGCATCATAATGTCGGTTCTTATTCCGTGTGCTTCAGCACAACATCTGAAGGGGCTAACCACTGTGTGACATTTCTTTGGCAAGCATTTCCTTTGTTCTTCACTCTCCAGCCTCTTTCCAAGAGCACTATCATATTGGTTTCAGCTCTGTTGTTTCCATTCTGTCTTGTTCAGACACCGGGGAATTTAGCATCGACCTAGCGGACCGTTTTGCTGCACCAGCGAGACTATCATTGCTAACTACAATCTTCTGCCTCAACCCGCTGTAAGGACCCGTAATCTCTTGTCCTCGCATTCCGCAGTCAACGTATAGACCTCGAAAATTACTCACTTCTCGAGCGATCAGATTCAGTCAACGACACTGGCCAACAGCCTCGATGCCAGTGCAAGGGCTTGTAATTCTACCTTGAACGGCGGTCTAGAGTAGCTCACCTCTTGGTGTCGCTCTGAGACGCGCTAAGAGTTCTCTACGCCCAGATCGAAAATCCGTAAGACAAAGAGTTACAACACTGACAGCCACTTCAATACCTCATCGGCTCAACACGCCATCTTCACAGTCTGTACAGGATCCCGAGGCTTACTATACACTCAGCTTTGTGGTCTGTGCTGCCCTTACCTGCCACGCAGCCACTGCAGGCTGTCACAAGCTTCATGCGCGTTGCCGAACGATCAACGTCACTGCAGCATCTGATCAGCACTGTGGTTGGTCTCAGACGAGTCACACGCATCATCCTCGGTCGGTGAGTATACCATCTTGACAATATTGTCCATTCAATAGTATTGCAAGCACGGACTTTGGCCCAAATCTGGACTAATTCGAAACAGCGCCACGATTTAGTTGACTATCCGTTGCTTGACCATAAACGTCCTGCAGGAGTCTGTCGGCTTCTGCTCCTGATCTCCTGACAGTTTCTTTGATATAATCCATACCGCCAGATGTCCTGACACAGATTCGCCCGCATCATTCTGTCTGACTTCTTCTTATCCTGAACTCTCTCTGAAAGTCGCCTTTCCAGGTGTCACAGCAGGCAAGACCAACACTGACCGAGACGAAAGACACCAGCAACATACGACGCGCTCTCCACACTCGACTCCTGCCTCACCTGGCGTAGAACTAGGCACTTCTTAGAGGAATCTCCAAGGTATACTTTCCGAGCAACTTTCATCACATGGCCTAAACTAACTATAGATCTTCCTAAGCACAGACCGCGTCATACACTCTGTTGTTTGCCACCGATCAAAGACAGTCGTCGTTGCACAGTCTACTACTGCAAGGCATTCCTACACGGACCTGCGAACGCCACACGAATCTACCATTCTGGCATAGACTGTTTCAAAGCTGCAACGCACATCAGATCCGCAGAGAGAAGGACCAATGTCAGCAGAGAATGGGCTACAGCTATGGTCTCGTCAAAGTAAGTGTCTTGAATGTCATGCGTGACTCATGTTTGTACTCTCAGGCATCCTGCCGCCTGGCGGCCAATGACCGAGCCGCTCTACCTAATCTCGATTTGACTCGTGACTAACTTTGGCAGCGCCCGTTGACGAGATCGATTATGCGGCAAGATTCGATTACGCCATGGCCATACACGCCCCAGGCGGCTGGCCGTTTGACAGCTCCTCGGACCACTTTCACACTGTATTTACCCCCATCGATCGACACCGAGTCCCCGGCTCTATACCGAGGCCAGCCTATCAAGCACTAGCTGCGGAGGAAGCTGCGTCCCAAGCTTCGCCAGCGATCAAAGTCATCGCCTTTGAGCCATCATGTGGCTCAATTGGCTGCCGCGTCAATATACATATCAAATCGCCTCACGACCTCGCATTCCTGTCGACTTTTCGATTCTCTATCATGTTTCTTGACAAGCGTGCCGACGCATCTTTGGAAGTCATTGCGCAAGCTGGCGAAGATTACCGCTACCTGCTGTCTACGCATGCTCCACTGTCCAACACCAATCGTCCATGCCCGCTGAAGGTAGCTATTGCTGATCTGTCTGGCAACCAGCTCGATCTCCTGCACGTTGGCAACTTCAAGTATACAGGAGTCAAAAGATCGCAAGCAATCAGTACACCTGAGAGACCCACGAGGAAGCGCAAAGCTGCTGAGGCTCCGCAGGAGTCCCTCTTACCGTGCTCAAAGAAGGTCGCCCTCTCTGATCAGCAAACCATGGCAAGCTCAGCAGAGTTCTGGTCATCTCCCCAGTATCCTCACTCCTCCAGCTACATGTCCACAGACTGGCAACCACAGTTCAACTACACGATCGACTCACTGTCACCGACTCTTCTGAACACAAGTCACTTGCAAGGCTATGGCCCTGTTGTCCAGGATTCAATCAACATGCGGCAGTACATCAACACTCCTGAGCACAGTCATGGCCTTTCAGCATCGCCGCGGACACACTGTGATGCACTTCAAACTCCGAACGACTGTGACTTGGGCAATCCCTTGGCAGCTGCTGATCTACCACTCTCACTTGGAACGTCGCCTTGTCCAGATAACCCGCCGCTGATTCGACGAACGCAGATGTCCACTCAGCAGGCCTCTACCTCCTACTCCGACGATCTTGACCCTGATGGCCAGCACACCACAGGAGATGCTTCGTTGAGGATAGCAGGAAACCTGAACAGTATGCAAGACAAATGGACAGAATGCGAAAAGAGCTCGGGCCGCCGCCTTATCGAATTCGAGCGCAGTCAAGCTGGCAGCGTCGTCACCGTCACATTCAAGCAGGTGCCCTTGAATTCCCGGACTAACACAAATGCCTGTGTCAGCTGCATCTGGTGGGAAGAGAGGAAAGAAGCCTACATCACAAGTGTTGACACCATCCGCCTTCTCGAACATCTTGTCGCATCTCGATTCAATGTCCAAGAGAAGAACAGAATTCGACGCAACCTGGAAGGCTTTCACCCTCTCACAGTCGCCAAAGGTCGCGCCAACACGGACAAATACTTCAAGACCATCATGGGCTTTGGCGAACCAAAGCCTCGTGTCATTGAAAAGGACATCAAGGTGTTTCCGTGGAACTCGCTTCACAAGATGCTGAGAAAGGTTGTTGGCAAATACGTAAGTGCTGGCTTTGACGCGCATGGTGCACGGTGTGACGTGGCACTAACAGCAAAGTTTAGTCTGCAGATTATGCAAGCGCGGCTGGATCCTCGCGGCCGACCGCACCCACAGCGCGATCCTCCATCAGTGAGCTGAGCAGCGCTGAATCTGAATCTCTGATGGACCCTGCACAATCGCCGACCCCGATGCATCTCGGTCTTGAAAGTGGAGAACAGCAGCACTTTTGGGATCCCTCATTCTCTGGACTTGACACTGGATATGCCTCCGTCCAGTCAGGATTGCAACAGCCATGTGCAAGCAGTCCATTGCCTTTTCAGTATGACAGCTACTACACCCTCTCTGGTCCCTCGCTGTACCGACCAGAGAACTTCCCCGGCAATGCACCATTCTTGCAGGGCAGCTGGGATAGTGGACCATATCCCCCATGGCCACACTTTCAGCGACACCAGGCTTGACAACGAGCGCCTATTCGCCGGAATTCTACCTGGAACCATTGCATCACCACTTGAGTGATAGTCAGCAGACCATCAGACCAGGTATCCGGGACAAGATGCTCCATCAGATCTAAGATGAGCTCGCCTTGGCTTGGGTACCAGGATCATGATCATGCCAGATCCAGGCGGTCCGTCACGACGCGCAATCCCCACTTTTGCGGACCACTCACACAATTCGTACAGCATACAG
>Ga0268250_10001139_pt1 | contig 11744 bp, 9 predicted proteins | sample AgamicAsSfe_FD_200448 | JGI IMG/M metagenome (GOLD analysis project Ga0268250, IMG submission 200448) | Agave microbial communities from Guanajuato, Mexico - As.Sf.e (v2) (version 2) | ecosystem: Host-associated > Plants > Phyllosphere > Phylloplane/Leaf | place: Guanajuato, Mexico | collected... | reverse complement strand
AGCCGCAGATCTGACCGACGTTTCTTCGTTATTCCCTTGGGCTGGGAAACGTTAACAATATCCCAAGAGGCATGTCATTTGGAGAAGGCGAGCAGCTGTCTATATCCATTGTTTCTGCCGTTGGAGTTACAAGTGATAAGACGCCCGTCTTCTGCCGCAATTCGAAATGCCGCACGCCGCAAGCGCTCGCTCCTTTCGACGCTGGATCCGCTAGCCGCGTAGCTGTATGCGGGCTCAATATAGCATGACTCCTACTCGCCAGATTCTAAGTGTTCAATCCCGAGATCGAGGGCTCTAGATTACGACTCACAAGCCTTTGTTCGGTGTGTGTTCCATCGCAGAAAAACACATCATCACTCGTCGACTGCACCGGAGTGGCCGCTCGAAATGCTGTTTGGCCAGCTCAGAGCCGTGGCTGTGTGCATATTCCTGCATGCACGCATCGCGCCAACGATCTAAATCATGCTCCTTGCTGGGTCAAGGGCTTCTGATTCGAAAACACACAAAACACCCAGCTTGAATGAGTTCAGATCATGCTGTGATGTTGTTGACGGCACAGGAAGTCGAAAGACAGACGTCCAGAGTCGGAAGCTATCCACGCGAGGATTCTGCAGCGGTCAAGCACCAATTACGAATCTCCTCTGAAGCCACAACTCAAGCAGAAACAAGCACAATTGCCATTGGAGGATGGGCTCACCTTTCCCGCATGACATGCCAATCATGTGATCTGTAGTGGTGTATGGCGACTCGCCAGCAGATCTTGAGCAGACCAAAGTTGCTGGGCTAGCTATCACTCTAGCCATCGGGACTGGTTCTCCGCACGGCACACTGCATCTTTCAGAATCACTGTCGAGATTTTGCTGCATGAACATGTAAATACACTCCTGTTCATTGATACATCGCTAAGACTCTAGTCAAACCCCCTAAGCAACTCCGGCACGAAACGCCATGCTGCAAATGCAATGTGATAACCGTCATGAAGATTGCTCCATTTGTGATTGCGAATAGGAGCCCGCTATCATCAAGAAAACTCCACACGAGCGCCTTGGTTGGCGCCTCGCTGGGCAGCTCGTTCTGCTCTTCGCCTGTTTCTGTTGGTTTCGAAGGCACTAAGATCCGTTCCAGTACCTGTGTCATAGGCTCCATGACTACCGATTGCGCTGTTCATGCCACTGGATGGCATGTTTACAGGACTCATACCTGTACTGTGGACAGGTACTGGTGGAGGTCCCTGCATTGGAGGCAGATTCAGTTCATCCGAATGTGATACAGCTGGCGGTCTGGCTGCAGCGTTGGGGGAGGGCATGGCGCCTTGAGCGCGTCTGTACCTGACATTCTCATCCTCTACCCCAGAGCTCAGACTTTCAGCTCTCCTCCTTCTTTGACGTCTTTCCCGCCTTCGTGCCTCTCGCTCAGCTGCGGCTTCATCTTCGTTCAGTCGGCGAAGTGTGACATGGCGTCCATCATTATGCATCTTCACCTTGACGCTGACTGGCGGGGAGGCAACGCTTGTCGGACTATTGGCGACTTTGATTTGTGAAGCAGTGTTGTAGTGTTCTGTTCTTTCGTGATTGTCAGGTCTCATGTGCGAATGAGAGGTGTTGGCAGCTGCAAGACCTGATGCGATTGGCTCTGCCGGAAGATGGGCTCTAGATGTGTTGTTGGACCTTGCAAGACGGGAAGCATCTGGTACAACGGCTCCTTCGGGCATTGACACAGGGCCAGGTTGAGTTGGGTATGCAGGACCCATTATCGGTGGTGCCGAACCTGCAGGCCCGTCGTTGCTTGGCAATTGAGTTGTACTGTACTGATTACTTGCTGGTAGAGTTGCCGCAGAAGCGGGCAAAGGGGGCATGTTGCTGGTGGGCAAGTGATGTCTCGAGAGCTCTGGATTACTTCCGGCAAATCCGAGATCATGCGTGGCCTCTATCTCGGTGACGCTTGGCCTTCTGTGCCTGTGACGATCCGAGTAGCGCTGGCTGGTGGCACGATTGATGCGCTCAGCATTCTGTCGTTCTTGCTGTCGCATGTCCACGACCCTAACATTATCCTTCTTGATCCGATTCTGCTCACGTCTCCATCTGAAGTACCCGAACAATCCTAGGGAACCGATACCAGCAATGATACCGGACTCGGGGGACTTGATTGGCCGGGAAGGTTGTTCGTCTTCGAAAGAACTCCTACTATCGTATGATGAGAATGAATCACGACTTGTGCGTGATCGGAGAGGCTGTCCAAGGGGAGCAGTTGCTGGTGCTGCGCTGATTCGGTCCGACCTGGTAATCCGGTGAGGCTCGGGTGACAGAGGTGCTTCTCCGTCTTGAACTCTTATCACGTCAGCTCGGTTGACGGCCTGGCTCCCGCCAACTGTAGGAGCATATGAGGAGCCAGCATAACTCTCTTCATCCAGTGGCTGTTTGCGTGTGAAGGCTCTCTTCAATCCATGATATGCCCCGAGGCCAGCACCAGCACCTAGTAACCTGTTTCTCCAGGTGTTGTTCTTGGGACGTCTTTCGATTATCTTTTCCTCCTCGATGTAAGAACCAGAAGGGTACGACCTGTGCGACGGAACCTTTGCTCCCTGAGGTCTTTGAGCATTTCTGCTTTGCGAGCGTCGACGAAGCGCTGCCAGTCCAGCCAAGCCTGCACCGAAGAAAGCCGTGTTTCTCAGCCCGTGATGACTAGCGTTACTACCAGTACTGACAGTTCTTCGGGTGCGTCCAGTTCGACGGTCATCGGTGATCTCTGTTCTTGTTGGGCCCGAGGTATAACTCGAGTAATCATCATAGTCGGCAACAGGTTGGTACAGGTAACAGAGGATAAAGTACAAGGCGATCAGGGCGAAGACAGCCACAGCATAGAGAATGAACAAGTACTTGGGAGAGCCATAAAGGGTCATACCGAGAGGAATTTGTGCAATGCCGAGCAGAGCAATCGCTCTTCCGAGCCATTGATGAAGCTGACAACCTGGTCAGTATCGTGTGTAAGAACTGAAGGGTTGACATGAGGTTCTCGCTTACCATCAGCTTGAGAGGGATCTTCCATCGTGACTTGCCTTTCTCAATTCGATGGATCAGGGCACCACCGAAGAACTGAACAAGCACAAGAGTGTACAGAGCGACGCCGATGCCGTGATGGGGGTTGGACAAGCTTCGTTCAGGGCCGACAGCAAACCAGCCAAGAATCAGCACAACGGTGATGAGTGCGACTGTCAGGATCTGTAGATAGATGTGGAGTCGGAGAGCAAGTCGCGGGTTTCGGTAATAGAAGCGAGCAACAAAGATAGCTGAAGGGACGATAAGGAGGAAGACGAGGGCAGCAACAACTCCGTGGCCAATGATGAGACGGTGGTACTGAGGGAGTGCGGCAAAGCGACTGGACATGCCTGCAGAGTAACAAAGAGTCAGGTACACATCAATGCTGGTCAAGTCTCGGCAATCTCACTGTTCAACTGCATTGTTGCGAAATTGAGTCCTTGGAGATTAGGCAGGAGAAAAGTATTCTTGGAAGAGATCCATGTTCCATCTCCAACAAACATGGTGCTGGAGTCGTAGACACTGCTACCCGGAGGGCTGGCGCCATCGGTCGACATGTTGTCGGCGCTATACGAGCGCACGATGGTGCTATGGATGTGCTGTACTCTCGATCAATGCTGGAGTGATGGGCGATGCTGATGGTAGAAATGCTGGGCTTTGTGCTCGACAAGTGGACGTCGGTTTCGTTCTGTTCAAGTTGGTCGTCAAATCATAAAGTCGTGATAGTCGTTGCTAGCCACAATCGATTGCTAATCGATAAGCACGTGTCTGCACTGCCGAAACGGGTCGCGGTATGGAAGCTTTTTCGCGGACAAGAATGCTGGGTCAAGGTTCAAAAGATGTATGTGTGCGCGTAATTACAGAACGAAGAAGACATGAGCAGAGGAAGCAGGCGCAGAACAGGGAAGTTGGGCAGCTTCTGCATGGTGCCGCAGCCGCAGCTACTTTGCAGGTTTAGAGAGGATATGGATAGTGATTGGCAGGAGCGTTGACCGAGCAACTCGCTTGTCATCGCCCCGCGCTGCTTCTTGCCGTGCTCGGTGCACATCTCGACCATTGCTGTTCATAATCTGATCATAACTGTGCACGTTTTGTGAAATATCCAGCCATCTCCAACCACCTCCAAACGCTAACTATTTCCTGTCTTGCCGTCAGACACGCACTCGATTCTGGGAGAGACCAATCAGAAACCTCTAGCCTCTTGCGAATTCTCCACGAATAACAGAAACCATGGTCAAATCAAAGGAGTTTCTCAAGAAGCCCAAGCTTCCTAAACAACAGAAAAAATCAAAGGTGTGTCTTCCATCAATTTCTGCCATGGCTTATTTCCAAAACTGTGTTGACTGTCTCAGGTCTTGGTAACCGCATATGACTTCCAAGAAGCCGCCGACGCCGAAGAAGAAACTGGAGGCAAATGGAGAGCTGGCGATCCTGCTAAATCGAGTCGTGCCTTTGTCCGAGCTATCGAAATCTACAACAATGGCTTGCAAAAACATCCCAAGGACGCCGACCTAGCTTACAACAAGTATGAAACATTTCTCTTGGAAATCCTCAAATATTGGCTAATCGCGAACATAACAGAGCCCGCCTCGAATTCGAATTATCACAACAACCAACTCTGATAGCCAAGCTCACTGTTCCACTACTCGATTTCTTGCAGCAGGCTTTGACTTCTCATCGTTATGCTCTCCAACTCAATGCCGACTCGGCCGACGTTCTGTTCAACACTGCTCAAGTCATGATTACAATTGCCGAGCACGTAACAGAAGTAGGCATGTTCAGTGCACAAGCCGATTCGATAGCTCTTCTTCGTGAAGCACTAGAACTGCTGTCCGCATGTTTCACTCGTCAGGAGAAAATCATCGAGGAGCAGAATGCAAACTCAATGGAGGCAGAAGGTGATGTCTCCGTCGAGCAGCAAGCTCCACCAGCTGAGCCTGGAGCTTCATCCTCTCGAGCGGCAGAGGATGCAGAATCAGAGGGCGAGGAAGAGGGTGAATATGTTTCTGTGCAAGCATACATCACACCTTCCGATCTACTGGACACGGCACGCTCTAGTTTGGTTGCCTTGACCCTCCTCATCACACTTGATGACCCCTCGAACGTGTCTCCGCTAGCAAAAATGGGCATCAGTCTGGTTGAAGAGAAGATTCCTCAGTACCTCTCCCAGATCGAAGCCGAAGAACGCGCTCAGGAGGAACCCGAAGCCGCTCTCGAACGTGCCCAGTTCCACGCAGCCCTCGCAGTAGCAGACCTCAAACTCGGCACTGCAACCGCAGACGACAGCCTCATTCGTCTTCAGCAGGCCTTCGAACCCCTCGACAGAGCCACAGATGTAGCAGTCATGTGCACCTACGCCGACAGCCTCGTCGAACTAACAACCACGGCGCAAAACTTCAGTCCCTCGAGTGCAGCAACAACATGTTGGTCCACTCTCTCCAAAGCACAAGACCTTTATGCCGCTGCAGTAAAGATCAATGATGCTGAGGCTAAAGCACGCAAGGCACGTGTGTACGAATCGCGCGGCGATGTCGAGTTATTGCGTTTCAACCTTGCCACCACACCCGCTGCTGGCCTTTCAACCGCTATTCAGAAGAGCGCACCTACATTGATCAAGAATGCACAAACATATTACCGCGGTGCCATGAACCTCTTCCGTGCCGAGGGCGATGCCGAGGCAGCTGCCAAAGTGGAAGTCAGAGGGTTGATTGCTGCTATGCTCGAAGGTAAACTTGGTGGAAATGTCGAGCAGCAAGTCATCGCTGCGTTGGGCCAGAAAGGAGATGCTGGAAGAGCTGTAGCCATGGATATGTTGAGGGAGAGCTTATTGCCCGAGGACTGGGACCAAGGAGTCATGTAAAAGGCCAGTCGACTGTAAAAAGATGTCCATGTATTTGGTTGTACAAAAGATTGGTACACGATTGGAGAATTTGAATGATCTCATCCGTTTACTCTAGAATTGACAAGCGGTGAATTTGAATCTATAGAGTCTTGGACTTTCTGCTACCATTGATGTAAGCATCTGCTTCGTCCTCGCTCGCCGTGGTATCGCCCTCTCCATAGTCACGCCAATCACGCTGAGGCCCACCATAAGGTGCAACATCATCCTCTTCCCCTTCATCCTCTTTCTCGCTCTCCGACTCTGGATCGGCGAAGAACACGCTCGTTTGCCGTGTGATCTCCTCAATAACGCTGCCTCTTCTGCCAAGGTCACGCGATTCTTCACGCTGCAACTGTGCTACTCTTGGACGCAACTTGTCAGGGGTAGCGCGTGCTGGTATACCTCCAAACCATGCACTGAAGCGTCTGACAAATGACGGAGAAGGCGTTCTACGATCTGCAAAACGCGATCCCATCGGTGATTGGTCTCGCGAGCCCTTTCCACTCTGCGATAGATCAGGCGATTCGGAGAATAGCAGATTGGGCTTGAGCTCAAATCTATTCGAGCGTTCTCGCTCCAGCATAGATTCGAAGTCATCGGGGCCCAACATGCCGTGCATTTGACTCTTATCAATCGAAGGGGTTGGTAGAGCGTGGGGGTTGGGTCGCAAATTCTTTCGTGCGTCTTCCACGGTCTTCTCAATCTTCATGCGGTTGGCGATGAACTTGAGTTTTGGGAAGGCGGCCTGCTGGCCATTCTGAATCATGCCTGCCAGACGTTCTTTGGATGGATCAGCTAGGATATGCCAGAAGTCTGAAGGTTTAGATCTCGGCCAGATTGTAATTGTGCCAGAAAAGCGTTGCAGCCAAACCTCACTCCAATCTTGGCCCATCGGTCGTGGGAGTAGTTCCAGATGTCTAAGGACTTTGAGCCACTTTGTCAGGTCCAGTTTAAGATACTGCTCAAGAGCAGAGCCAAGGAAGCCGCCTCTCCAACCTCGACCGCGTCGATGTGTTACTGGTTTGCCAACACTACCGCGTGACGAGAAGAAGAAGAGATTGATGTGTGGGTTGACTTGAGATACGATGCTGAAGTTGACGTTGAAATGTAAGTTCAGTGCCTTGAGCGGAATGTCAGTGCGTAGCGATCCATCCTTCCATTTGTGACCGAAAGCGTAGGGCTCCAAAGTGCCATCTCGCTTTTTCCTCATAAGTACCACTGGGTTGAGGACTCCGGGAACAGCTGCGGATGCAATGACAGCAGACCAGACGACACAATCAGGAGCTGTCAGATAATTCGCAAGAATAGTTGGCGAGTGTGGATCTGAAGGTACACAGGACACGTTCAAAATGCGACCTGTCCTCTCGAAAGCTTCCAGAAAGGTGAGAGAACCATGGCAGAACCAAGCACAACGTCTAGCCCAGTCGACAGAATCGAAGCGAGCACCGGTCTGATACCAACGGCGGGACCATATCGAGAAAGACTCTCTACAAGCAGTGATTCGGGCAGCTAATGCAGGAACCAGCGTCAACTTGAGCTCCTCATTCGTACGAGTGCCAAGCAAAGCAGCGACAAGAGCACCTCCTGAAGTGCCAGTAATGATGGACGGCAAAAGGTCAGCATCCAAAAGGGCTTTTGCGATACCAAAGTGATAGTATGCAAAAGTTGCTCCGCCAGACAAGCACAGAGCGGTCTGTCCAAAGTTGGTGCTGAGGTGCTTAACCATGGCACGCTTATCTTCTAACGAGAGCTGGTCCGAGTCTAGTAAGAGCTTAATGCTATCCGAAGCTTCGTCGATGAATTCCTGGACGAGATTCTTGGTTCCGTAATATGTCTCCGAGTAGAGACGGGGATTTTCGAAGCCAGCAAAGTTGTTCTTGACACAGGCTTCGACAAGGCCTCTGAGCTCGTCGACAGCACGCGTGCCAGGAGACATGGGAGACATGGTAGGTGGGCTGAGGACTTCTTCCTGTACTTTTGCTTTTAAGGATTGCAGGCGATGTTTGACGCGACGGACAGTCTTGCTGTCGTAATAAGCGTACTCATCGGTGGCCTTCCACTTTTCACTGCCCAAGTGGCTGTCTAGCTCTTCGGCGGCTTTGATCCAGTCCTGGTAGTTTGACATGTGGCGTAAACTGGCGCGTATCTGTTCACGCTTTCCTCGCCATGAGACGAGGTGTTCATACAGGCCAATGTACAGACGCGTGAACAGATATGAGATTCCTAAGGCGGTGATCCAGCCCAGAACGACAATAAGCAGCGGCCATTTGAGAAGGCTGTATGTCCATCCTTCTCTTGTCTCGTCCTTTCCTCGACGAGGTGCACGCTTCTTCTTTGCACTTCTTTGGTTCTGGCGGCCTTTGACCTTCTTGCGTACAGGGGCCCAGTCATTGAGAGCGGTAAAGAACTGTGGAGGCTGACACGAGGGGTTCAGAAGATCGTCTTCGGAAGGAGAAGTAAAGTCGGGAGCAGCGAGGGCTTTGGCGAACTCTTGGACGTCGTCCTCTCCTATGAAATCATTGTCGAAATCTGGCATGGTCGAGGGGTCCCATGCTGCAGGGTCCCAGGGATCGGGGCCATCTGTCTGTTTGGACACGTCGGCCATGGCGCGAATGGGTTGGAGACTCTTACTGTCACGAGACAAAGCAGGTTCGGGTCAGCTGCATGCTCGCGAGGAAGGTGCGACTGGAGGGAAGCATTGGGGGTCTCGGGAAGTACTAATTGCACGGGGAAGCCGTTGCGTCACTCTATTGACTCTATTGCTCTAGTGCTTTCGGCCCGCACCGCCATCTTATCTTATCTTATCTGCTCAGTCGATGCTTCTACATCAAGGTCGCCGTCGCCTCGCCGCCTCGCGTCAGTCTTCCAGCGGACAACAATGCTGCGGGACAGCGGCTTGTCCAAACACAATGCCATGGTCAATCGCAAGACGACCGCCGCTATCAGTGGCGACGCGAAGCGGCCTGCCAAAAGGGTGAAACTGGAACATGCTCCCGAGGCAGATTCACCAGATGACGCCGAACTTGCCCCCGCCGACCACGAACAGCACAAAGCAACCGATCTCGAAACCGCTCTTCCTCCCATAGATACCGACAAAGACGCCATCAAAGCCTACGAAGCCACCCGCGCCGCCGAGTACTCCGAGTCTCAGAAAGATCAGCCGAAATGGATACCTGGCCAGCGTTCAATCTACGTCGACGCCTTCAATCTTGCTCTGGACACTGTTCTCGAAGATGAGAGCCATCTGTTCGATGATGCTGAGAGGAAGGTCTTTGACACTTGGCGTGAGCTGAACTACGAGGCACAATATCTCTACGTCCGTCTATTCCTCCGCAAGACATCCGCCTGGCATCGCGTCAATCGTCTTGGCTACCACAGCGATATCTCCGACCTGTCCAGAGCTGTTGAAACCTTGCAGATCTCCTGCGACCTTCCGCCGCCCACTGTCGAATCACTCCCTGTGCCGCGCGACTTTGATCAACCCGAGGACGCTTTGCTGGGTCACTCCTTCACCTTCGCTGACAAGTCTGAAGAACACATTACTACGTTAGAGGAGGCGTCCTCGCTTCTCCTGCTAGACGAGCTAAAGTCACTTGCCAAAGACGCCAAGGTCCAAGGCAAGACGAAAAGAGAATTGCTGAAAGCCTTGAACAAGGCAAGCGGGAAACAAGCTGGCCTAGGTTGGTCTTCGCTCAAGCGCTCCGACACGGAAGAATCAGCTCTATCTGTAGCCGATGATGACAGTCGAGAAGGCACTCCTCTACAGAACAGAGATACGCACTTTCTCGACAAGATCATGGCGGAGACAGGTCCCTGTATTCGACTGTCGGATCCTGCACGAAGGTTGTTCGAGCGTGTTCATCTCGTTTTCTATCGTTCCACCATGTGGACTGAGAAGTCTTTGACCACCATCATCCTCGCCAAGATTTCACGCTTAAACTTCCCGGACTATCTCGTGTGTCGCTCGTCCAACATCTTCGCATCTAGACCTATGTTGCTCGAGTTTGAAGCTTCGCTGCGGATACAGTACTATCTCGACAGCGTTCTCGAGTTCGGTGGTACGCCAATTAAGGAGAATCTGGATACGATACTCGACCTCTGTGATCAAATTCTTCCGAGATGGAGAACGATACTGCAAGAGGAACAAGAGAAAGAAGACAGCATTTACATGACTGGCGAGGGTGCGTACTTGCGACGCCTTTCTCCAGCATGGGTCTACACTCGTATCATCCACAAGGGTGCATATGTCATGGGCAAGTTCAAGGACCACAAGCGTGAGTACGAAACGTTACAAGAGCTACTCAAGCAGAAGCTCTTCCACACTTCCAGACGAGGTGATTGGTATCAGCGAAAGGCTCTCTTAGAAGAACATTACATGCACGCTCTAATGCCCGATCAAGGCCGTGGAGAAGAGGCTCAGAAGAAACACTGGAAACGTGTATCACTTCAAACATGCGAGGAAGGTCTTCAGGACCGTCTCGTACACCTCATGTACCATCATGATCTTCAGAAACGAGTCATGAAGTTGGAGAAGGCCCTTCGTGTGCCGATGCGAGAACAACATGACTTCAGCCACGTTCGACTGGCCAAGCCTGTGGAACGTATTTTCCACGGTACTCGGATACAACGGCCTGATCAAGGCAACGAGACAAGGAGGGGAGGCAAGACCATCTGGATCGATCCTGGTGAGAATGAGAACGAAGGTGAATGTTCTGTGGAAGCAATGTGTCTTTCACAATACCGCTCCCTCGGCTACAGGGGATATCATGCTGAAGGCGGCATTGTACGGACGTTGTTCGCTTACCTCTTTTTTGACGTACTCTTCGTCTACATTCCGGATGTGTTTCAAACGCCCTATCAGACATGTCCTTTGGATCTACACACGGATGCATTCTATCCTTCGCGGATATCCGAGATCAACCAACGACTGAACGAGATCAACAACGGAGAGGCACAGAATCTGATCCAGCGAGTGTGGGATGACCATCACGAGAAGAACACATGTGTCGTGGGGTTGAGTTGGTCATATGAGCTGGAAGATCTTTTATCCATCGCTAAATGCTTCCCTCCTGCAGCTCTGAGTACCGTGTGCAAAGTCATGGCGCAAGAATATGGACAGCGAGGAGGAGGCGTACCTGACCTCTTCCTGTGGAAGGAGAACCTTGACACAGAAGGTGGAGAGGTCATGTTCGCAGAAGTGAAAAGTGAAAATGATCGCTTGAGCGACACACAGCGCTTGTGGATTGACGTGCTCACAGGCGCGGGTGTCACGGTGGAGTTGTGCAACGCTGTAGCCAAGGAAGTAAAAGTGGTTGGTTAGCTAGAATCCTCATGACTTGGATGAACTGTTCTGGCTTCCAAAAGACGTTCTCGCACGACACACGTTTTCTTTCCTTTCTTCTGTGGTTGCTAGCAAACTCAATCAACTTTCGAGTCTCCACTGCCAACATCTATTGAAGGAAGCGGCACGATGGTATCGCTTTCGAGTACAATAGTACCAACAACTCAATGTCTCCTTGCAACCTCAGGAAGCGTACGCAGCAATCTGCAACAATGTTCCACGAGCTCGAGTCGAGAGAGAAATCCATAAACTCGGATACAGGGTTGTACCAGCGACCATGCGAGTGAAGTCGCGAGTCGCGGGCGATCTGCATCTCGCGTGCCAAAGAGATCAGCGCGACCATGATGTTGGTGTGGCTGCCGTGAGGCGCAGCGCTGCCCACTTCGAGGGCAGACTTTTTGCACACATCGCTAAGCGCTTGCAACTCCACCCGCCAAACCCGCAACTCATTTCGGATACCGTAACTCAGAGTCCAAGACTCTAGCTT
>Ga0268250_10001138_pt1 | contig 11745 bp, 13 predicted proteins | sample AgamicAsSfe_FD_200448 | JGI IMG/M metagenome (GOLD analysis project Ga0268250, IMG submission 200448) | Agave microbial communities from Guanajuato, Mexico - As.Sf.e (v2) (version 2) | ecosystem: Host-associated > Plants > Phyllosphere > Phylloplane/Leaf | place: Guanajuato, Mexico | collected... | reverse complement strand
GTAGGGACTACTGTCAAAGTCAACCTTGCCAGTGATAGGTCGAGCTTTGTAAAGCACTCCCAGAGATCTCCATATCATCTCGGTTGGATCAACGTCAAGGGATTTGTGTTCGAGCCGGACAGCCACAAAGGACGCTTTTTTCTGATTACGCTTCCTCTTCATGTCGTCCGTGGCAGTGTCAAAGAGATCCATGCCTGGCCAGAGTATGCCTTTCAATCTTGTAGCTTCACAGTAAACTTCATCGTCCTCATCGTTACCAAGATTGCTCGTCGAGGTAGACATGCTGCGAGCATGCATTGGTGCAAATGGTGCGACATGGGCAGCTGTGGCATGGGCAAGAGGACTCGAAGGGTCAAGAGGGATGGCGTCTGCCGCGGTTGGTCGAGAAGTTGGCCATAGATGAAGGCGTGGCTTGTATGTTCGTGGATTGGCAGAAGATATTGGCTCGTCGAAGATGTTCGGCTGGGTGATCTCGTTTTGGGACAGCGATGGTGTTGCATAGCTCGAATAGGTCGCTTGGAGACGAGGATCATAGGCAAAAGGATCATCAGGCATCTGTAGAGGAAGCGGCATTGGAGGAGGTGCGATTGGCAGAGGCTGGGGTGCTCGGCCAGCTTTAGCTGAAGCCTTGGGTCCTGCCGCTAAAGGTTTCTCCGTTAGACATGAACCACGCACAATCTAAACACACCAACCTCGTCTCTTTGATGCACGGCCAGTATCATTGCGCTGTTGTTTCATCGACAGACGTTCTGCCATGAGTTCCTCGATGTTGTTGTCATCGTACCAGGTATCGTATGTGTCGATCAAGGTTCGTGCCTGCTGTTCACCAGCCGAACGAATCTTTGTCTTGTAGTAGTGAGAAAGGTGACCCTTGCTGGCGACATGAGTGAGGAGGTGGGAGATATCACTGAATGTGGGCAGCTTAGGACAGATGCTGCAATGCAAAGGGATTGAGGAGGGAGTAGCCATTCTGTCAGCTTTGTTGCCTGTTGTTGCCGAACGAAAAAAGGAAATGAAGAGCGATGGAGGTAAGGAAGCAAAAGACGAAAGAGCAAAGAAGAACGAGAGAGTGTGAGGAGAAGGAATCAGGGGCACCAGATAGCTATCTCAGTCGTGCCTTCTCTGTGACCGGGCAAGTTCCGATGCTCATTTGACAAATACTCGTCTTGGCTCTGGCAGGACATCCCGAATCTGTCATAGCTTCGGATTCCCCCTGCATCGGCAGGCAGAACGGAACATGAACAAGCTTATCATCTACCGAACCCACGAAGCGAGTGTAAGGTGAAGCTGGGGATAATCATGCAGGTTCAAGCCAGATCAGCCAGAAACTGGCTTACTTTGGCGACCAGCCTCGCTGATACTGACGCCACAAGCGGCTTTCTTGATAACATCCATCATGCGATCTGAGCTGCTAGCGAATGATTTGTAACATTACTAGACTACAGCCTGAGACGAGTCTAAGTGGCCCTCACATCATACTAGTTCCAGCCTTTTGATACATGACTGTAGTCGACTGAGCTCAGCGCATTCTGCACGATGGAGCAGAGCTTGCCAGATGAGCTCAATAAGCATTTGATCTGCTCTCGCCTTGTAGCCCCAAGCCTGTGGAATAGCAGAACATGTGGTTATTAGATTGTGAGAGTGACTGGTTGGATAGTGCTGGGTGGTGAGCAGAATGTGACTGTAAGAGAGAGAGTGGGTATCATTGATCGTAAGGTGAAGAGTTTCGAGTGACGGTCAGCGCAAGGAACGTGAGTCGATCGAGGAGACTTCTAGCTCGTGAGCCCTATAGCTTGACTGATGTACTGTGATGACATTGAAAGATGATACATGTGAAGTGCTCGCTTGTCTGACGTAAGAAGATGTAAGGCGTTCAGGCACTACAATCGCGCCCTCCCATGGCAGTGTCGGTGGTCGTATTAGTGTTTCTGTCCCCTGATTGTGAAGATGATGTTGGCTGAAACAGAAGCAAGAAATGATGATGTTGTTGTGTCGTCGAAGTTCTCCAGACCTATTGCCAAACAGAAAGATTTGCCGATTACTTTCGATTGGCTGACAAGTCTGGGTCGATCCCGCACGGCCGAGCTGTGGCTCGATTCGTCTGAACCTCTATTCTACATCCTTCATCTCGTTCGACATCATCGTCGCCCCGTCTCTACATATTCTTCACTACTCGCCACAGCTCTTCTCACGATCTTCTCATACACGATGGCAGCCCTCAGGACATCCGCCCGCGCTCTCCGCAGCTTCAATGGTCCGCCTACGCCTCTTCCGAATTCGCATCTGCAAGCACTGACACGCCACCTAGCATACCCATTGTCCAAGCGGTTCATGGCTACCGTGAACGAGCCCCTACATCCGACTGGTACTGCTGCATCAGCCGTCGCGCCAAAGTCAGCATCTCAATCAAAGCATGTCAAGGAAGAGGAGGTCACCAAGGATGCGAAGATGAAGACTATTCAAATCTACCGATGGGACCCAGACCACCCAGAGGAGAAGCCTCGCATGCAGAAGTACAGCATCGACATGAACAAGACTGGACCAATGATGCTGGACGCATTGATCAAGATCAAGAACGAGATGGACCCTACTCTTACCTTTCGCCGGTCTTGCAGAGAGGGTATCTGCGGTAGTTGCGCAATGAACATTGACGGAGTAAACACTCTTGCCTGCCTTTGTAAGATCATATTACTTCTCAAACACAAGATCGAAAGCTAACCTCGCTCAGGCCGCATCCCCACCGAAACTGCCAAGGAGTCCCGCATCTACCCTCTTCCTCACACCTACGTCGTCAAGGACCTCGTGCCCGACTTGACCCAATTCTACAAGCAGTACAAGTCAATCAAGCCATACCTACAGCGTGACGATGTCCCAGCAGATGTATGTTTCTGTAGCAGTGATTTAAGGGATAACAGACAGACTAATATGTTGTTAGGGACGTGAGCACATTCAATCAAAGGCCGAGCGCGCCAAGCTCGACGGTCTCTACGAGTGCATTCTGTGTGCATGCTGCAGCACTTCATGCCCATCATACTGGTGGAACAGCGAAGAGTACCTCGGACCTGCTATCCTCCTTCAGTCGTACCGCTGGTTGGCCGACTCTCGTGACCAGCGCACAGAGGAGCGCAAGGATGCCTTGAACAACAGCATGAGTTTGTACAGATGTCACACCATTCTCAACTGTAGCAGGACGTGCCCAAAGGGTCTTAACCCTGCAAAGGCTATCTCTGAGATTAAGAAGTCTATGGTGTTGTAGATAGAGCGTGGTGGGAAGCTTGATGAGATGCGGGCTGTTAGATGACTGCATGTCATCCGAGGACGTGACAACAGGGCGTGATCTGCGATCGTAGGCCCTAAAGCATAAGCAATGGAAGAGGCGCTGTCAGTGGCAGATCTGTATTGTACAGCTGAGTTATGTGCCACGAGTGCTTTCGTAGCGATGGATTGGAGTTGGGGCAGTTGGCGTTGTGTTGTAACTTTTAGCTAGTCAGAGAATATATCTCATCAATTGAGATTGCCGTGAATGAAACCTCAGCCATAAAAGCTCAAGTGTCGCAAGCTGCAACAACATCACTTTCGCCACCTAAATTGGCGGAGTCATCTCCGTCAATACCATGAACTTTCATCATTGCAAACCAAGGGATCTGGTCATTCACAACGCGTCGAGCTCATAGTGAATCCCCTCGACCTACAAATACGCTCCTTACTACGACGTCGCCATTCGAGGCATCAACAGTAACCCTGGCTGCACCGTGCGAGTGATTGTCCTCTGTGGCTAGGAGTATTGAGCGCGTCAAGCTCTACCCTTCAAGATGAACGCGCCGGATAGGTAAGCTCTGATCATGGTGTTTTGGAGTTCCAGAAGACTTCGCGTCTTGTGATTCTGCTTTTGGCTTAGGTGGTCTGGTGTTTCGTTGGGGAGTGCTTCCATGGTCCGTTTGAAGAGATCGAAATGCGTACAAAGAGTGTCAGAGCAGGATTTGTCGCTTGACCGTAGCTGTGACTGGAGCTACACTACCTTGGTGTGCAAGGCTATCAGGGCTGTGCAGAGAGAAGAAGGTAGAGATTCGCAGAGCGAGATGCTGGTCTGCGATTCGATTGTAATATTGCGGTAGCGTGATCAAGCAGGCTCGCAACAGGGGGAGACACGCGAGATGGGCCTACAGCAATGTCATAGTGATGACCTACTGGCCGCGAAATTATGCGGAGTGATCGTGAAAGTTGAAGTTGTTGTCACGCCATGCAGCACAACTGGGCTGATCAGCAACTAACTCTACCCTTTTCCAGATTCGAGCTCTTCCTCCTCGGCGATGGCGAGAAGAAGATCACTATGGTTCCCGAGACTCGTAAGTCTTCTCTCTATCCCATTCCTCCTCTGTTCCTCGCAACCCACCTCCCTCTCCTCTCCTTTCACCCTCCGTCTCCACTTCCCACCACCTAACCATCCTCAGGCGTCCCAAACGCCTGCACCTTTGTCATAAAAAAAGAAGACCACACCCTCGGCAACCTGCTCCGGGATCGTCTCCTCCTCATGCCCAACGTCCTCTTCTCCGCCTACAAAACACCGCATCCACTCTTCGCCGAGTTCGAGCTTAGAGTGCAAACGGATGGCAGTATCACGCCGAAGAATGCGCTTATGAAGGCATGTGGAGAGACGGTGAGGGATTTGGATCAGTTGAGTAGGGAGTTTACGAAGGAGTTTGAGTTGAAGAAGTTGAGTAGGGGCGTTGACGGCGAGGCTATGGATGGCGGGCGAGGAGGGATGAATGGGTATGGAAATGGGTATTGAGAAGATATGTGATGAGGGGCTGCGCGCGATGGCGGAGGACCGAGGACTTGTCGAACCACAATCACGAAACAAAAGTCTACACAAGTTTCAGGGAGAGTGCCACAGGAATTCCCGAATTCCCGCTCAGATAATATGCTACGGTACGGTATCGTCTGAAGAACGTCATGTGAACTATCGTGTCATTATGCACGATCCTGCCGAACGTGACAACCAGATTCCACCCAGGAGAGTGTCCGTCGAGCATCTGGAGATGTGAAAGACCACGAATCATGCCGATCCCCTAGTCGTAAGGCCCAAGAGCTAATCCGACTAGCTAATCCGACTGATCCGACTCACTTGTAAACTCCTCATCTGAATCGACCTCCTCCGCTTGTGTGACCCTAATGACGAACCTTGCAGCAAGATCTCGCAGCACTTGCTCCTGTGCGCCATCGTCCTGTCCGGCTCGCTCATCCTGGCTACTTTCCAGGAGAGTGCCGGTGCCGTCGGGCTTGACAGCCCTTTGCTCGTCACCCACCTCATCCGATCCCCCGGCTGCTTCCATTTCCACGCCTACTTCCTCATCCAGTCCCAGCGCACCACCGTCGTGCGCAATATACTTGACCAGCTTCCGTAGGATGCCGCGATCTAGCAACCGATCGCAGCCCTTCCAGGGCTTCATTAACTTACTCGATGCACATAGGACGCCAGCAGCACTCCCGGGGCGGCGTCGCTCGGAAACCGCCATCGCCACCACAAACATGAAGTAGAGATATCGTCGAGTTGGTCTGTGTGTCGCGTGCTTGAAATCAAGGGCTCGACCATGGAAATCTGCGAATTTGGTGGCTGAGCTTTTAATTCTCGAGGTCATGAGGCTGGGGTCGAGGATGAAGACCTTATACTCTTCCTCCTGTCCACCCTCGTCCTTCTCCTTCTCCTGCTCCTTCTTCTTGCTGCGGACGCTAGGTATGATAGTCCACCGAAACGCCTCAAACGCCTCCGCGACATCCACCTGCACCAACAGTCCATTGCCCACACCATACCAAACCTCTCTCGCCGGCTGTCCAAAGACCATCGCAACACCTTTCTCTCCCAAATACGGCGGCACGATATGCATCGACCTCAGATATCCACTGTCACTAAAGCGATGCGTAACAACGCACCAAAACCTGCCTTTCCCAACCTTTTCAGCAATTTTGTAGCCATACACCGCTTTCAAATTCCGTCTGAAGCTCGCCCTGGCGCGTGCCTCGCGGCCAGGAGGGAGCGGGTCAGGCCTCTCACCGTATTCGCACGCGAAGTTGGCGCGAGCGTGGTTGCGAGAGCGGGCGCGCGGATGATTCACAGAGTCGAGGTATTCGAGGTGCCGCGTCAGTCCGTGGATCCAGGCCTGGGCCACGGTGTGAGATGCGGCTCGTTCGGCGTAGAGGGCCGTGCCGGCGTCGATGGGAGAGGCCATTTCGTGGAGGCAGATCAGTTCGCGACGGCTCTGAATCTCTAGGGTCTGCATCTCCTTCCTGCGGTCCGTAAGGGACTCGTATCTGAAGCTTTCTCGTAAAGCCTCCGGCTTCCGTTTCATCTGCTCGTTGACATGTCCAAGGCACATGGCCACCAGATCGAGTTGGCTTTCACAAAGACGTAGTTTTGCCTCCATTGCTTGCATCCATTGCTCCTCGAGGCCGCCGGATCCAGGCACAAATTGTGCGTTACCGAGTTTCACGAACACTTTTCGCAGTGAGTCACACTTTTGTAAGGCTGTTGTGGCGGATGCCTGCTTTATAGACTCAGTACACCAGGCGGCAACTCGCTCGTGGATGTCGATGTAGTGGCGCATCAGGTCCCCTTCTGCTGCAGACGACGTGTCGGACGACATGGTGGGTCCAGGGAGAGTGCCAAGGGAGGCAGGGCGTGTCAGATGTGCGATGGATGCGGAAACGAGCTCGTGGGTATCGGGAGTCCAGCGCACGGGACCCTGCTCTGAGGATGACTTGTTGAAGGACATGGTGAGTTTGGGAAGAGTACCGTGGATAGAGAAGGTAGAGTGGCGAGGCAAGTTCGGACTGAGTGAACGGAATGGTATGGTCGCAGGACAGCAGTGTGGAAGGGTTTAAGGGAGTGCCGTACATGGATCTGTGCGGCCGTATATATTTAAGGTTGAGGTATGTCCATTTTAAGCGTGAACAGAGTCACGATTGCTCATATCGTCAAAAGTGTATTAACATACCATGGGAAAGTCCAAGCCTGTCAATTGTCAAGGGTATTCTTTCTGTTTACAGCGTAAATGCATACATAGTCACAGAGCAAAAGTCAAAACATAAGTCCGGGATAGGGAAAAGCGCCATAAAGCTTCTGCTCAGAACGCTCGGAAGATGTAAAAAGGAAGGCCAAAGAAAGGAAAAAAGGAAAAAACAAGGCGAAAAAAGGCAAAAAAGGAGATGACATACAACAGCTGAAATTCGCTGGTGGTCACCCACCCAACTACTACGCAGCCGGTAAAGTGCTTAAGTACGCCAGAGCGGACGGGATGGCCTGTTTTCACTTTCCTATGGTCGTATATGAAAGAAGAGGTTGTCGGTATAGTACATATACCAAGCTGAAGCACGGAACGGAGCAGATCCCTAGCGGCGGCTTGGCATCTTGAGGACGACTTCTGATCTGATGATCAGGCAGTCATCTTTGCTCTTCTTTGACATCGTCACACATGTTTTATCATTTTTGGTCTGCAGTGCGTGAAGCTGTCTTGCTGTGTCTGAGGCGCCCTCGTCCTCATAAGAAGTGTTGGTGCCGTAATAATCGCGCTTATATGTGGCAAAAAAATACCTTGAAGGATAAGAAATCAAGACCGCTGCATCGCCCCTTCGCGCCATCTGGTCGGCAATTGAACACAATACATAAATCACTCGCAGTCTGTGAATATGCCAGAGTCATAACCATCAGCTGTTGGTGCTGAAGCGGAGGATGATGTCTAGCCACCTCATGATCAGGCTGTTCAAAGGATCACGTGACTCGTTCGATGAAAGAAAATCGCTCATTTCTCTCGTCACACCCGTCAACGGGACCTGCATACTGCAGGCAAAACACGAGAGGCATTTTACGAGAAAAAAACGCATGCTTGATCACAGAACCCCATGATGAGAAATGCTTGTTTGTGCCTCGGAAGGCGGTGATGCTCTAGAAGCTGGGGGCAAAGAGGTCCACAATCATCATTTCACCGCAGCCAAGCAATTAAATGCCTCGTACTGCGTTTCGGCGACCATATCGCCCTCTACTTCGTGCAGTAAATCCACCAAAATCATGGTGAAAGACATCTGAAGGTATGTGAGTGCTAGCGGCAGGTAAAGAGGCCCTCAAGTAGTCATGGGAGAAGGGTTTGCAGGATGTCAGACAATCTGTCCTCGTGTTTCTGGCGGAAATCTTCGTGAAGCTCGCCCTCAGATGTCGCAGGCAACAAATGCCTCACCTTGACGTCGACGCTGGCTTGCAGACAAAATGCCTCACCTTCCCTCACACTCTGCGCGCGAATTCTTGCCTGAAGAGGTCTAGCAGCACCGGCACTTATCCTCTGATCCCACACAGCACGTATATCATAGCTTCCGGCGTCTCAAATACTGGTCATTACGTAGAGTCGTGTAAACGCGTGAGGCTTTTTGTGCCCTATACATATCACGTTTGTCCCACGATTGTTGTTGATCCATTCCCTCAGGCCCTTTTGATTCCCTCTCAACTCATCAAGAGTCGTGGCATGGTCTCTCAATAACATTACGCTTTCGGTGCACTATCAAGCACATCAACTCTATACTGATATTGACTTAGGATAGCTCTTGTGCCATCTTTCTGACATTGACTTTTCAAGGTCGTATCTATCTGGAAGAGCGGACTTTGCCAGGCTGATAACACGAAATGGCCTCTGCTCCTGAAAAGGTTCAGGGCGGTCGCATGATCAGCTATGCCGACGAGGACATTCCCGCATCGAGGCGCGTGATCCGTTATGCGGACGACGAGGAAAACAATGACACATCAATCGACGCTCGGCGCCTCCAGCGTCGCATCTCAATAGCATCGCAACTCTCTACAGCCTCGGGTCAGTCTGGCAACAACTCCAATGCCATCGAACGAGCACGTCGAGGTTCGATCGACCCTAGACTCGGCATCCCTATTGAGTATCGAACACTGTCCATCCACGTTGAGCAGACACGCGAAAGGGCAGAAAGAGAGCAAGCACGTTTAGGAGATGGCTTCGAGCAGAAGAAGGTAGCAGCGGCTAAGCCCGCGCCAACTCCGACTGTGAAGCCGCAGAAGAAGGCTGCTGAAGGTATGTTGGCAACCTTTCTGCGAAATGCATATCAAGGACGATATTAACCATTCTGGTGATCACAGAACTGGCTGGAATGGATCATCACACTGCCTCTGTAGACGATCTGACATCACGCTTCTCCACGAACATCTCAAGTGGTCTCACAAAAGAACAAGTCGCCACCAATCTCAGCAAGTACGGACCGAACAAGCCCTCTCCTCCACCATCGCATCTGGCGCGCAAGATCTTTGGATACTTCTTTGGAGGATTTGGTGCCCTGCTTCTACTGGGTGGTATACTCGTCTTTGTATCCTGGAAACCATTGGGTCAGCCACCATCGCAGGCGAACCTGGCACTCGCTATCGTCCTTATCTTGGTCTTCGTCATTCAAGCAGCATTCAATGCTTGGCAAGATTTCTCGTCATCTCGGGTCATGGACTCAATCACTGGAATGCTGCCAGAGAACTGTATTGTACTACGAGCTGGCAACCAGGTCTCCATTGAATCACACGAAGTCGTGCCTGGTGACATTCTGCTTATTAAGGCTGGTCAGAAACTTCCAGCAGATGTCCGCTTTGTTGAGGTTTCTACTGATGCCAAGTTTGACCGGAGTATCTTGACAGGAGAGTCTCTTCCTATTTCCTCCACGATTGACTCGACAGACGACAACTACCTCGAAACTCGCTGGTATGTATAATGAGCTAATCTCAGGTGAAGTATCTTCTAACGAATTTCCTACAGCATTGGTATGCAAGGTACTCATTGTATCTCTGGATCTGCACACGGTCTGGTCGTGTCGACTGGAGATGAGACTGTTTTCGGAAAGATCGCCAAACTCACGGCTGCCCCTGATAACAAGATGACACCTCTGCAGAAGGAGATCCTCCGCTTCGTTATTATTATCGTCAGTATTGCCGTAACCTTCATGGTCATCATCGCTGCTGTCTGGGGTGGCTATTTGAGGAAGAAGTACCCCGACTACATCAACGTTGCCAACTTCATCGTTACCATAGTCTCAGTCGGAATCGCGTTCGTACCTGAAGGTCTTCCCATTGCCTTGACGGCCAGTTTGACAATTGTGGCGAACATTATGAAGCAGAACAACGTCCTCTGCAAAAGCTTGAAGACTGTGGAAACACTAGGAGCTGTGTCTGTCATCTGCTCCGACAAAACCGGTACGCTCACAAAGAACGTCATGACTGCAACAGATTGTGCAATTGGTACACGAACAATGACTCCGGAAACTGCTCTACAAGATCTCGAGAAGAGTGGAAACAACAATTCTGTCCGGCAACTACGCTCGCTCGCTGGTCTTTGCAATGCTGGTAATTTCGATTTCTCCACCGTGGACAGGCCTCTCGAGGAACGTGTTATCCAGGGTGACGCCACGGACCAAGCTGTTCTACGATTCTCTGAAAGTCTTGGCTCTGTAGACGTCACCCGCAGTCTCTGGCGCAAGCTCTTCGAAATCGCCTTCAACTCCAAGAACAAGTACATGATGCGTTTCTACCAATTAGATAACGGGTCCGAAGGCATCAAGGACACCCTCGCGCCAAATGACGCCTTTGAGAATGACTCGATGCTGCTTACGATTAAAGGAGCACCAGATGTACTGATTGGTCGCTGCACAAGTTTTGTCGGCCCTGATGGTCAGGTCGTTCCATTCAACGACGAGTACCGTCGACAAGTCGAGGCGATCAAGGATGGCTGGAGTGCCAACGGCAAGCGTGTCATTCTACTTGCACGTAAGGTTCTCTCCAGCAGCATGATCAAGGCAGATCCATCTCACGGCGCCTTCGAGGACGAGGCGATGGAGCACGCCCGTACTGGCCTGACTCTCGTTGGTCTCATTGGTATCGTCGACCCGCCAAGAGACGAGATTCCTGAAGTCGTTGCAACTCTACGTCGTGCTGGTATCCGCGTTTTCATGGTCACCGGTGATTTCAAGCTCACCGCACAAGCCATTGCCAGTCAATGTGGTATCATCACAACACCACCCGCACTGACGCACGACATCACAGCACTCTCCAAGTACCGCTCAGACTCTGACATCAGTTCCTCAACGCTCAACGCTGCCACTGCATATCACGCCAATGAGAAAGCTGGCCAATCGCCCACTGATGCCTCATCTCAGAAGGACATCAAAGCCATTGTCCTCAGCGGCGGTGAGCTCAATTCTCTCAGCGACGACCAATGGACACACCTCTGCAGCTACGACGAGATCGTCTTTGCCCGCACCACTCCCGAGCAGAAACTGCGCATCGTCCACGAATTCCAACGCCACGACAACCTCGTCGCCATGACTGGTGACGGTGTCAACGACGCGCCTTCGCTCAAAGCTGCAGATATCGGTATTGCTATGGGGAGTGGATCTGACATTGCCATTGAAGCTTGTAAGCTTGACATCCTCCCTCGTGCGTCCACCACAACTCTGAACCCAGACTGACCATCCTCTCTACCCAGCTGACATGGTTCTACTCGACTCCTTCGCCGGCGTCGTCGCCGCCGTCCTCTACGGCCGCATCGTTTTCGACAACCTCAAGAAAACAATCGTCTACCTCCTCCCTGCCGGCACTTTCTCCGAATTCTGGCCCGTCTTCACAAATATCGTGTTTGGTCTGCCTCAGATCCTGTCGAGTTTCCTGATGATCATGTTAGTGGTCTCCCTCTCTCCCACTTCCCC
>Ga0268250_10001137_pt1 | contig 11745 bp, 12 predicted proteins | sample AgamicAsSfe_FD_200448 | JGI IMG/M metagenome (GOLD analysis project Ga0268250, IMG submission 200448) | Agave microbial communities from Guanajuato, Mexico - As.Sf.e (v2) (version 2) | ecosystem: Host-associated > Plants > Phyllosphere > Phylloplane/Leaf | place: Guanajuato, Mexico | collected... | reverse complement strand
TAGAAAAAGGTACATAGTGACACTATACTTTACCGAGGCTTTTCAAGTGAAACGCTTCTGTATGAGGAGTTTGATGTTTATTTAGCCCGGGCCAAAAGTCCATCTCCGCAGTTGTATCTCAGGCGAGGAGTTCACTTGTTCTGCTATCGTGAAGAATACCGTAACCAGAAAATATTCTTCATTCAGTTCGCCGACAGCAACATGACCACAACCACCGAGGTTGACATCAACGACATACCATACGATGCCCCTTTGACCTTTGAACCTGCCTCAGGATGGTGGGTGCAGCGGAGGTCTCTAGCTGGCACGCAGTGGACCACTCTACATGCAAACCAAGTACCAGGTAAAAACCTTACTGGAAAATGGGTCATCATCTCAGGTGGCAACAACGGTATCGGCCGGGAGGCAGCACTGCAATTCGCTGCTTGGGGTGCGAATCTTGTCCTTGCCTGTCGTCAACCACCACCTCATGAGAGTCACCCGGAAGCTGTGGTGGCTGAGTGTAAACAACGCGCAACTGCTGCAGGGCATGAGAAGTCTCAAATCGAGTGGTGGGAGGTCAACTATGCGGATATGACGAGTCTTCAAGCTTTTACGAAGCGCTGGTTGGACACTGGAAGACCGCTTGATATACTATGGTATGTCTGTGACTCCCAATGATGGCTATACACCTTTCGTTTCGCGGGCTTGCTTGGTTGTGGTTTTCTAGTGTAATACGCCAGCTTGCTGACCAAGAGGACAGCAACAATGCGGGTATAGGATCAACACCTTCACCACTACCATTCCTGACCACGGACGGATTTGAGATGATCCACCAGGTCAATTTCTTGTCTCACGTTTTCGTCACTCTCTCTTTCCTGCCCTCACTTGCAAAAGCTGAGCAGCCAAGGATTCTATGCACAACATCTTGCTACCACTACAAGGGCAAGTTCAGTATTGCCAACTGGAACGGGCAACCTGGTGACAAGGACGTTCTGGGTTATTACCAGAACAACAAGCTCAACCTCCAGATCTGGCTCACAGAGTTCCAGAGGAGAGTCCTGCAGCATGAGCAGTACAAACATATTACTATCAATGGTTTCCATCCAGGCTATGTCAATAGTGGCATCTGGACTCTAGCAGGCGCCGAGACGAGCTGGATTGCATGGTTTCTCCAAGCATTCCTTCAATTATTGGCGTTTTTCATTGCTATTACGCCACAACAAGGGTTAGTAGTCATCTTTCACCGACAGCTGTATAGTCGCTAATACTCTGATAAGGTCATTGGCTATCCTATACCTCGCGACGAGCCCCGAATGTGGACCTGATCCTGCCGTGCAGGGCGCAGGGGAGATAGGTGGCAAGGGTGGGGGAGGGTACTTCAACAGGATCTGGGAGGATAATCCAATGCCACATACGAAAGATCGTGACTGTCGACTTCGTGTATGGCGGAAGGCAAATGATGAGTTGAAACTCCAAGAGAAAGGGCTTTTGGATGTGCTTGGGGTGCGAGGTTGACAAGGACTTGCTCATGTGCTTGGGACTTTATTCAGAGGAATTGATTTCTCCAGTCGGTCTTCTACAGTCAGTCAATCGAAGCAGAACCTGGTGCATAGGTTGCGTGGGAGCAGGAGCATACAACTTTTACTGCTTCCGGCTCCTCGTCTCATCTCATTGGGTTCAAGGCTGGCTCAGGCTGTCTCTGACCTGACTTCATACGTCCCCTTCGCTTAGAAGTGTTGCAGTCAGAGACCAGCCGCTCCCTATCCCCTCTCTGTATTTCCTTATTCGAAGGTAACAAGTGACGATGTGACGTGACTCGAAACGAGTATTGCAGTTGGTTGTAAGCTGCAATCCTCCGCCGCGCTTAGCCAAGCTTTCTCTCCAGAAATCCCGTCCCCACCAATCTCGCCTTACGACCCTTGAAACTCTATTGTCTTTCGACGACACCAGGCACTTTCTCCATCACAACTCGATGTTTGTGATGTGTGATTTGTGATGTGACGTGCAGTATGTGAAGTGACTATGTGCTTCTCTTTCATGGGATTATGGCCTCAATCCTGTCTTTGCGTGATTGCCAGCATTGTGGAGGAGATGTTTCTATTCAGCGTTGAGGTGCCTGTGAGGTGAGAAGGGCGTCGACACCGGATGCTAACTGAAAAAAGGTGCCACAGCTCCATCGTCAGATCAGAGAGTGGCAATGCGCAATCGTTGCCGGTTGGTAGCTGATCACTGAATGCTACAGATGCAACGGTGGCGCTTGAATCACTTGGCCACACTGCAGCCTTCAAATTCCTGTCTTCACGATAGCCGAGACGTTTGCCAGTGCATGGGAAAACATGCATCACACTCGGTAAGGTGAAAACAGGCATAGTGATAGAGGCTTCATACGAGTGAGGTCTGGAATCTGCCGGCAATCTTACCTCAGAGCGTTTGAACTGGTTGTCCTGTGCGCGATACTGTCCAGGCTACCTTGCAACCTATAGCCTTATCACTTCACACTCGTTGCTTTAATGGAGGTGATATTTTTCCCAGTCAACTACTCCCGGCACATCTAACTCATCGTACTCAGGTCGCACGCTTCCCACGCTTGTTCTGCTGATCTTGCGTGTGTGCTTGATCTCGGCATCATCATATTCGCTCGAACCATCATGTATACTATAGACGGATCATGCTACGCGCCTCGGATTATGGCTCGGGTGTTCTCGATCTGGCAGATCAATGTGATGGCCAAGATATCGCTCTCATACGATCCCCTTGGCTACAAGGGTGTGCTTCGATACAGTGGCGTCGGTCTAGCCTTTCTCTCTCGGCACTCTCTTCAGACTTAGAAGTATATTAAGCTGCCAGCTTGCCAATCTCAGAACTGCTTTCTGCAGAGCTCATTCACCATCATTTCAAGCATCTAAACATGCGCTCCTTCTCCCTCATCACCATTTCTCTGCTGGCAGGCTGGACCGCAGCAAAGCCCATTCTGCTGGCCGGCAAGGGCGAAGTGACTGTCACGACCAAATTCGTCACTTCTACAATGTCCTGTGATGGCGTTCCAGTGACTCCATCGCCAGCGGCGTTGATCTGTGGGCAGGTCGGCACTCTCAAGGACGATAGCTCTCTCTTGATTATGGAGAGTCCACAGTCTACATCTGATATTTGCTTGACGAGCTGCCTTACGCACGTTGACAACTGTGTCGCTTTCTCATTCAACTCTGACAGTGGACTTTGCTCTTTCTACAATGCTTCTATCAAGAGTTCCATGTTTGTGCATGCTGGCACTACAGAGACTTTTTGGAACAAACGATGTGAGTCACCATAACAGTTACAAAATGTACTAGCTGAGTAGAGTCCTCACTGCACTCTGCCTGGATACTCCAAGTTGCTGTTCTATCACTATACTAACATGTTGCAGGCTATGATGCTACCTGCAAATGGAAGTCTTTCACGACAACTATTGTTGAAATTGCCAAGTCGACGGCGTCCACTAAGGGCGCAAAGACTAGTGCAGTGGTCAAGACGACCTCTACAGCAGTCAAGTCCACTTCAGGGAAGGCCAAGACTACTAATAAACCAAAGACCACCTCCAAGGTTGTGACCATTACGTCCACTTCGAAGAAGGCCAAGACTACTGGGAAACCAAAGACCACCTCCAAGGTTGTGACCATTACGACCAGCAAAGTAAAGACCGTGAAAGAAAAAACGACAATTCAAGTCACCAAGACAAGTGTGCTACCGGTGGTACACAGTACCTCTACGAAGGCAGCAAAGGATACTACAAGCAAGGTCAAGGGGTCAACCACAAAGATTGCGAAGACAAGTGTTCTACCAATCCAGAGTATTGTGTCAAGCATCGTCTCGAGCGTCTCCTCTTCACCTTCGGTCGCGAAGTCCTCGAGTGCTCCGGCTAAGTCATCAAGCAGCAGTCATGCCAGCGTCATCGCACCTCCTGCATCAAGCACTGTTGTCGTATCTTCTGCACACACCACAGTATCGACACACTCCACGACCACAGCCTCGCCTGTTCAAACCTCGAAGAGTGTCTCTTCGATCATCAGCTTGTCCTCGTCTCAAGGAACTTCGGTCGTCTTGTCTGCGTCGGTGTCGGCATCTGCTTCCGCATCGGTGTCAGCTTCCGTCAGCTTGCCGATCTCGTCTGTTGTCTCCGCGGTCTCCTCAGAGATCTCCTCAGAGATCTCATCAGCTGTCTCATCAGTTGTCTCTGTTGCCAGTTCAGCTGCTGCCCAGTCAGCTGAGCCTACTTCAATCAGCACCTCTGTCAACATCTTGCCTACACTGCCGACACTCTCCGTCGTCCCGATCGCCACATCAGACATCAACTCCATCGTCTCCGCAGCGAGCTCTGTTGTGTCGAGTGCGGTTGCTTCAATCACCAGCATAAGCGCGGCCACCACACCAGTCGAGGACCCGCTCACCTCAGTCCTACCCATCGTCACCTCAGTCCTCAACACGGTGCTTCCCAGCGTGGTATCGGGTGTCAATTCCATAGTGACTTCAGAGATCCCAACCTCAGCCGTCTCTAGCATCCTAAGCCAGGTTGGTGGTCTCACCTCGGTACTCCCCAGCGTGGCATCGGGTGTCAACTCCATAGTGACTTCAGAGGTCCCTACCTCAGCCGTCTCCAGCATCCTGAGCCAGGTTGACGGTCTCACCTCTGTCCTACCAAGTGCGACGGTCCCTACCACCATCCAGTCAGTTGTCCCGACCGTGCTCAGCATCATCCCGAGCATCTCATCAGATCTCCCCGCCACCTCGTCGGCCGCGCCTGGCACCGTCACCGTCGTCCTCACCGTGCCGAGCGTCACGCAAAACCCAACGGCAGTCGTCTCGAGCCTTGTCGCCAGTGCGACCGACATCCTGCCGACCACCCTAGCCATCACGAACATCCCCGGCAGCGCAACAGCAATCTCGGTACTCCCCAGCACTCTCGTAACGTCTGCCCCAGTCACCACCGGCACCGCAGGCGCTCTCACCGTGGGCGCCGCAGGAACCCTATCGCTCACCGTCTCACAAGGACTGTTGACAGGGTCTATCGGTCTCCTTAGCAGTCTGCTAAGTGGCTCAGCTGCCACAACTGTCCCCTCAGTCGCAACGACCACTGTACCCGCCGTGGTAGCTAGTGCGACCTCCTCTGCTGGTTCAGGGGGTATTATCGCTAGTGTTGTTGGCATCCTGTAAGTGTTCACAATGAGATGTGATATGGTGGAATTTGTTATGGATGGGGGAGGACATGTAAGCAGAGTTTTGTTCCAGCCTTAAGCTGACGGGTAGATAGTGATACCACACCGTTCATAACTAGCGCCGCCTTTTCTTCTACTGCAGTGCCAATTGATAACGTCGACAATCCCGCTGAGCCTAGTGATGTCTCAACTACGACGTCAACAGTTGTTGACGCTGGCGTCCTGACTTCAGTCTTGTCTGAGCTGGCTGGTCCAATGCCTGTCCTGCCTAGCTCGATCTTATCGAGCTCAGTCCTTGATCTTGGAGTGCTGACTTCGAGCTTGTCTAGCAGCTCGATCTTGCCAAGCTCAGTCCTTGATCTTGGAGTTCTGACTTCCAGCTTGCCCATCAGCTCGATGTTGCCGAGCTCATTCCTTGATCTTGGAGTGCTGACTTCGAGCTTGCCAAGCTCATTCCTTGATCTTGGAGTGCTGACTTCCAGCTTACCTATCACGTCAGTCCTTGCCAGCTCAATCTCACCTAGCTCGTTTATCAATATTGGCTTGACATCGAGTTTGCCGACTTCAGTCTTACCTAGTTCGATCTTCCCGACTCTGGTCCTGTCAAGCACGATTCTCGATCTTGGGGCAGTGACTACGATCTTACCCACCACAGATCTGGTCTTGCCTAGCTCAATCCTACCAAGCTCAAACCTACCGAGCTCGATCCTAGCAAGCTCAATCCCGACTAGCTCGTTCATTGATGCTGGCTTGACATCAGTCTTGCCGACTTCGATTCTACCTAGCTCTGTTCTTGACGTTGGGGCAGTGACTACGACTTTACCCACCTCAGACCTGGTCTTACCTAGCTCAATCCTACCAGGCTTAGACCTGCCGAGCTCGATCCTAGCAATCTCAATCCCGACTAGCTCGTTCATTGATGCTGGCCTGACATCAATCTCGCCGACTTCGATTCTACCTAGCTCTGTTCTTGACCTTGGGGGAGTTAGTACGACTTTACCCACCTCAGACCTGGTCTTGCCTAGCTCAATCCTACCAAGCTTAATCCTACCAAACTTAATTCTATCAAGCTCAATCATCCCAAGCTTAATCCTCCCAAGCTCAATCCTACCAACCTCAATCCTACCAACCTCAATCCTACCTACCTCAATCCTACCTACCTTAATCCTACCTACCTCAATCCTACCTACCTCGTTTATCGATATCGGGTTGAGCTCAGTCTTGCCCAGTTCAGTCTTACCCAGCTCAATCCTCGATGTCCCATTGACTTCAGTCTTGACCACTGCAGTCTTACCTAGCTCAGTCGTTGATGTCCCATTGAGTTCAGTCTTAGCCACTTCAGTCTTACCTAGCTCAGTTGTTGACATCGGATTGAGTTCGGTCTTGACCATTTCGGTCTTACCTAGCTCAACCCTCGATCCTGGGACATTGAGGTCGGTCATGACCACTTCAGTCTTACCTAGCTCAACCCTCGATCTTGGGATATTGAGCTCAGTCTTGGCCACTTCAGTCTTACCTAGCTTGATTCTCGATCTTGGGACTCTAACATCGAGTTTTGTCGACGAGGTGACACCCATCGCGAGCGTCAATGTCACGCCACTTACTTCTGTGCTTCCGACCGCCATTCCCACTCTGAGCTCAATCGTTATCAGTGTGAGCGCAGACAGCACGCCAGTCTCCATCCTACCTCAAGCCATGAGCACGCTCGGCAGCGTGGTCAACACCAGCCTAGATCTAGGTGCTTCAAACGCGTCAACGTCATCATCTATTACGGTCGTTCCTACTGGGATAACCACTGCAGCTCCTGTGATAAGCACTACCATCCTTGCGACCGTCACGTCCGATGCAACAGGCGCTGTAACAACGATCTTGCCAGTCTTAGCATCGCAGGTGTCCGACTCATCCACCAGCTCAATCTCGGCATCGATCGCTTCAAGCAGTTCAGCCGACATGGGCGTTGTGCTCAATGGCCTCAGTACCGTACTTGCTGCAAGTACGACTACAGCCGTAGCGTCCGAGGCAGACATCATAACGACAACAGTAGTAGCAGTAGCCACGACATCCGCCAGTCTCGCGGCTTTTGGGACGGGTATCTTAGTATCTGCTTCAACTATCAGCTCTAGCTCCTCTGCCTCGCAACCTTCGTCGACGGTCCTGACCGTATCGATGACATCTCTTGCAGCTATCTTAAGCACTATCCCAGTCTCCAGCGCAAGTACATCCACCATCCTTACGGTAACGGAAAGTGTCGGCGTGAATGCTGGTGGCGGCTTAGCGATGGGCGCCACTTCCACGACGACTTCTGTTTCTACCTCGATGTCCACCTCGTCCTTAACATCGACCTCTACACCTGCCGTCGTTACAGCTTCTTCGTCAACTGAGGTCACGTTGCAGTCCACAGTTCTCGCGATGTCAAATCTCAGCACGCCGCAGCAGAGTGCGAGCACAAGCAGCGTCAGCATCGCCACCACACAGTCGTTGCTCTCGACAGCCCTGGGCGACCTTGGTGGTGCTAGCGTCGCCTCGAGTACTGCGAGCGCGATCTCATCATCGATGCCAAGTTCAAGCTCGTCTACGAGCTTCCCTACAGTCTCGGCGTCCACGGTGGCCTCTACTTCCCTCACGACTCTAGCTTCCAGTCCGGTATCTGGCGCCGCTTCATCAATCGCTACGGTCACGACACAGTCGGCTGTCTCGGCTGTGGCTAGTTCAAACACAGCATCGCAGGATGTAAGTATAAGCATAAGCAGCGCCACACAATCCCTTCTTCCTACAGTTCCGAGCGGCCTCAACAGTTCCAGCGCTGTGTCGAGCACCGCCAGCGTGACGTCTCCGTCTCCGTCGACGCCGAGTGCGACTTCCTCTACGAGTTCCACGACCTCACCTGCAGCCTCCACTTCTTCGGCGAGCAGCACTTCACTATCGAGCGTCGTGAGCGTGCTTCCGAGCACATCACAATCTACCACAGGGGCGGCGTCGGTTCCAGTCACTACAGCGTCAAGCACAGCGATACTGCCTGCATCTTCCAGTAGTAGCAGTGCTACAGTGACGACAGCATCAGCCTCAAGCTCATCATCGGTCCCGGTTGCTACGACGTTGAGTACAGTACTATTGCCTGCTTCCTCGAGTAGCGGTGGCGGGTCAGTGACAACGGCGTTGTCTCCAACTTTGACGGCAACGCAAAGTCAGACGTCGTCGACCGTATCCGGCCCATCGGTGATCAGCAGCAGCAGCAGCTCGACCCCGACTACACCAGCCTCCAGTGTTTCGGTGTCAGCTAGCATAGCGACTACGACCATCACAAGTGGGTCTAGTAAGACAACGATGACCACAACGGTGACGATGACTACAAGCGCTGCCCCGTCCTCGTCGCCTCCGGCTTCATCAACGAAGTCTGTTGTAGCTACTACGACGGTAGCAGCTACGACGACGGCTGCGGCTACGACTACGGCTGCGGCTAGTGGGTGCAATTCGCTATTGGGATTGGTGTGTCTCTAAATTGAGCCTTCAGAATTGTCAATAGGAGCATTCGATCTTATATGGGGGAGGAGTCAGAGGAAGGCGCCGCTTCATAGAATCATAGCTCGATTCGTCGTGTCATGCTCAAGGCTATGCTTTTGATCAGGAAATGGGTGGCACCAAGAGTATATGTGATCTTTAGTGCTAGTATATGATCGAGTAATGACAGAATATAATAATTACTTTGTCTTTCCATCCTTGCTGTCGTCCCCCAATCCGGGATACCTCGCTGCTTACTGTACTTGCAAAAGCTTGGCCTTGGCCCCCAACTTCTCCCTTCCCTTGACAGATACACGCGACTGCCAGAGAATCGATGAGTCTCACGACGCTACCGGAGGTGCGACGTAGCGACTTCTTAAAGAGGCCTCGAATGCCTGCTCTGAATGCTGGTTTCGCTTGAGTTTTTAGATCCTGCCAAAAAAACCACCTAGTACAGTAGCAAGTGCAGGCCGAATTGGTTGGATCATACTAGCATATTCATTGTAGTCAAGCACACTCCTGAGTGGCAATGGACGATAAAGCCAAGGTGTATGATCTCGTAGTCATCGGCGCAGGTGAGTACTGGTACATGTCCAATCTCCCGACACTTCCTACACACAAAGGCTCCCTACCATCGCCCACTCCTCGCCGACTTCTCGCCCACCAAACATCACACCACCACCACTCACCACCTCCCACCGCACTAACCCTTCCCTCTCTCCCACAGGCTGGGCCGGTCTAGCCGCCGCAAAGACCTACCTCCAAATCCACCCCACCTGCTCCCTCCTCGTGCTCGACGCCCAAGAGTCCATCGGTGGCACCTGGGCGAAATCGCGCATCTACCCGACACTAAAGTCAAACAACCTCTACGGCATCTATTTCCAGTTTCCGGACTTTCCCATGGACATTTCGTACGGTGTCAAGGAGGGAGAGCATATTCCGGGGGGTGTGGTGAACGAGGTGAGTGCCGCCGTGTACCGAAGAGGCAATTGAGGCGATTGAGGTGAGGCGGATAGGTTGCTAATATGGAGACGATAGTACTTGACGCGATACGCAAAGCACTTCGGCGTGTACGAGCGCGTCCGCTGCAACACCTGCGTTGACTCCCTCGCCGAAGTGCAGGTGCCCGGCTCGTCCGCCTCCTCGTCAACATGGATCCTCAGCGTCCGAACGCACGACTCACGATCCCAGATCCACGCCGCCCGCCTCATCATAGCAACAGGCCTGACCAACACGCCCATGCTGCCGTCCCTTCCCAATTCCCCCGCCTTCGCCGGGCCAATCCTCCACACCAGAACCCTAGCACGCGACCATGCTGCCCTGACCGCGCCAGGTATTGCCGATGTCATCGTCCTCGGTGGCTCAAAATCCAGCATCGATGCCGCGTACATGCTCGCCACCGCCAGACCGGGCATCACAGCGCACCTAGTCATCCGGGACTCAGGCAACGGACCCGCCTGGCTAGCCAAGTCGTACGCGACGCCTCTGAAGACACCACTCGAAATGCTGCTGATGAGACGCGCCGTGACGTGTTTCGGACTGCCACTGTGGGACGACGAGAGCGTTGGATATACCTGGATGCGAAAGTTGCTGCATCGGACTGTGATTGGGAGGGCGGTTGTGGATGCCTTCTTCGCCGTGATCAAGAGCGATATGATCGCAGGTATGGGGCTTGCGGACCATCCGGAGACGAAGAAGTTGATGCCGAGTGTGGATCCGTTCTTTACGGCGACGAGTCTGGGGATTGATAACTATGAGGGGGATCTGAGAGAACTGATCCGTGAGGGGAGGATCACTGTACATACTGCCGACATTGCGAGATTGGAAGCGGACACGGTCCTCCTCAGCAGCGGCGAAGAAGTCCCCGCCAACGCCATCATCTGCGCGACAGGCTGGCAGGAGAGGCCGAACCTCACTCTCGAAGCCCCACTAACGCCCAAAGCGCTCGGAATGCCATATTATGCCATCGAGAAAGACGCTCTGGTAGCACGAGCAGACGCCGAAATCTTCGCCCGCTTCCCCAAGCTGCGCTCGCAGCCCCCTCAAAACCCACACGCCTCGCATAACGTCACCTCCAACCCATCCTTCCACCCCTTCCTCCTCTACAAAGGCATGGTTCCGCCCGCATACCTCTCGCAGCGCAATCTCGCCTACGCCGGGTTCATGGCGTGTATTGCTGGTCCGGCGATGTGGCATGTGCAGGCGCTGTGGATGACTGCGTTTCTGGACGAGGCGCTGCCGGTGCCGCTGCCGGAGCAGGGGGAGGTTGAGTATGAGACGGTGTTGTATTCGAGATGGAGTCGGTGGAGGGGACCGCAGGGACCGGGGGCGAAACATGTGGAGTGTGTGTTTGAGGCGTTGCAGTATTTGGATATGTTGATGAGGCAGTTGGGTTTGGAGTGGTGGAGGAAGGGGGGAGTAGTGAGGGAGCTGGTGGAGGCGTATGAGTCGAAGGATTATGCGGGTGTTGTGGAGGAGTGGATGCGTGGGAGGAAGGGGACGTCGGTGTAAATTTCCCTTTGATGGCGGCGCGTTAAACGATATAGTCTTCGCTGAGGGGTCTTCTCTCGTCGATGCGCACATGCCTAAGAGCGTAGGCAGGTACGAGGGCGATATGCACGATGATAGCCCGCTCGATAGCGCCCGTCCCCTCCCCGACCACCCACGATAATATAAGCGTAAGCGGATGGGTTGAAGGCCTATGCGAGCGCGTTGAGTAGTGGATGAGTAAAAGGGTGCGTAAGTGAGAGCCGACATGTCTGGATCCTGACTGGACGATCTTGATGGTATCGTGGGCTGGAATACCAAGCCCGCGACTGGAACTGCGTATGCGGACAGGCGAGTTTCAGCCAGCCTTCGCGTTGGGCAGAAGTGGTTCATTGTCGATGTCTGTGCCTGGATCTCCGCTGGGAAGAAGCGATTGCGTCTTCGTGTAGCAGCTTGTGCTGGACTCGCGACCAGCTTGTTGAAGGTGGAACCTTCGCCTGGGTCGACGTAGAGCGTTCCCCCGAGGCTTCAAGATTGGAATGTCGACGTGTGAGAGACGTGCTGAGGGTATCCTTTTGCGGCGACACAG
>Ga0268250_10001135_pt1 | contig 11751 bp, 17 predicted proteins | sample AgamicAsSfe_FD_200448 | JGI IMG/M metagenome (GOLD analysis project Ga0268250, IMG submission 200448) | Agave microbial communities from Guanajuato, Mexico - As.Sf.e (v2) (version 2) | ecosystem: Host-associated > Plants > Phyllosphere > Phylloplane/Leaf | place: Guanajuato, Mexico | collected... | reverse complement strand
GGGAGGGCAAGGTGAGTAGATTGCATGAATGGTGGCCGCATGGGTTGAGGGCGGATTTTGACTGGTTCGAGAGTGGTGGGTTCTTGGTGCAGCAGTGCAAGAAGGGGTTTCAAATCAGGAGCTAGGCGGCGAAGGAGAGGTGAAGTGGCAGAGCAGCTAAGCTACGGAAGGGTCACGGGAAGCAATAAAGCTCTGCGACGCAGAGGACGTGCTGCAGAGCTGGCCGTGGACATCGTCTGGTGGAGCGAATTTCCTCAAAGCTGCAAGAATATGCGTGCTGGAGGCGGCGTCACTAGGACTGGGTTGCTGGAGTACGACAGTGATGTCTGCGGCTTGCCAGGCAATCCGGCTGGTTCATATGGACACAAAAGCGATCTGGAAGGTAACACTCATCTCTACCGTACTCGGGCGACAATATGCAGATAGAATTCCACTTCCGAGCAGTAACAAAAACGCCGCCCAACAATTGCCTTGTCCCGTCTGTTCACCAAGAACACGCATCCGTCTGCCTCAATCACTCTTCACACCACTCACCCGCCTACTCTCGCTCTTCTCACCACTCTCACCGACTCCCTCCTTGACCGTCACCGCCTTCTCCTTCTTCCCAGCCCACCACCCACCCCAGCCACTGCCCGAGGTACTCCTCCTCTTGCTCGTGACCGGCCTCGGCTGCAAGCTTACTCCGCCCTCATCCGCAACCGGCGGCCTCGCATCCTCATGCTCAATGGCCTCGAATCCTACAGGTGGACTTGTCGTTCTGTCAGGTATCTGCTTTGACGCGGCACCGTCCGCACTTGTCCCAGCCTGCCCAGCTTGCTTCGTAAACGCACTCAACAGTGCAGCCAAGCCCTCTGCGTACTTTGCTGCGTCAGCCGGTCCGGAGCCCGCGGCCGCGTTGCCAGAGCCTGACATTGCTCGCGGTGGTGTGGTGGCGGTCGCTCCTGAGGGGTTCCCACTACCTGAACCTATATCGGAGCTCTTCGAGATTACACCCGCAGCAGTGGCAGCTTGCAGCGCAGACGACAACAAGCCGAACAGTGCTGCATCGCGCGAGCTTGCATCCGGCGACCCTCCGACTGCAGCGGAAGTGGCGGATGCGACTGCGGCGGGGCGGGCGCTGGGGAGGCTGAAGCGTGCAAGGAGGGAGGCTGCGTATGTTTGGGTGGGTAACTGTTGCTGCTCTTGCGGAGTGGTGACAGAGCGCGCCCGTGGAGGTGTAGAACGAATAGAGGAAGTAGTGGAATTTGAAGAGGAGGTGGTGGTGTCAGATTGCCCAAGAAGCTGAGCTTTCACAAAAGCAACCGCGCGCTTGAAGTATAACAATCCCGTAGCTTTGGCACGGTCATGGCCCGTGGAGATGAGGTGCTCGATATCCTGATCATGAGCCTGCAGCCAGGGTTCAACTTGGGTTTGGTAGATGTAGGCTGCGCCTTGTTGCTCGCCGGGAAGGAGGAGGTAGAGGTGCGCGCTGAGGCGGAGCCAAGCGAGGAAAGGCACGAATTGGAAGATTGGTGAGAGGATGGAGGTGGCGGTGGTGATGATGGCGAGGCAGACCCAGTAGATGAGCCAGGGGTGGAGGAGGGCGGGGTCGGAGGATGAGAGGGCTTTGTAGGAGGCGTAGATGGGGAAGAGGATCGAGAGGGTGATGCTGGGTTGTGTTAGTGTATGGAGTGGAATGGACCTTAGCAGAAGACGTTGGAGCGGATGGTTAGGAGGAGGTGCTGATAGCACAAGTAGCTCTTTGCGAGAACTACTACTTACGTGAGACCATCTGCTATGAAGTCAAACATGGTGGCGAGGTCGTTTTGGTGCTGACGGTTCCAGATAGAGAGAGAACGTAATGGATCTCAGCTTCCAAAGGAGGTAGAGAAATGTGACATGCTCGGTGTAGCTAGGTCACGTTGACCGCTCGGTCGTTCACACACGACCACGAGGGACTCATCGCGGCCCTTGGCGGGGTAAGTGATCGGACCAAGTTCCGGCGCTAACACAGAGCGTGCTAAATATGCCCTCCACTACGGCCACTTCATACATACACACCCTTGTGATGTGCATCCTCCTGGTCTCGACACAGCATCCCGAATATGCCTACATCATCTTGAACAACCGCGATGTCAGCACGCCCTGACTCCCCAGAATCCTCAACTCCTCCTCCACCCACCTTCTGACATCTCCAGGAATTCCTCGCCCGGCCAACAGCACGCGCAGACTGGTGGGCGCCGCCACACTCACAAATCCTCGGCGGTCGGGACTTGCAACGCGATGTGCAGGGGACATGGCTAGGCATAACACGACAAGGGCGGCTTGCTGTCTTGACGAACTTCCGCGAAGAGGGCGAGATTGTGGTGGGAAAGAGGAGTAGAGGAGAACTGCCGAAGCTGTTCCTGGGAGTGCCGCCGGAGTCGAAGCAGTCGACGGAGGAGTTCGCGGCGCAATTGCTGGAAGGACAAGGTGTGCAGGGAGTTGGTGGGTTTAGCCTTGTCTTTGGACAATTGAGGGCGCGGCATGTCGCACCGGCTGGAAGTGCCAAGACGGGAACGTTGGCCGTCGTCAGCAACAGAACACAGAATGCAAAAGAGGTTGTATGGCTGAACGAGGACATCTTCGGACTGAGTAATAGCCACTTTGGCGACAGGACATGGCCAAAGGTTGTCCAAGGAGAGGCGCTGCTCGATCAAGCTACAAAGAAAGATGCAGACAGACATGGCACGGAAGAAGAGCTGATCGAGCGTTGCTTCTCCATCTTGAGTACAGATACACTCCCCAAATGGCAGGATGGAGATGACATGCAGTCATTCGTAAAGGAGCTACGCAACAGTATTTTCATACCCAAGATTGGCGGCTCCAAGCTTAGTGCAGAAGGCCCGCACGCAGACGAGATTGCCGCCGCAGATGAGAAGAAGGAGGTTAATGTGACAAGTGGCTTATATGGCACGCAAAAGCAGACTGTCATCCTCGTCGATCATGATGGTAAAGTTACGTTCGTGGAGCGTACACTGTACAAAGGTAGTGAAGCTGATGTGCTCAGCGAAGCCGATAGAGATACAAAGTACACTTTTGATATCGAAGATTGGAGATGATATTGACACATGAGGAGTGTACTGTACTAGGACATAAGTCTGAGCAGCACCCCAGTGGCTCTCTACCGAGACTATTGTTCCGAATTATGTATTGTGACTGTACTGGGGGGTATACCTGGCGAATATAGTCGTCTGAGGACTACGTCACCCATGACCGAGTCTGAATAGTATAAAAGAAAGAGCTTGCGGCACGCGCTGTAAAAGCTACCATGCTCGCTCTTGGCACAGATCGTTGTTCCGCTTCCATTGAGGATATGGCGAAGTAAGATCTTCTGTGCAACATTGGCATCTAGAATGCACCTGCTTTGCTCTCCTTGAACGGGTACTTGACCTCATCATCCTTCCGGATCACGACCTTTTTCTTTTTCTTCGTGATGACATGCTCTACCCATAGCTCTTTTGCGTTCTGCGCCATGTATTTCCTGATGAATCTCGGATCCCAGAGCTCCGAAGCGACACCCAGGTCCTTACAGCATCGCATCAGTGCATTCGACTTGCATCCTTCAGTAGCCGTCGGTATCCCATCGCTGTCAAAGTAATCTTGTTCTCCTCGTGCGATTGAGACCAGTCTATACAATATTAGCCTCTGCTCCGCGTCTGAGTAGACGCAAACCCCATACCTCCCGTTCGCCACTAAGGCATACTCTCGAGTGACACACTTGGCTGTGACGATCGTCTCCCCTCGTGGCGCAAGTCCCCAACCACCAGGCCCAAAAGCTCTGTTCAAGATTCGGCGGTATTTGATCTCTGGTAAATACAGAATGCCGTCTGCTTTGATCTCAATGTCATCAACTTCTATTGGTTGCAGCAGGATATCAGCGGCTTCTTTCGAGAATGCCTGGGATGATAGTCCGGAGAAGGATGTCGTCCAGTCAACGTTATCTTCAGATACGGTTCCTAAGGTCGGCGGTTGATCTGATAATCCTGACTGACTCAGGTCGAGTATGGGTTCTTGCGGTGGATTTGCTAATGTGTTGCGTTCCGTTTGAACTGGTGGCATGGGACCCTTTTTTATCGAGAATGGACCAGGAGATGAATGTGCGGTCGTGGATGTGCCTACAGGCTTCGTAGGTTGCGCAGTCGAGACCGCAGGACGTACTGGCTGCGCTGAAGTGGCACTTGTAGGTGCCGCGCGGCGAACAAAGGTTGTGGAGGCATTACTTTGACACCGGACTATTGAAGTGGTGAACTGACGGCACGAGGCAGCGCAGCTCTCTGAAGTTACTTTACACGCTCGCTTGATGGGAGCTCTGCGGATGGCACGCATCGACGTTCTCATTGCATGGTCCATTGCTGCGTTGTTTCGACAGGTTGTCTGAAGCGAGTTTGAGACGATTCGAACTGGAAGTCACAGACGGCAAGAACTCCGTGGCGAATGGCGATGAGCGTCCACTGGGCTGGCTCGACATCGCCATACGGCCCTGTATGATTGACAGACCACACAGTCTGCAAATGAAATGTCAGGACTAGATGTGGCTCAGTACTGAGGAGTAAATCATTATGCCTATGACTATGTATAAATACAAGGCTGCATTCATGCATCCTTCATGCATCCTTCATGTCGGTTCTCTTGTCGTTTCCAGCCTTCTTCCAGCATGCCTTGAAAGCCTCCATCTTGCACATAGTATTAGTATACAACACATAGCATCATGCTCTCTGTTCCCTCTCGGCATATTGCCATAGCTTACCTCTACTTTACACGCTCGCCAGTCTTTTTTGTCGTAGAAGCAGTCGTTCAATCTCGTGTTCTCCACTATCACGGCGGGTCAGCTCACGATCAAGCACACATAGTCAGAGTCTCAGTCTGCTAAGCTCTGCCGCCATCATCATCCCCTCAGATCGTAATCATACCTGCACATCCAGTACTAAATATCCGCTTGTCCCTGAATCCTAGTCAGTGTTCCGTGCCAGAAAGGCAAGATTGACTCTTTGGGGCCAACGTTACCACTCATCAGGCTCGTCATCATCTTCGCCAGCACGGCCCGCACTAGGCTGTTCTGTCGAAGGCGTCATCACCGAGCTTTCAACTTGACGTTTCGATCGAGGAATACAGAAGTTTATCAACTTCGTAAACCTATTGCAGGAGATCGGCAGACGACGGGAACCATCACGAGTTCGCCACTTTTTAGCTCTGTCTCCTGTTTGTCATGTCGAACAACAGCAGGTTGAACGTTCTTGTGTACGCTGGTGAGCACCTCGGTCACGCGATATGGAGAACTCATATTACAATGGATCATTCTGATAACAGATTATAGGTCCTGGCAGCACGTCTGAATCTGTGCGACACGTTCTATATTCTTTGCGTCGGTTCTTGTCACCAAATTATGCAGTGTTGACTGTCACTGGCGATGTGCTGATCAAAGAACCATGGACCAATACGTGCGCTCTCCTGGTCATTCCTGGAGGAGCCGACCTTCCTTACTGCCGCACATTGAATGGTGAAGGCAATCGTCGCATTCGTCAGTTTGTCCAGAATGGTGGTGCGTACCTAGGCTTCTGTGCTGGAGGATACTACGGCTCGTCGAGGTGCGAATTTGAGCTTGGCAATCCGAGCATGGAAGTCGTCGGCGATCGTGAGCTACAATTCTACCCTGGTATCTGTCGAGGTCCAGCGTTCCCAGGATTCCAGTACAATAGTGAAGAAGGAACTCGAGCAGCGGAGCTATCAGTGGAAAAGCAGGCGTTTGCAAATGGTGGCGCGTTGCCATCAATTTTCCGGAGTTATGCGAACGGCGGCAGTGTCTTCGTTGACGCCCCAAAGTATAGAGATCGTGGCGTGGAGATTCTCGCACACTATACAGAGCATTTATATGTCAAATCTGGGGAGGGCGCAGCAGCTGTTATCTATCGCAAGGTTGGTCAAGGAAGCGTCATACTGACTGGACCACATCCCGAGTATGGACTATTGTCAAGTTTTTCTTCTGGTGCGTGACTAATGCTACTAGATTTGCGGCTGTCAACCTCAGTCGAGACGCAAAGAACATAAACCCCGCCGTGGTAGATGCACTTGCAGCAGATGACAAACCAAGATCCGACTTCTTGAGAGCATGCCTACTGAAACTTGGTCTCCATGTCAGCTCGCAGGAACAAGCTCTGCCATCACTTTCTCCGATTCATCTTTCCAGTATGAACACAGGCGGCGTGCAACGTGTCTTGGCAGCCTTGAAGCAAGAGAATGCCATCACTGTTGAGGATGATACAGAATACATCAAAGGTGGCGTTGACACGTTCATTTTGCAAAGACTTTCCGATGCCTGGTCAATGTCAACTATCACAAAAGCCATCACAAATATGGTCAAGGATCCTCACGCAAAGCAAGTAGAAGATGCTGATCCAGACAAGATCATTGATTACGAGAAGGTCATCAAGAAGATCGTTGCACACGAGGAGCAGCCACCGACAGCACAAGATACTCCATATTTCAACCATGACGCTTATTTTTTGGCCCTGGAAGCATACACAAGCTCAGACAGACGTGCTATGTATGCAAATCTTCACGTTGGCAAGTATCTTATGTATGGCCAAGTGGTGACAAGTACAAGTACTCTGCTCGAAAAGTTCGTATCACCACGTCCAATAAGCTCCAGGTGCAAGGAAAGACTGACGGTCATGTAGAAATCCCAACTTGACATCACATCTGCCGTCCGGAACAACCATGACAGCCACATCTCAGCTTTCCGGCCGAGGACGCGGCTCAAATGTCTGGATATCTCCCGCGGGATCGCTCATGTTCTCCTTTGTCCTCCGCCACCCTCTTCTACTCCAAAACACAGCACCTGTTGTTTTCATCCAGTATCTTGCCGCACTTGCTGTGGCTGAGGGTGTCCAGACTTATGATGCTGACACAAATCGACCCAGCTCCAGCAGCAGCAGCAACAGGAGCAGCAGCGCGCCTCGTGGATACCGGAATGTGCCCATCAAGCTGAAGTGGCCAAATGACATCTATGCATTAGACCCTGCGAAAGGTGCTGCCGCCAACCCCGCTGATCGCAACAGTTACGTCAAGATTGGTGGTATACTTGTCAACTCCTCATACTCTGGCGGAGACTACAATCTCATCGTGGGCATTGGCCTCAACACATCGAACTCAGCACCTACAACCTCACTTAATGCAGTCTTGCATGCGCTCAATGACCGCAACCAAGCAGCAGGTGCGCGGTCTGGGTTATCGCCAAAGCCACTGACACCCTTCACCCTGGAAAAGCTGCTCGCGAGGATCCTTGTGAGCTTCTCAAGTATATATTCGACATTCTGTAGGCAAGGTTTCAAGGGCGAGTTGGAGGAGATGTACTATCGGCACTGGTTACATGGTGAGCAGGTTGTGACATTGGAGATGGAGGACGGTGCCAGGGCGAGGATTAAGGGTATCACGAATGACTGGGGAATGCTGCTGGCGGAGGAGCTGGTGGCCGATGGCAGGGGTGTAGAGCGGGAGACGGGGAGGAAATGGGCACTGCAAACGGATAGTAACAGTTTTGACTTCTTCAAAGGGTTGTTGAAAAGGAAGGTATAGGACGTGGAAGGCCAAACAGGATAGTTTGGAATACAGAACGTACTGTGCAAAAGAGCTTCATGCTTCATGTTCAAGGTAGCCAGCCGTGCCAGCTCCTCTGTCGTCGGAATAGAGATGGACCCGATATGCGGAGCAGGAGATAACAGCCCTGCCCGAGCGATAGGGACTTTAGCTGAGAGGGACTTATATGCGACCTGTTTCTGTATATCGAGCTGGGTTGGCGGCGTCTAGCATCGCAAGCATAGCAGCACGGCAGTCCGAGCTTGACGCCGACTCTGTCTGCTAGGAGTATCCTCTTGTCTCATTACGCAATCATTTCGAGCTCAAGCTCCAACTGCCATGTCTCGAAAGATGAGCCAAATCGGACATGCTGAGAACTACTACGCTGCTTCGGTGAGTGCCTCTCTCTACTCTATGCGCCCAGCGAGGGACGAACGGAGCGCATCTTCCTGAAGCTGGCGATCTGGAGACCTGGAGACCATGCACTCGAAACAGACTTTGCGACAATAGCCGAGAAAGTTCGGGCAGCCTCGGATCTTCTGTTCCCCAGGATCTCTAGAAGTCCATTGGAAACTCTCTGGGGCTGGACACGACAGCTACTTTACGACCACGACCAAACTCTTCAGCCAGCCACTCTACATATGTATCGACCTGAATCTCCCTCCAGTTAACATTGACTCCGGATACTGGCTTTCCTACAATTTTTCAACTCTATACTTGTCGGCCAAGATTCTAGATTCATTTGCCGAGTATACCCCACGATCTCCAATCGGTCACACCTCCGTCGTTAGACAATTGTCTCATCTTGGTTTGGTCGTGCCTGCGTTCCTGCCGAAGTGGTCATCTGCTCCATTGCAACGTACATCATACACTTCTCTGGCTTCTGGAGGGCACCGCCACGCAGTCGTTCGATCAGCTCAAAGCGCTTCCTGCCATCGTTACTACTTGCTGCATGGTCACCACCATTACCCACTGTCTTAGATCACCTTTGATCTTATCTTGAAACATGGGCGGAATGACCGAGGACGAAAGACCTCCCATAGATCGCTCGGCCTCATCTGATTTCTTTGTGCAGAAGCGCAGAACTAATGGTGTCGGCGTACAGGTTGGAGATGAGGTTCAGATATGTGTTGTCATGGTGGGGCTGCCAGCTCGGGGCAAGAGTCTAATAGCTCAGAAAGGTGGGATATCCACTCCTGTCATATCTTCGGGAGGGTCGCTAACCTGGCGTAGTCGTTCGATATCTTGGCTGGCTCTCGATCCGCGCAAAGACCTTCAATGTCGGGCAATATCGTCGCAAGGACACGCCAACACCGACTGCGGACTTCTTCGATACCGCCAACAAGGAAGGTGAAAAGGCTCGCAAGGCAGCAGCAGAAGACGCGGTCAAGGATATGATAAAGTGGTTCAAGGCAGGAGGGCAGATTGCTATCCTCGATGCGACAAACTCGACAAAAGACCGGCGATCGTGGATTCAAGGTCAATGCGACCAGGAAGGAGTGGAGGCACTGTTTGTCGAGTCGAAGTGTGATAATGAAGAGCTTATCATGAGCAATATCCTCGAGGTGAAGACTACATCGCCAGACTACGCAGGCCAAGATCCGGAAGAGGCAGCAATGGACTTTCGGAACAGGATAAGGAACTACGAGAAGGTGTATCAAACAATCGATGAAGACGAGTCGCATCTAACCTACGTCAAAATCATTGATGTCGGGAGTAAAATTGTCATCAATCGCATTCAGGACTACTTACAGAGTCGGGTCGTTTACTATCTGATGAATCTTCACATCAAACCAAGGTCGATATGGCTCTCGCGGGTATGTGTGTTTCAGTGAGGACCTCCAGCAAGCACTAACGTCTTACAGCATGGCGAATCAATGTTTAATGTTTCCGGACAAATCGGAGGCGATGCCAACCTGTCAGAACGTGGTGCAGCATACGCTAAATGTCTACCAGATTTAGTCCGACAATCCGTGGGTGACAATCGTAAGCTCACTGTCTGGACGTCAACTCTGAAACGCACAATACAAACTGCGAAGCATCTCACATTTGAGAAACTAGAATGGAAGGCCCTGGATGAGCTTGACAGTGGTGTTTGTGACGGTTTGACATACTCCGAGATTGAGGAGAAGTATCCAGAAGACTTTAAGCAACGCGATGCCGACAAGTACAACTACCGCTATCTTGGTGGCGAATCATATCGCGACGTAGTTATTCGTCTGGAGCCGATCATCATGGAACTGGAAAGAGCAGAAAACATATTGATCGTTACACACCAAGCGATATTGAGGTGTATCTATGCATACTTTATGAACATCCCGCAGGAGCGGAGCCCGTGGATGGAGGTTCCATTACATACATTGATCAGGCTCACGCCGAGAGCTTACAGCACGGATGAGGCACGACTCAAGGCAGATATCCCGGCAGTGAGCACGTTCAGGTCGAAGGGCAGCAGCGCAAAACATCAAGAGCAAGACAGTCCTGGCATTGGACCACAGGAGAAGCAACAATGGCATGGGCCGACAGTACTGGAAAAGGAGAAGTGAGGTGAATATGTTGGCCGAGGTGGTAGACCTTGGGATTTACATTGTAGAGCATCACGATTGAATGACTAGCACATAGACAGCACTCGCTGCTGGAATTGGAGATGGTATTGCCTGGAGAAGAGCATATAGTTGTCTGGCATTGGTCATCGGGCAGTAGGTGTGCTGCTCACTTGACCGGGAAGGCTGCAGGACGGGGAGCGAAGAGCATAGTGGCATGATCTGACCCTCGTGCATTGTACCGCATATCTATCAAACATCCCTTCCCACCACCCGTGACCGTCTTTCTCCAAATCCGATCGTGAAAAGTGCAGATCTTTTGCCCCACTTCCCTCTATCTCGACTTGATGCAACACTGAAACATGACCAACCAATCTTGCTATATTGCTTCTGCTGTCGTGTCTCTGCTCTTTTTGAACTAGAATATCCCCTTGTCCGCCTCCCGGACCCTCCAGGATCCGTACGGCACTCTATCCAAGACCTTTGTAGAGTTCTGTTCCGTGACAATAGCTGCCATGGGTCAAGACGATGAGCTCCGCCTCCATCTAGCCAAGCTGATAGATGCCTTGCATATTCTACACCACAAAGGCGTGCTGGACTTCTCAGGGACTGTGTCCATCCGTCATCCATTCAATGGCAATTACTTCTTCACATCGATCACGCCTTCAAATGTCATTTCCTCGACGTCCGATCTGCTCATGTTTAATGTGAATGATGGTACAGCCATTCGCACCACAGAGTCAATGTTAAATGACTGATTGTGATCTAGGCACGCCGGCGAAGAACCCACAGGGTGGTACCGTATGTACAGTATATCTGTGACCTTATCCATTGTCACTCCAGTATCACCCGCGAAACACCCTCTAACGCCCCTCTAGCTCACAACAACCCGCCTCCCAACCACATCCGAGCACCACCTCGCGGGCTCCCTCTTTGCCCACTATCCCTCTCTAACCTACATAATTCACTCTCACCACCCCTCCCTGATCGCCTTCGCGGCCCCCACCGTTCCTCCCCTGCGCGCAATGTCCCATAATGCTGCCTTTCTTGGTGAATCCGTCCCCGTCTTCGACATCGGCAAGCGCTACCACAAACCTACTACAGCCTCCAGCTATCTCGGCGGTCTCGGTGGTCTCATTGGCGGCGGGAAGAGCGCCGCATGGGATGAAGATAAAGAGCACAGACACGATATGCTCGTCACGACGAAGGCGCTCGGGGATGCATTCGCAGAGGCATTTGTGTTACCTGCGTCTGCATCGGGGGCGGCATTGGAGATGGCGAGGGCGCTTACCGGCGCGGTATCGTCTGCTGCTTCACATGCTACTGCCGGCACGGCAGCAAGTTCCGCCTCTGCTTCTTCCTCTACTGCCGCCAGTAAAAGCGCAAAGACTCTGCCGGACTTTCCTGTGATGCTACAGCGGGGCAATGGATTCACGACTTGGGGGTCTAGTATCGAAGAGGCCGTCTATCGGGCCGTCTTCACTGTCGAGAACGCAGCAATACAGACACAAGCTATGACATCGCAGGCTAGTGTGCGCAACCAGGTTAGTGTCAAGGGGCGAAGTAGTGAGGGGAAGTGGGAGCAGACGGAGGCGAAGTGGGAGGTGTTTGATGG
>Ga0268250_10001133_pt1 | contig 11757 bp, 11 predicted proteins | sample AgamicAsSfe_FD_200448 | JGI IMG/M metagenome (GOLD analysis project Ga0268250, IMG submission 200448) | Agave microbial communities from Guanajuato, Mexico - As.Sf.e (v2) (version 2) | ecosystem: Host-associated > Plants > Phyllosphere > Phylloplane/Leaf | place: Guanajuato, Mexico | collected... | reverse complement strand
CCGTATGTGTTTGTCATCTAGAAAGCGGGCTAGTCAAGGCAGTGTAGCGTCTTTGGTCTCATGGTAGCAAAAAATTTGTGTTGTATCGCTAGTGTGCGTAATGTACAGGCTTGCTATACAGAGGGGGGATGGAAGCCCCGTGACTCACACCCAAACGCCGATATATGCTGTTGTCGCGACAGAGAGGCAGCACTACCGCTCCAGGCCCTTGTTGTCTGGATCCTCATCGCCCTTGGTCTCCTTGACATCTTTATACGGGCGGCCGGCGTAGAGCATGTACCCCTTCTCCTCAATGGTGCCCGTCTTCTCGTCTGCCTCGGCTCGTCCCTGGCCAAATGCGCCCGTCTCGAGTTGTCCCTGGACGGCGATGGGTCGGTTGCCGCGGAACCGCTTGCGCATGTCAATCATGCCTTTTTTGCATTCGGCGTACCCCTTCTGCAGCTGCTGGCACTGGGTGGGGAGCGTGTATTTGAGGGGTGGACGCAGACATTCGCCTGGCGTGTGCCGGTCGACCATTATGCAGTCGCTATTTTGGAGGCAGAATGCCAGCGCAGCGCCTAGCCACTACGGTTAGCCGAGGCAGTCGAGGGATGGTGAAACAGGCCATACGGATGTCTTTACATGATTGCGGCATGTTGGCTGGGTGATCGTGTGTGGCTACCAGCGCATTCAACAATGCATGTGTGGAGTGACTTGGTGGAGCAAAAGCCCATCGGCGGAAACGTCGCGCTAAGCTCCGGGGCTCAATGCGTTGTCACATGTCAGGGATGGACTGACGGACGGATGCTTTCGTCTGGAACGTCATTTGGACATTGGCTACTGGATCCTGCTACCCGCCCTGGATCCCTTCCTCACCGTAGTTCAGGAGGGGCTCAAGCTTCGACTTTCCAGAGGCCCGCGCTCCAGAGGGGCTATGCGTTGTCCTGCAAGTCTTTTGTCGACGCTTTAATTGCTCGTGTGCCCTCAAGTTTCGACACGCCCGCGGGCACCATGGCGCTCCATATACCCTTCCTGTCGCGCCTGCACATCCGCGAGTACGTCGCCCTGTCGGTTTCCGTGTGTCTCATCATCCTCGAATCCATCATCGCCGTCATCACCCTCGCCCTGCCCACGCCCATCATCAACTTTTGCTACCGCCTGACCCGCCGCCTGTTCAACCACCTCTCCTCGCCCTCGTCCAAGCGCTCGCGCCAGAAGAAGAAGGGCGTGTGGAGCTCCATCGCCAACGCATCCGATTTTACCGAGCTATGCGACCTCTACGGCTACTACTGCGAGGAACACATTGTACAGACCGGTGATGGCTATCTCCTGGGTCTGCACCGCCTGGGCTGGCGACAGGGCGAAGAAAACATGCGCGTCAACAGCGGAGACAAGGCAAAAAGCCTCAAGAAGAAGGTCGTCTACCTCCACCACGGCCTGATGATGAACAGCGAGGTCTGGGTTTGCTTGACCGACAAGCAGCGATGCTTGCCGTTTGAGCTCGTGGAGCGAGGATACGACGTCTGGCTCGGCAACAACCGCGGAAACAAGTACTCCAAGAAGAGCGTCCATACTCCCCCTACCTCGAGCAGCTTCTGGAACTTCAGCATGGACCAATTCGCTTTCCACGACATTCCCGACTCCATTGCCTACATTCTCGAGACTACGCACCAGCCGTCGCTATCGTACATTGGCTTTTCCCAAGGAACCGCCCAGGCCTTTGCAACATTATCTATCCACCCTACGCTCAACGAGAAGGTTGATGTTTTCATTGCGCTAGCCCCAGCCATGTCGCCCAAGGGCGTTGCCTCAGGCATTGTCGACGCTTTCGTGAAAGCTTCTCCGGACATTCTGTACTTGGCCTTTGGGCGCAAGACCATTCTCCCGTCGGCGACCATGTGGCAATCTATCCTATATCCACCCATCTTCGTTCGCTTCATTGACACATCTCTGCGCTTCCTGTTCAACTGGTCCGCTGTCAACATTCTGCCCGAGCAAAAGCTCGCAGCATACCCACATCTGTATTCATACACGTCGACCAAGAGCGTGGTACACTGGTTTCAGATCATTCGAAATGGCACATTTCAAATGTACGACGATGAAGCGCCAAATCCGATCACCTCGAATCGGTCCAAGTACTACAAAGTCGCCAAATTTCCAACCAAGAACATCAAAACGCCCATTGTGCTTGTCTACGGTGGTTCAGACAGTCTAGTTGACATTGATGTTATGCTAAAGGAGCTGCCGTCTCATACCATAGCAAAGGAGATCCCCCACTACGAGCATCTGGACTTTTTGTGGGCCGAGTCAGTCGACACTCTCGTTTTCCCACATGTCTTTGAAGCATTGGATAAATTTGCAACTTCAGAAGCGGCAGCTCTAGAGGGTCAAAAACAACGACGCTTGCGATCACCAGGCAGGTATCAAGGTCTTTTGCCAGAATCCAGTAAGCTCCCTGGGTTAGACGCCGAAGACTACGACGAAGACGATGCGGGAGACGAGAGCGCGACAGCTCCAGTAGCGCTACGGACAAGAAAGGTGTCCCAGCCCTCGCGGACGCCGAGCTCCATCGATGGTACGACATTAGCAGAAAGGCCGTTGTCGTTAGCCAGTGCCGTCTCCCCACCCAAGACAACACGACCTGCTACGCATCGGAGGACTGTTACAGAGGAGAAACCCTCGCCTGTCCGCAGTAGAATCATGTCACCACCTCCGTCACACAGAATGTCAACCATGTCTACACCAGACCCCACAAACAGGATGTCAACCATATCTACACCAGATCCTTCAAATAGGATATCAACCATATCCTTCAACTCCCCAGGTGCGTCAGTTGGCGATTCGCAAATCACGGAAAAGACCTCCACGTCTCGACCTGAGGGATGGTGGTCCTCGGACGAAGTCGCTGGTACGGATCCGTCTCAAACTACCACACCCGCTAACCAAACCCCCGCCAGGAGGTCAAGCTTCGACAGCCAGCAGAGCACGAAGAGTATGGCGGGCAAATTCGGAGCCAATGGTATCACTCTTGGCGCGGGCAAAGCCGTCAGCGGACTCACACAAGGAGAAGGATTCGACTTCGGCGAGGGCAGTAGTAACAAGAGTCAAATCGATCGGGAAAGACTACTGGAGGCGGATAGGAAACAGCGGAGGAACGTCTTGAAAAAGAGGCATCCATCTAGTGGTTGATGTGACGAGTGACGACCATTTGTGTATTACCTGTTGGTTGCAAATTGAATGACAAGAATCTTCATGGCTACCTCATAGCGGCTTTAGAATTTGCAATTTCTCGACCAGCATCTATCTTGTGTACGAAGGAGAAGGATCGAAGGACCCTTTCAGATACTCCCTGGCACCATCTCAACCCCACTTCAGGCCACCTTCACAAATGTGATTGGCCACGGAGCCCGGCGCCGCTGCACCTCTGCAGCGTAATGAGACCTCACTCTTACTTCACTCTTACCTAGGCTACGTGTTTGCAACAATGCTATAGATGCCAACCAATCACTTCTCGATCCTGTGGAACGCGCCCGAGATCAGCAACACCCTAAGCTATATTGCACATACCATGACATGGATATGGAACAGCGCTGTAACCATCTACCGCACTCTATCTCGCATATTGTTGCCTAAACACTTCAACGGAAAGGTGAGCAGTTGTTCCTTTGGGCTTGCGGCCTGCAATTATGACCAATGCTCAAAAATGATGAAAAGGACGATTACGATCCCGCATATCGGAGCTTCGTCTTCTACAGGACCTTGTCTCCTAATGAGGTAAGTCGACGTCGATGATTTGCAGTACAAGAAGGCACGCTGATTTACACGTGTAATTAAGTCGTTGTCAAGTTTTGGCAGACCGTCAATGGAGAGTGGGATGGATGAAATGGAGGAATCACAAAGACCACATGCATAAAAGAAGCTATTTCGAGTGGAAACCAGTTCTGACTGGGTTGTCTCCATGTATGTGTCGTGAACTGAGCTACCTCTGTTCGGACATCTAGAGTCCCTTACATAGCCGATGACAAGAGAAATGGGTTTGGGTCATCACTTCACCCAACTGCTAACTAGGCGGCTCCGAAAAATCGCCTCCTTCATGTTCCAGCTCCATGAGATCGTCCGGCTGCATCCGGTGATGCATTTGCTGCTGCATCTGTTGTTGCATGAGCTGCTGCTGCGATAGATTCATCTCGGAAGCATCCCAGTCCAGATTACTGAAAGGCGCTGAATGCCACCACAATTGTTGCATTTCAACAATAGGCACTCCTTGGTCGAAGCTTGTGAAGAATGGGTTACCAAAAGCAGAAGGTGTTGGTTGTTGTGTGGGTAAAGGATATTGGAGCAGCGGATCCACGAGATGATCATGGGATAGTGGGGGTGGGTAGTTTGGCGGCATCTCTTCCGAGAAACCTGTACCGCTTGGTGTATCCCATGAAGTTGACTGTGACTGAAACGTAGAGGATGCACCGGGACGGGCCGGCTGCGCAGGCTGCGAGGTCCAATTACTATCATCGTCAATCAACTCCTTCACCTGCTCCCGAAGAACTGGAGCGCAGCTATTCAGAATCTTGTAAACGACATCGTGAGCACGAGCTGCAACTGGGTCGTTCGCTTTCATGGCCCGAAGCCAGCGTATCATCTTTTTGATACACGCAAGGATATCGGCTTTCTCGTCTTTCAGGTGCTTGCCCTCATAGGCCATCTCGAGCAGAAGTACGGCTAAAGCTTGCATAACTAACGTGACGACAGTCAGCTTTAATGAAACAGTACTTCAACCATGATAGACTTACTGATGTGAACCACATCCCACCATGGCCCCTGGGAGTAGATAAAGCCTGTATCTGGCTGCTCGGGGAACAGCATTGCCATCTGTCGAGCTGCTTCGACACAAGTCTCGGCAGTGTCGGTGTTGAAGTTCATGGACTTCGAACTCTCCGTTGCTATCCTCCGTTCGATTCGGCATAGACAGGGTCTAGTAATAAGAACTTTCGTACTCCAATAGTAGATTCTGAGCAGGAACCGCTCACGGTTGAGATCGGATCGTTGAGTCCAAGTACTGGGACGGGCATCCTCAGGTGGTAAAGCCGTCTGCACCCAGTTTTCTAGTTCCTTGAGTAACTCCGTGATTTTCGTTTGAACGTACTGTAGGCATACTAGTCAGGAGATGGCCATAGATTCGTATGAGAAATTGTTCGCTGGCAATGCAAAAAACCATTTGGAGGAAAAGTACACGTACCTGCCAAGATTGTACCGCAGTTCGAGGTGAATACAGACTGAGAAGGACCTTTTGTTGAATGATAGTCAGGGTAATATACGTATGGAGATAGTGGTTCTTGTCTGTCTTCCGTTTGCTAGACTCGGAAGCTCTATTATTTGCCGTAGTCTGAGGCGAGCCGTAGTTGGTGCGAATGCGAGATGTTTGTCGGGTTGGCGATTCGGAGGATTGTTGTGGCAAGGATACAGTACAATCCTCGTTCCCGATGACTGGAGGACGGCCGGTGATAGAAGAGACGAGACACTCTATTGAGTGCAAACACCACCATGTTTTTACTAGCGGCTCCCTCCTGGAATCACTCAATGAAGTGTCCTCGTTGCGCAAGTGCAGACCGAGCGCCAAGGCAAGCCTGACAGAAAGTCCTATCATAATCCATGCTCTGCTTACATGCCCAATTACAAGGAAGTAAAAGGCCAACGTTCCTGTCTGAGAGTGCATGTTAGGTAGTTCTCAGCAGATAGGACCAATGGGAACTCACGGCTTGGATTTTGTCTAGGCTAGGAGCTGCAAGAAAGGTCAGAGTGTCTTTCAAGCCCAGAAGCTGGACTGCTCTTGTCATGTATATCAGATGGTCCCTCTCGTCGCCTCTCCACTCTGCGCCAACAAGGTGTGAATATTTTGCGCCAATCGCGAAGAGCAAATTCATGGTTGCACGCCATCCATCGGGTACGAAAAACGGGTGCCCATGTTTAGAAGCTTGGATATAGCGGCGAAATTGGTCCTCAAAATTGGCAGGCATGAGTGGGAATGTACCGTGCACAGTGTCCATGTAACAAGCAAAGAACTTCTCAGCGATCTCTGGGCTTGGCATCTCCCTAGGGTCCACTGCAATGTCAATCTCGATGTCGTCGCTGTCAAGGTAGAAAGTCGCGTCCGTGATATGGTGCATCGATCCTGGTCTAGCATTCTGCCTCCGTTCATGTAGAGCGTCGGATCGTTCATCGATCGCTTCAGTACTCGCACCAGGAGGGCCGTACCGTTGACCACGGGGATCTGTGTTGCCGCGTTCTGCTTGGCGCTGGACGCTCCGTAGCCATTGGACTTCAGAGTTCTGACCCATATAGCCGGTTTCTCTTGCATGCGGATCACGCATTAAATCTTCATCAAGGAAGTCAAGGTCTTCGTTGGATCCCACTGAGGCCGTCACGAAGGCCTCTCCGTGGTCACTATGATTCTCATCTTGACGTGTCGCTGAATGATCGCGCGGTCTCTTTCCCCGCATTTTTACGGACTGCAATGAACCCGACGAGACCAAATCATCCTCTACCTGCAATGGAAGTAATGTTAACAGTTACCTTGCAGGATATGATAGGAAACCAGATGGTCAAAGGGCCGCCTACATCGTGTAATGTCTGATTGATGATCTTCCTATCTTCCTCATCCACGCGTCCCTTGAGGTCTTTCAGGAGGTTGAGGAGATTTTTGTTCAGCCGCATAGCCCTGTAGAATTAGCATACATGTAGCCAAGTAAGGAGTCTAGTTTTACATACTCTCCTAGGCGATCCCGCCGTGCTGGATCGTACACACACGTCAGGTTGTTGCGTTCGCAGTTGGCGCAACGCGGTGTATCACCAGAACACCTGACTTCTGGAGTTTTGTCAGCACCGGCAATTGAGTGCGGATGTATAAGGCTGTATACTTCGTTTACGGCACGTTTTGCATGCTCTTGCTCTAAAAGAACGGGTTAGAATATAGTGTCTTGGTGTTGGGAGTGGAGTCACTGACACTCTTTCTTCTCTGTCGGGTCTCTCCGAGTTTTCGTTACCCTGCTGCGGCGCCGTCTTTTGAATCGCGGTCTTCCTACCCTGTCCATCGCTGGACTGACCAAGTGGGATTTGCTGCATAGCACAGGCTGACGACGATTGTAGACCAGTAGAGGACCCGTACTGCCAATGCAGATGCAGCTCGCGCATAAATCCGCTTCCAAAGAAGCGAATAAGTCACGTGTTGAGTTCCGGGCAAGGTCTCCGTAGACCTCGTACGGTATGAGGTATGAGGGGAAACAGTTCTCCAGGACGGTATGGCGCGGGAAGGGACCCGGTGACGCACAGTAGTTGAAGAAGCACAGCGCTGAGTGGCTCTGGCGGACGATTCAGACAAGAGGTAGTCCACTTCTGTAAACGCGAACGGGTGGTTGTGAAGGTGCCGCTACTGGGGGATAAGACTTATTACACCTTTCAGAAGAATGATAGGCGGATACCCATCCGCCAATTAAGGTCTGCAATGTCAGTCCACGATCAGAAAAAGCGTCGTGTTGCGATCTTGAGGTGGGCAGATAAAGTTGGATGGATTTAGCAATGGCTCTACATACAAGCGGGTATTGCCCAGCCGGGATCGAGATTCGAGGCAGGGCAGCGAATGGCCCCGCAGAAGAGGCCTGCGAGCCGGCATGGCATCCCGGGCTGTCAGATTATCGCAACAAAAACTGTACGAAGGATGCAGAAGACACGCAGCATAAACAACCTGGAGGGAATCTGAGAAGGTCCTCGGGTCGGTGTGCTATTTGAGCGTACGTAGGTAGCCAGCGCGCTATTTTGCAGTATGCGCGATGATACACGTCATGCCCACCAGGAATACCTCGCTTCTATTCATTGCTGCAGATATGTTAGATGGAGTGCTTGTGGTCATCAGGGTATCGAATTTGGTGGCAAACACTCACAGACTTTACGTGCTGTCAAGAGGCATTCCGTACACCTTGTAAAAAAAAAACTTCTATACCTCCTTGGGCCAGCCTTCGGACGTCCATGTTCGTGCTACGGGGCAGGCGATGCTCTGCTTGGGTATGCGAAGTAACGCCAGATACTATTGGGTTGCGACTGATTCTCCAATCCTCGCTCGATCACGATCGTACAGAGCAGCAGCCTATGTGTCTCGCTCCAGGGTGCCTAGGTAGCTTTAGCTTAGCAATTTTAGCGACACTGTCTGATGTGCATGTGTTATAGCGCCTTGAGTTCACATTAGAATCCAGCGGCCACATAGAACGGCCGAGGTTTGCTTGCTGGCGCAAACAAGAGCTGAATGACCCAAGTTCTGCCCTGCCCAGTGGATGTTCAAATGTGGGTCGCGTTATTCCATTTCTGGAAATTTTTGCTAGCTCACCAATTCCGGCTAGCGTAAAATGGAGCTCGGCATCAATCCGTGAACATCTTGGGTTGCTTTAAAGCATCCCACACCTATACCATGCACTCTTTTCTTCTGAATATCTCGAGATCTTCCAATGCCTTCAAGAACAAAGTCATGTGCAGTGTGTCGAAAGAAACGCATTAGGTGCGATGCGACGGTTCCGCAATGTCTAATGTGCATCCGCACCGGTCGCGAATGTCCTGGACTTCCAGATGGACCCTTGTTCGTAGATATGACGAACATTGCAAAGAATGGAATGCAAAAGCGCAAGCCAAAGGCACTGATCAGGAGCTCGGGACTCAATACTCAGGCTCGGATGCGTTGTGATGGCCTGCCATTGTATCGGACCTCGCAACGAACAATTGTGACTGAGTCATTCTACGCACGCTTCCTGGCATACTTTACGTCCGATGGCGAAGGGACAGATATTAGGAATCGGCGTACTTGGTTGCATAGCCTGCCTGTCTTGACCACAGATGGCACGAATGAAGCGTTGGTATTGGCAGTACAAGCTACGGCATCTGTCTACTGTGCTGTCGAAACTGACAATCTAGCATTGACGCAATACTCTCGGAAACTATACGGCGAAGCGTTACGGACACACTATCGATTCATTTCCCGGCTACAGAACAAGTATGAAGTTACAGTACATATGGTATCTACGAGCGTCCTGTTCAGCTTCTTCGAGGCTATCCAGGCTACAGATGCCGAAGCATATCGCTCACACATCTACGGAGCTGTCCGGATGCTTGAAGTGACCAAACCAAAACAATGTTCAGGAGGGGCATTATGTCAGATCTTCTGTAAGCACTCACATACGGGTATATTTGGGGTATAGGCTAACCTCCCATCTTTCTTATGCAGACCATCTGCGGACCCAGATGGTATTCATCAACCTGACTAGGGATGGCGAAGAAACACCCTTTCAAGTACAAAGAATCTTGCACGGGTCACTAGAATACATCCGACTACCCGTGTTCCAGAGATTGCTGAGCCATGTATCCTACCTGATAGAAGAAAACGCTGCACAGGAAAGCGACGCATCACAACACACTATTGACCTCGAGACGTATACGGAGGTCGCGACCAATATCGAAGAGCTCTGGCTTGAGTATGCAGGTGGAGCAGCGAGTAATGACACGTCGGTCTTCTGGCAAGATGTCACGACTGGAGCCATACAATTTCGCGACGAATTTACGGCTCTGACCATCGCATACTTCAGCGCAGCTCGCATTCTTCTTTGCATCGTTATGTCACGATATACGGATTCTCTATTCACGATACCACATCAACATTCGATCATACTGCAAGCTTCACAGTATCTGCGGACCTACACAAACGGTTTTGCATACATGCGTATGGCCACGCCTCTACTACTGGTAGCACTACATTCTCCTGCATCTAGCCAAAGGGAAAAAGCTACTGCTTGTTTCGAGCGCTGGATCAATAAGCCCATGTCCGGCATTAGCGCACTAGCACTAGAGAGAATACGGCGACATCTAGCACCAAAAAAACATCTGGCGGCTTAGGCCGGCAGCGCTGAGTGATCTCGATTCAGAACACTCGCTGTTGTCGAACACAAGCACAGGCAGCTCCGGAAGAGCCTCCCGCGCCCTATCGAGTGGAACCCGGCTAGATCGCAATGGTCATACTTCGCGATCCCCATAGTAAAGTCCGATCCTCGACACGAATTGCTCTTTTCGCAGCGCATGCGTCACAAGGGTCACGCTACGTCGCAGGAGCAGTGCATACAACGATGTACAGCGATGTGTCCGATCTCGAGACGAACTCTTACGGCACGAGATCCACTTACACAGATACCATAACTAAGGGAAAGAGGAATCCGCGTCCAATTAGGATAGGTCTAGGTACCGCATCTGCACACACGACCGCAAGAAGGGACACGATCAAGCCAACTCCTTGGAACTTGAATGGATAAGGCGTTGTCTCATGGAACAGCGATGCAGAGAGAGCCTCAATATGCTTCGCGCTCTTGGCAACAATCCGTATAGCATACGTGGTGGAAGGCTCTAATCTATACAGAAGGGAAGGGAAGGGGCAGGAATCGCAAAGGATGCTGACGCCGTACGAAGGAACTCGTTTCAAGTATTGGATCAGCGTTGGTGGGATAAAGAAAGGTAGGATGTGGAAGAACAGCAAAGTAGAGACTGCGTAATATAGCTACCTAATACACGAAAACGCATTTCTTACTTTCCCAGTCGCAAACATATACATGCATCGTGAAGACTTGATATCAAAGAAACAAACCGAACCGCCATCTGAGACGTTGACATCTGGAAAAAGCTTCCATATTACCTATCCTCTCTCCTGCAGGCTTCGCATTTTACGGCCATGCCTATGCCTTCTGCATACCCTCGACGAACTCAAGCGCCGCTTCTCTATCAACAACATCAATGCTACTCGTCTTGTTCGTATAGGTAACACCATAACATCGATCCGCCACATGCACCATCTCAGGTCTGAAGGTCGTACAGATGAACTGGCCTCCTCCATCCTTGTTCTTACCACCCTGACCACTTAATCGTTCCAGCATCTGCGCAACAGCAGTACGGTACTGCGCATCGAGATTGGCGTCGATTTCATCAAAGAGGTAAAAGGGTGCAGGATCGCACTTTTGGATAGCAAAGATGAGGGCGAGTGCGCAGAGCGACTTTTGACCACCAGAGAGTTGGCCAATCTTTTGCTGCTCGTCGTGCTTGCTGTTGAAGGACACGGCGATGCTGACACCTGTGTACTCTTCGACTTTGCTCTTCTTGCCTTGTGTCTCTTCTTCTTCCATGTCGTCATCGTCTGATATGTCTCCTCGTGCATCGCGGTCGGATTTGCGGTTGATGATTAGGCGGCCGCGGCCGATGGGCACGAGTTGTTGGAAAACTTCGCCGAAGGCGGCGGCGACTTGTTTGAAGGTTCGGGCGATGGCTTCGTCTTTGCGTTGGTCTAACACGTCGATGAGGTTTTCAATGGATTTGCGCGATGTGTCGAGTTCGGCGCGGCGTTCTGTAAGAGTGCGTCGTTGGCGTGTGAAGTTCTCATAGTGTTCGAAAGCTTTCTTGTTGACGTGTGCGAAGCTCTTGAGGGCTTGGTTGGCTTTGGTAAGTTCTTTGGTGACCTTTTCGAAATGTTAGCTATATGCGGATTCGACAGATCAGCATCCGGCTTACCTTGGTAGTGTCCCATCGAGTGTACTTCCGATCAACGTCTTCAGGAAGAGTACCCAAATCTCGGATATCCCGCTTGACCTCTGCCAATCGATCTGTATGACGGCTACGATCCGAGTCCTTCTTGGACATGGCCTGCTCTTGTCTCGCCATTGTCTTTGCTAGCTGTCGATTGCTAGTCTCCTTTTCGTTTCTTGCGTCCTC
>Ga0268250_10001132_pt1 | contig 11763 bp, 9 predicted proteins | sample AgamicAsSfe_FD_200448 | JGI IMG/M metagenome (GOLD analysis project Ga0268250, IMG submission 200448) | Agave microbial communities from Guanajuato, Mexico - As.Sf.e (v2) (version 2) | ecosystem: Host-associated > Plants > Phyllosphere > Phylloplane/Leaf | place: Guanajuato, Mexico | collected... | reverse complement strand
TACTTCTCCGAAGCTCTAGTGCAGGGTCCTTTTCGTATCTTGTCAACTGTTACAGATGTGATTTGAATGCCCTAGCCAATGATCGTGAACGCAATCATCGGCTTCATGTTTGACGACGCAATAGCGCTGATAGTGTTGCGGACATGTATGTCGGAGACCCGAAAGTGGAAATCCCTATAAGCATAGTCCAAGAGGGCGGTCCCTTTAGCGAAACCTTTCTCGCCGAGTTGAACCCTTGCAATTTCATGACCCACCAACCTCGCGAACTCTACTGCGGATGCGACTGAAGCTCTCTGGACCGGTGCTGGATATCGTGGATGGAACGAAAAGCTTAGAGCCGTTGACCGAGATGGCGCAACCGACGTACCGCATATCCATTCGTTCGCGCTAATGGCAGCAGTGGGAATGTTGCCAGCACTATTGCCACGAGGTCGCGGACACAGAACGCGGTGTTTGAACGCCACTCAAGAATCCGCCCTCGTCGCACACAAGGCGAGACCGGCATCCACGCGCAATCTTCCATCACTGAGACGAATGCCACATCCTGTGCTTGGCTGTGCATCCCTCCCCGAGCCCTTTTGTATCACACTGCCGAATTGCTCAATCAGAATTCGGAACGAGCGAACAGGTGTCGTGACGGAGTTGGATGATATTGTCGGACAGCATAATCGTGATGCATTGCGACGCGCCTACGATACCGATGGGGTGGCATGTGTCTGTTATCGCAAGAAAGAGCGATGAGATGAGGGACGCAGCAAAAGCAGCAGCATCTCTGTGACGGCATTAGTGCTGACAATGCAAGCTATCGCAGCACTCTTTCGTGGATGTCGACAAGCATGTAAGATTGCACAGTCAGACGAGGAAATTCCAACAAAATGTTTAGATCGCATCTCAACATCCTCCAAAGCCCTAGAGGTTCTCGCTACGCGAAGTCGCGTGACTTCGTGTCAACTGTGTAGGTGCGGCCTTCAATCATACCACAACACATCCAGGACCATCAATAGATATTACGAGCAATCAGACGCAGCGTCGTGCAAAAGGTAACGATACTGGATCAACTATGAGGGGGACTGTCGAACTGCAGGCACAACACGGCACTAGTGCTTTATGATGCACCTCCGTACATAAACTTGGGATTCAGTAGTAAGCAAATGGTATGACTATGGCCAACTTACCGATGAGCCGGCTTGGAAGCATCGTGACTACCGCCCATTGCCGGTGGTGTGCTAGGATGCTCCTGCAGGATCAAATGACTTACGAGCTGAAATCAATGTCCCGTTCGGCGCCCGTGGGTCGCGTGACTTCGTTGGAAGAAACGTCCGTAAGGAGGAAGATAAGATGGCAAAGAGCGGGATTGAAACTGAGCGGACAGCAAACGTAAGGAACGAGTGATATAGGGAGCGTTTCATAGAGATCTCATAACGACTGCCCCGCCTGGGACGAAGGTCTACCTGGCTTTCCTAAACAACCATGCAAAAGTCCATCCAAAACACCCTCGCAATGCACAGATACCATGCCTTGTACCAAAGAAAGCTGTCAAAACGCAAGTAACGCCAATCAAACCATGCCTGACTACATCCACTTCCCACCAAAAACACGTTTAATGTCCGCGAACTTGACCGGCTTAACGAGATACATGTCCACACCCGCCTCCTGTGCATCCTTTTGGTCCTGCGCACTTGCAAGCCCAGTGAGTGCCACGATATTCGACCTTGGTAATCCGTTTTTGCTCTCAAATTGACGAATGTGGCGTGTACTCGTCAGCCCGTCCATAACGGGCATACTCAAATCCATCAATATGAAGTCAAAAGGACGAGCTGGTGGGGAAGAGGATGTGGCTTCTGATTTGAACGTCTCGAATGCTTCGAAGCCGTTGGTCGCTTCGACGTAACGCAGATTTTGTCGCTTGGCGAAAACGACGAGCAGCTTCAAGTTGATGGCGTTATCGTCTACAAGGAGGACTCGTGGATTGAAGTATTCACCACCATCGCTTGGGGTAGGACTCAAAGGAGTCGTGGTGGTTGGGAAAGGGCGCGGTGGCGGTGGGGACGGGCCTCCAATTACATTGCTGGCTTGTCGCGTCGTGATATCTTGTGGAAACATGTCGCTGAGACTCCGCTGAGATAGAACGCGAGGCGGGGCGAGGGACTGGAATTCAGGCTGCACTAGGGAGGAGCTCATTGATCGACTAATAGATGGCTCATTGTTGTGTTGTGAGGCACGCTTCTGACAAGATAGAAGTGATCGGGCAAGCTTTCGAGGTCCACATCTATCGAAACTGTTAGTAAAGCGGCGCAAAAGGTTACTGCAAGAAACTTACGGCTGCGTAACTATTTCTATAAGCCAGCCAAGTGCCTCGACCTGCCTCGCGAGCTGGGTCTCCACGGCGGCCTTCTCCGACGTATCTGTGCAGACGCAAACCACTCCCAATGGTGACTTGTTAGCACGACTAGAGTTCGAGTTCTGCATTAACTGATAGAGAGAGGGGGAGTCAATGAGCAGGAAGTCGATATTGTTGACCGATATGTCAGTGCTCGAGCGCTTCGATGCAACAATCTTCATGTCAAAGTTCTTGCAAGCGTTTTCCATGGACTCTTTGGTCTTGAGTCCCCGTTCGCCACCTTGTGTGTCAGTCATGTCGCACACAATGGAGACAGACGTGCTCTTTAACTCCTGAGGTGCTCTAACGAGGGCAAGATCTTGCTGTGCGTTCTCCTTGGATCCAATTGGCAGACGTATGCCAATCTTGATGACAGTGCCGACGTTGTGGGTACTCCTCACCTCAATCTCGCCCTTCAAGGATTCTATGATTTGCTTGACGATTGAAAGACCCAATCCGGTACCAGAGCTGAAGGGATCCTCTTGGCTGAATGGGGAAAACAATTTCGTTCGCTGGTATTCCTGTGACATTCCTCTGCCGGAGTCTTCAACACTAAGAGACAAGTCTATGAAGTTGGCGGAGCTTTTGTGTTGTAGCATCTTGATCGCGATATAACCAGAATCCGTATACTTCAGCGCGTTGCCCAGCAAGTTCATAACGATACGTCGAAGGGCGCCGGGTTGTGATCGCACAATCCAGCTAACGTAGGGGGCTACAATCAAAGAGACGGCAACGGACCCATGGGTATCTCTACCTTCCACATCGTTGTTGCCATTTTCGCCTTGCATTGAGCCATTCGCAGCTTTGCTCTCAGCCTGATCATAGATGGCGGATCCTCGGACGTGATGAGTCTTCCTGAATGTATGACCGGCGCACACAGTGTCGCAGACCTCCTCGACCAATTGCGCTAGATCGAAGTCAGAGGTAACGCCAAGGATCGAATTGTCAGCAGGCTGTCTCTTGTTTCGCCCCAGGCTTCGCTTGTTCTGGCCAGTGACCTTTTGCAGCTTGTTGATCTTTGCGTAATCAAGCACGTGGTCGATTGTGTCAAGCAACGTTTTGCCACATGTCTCGATGGAAGAAACCAGAGACTCCTGATATGCCGATGCCACTGTTTCGCGTAGAAACTCTACAGAGCCGAGAATTCCATGAAGTGGCGAACGCAGCTCATGCGATATGGAAGCAATGAAGGTAGTCTTGGCACGGTCTGCCTTCTGCGCATTTAGTCGAGCTACTTCACTGGTCACCGAATTGCCGAACGCTTGCAGATATGGCAGCTCGTTGTCTGGGCTCATCAGTCGTCCAGCTTGGGTCGTCCAGATGAAGCCACCAGCAATCCATCGTTCCGTGGCTGGGCACCAAAGTGGCAGGAATATTAGGCTTCTCACCTTGGGCAAGACTTTGAGGAATTCGGTCGGGATGAATCTTTCTCGCTTTTTGCGCGGCTTCTTAGTGTTAGCGGTAGATCCGTCCATTGTGCGGTCCGACTGCTCAGTCTCGGAGCGTTCTGACTTCTCGTCGGAAGAATTGACGCCGATACCATCCTCGTTGTAGTTGAAAAATTTTCCGTACGGGTACCGATGGATATAGCGTTCCATGGCAGCTTCGTTGAAGCTGAAGTCTGTGTGTACTAGGGCCGCATTTCCTTCACGCAACGATAACCCTACAACAGGACAAGCCTTGCTATCACCTCCACTTGCTTCGGGCGCTCCATCGGCAGTGATGGCAGTTTGTTTCTTAGGCCTCCTTGAAGCAGTCGAGTCGCCAGTGTCGGTGTTGTGTGTCGCACTCTCGTCGCTACTAGCGGAGCTGCGGTTGTAGTCGTAGAGATGGGTTCTTATCCCAGCGGCCGAAGTGTCGAAGAAGACGACGCCGTCGGCCTCAGTGCTCTGACGAATTATGCGCGCGGCTCTATGGAAGATGCGGGCTGCGTCAGATTCAGCATCGCGCTTGCGCTGGGCCTGTCTAACAGGAAGAGACGTGTTGGAGCCTTCTTGCTCCTCTCCTTCGTCAAGGGCTACCAAGCGCGCGTTCTCAGTCTGTTTCTCCATGGTGGTAGGGCGGTTCCCATCCTCGCGGATATCTTGGACAGAGGAGCACTCGATGAACTGCGTCAAGCCGCGTACCATGCGCTCACCCTTGTTGCGGTCCACACTGTCTTTGGCCAGCTCGAGGTGTTCCATGACGGCAGCGGAAACATCCTGCATGAAGCGCAATTCGCCAGCACTGATGCCCTCCCGGGGCTTCTCGTCAGACACGGCATAGACGCCAATGCGATGACCGGCCTTGGTGACGATGGGTACGCCAGCATAGAACCTCACGCCCGGCTCGCCCTTGACATAGTCCTTGTCGGCAAACCTAGGGTCCAATCTGCAGTCAGGTATGACCATGCATTCGCCCGTGAGCGTGCTCCCATCTTCCTCTTTTGCAGTATACGTCGAGGTGAAGGTGTGGTAGCAGACAGCGTCGGTCTTGGTCAAGATTGCGTTGCCCAGCCACACCTCGTCTTCGGGCTCTTCGGCAACAGGCTTGAACAGCGAGAGAGTGCGTGTAGCCTCGGCAAGAATGTATTGGTGGTGCGAGTCGATCAGCGAGACCACTGAACATGGTGTTCGAAGTTAGTGTATATCTCACATACAGTTCGCACATAGACACTTACTGCAACGGCGAGTGTCTAGACGCAGTGTCGCCAACTGCGCAAAGGCAGTCAGGGAGCGGTCGCGCGACGTCTGAGGCTGGTAGCCCGAGTAGGTCAGGCCTTTGCCAGAACCGTCGGCCGCATCAACCAGGCTCTGTGCATCGAGCCATGGACGATAATATCTAGTGGATCCTTAGCTGCAGTCGAGGAGTGTGTATCGCTCGAGCCAAACCTGTGGAGATCGCGCTCACGTGCTGCTTCGGGCCACGAGTAGCCCATTGTTATCGTATAGTTGCAGGCAGGCTCAACATGTCCTTCCAGAGAGGCACTGCAAAGAATCTATGCCAGGGCAGAGGCACAACGGTGGGGTGTCTTTGACTGGCGGCGGCGACGGGGGCATGTCACGCTCCTCGTGGCTGCCGCTGTCTTCCCTTTTGAGTGCCTTGGTTAACTGCATCGGTGCTAGACGCCCCATATCCTGGCGCCGCGGACCACAGGCAAGTAACGCGTTCCTTTTTGGCCCGTGGCGCCCTGGGCATGGGAATGTGAGGACTATGCGATCGAGATGAGCCTGCGTTTATCAAAGCATGACGTGGGCATCGCTTCATTCGCTAGCCGACCTCCTAGCCACATGCTGGACAATTGCCGATCTCCCGCCCTGCAGCCGATGCCCAGCGCAACAAATCTTCGAGACAACAACTTCTTCGACAATTCCACGACGACGCCATGTTTGAAGTGCCGGATGCGAAGCGGTGGGTCGACTCGCTAGTGTCCCTGTTGTCCGCATACTGACCTTTAGGGTTAGGGTTCGCCGCGACGAGCTGCACTCTCCCACATCATCGCCGCGCTCCTCGCCGGATCCAGACCTCGAACAGCTCCTGCGGTCCAGAATACAAAACGAATTCACCTACACCATCGCCACCACCGACGATCATGTCGATGATACCAACGATATCGCGCAAAGCGACCAGGATGAGACAGAGTTGCGTCTCTTCGCTGCGCCCGCAAATGCCGCTCCACAGTCGCATAAGATCCGAATTTCATCTCCAGACGCCGATAGCGGAGAGCCAGGACTGGTTTTGAAGAAACCACGGAGCTATTATTTCGCCGACGAACCCACAAGCGAGGCCGAGGAAGAGTTCAGAGCGGCGGCCATAGAGGGAAGGAGCGTCCTGGAGCTGTCGCAGCAGCCATGGCCTGGTTGCGCCTTGCCGTGGAAGGTACGCAAGATATCACCGGCTGGCATGAGTAGAGAGGTGCTGGTTGGCCATCCTCCCATGCTGGTCCTTGTCCAAGACAAGGCAAACAAGCGCATAAGAAAGGGCAAGAAGTCCCGCATAGCCATTAGAAAGAAGTTACAGGAAGCAAAGGAGAAGGAAAGCGAAGCAGCACGTCTTGCACGGGAGAAGGAGGAAGCCAAGCGCGAGAAGAACACACGGAGGAATCGAGAGAAGAAGCTCAAGCAGAAGGCAAAGCAGCAGGCCAAGAGGGCAGCAGATGGCGCTCCTGAAAGCGCCGCAGATGGGATGGATGGTGTGGAAACTACGGCGACTGAGAGCCAACCTGTCGGTGGGGAGTCGACATGAGGCGCGTCAAGGACACCATCACTGTTTCGCCAGCCTCACAGTTAAAGCAGCATCAGATGCAATAGCACGCTGGTCGCAAGCAATAGTCACTCGACTGGACGGGTACCAGGATGGTGCGAGTGATGCACGTATTTCACTCGTAGCCACAAGGCTACCTTTACCTCTGTCTAACTCACGCTAGCAAACTACTGCAATCGTCGACTATATCTACTCTGTTTCTCACCGTTTCTACTTACTTGCCCTTCACGGCTTACTTGGACTGCCAAAATGGATCACAACCACGTCCGAGACAACATGAACTCCGACATGCCTTCAGGCTTCGATCAGCAGTACGTTCCCATAGATCCCAATCTTGAGGACAGGTTCGCTCCATCCGCTCGAAACCACATGTACCAAGAATCAGCTCAGCATTACAACTATCAAGAACATCAGCCGACTGGCTACAATGCGGTCATGCCCGATGCTGTGCCGTGTGATGCCTATTGTACAGGCTACGAAGGGCCGATGACACCTGCTAGTACAGCAGACCATCTTGAACCGCATGATGATCAGTTGCATGGCGTTTTCGAAGTCCCGGATGAACATGCCACCAACACCCAACAACAAGAAGGGACTGAGTATTCATCAGAGTTCTGGCGGACTTTGGTAAGTTTTGAGGTACCTGATTTCAGACAAACTTCTGTCGACAATATACCTGGCCTCCAAGCCCTACGCACGGCCTACCTCAGTCTCTATGGCCCCCAATCAACAGCCACAAACGCCACTCGCATACAGTACGCCAAGGCCTTTGGTTTTGCCCTGCTCACGCACTATCACCCGGCTTCGCAAGGCTACACTGTGGTGCCGACTTCACCCGGACCTATGTCAAAAACAGGGATGAACTTTTTCCTGGCTGCCGACGACGAGTCAGACATCTGGAAGGATATGGGCAAGAAGAAGGCCAGCAGCACCAACAAGGCCAATCGACGGCGAGCGCCGACAAAAAGAGATCTTGAAAGGGCCAAAAGGGCAGAACAAGTTGCCAAGGTAGCAGAGTACAACCATGGATTTGCATACATGGCGAACCTGCAATGGGACTATATCCCGCCTCAGGACATCGCCGCTTTCGTGGTCATGTGTAAATTAGAAGTCAGAGATGGGAACACTGGCATGGTGACGTACAAACAGCACCCACACACCTACCTCATCATTATGGTTGACAACTTCGATCAAGTCCCACGCGTCTCAAGGGAAAACACAGTCCATCGCAGTGACATTCTAGCGGACGCGCTATGCCGAGGCGGCAAGGTCCGGAACGGTCACGGCATGCTTCTCTATGGGCCCCGGCTTGAGTGCTACACCTTTGACCGTGGAAACGAGTGGGTTTGCCCTGATAGCGATGATGAAGAAGATGAGCAAGAACCTCAGGATATTGAACCTAAGATGGAGGTGCTACAATCTGGCGGTCAAAATATCGATTTCGATATGCGTGCCACGAGCTTGGAAATAGTCGACGTGGCCTTTAAGGACATGGCTGTGAGGCAGGTGGTGTACATGTCTGAACCAATCCTCGATGCAGAAGAGGCTGTAGATTTTGTAAAGATTGATGAAGAGATGGACGAGCAAGGACACTGCAGTGGCTTGAGAGGCGAAAAATTCATCTAGCTGACTAACCCTGGCGATTGCTCTCCCAAGGTAAACAAAACGTTGCCCTATATCACGATCAATGATCCTTCTCCTACATACCATCTTCATGCTGATGGGAGAGTCGCGCTTGGATGATTGTAAGCGCCCAATAGCCGACAAGCCATATCTTGCTCGCGGACAGTACTCCGATACCTGCCACAACGCGGGCTACGGGACCGTCCGTTCGCTAACCAGCATACCGGTCGATCGGGCTCAAATAAGAAAGGGCCGAAAGGGTGAAATGCAAGCAGGTAGTTATTGTAACTTTGCAGTTTATGGGATGCTGAAACCTGATCATACTTTGCTGCTGGATTTGGTAGTCCCATACCGAAATGTAAAGTAAGCGTAAATTTCGCTTCGTAACTACTTCGACCCACTATCAATCCTGTTCATAGCCTCATAAGCCTCTTTCGCAATGCCTTTCACTTCCTCCGTTAAACCTTCCAATTCAGCAAGTTCTCCGAACCTCTTCTTCCAAAGCGCCCATCGTTTCTTACTAAACTCTGGTTTTCCGTGCCACAGCGGTCCACCGCTACCAGGATTGCCCTGCGTTGCTCTTTTGGGGGTGAGATCGTATTCCCTTTCATAAACCTGCCTCCCCGCGGCGAAGATCCACACTGCGGCAGAAGGGATCGTAGCGTTGTATTTCTGTATCGCTGTACCTGGGTGATGAGCTCCATTCGGCACATCATCCTCATGTGGGGTCTCGAGTGCACTACGCATCTCCCAGATACAGTAGATCCAGAAGTTACTAACTTTCTCAACCGTCAGGAGAGCGTAGAAATAGAGCATGTTGGCGTAGGCATGTACTTCGGGAAGAAGGTATCCGGAGCCACAGCCGGGGGAGTCGTTCATGGTCTCGCGGGCATCCCAGCCAAAGCCGCGTAGACATGTGTATATATCTGGGTCTTTGGCTGTTGGAGGTGGAAAGCTGGATTTTATAGCCTTCATAAGAACGACGAGTTTGTTGAGACCGACAGTGTCTCGGAAAGGGAGCCGTTTTGCTGAGTGGATTATTGAGATCCAGAGATTCCCGAAGTTCAGGTCTTTCCTGTTCTGTAGAATAGCGTCGTTGATGGGTGTAAGGAGTTTCTTTGCGACGTATTCTGCCTTTGTATTGCTGCTCATGTAGTCTTGCACGATTGGATAGGATTTACCATCTCCGTCCAAGGCTGGTGCAAAGCATCTTCGATTTTTCATAATGATGTCGATCTGGGTAGCTTCATCTTGCACGTTGGTGATGGCGTTGATAATCTCGCGCTCTCGAGCTTCCTCTTTCTGCTCTCGGGCCTGTCTTTGTTCTTCTGGTGACATCCTTATTCGAGATCTTTTTTGGGAGGGAATTGGGGTTTTCTATATGTCGGAAGCGGCGATATCATTCAGGAGACATATAATTTAGAAGTTGAAGTACGCCCTTCAGCCCTTCAGGATGCCGTTTCCAGGTGCTAGCTTGTGGCGATATGCACATACGTGCGTATGCAGTGGAGATCTGCCATGAGATTTTTCGAATACTGCCCCGCCGTGTTCAAGGTTAGTGGAGGTGAGTAAGCTATATTAGTTTCGGCCCAGGGTGTTGTTATTGCTTGTATGGCAGCCCAGAAGCTACACACAAATGATGAGAAAGTCTTACTTCAACCCGTATTTCATAATTGAGTAGAAGTATAGTTTCACGATGTTTCAAGATGCAGGACGACGCTCGGGTACATTGCTTTACATGAAGCGGTCGGTCAGCGTGCATAATTTCCCCTGTCGAAACTCGGCCTGCAAATGTCTAGTGCACGAGTGAGAGCCCGTTGGTAGACGCGTCTGTAGTTTTGACAAATATTGCGCATGTTAACATGAAGACAAAGCATCACGTATAGTAGAGGAGCGTATCGGGTGTGGTGAAGAAACGTTCGTGGGTTTGGGTGGTTGGTAACTCCAGGGTCCTCGCTCCCAAACGCCGAGTAAATTGGAAACAGCGACCCGACCGCGACCCGACTGCCTCGCACCACCACTAATCACCAACACCCATACGCCTGCATAAAGGCCTTGAACACTCACACCGGTCGCCAAAACATACGATTTGGGACAACGACATAACTATGTCGTCCTATCTTAATAATCTCCTCACAAATACAACATCGCGCTACAACAACCTCCGACGGCAGATCCTATCCGACGAAGCAGACGGCGATACAGAAGACGACTCGCATCTTTCCAGAGTTCTTCGCGCGTATTACACGGAGAAAGGAAGACCGTTTCCACAATGGCTTCCACCGGACCCAAAGGCGCCGCAGCCTGCGCCCGCCCAGTTTGCATCTTCTCAGTTCGCGTCTTCTAGACAGCAGGCACAGGCACAGCCAGCGGGCAGAGGAGGAGGACTGAGCGATCTATGGGACAACCCTGCGCCGCAACAACCACCGCAAGAGCCTCAGTCACTTCGACGAGGAGCAGGAGGACGGGGTGGAGCAGCGCGCCCACTACAAAGTCGGCCCATGGGCAATTCGTTGACACCAGAGCCTCAAATACAAGGGAGGCCACTACCCAGTCAGAGAGCAGGGAGCTATCAAAGCTCGTTGGGAGGGCGTCCACAGACAGAAGCCTCACCACCACCAAGTGCAGGGGCAGGATCAGGTACATCGGCACAGGAAAGGCTCAAGGCCAGGTTATGGGGACGATCACAAAGTCCTGCCCCACGTGGCCTGTCTTCAGAGTCCGCCAACTCACAGTCGGCACAGGGTGGACGCCCATCCTATCCTGACGATCGAAGCAACAGCTATGGAAGCACTGGCAGTGCTGGTGGGAGACAGCAGGGCTCCTTTGGCGGCATGTCTTCGAATTCTCCATGGAGCGGGAACGACGACCCTTACGCGCCACAGAATGGAGGATACGGCGGTGGCGCACCTCCACCGCAACGCGGGCCACAAGGTGGACGTATGGGCCTGCCGAGCGGACCGCGCATGCGTTGATCATGTTCTTATTGCATTCAGCACGGCGCAACGGAGTTGTGTCTTGGTCGTTACTGGGTAGGCAGCATCGGTTTTGTAGACTTGACAGCATGGCGCCCGTCACATAACAGATGAGCCCTTAATATAAATACAACCCACTCACAGTTGCCTCGAAATCTCATGTATGTCCAGAGTTGCTTTACCCACATGTCGCAGCTAGAGCACATTACTTGATTCGATAGAGGGGCGACGCGTTCCCCGCGTGGCGTGTTGCACCGCCACAGCGCGTCATCATCGAGCATCAATCACCTGGGCACTCGCACCTACAACATCTGAAGCGCCAAACACCTACGCGCATGTTTTCTGCCCTATACCTATATTGCTCGTGAATATTCTCTGCATATGATATCTGACTGTCTTGCTTTGACCTCATCATTAAACCTCAACACCGCGTCTGTAGGACGCCGCCTAGCCCCGCATGACTTCCTCGGCCCCTGGACCGCCATCGCCGTCGGCCAGCTTCTACGACTTGAGCGACGATGAAGAGGGCGAATACAACACGAT
>Ga0268250_10001131_pt1 | contig 11769 bp, 13 predicted proteins | sample AgamicAsSfe_FD_200448 | JGI IMG/M metagenome (GOLD analysis project Ga0268250, IMG submission 200448) | Agave microbial communities from Guanajuato, Mexico - As.Sf.e (v2) (version 2) | ecosystem: Host-associated > Plants > Phyllosphere > Phylloplane/Leaf | place: Guanajuato, Mexico | collected... | reverse complement strand
CACCAACCGCGCCCTCGCCCGCATCCGACTCCAAAGATGGCAGGGCGTCATCGACGACTGTCTGCACAGCATCTCCCTCACACCGCACAACGCCTTCAACTTCAAGTCCTACTTCTACCTCGCCCAAGCACAACTGGCTCTACACCACCCCAATGAAGCTCTGTCGTCAGCCCTGACAGCCTACAACCAAGCCATGCATCCTCCCCCCGCCGAAGCAAACAAAGCCACCGCTGCTCTTCCATCCCTCTCCGATTTCGTCCTCAAATGCAAGAAAGAGAAGTTTGCCGCCAGAGAAAGACAACGCAGGCGCCAAAGAGGCGACATCCTAGCCGAGCTGGAAGAATCCCTCGAGGCATCCAAACGCACACAACTCTCCTCCATCGAATCCCTACTCTCCACCTCCTCAATCGGCGTCGTCTCCGCCCAAGAACAACGGCAAGAGATCCTCGACTCTCACCAACACAAACTCGACGAGCTCAAGACTGTTTTTGCATTGGCGGATCCGCTGAATCATCAGCCTAGAGAAGTTCCTGATTATCTGGTCGATACTATCAGTTTTGAAATCATGCATGATCCGGTGATTACAAGGACTGGACATAGTTATGAGAGAGCGACGCTGTTGGAGCACTTGAAGAATAATCCTACGGATCCGTTGACGAGGGAGCCTTTGACGCCAAAGGAACTCAGGCCGAATGTTGCGTTGAGGCAGGTGTTGGAGGAGTTTTGGAAGACGGCAGGGACGTGGGCTATTGATTGGTAGAGATGCCATGTCTGTCTCTTTGATTCCTATCGAGTCCCTGCTGCTCTTTCTTGGATCGAGAAGGCCATGTCTCGCATTTCCTGTCTGTTGCTTTTTTCTCTCTCTCCTTTTTCCTTCCTTTTTTTTCTTGTCTTTTTCCTTCCAGATCTCGGGGCATAGCGAATTGGAGTTCAGTCTTTTCTGTCCAGTCTTGCAAATAGAGCGTATTGCATCACATGTTGTGAACTGAACGCATGTATGCATCAGTATCAAGTCATCAATTCTGATTCCAATCTCACGAGAGATGCATCTCATGGGTATACAGCTTTACTCCAGATCGACTGACGATGTTCAAGTCATCTATCAAAATGCACGAAGTTTTTGGGTAGAGATTTGTGTCCAGAGAGAACCGATGATATAACGAGTCTCTTTGGACAATACTTTGATTGTTGAGGAAGCTATGCATTCTGATAGTCGTCATTTGGCAGATGGAGTCCTATTTGAGAGCTGCTTCCATTTCTTTTATTCTCACAGCACATATGGCAGTGATGTAAACTATCCAGATGCACAGATATCTCTAAACCAAGGTCGTGCCCAGAGCAAGTCCAATGTTGTTTCGAGTTTCTGCGGAAGCGTTTCTGAGATCTCAGGGGACTATGCTTTTCTACCGCTGTTGTTCTGTCAGGTGAACGTCTTGCTGAGATATGGTATACTCATGCAGTCGACGTCTGTTTCGAATAGCAGTCTGTGAGGGAACACACTGTAGAAATGCACAAATGGTTCTCTAGAAAAATCATGGCCAAAGAGAGTCGATGTTACCGTCAATCTCTCTGGATACTGCTCTGATTTTTGAGAACACCGTGCATTTTTATGGTTTGGTATTTGAAGTAGATGGATCTGCTGGAGGTTCGTATACTTTTGTGTTTCACGATAGCATCTCAGAGCACTGCGAGCTATCAAAATGCACAGTCATTACTGAAATCAAGGAAGATCCAAAGAGCGTCATGCAAGGGATTGAAATTGAGCGTTACTTTTCCTATGCCATTTCTCTGAAACTTTGTTTGTAGCAAACGCTACTCCAAATAAGATAGTCAATCTTTCCTCGTGTCAATGCACGTTCAATCCTCGTCCTCGTCATCATCCTCGCTGCTCTCTTCGTAATCTCCATCTTTGCTGTCTTCTTTCTCCTCAAACTCTTCTTCTGACTCCTCCTCGTCTTCTTCGGATTGTTCGTCATCGTCATCCGACTCCTCTGACTCTTCTTCAACCTCAACTTCCTCCTCATCCTCAAACTGCTCCTCCTCTGTATCCTCGCCCTCATCGCTGTCTTCATTCTCCGGTTCCTCCTCTGGTTCGTCATCGATCTGGATGTCCAAGCTTTCCCAGGACTGTAGCTTTTCTGTGACTTGCTTGGCCACATTACCCGTGAAGCTGATACTTCCGTCGATGTTGTCAGTTGTGAAGTAGTCCATGAACACACTAGAGCCGCTGATGGTCTTTGATTTGATGATCAGGCATTCTGTGAGTGTGGCGATGGTAGAGACGTACTCGAGAACGGCCTTGAAGTTGTGATCGGAGAGGAAGTTGCAGTCGTGGAATCCGATCTTGTTGATACCGTCGACGTGGGGCTTGATCAGTGACTCGAGTTCTGTGACTTTGATCTTCATGTCCTCGAAGTGGACTTGCTTGATGTCGATCTTCAAGCATCCAGTCTTCAAGCATCCAAGTGTCATTGACTACAGGAATTCTGCTGTGCTTGATGGACAGACGACGGTATTGCTTGTCGTAAACGACGTTGATGGCCTTCTGTGACTTTTTGCCAATCTGGGTCTCGATGTGCACATTGATGTCTTTGTTGCGACTGAGATAGCGTGCGAGTGTCACCGGGAAGTCGTAGTAGCCCCAGGCCAGTTCGATCTTCGAGCAGTTGCGACGTGGGTACAGCTTGACCTCAAGACCTTGGATCTGACAGCCAGCTTCTTTAGCGGCATCGGTGATGGTGTCAAAGGCGTCGACTTCATCGGCTGTGACATTGTAGGTGTCGAAATCTCCACAGTCGGTACTGTTCAGCTTCTTTCTGAAACCCAGCATCTTGTCGTTCTCCTCACTCCATTCGTCGGTTATACCGATAGTGATGGGTTGCTTGTACTCCTTGAGGCTCTCAAAGACAGTTCTCAGGTCATCGTAGATATCAGTACCGGTTTCGACGCTGTGACGCTCAATGACGGGAAGTCTCTTCACCCATTGGAAGCAGCCATCGGGCTCGAGTCGGAGGGCGCTGAGCACGATGTGACGAACGCAGGGGCCGATGGCGGGACTCTCGACCATCTCCATCAACTCCTTGACAGCATACTCTGAGTTGAACAGGGCAATCTTTTCGAAGTGAAAAGCTCCAAAATGGCCGTCTGTGAGGAATTTCATCTCTTTATCGGCTTCACGGAGGTCGACGAGCTCTTCAGGGAGCCAATTGCGAACTCTTTGACGATCATCGTCTTTACTTCCATAGGAAGTGCACCCCAATTGGTCATTGTGACTGTACTGGATCTCAAGGTAAAGTCAGTTGATGTAACCAGAGGGAGAAGAGTAAAATAGTGTCGTGGGTGTGTACGAGTTCGAGGTATCGATCGGAAGTACAGGTGGGTACTCGACCCTCGCGTGTGTGGAGTGTATGAAAGAAGATGGATGGAAGTTGGGAAGGAAATACTTACTTTGCTGTTCTCCTTATGGCGGTGCTAGTGCGAGAGAGATGGTGCGTCGAGATGACTGTAGTCGCGTATCTGCGTCGAGAAGAAGGAGGGAGAGAGGATTGCTTCGCAGCGTCAGGCGCTTTTATAATGATGTCGTGCAAACGGCCAACTGAACGTGTCTGAACGTGTTGCCGACGTGATCGTCGACGATGAGATCCGGTCTCGTCGTCGACCTGCTGACGCACCGCTGCGATGCCTGGGCCCGGAAGGTTCTGTGCCTGCCCTTCTGTCATGATCATACCCGGTTACTCTCTCGGGGTGCTACCTTCCTATATACATCTACTCTTCCTTCTGACTCACAGAGTCGTACTTCCATTTTGTGAGGACCATGGAGGGATGTCCTACCCAGTCGCCGAGTATTGAGAGAGGAGAACGGTGGCCTTGAAGATCGAAGTCATCCTCTCGTCCGCACCAATATCAAGGTAGTTGAAGCCATGGCTATCGAAAGCGTCGATCTATGTTCACGGAGCTGAAAACGACTCCCTCACTCCTTCGCAACTCCTATAACCAAGTACTCTGTCGTTTCCAGTACCATGCTCGTCCGTAATGCCGTCGGTAATGGCGTGTCTCTTGCTGAAACCGAGCATCTTGTAATCTTCGTATTCGTTTGTGATGCCGATAGTGATGGGTACTCCATGTTGTTTGAGACTCGAAGACGTGGCTCTCAAGTCTCTCTGGACAGAGAAAGCATTGTCGTTGGACTCAGATGCGGTCTGATTGTGATGTGTAGACTCGTCTCAGATAGGAGTAGATAGGTCGACAGTAGTTCCGATTGGGCAGCTCGAGCTCCATGTAAAGTACGACTTGACGTGAGAAGAGAGAGCCGTAGCACCAGAAATCAGATAAGTTTCTGAAGGGAAAGGAACCAGTGCATATATAATTGAAACATGACAAGCTGATAGTTGTAGATGTGAAATCTCTTGATGTAATGTAGAGATGGAGCAGTCTATATACTTATCTGCTCTGATGACAGCTATGATTGCTGTATGTAAACATGAATAAAGACTAAAAAGACTCACGCAAACATGGAAAGCTTTGTGTTGGACTACTAGCTTCCTTCATGAAATAGCTGTCAGGGCCAGAGTGAGCCGCCTAGCTCAATAAGTCAAGTCGAAGATCTGATCTGGCCGGTTGGAAGGCATTCAGAGCCATTCCCGAAAGTGGTGATGTAACTTACGGCTTACTCAGGTGCTTCTGGTGCTTTGGAGCTCTTTATAGATCTGGGTGGCAGAAGCTTTGGCGCTGGAGATTCTTGGTTTTCATACGCGGAGTTGACAAGAGCGCTCTGGCATAGCCGAGTTGGAGAGCTATGCTTTGTAGGATTTTGAGGCATAGAGTAGAGCAATTCGAGCGAGCGCATTGAAAGACCCAAACTTACAAACTTTCGTATATCGCTCATTGTCCATTGAGTTTACTCTAGCAGTTTCTCGTCGACACTAGATTGAACGGTCTATCCTTCAAGTTCAATTGATGCGCATAAGCAGCAAACAGAAAGTGAGTGGTCCGGTCTTTGAAGTTCATCGTTCTGGGATGGAAAGGCAAACCGAGGGAAGACAAAGACATGTTTGATGGCGACACGGCTACACATGGTGTGCCTTTGCGTCTGGTCAATCAATTGACCTACATTGACCACAGACGCTAGCGTTGAACGAGTAAGCTGTTAACCCGGTCGTAGTCGTACTTTCAATGGCCTCGGACAAGGAGTCTGCTCTCACGGAAGGAGGAGAAGTGAATACGCTGCAGCGTTCTGAATGCAACTGCTCCACGGAGAGCTCTTGCCAGCTCTACTTTCACTCGGTAGCACCTACTTTATGTTTCAGTAGAATTCTGTTCATGACAGAGATCGGTACTGTGGCTCACATGCCGCACACCACTCGATGGAAAAATACAAGCCTAGCGTAAATAGAATCCAGGGGTTGTGAGTTCAACTCTCAGCCTTGGTTGGTCGCAATTATGACTTTAGGTTTTTCCCCCAAGCTAGTCTTCTACCTTGGTTCTTTTTGCTTTGCTTGCGCTCGATTGAACTACGTCAACCACGGCACCAAGTCTCCATGGAAGGGTCTGTCAATTTGTTCAGCCTTCTCATTACCGACCCAGCGCCATACTCCTTGCGTGCCAATGACTTCTGCATCTCCATGCGCTACACCCTTCAACTTCTCAAGTCTTGGTTCACTTTGTACTTTTTGGAAGAACAGCGGTGTCCAAGTTTTGCCTTCCTTCTCTTCTCGCTTCCTCATCTCGCGTTGACCTTGTTCGACCTTACTTTTCGCATTGGCGGCTGCTTGCATGTTTCCAGAATTCAAGGCTGAGATAGTAGGGCCCCACGCTTTCCTACTTTCGTAGGGATCAAGTGTGGACTCGTCCGGGACTTGCGTAGGGAGTGGTGGGTGTGCATTCGTGTCAAACTCTTCAATCACCGTGTTGGCCTTTTCGTCGCGAATGGTGAAGACAGAATTCCAGGTGCCATCCAAGGTGTAGATTGGATGTTTGCGGCTGCTGTCATCGGTGGAGTAGACTGCGGCGTGTAGACCGTTCTTCTTGCCAGCCAGACCCAGTAGGCGCTTTCCAGAGAAGTCCACAGTGGCAACATAGCCAGACGAAGAAACGATATCATAACTTCCAACCAGCTCTGGATATGGCGTTCCAGTGATGAGACCTGAGACCTTTACAGAAGGCAGAGGAACCAGATAATCCTCGTTCCACTTGTCAAGGTGGATTATCGCGTGCCCAATTTGCTTGATGTTGACAGTGCCTGAGAATGTGATGTTTTGGCATGCATACCCTTCGGCCTGGATTTGAAGTTAGTCATAGCGAGTATCTGGTAACTTTGTAGACATACCCTGACGCCTTGCTCATCGTTCCATAGGTAACAGGCCGTGACTGGTGGGTGATGACTGGCTTTTAATCAGCACTTCTTCAATCACACCATGTCCTCAACAGTAACTCGAACTGACCTGACTTGCTCAGCGATCAAGCCTGTTCTACCTTCACCATCATCACCACCCCAAGCTCCCATGAATACTTCACCCAAGAAAGCATTCAACGGCTTCTTGACACCCGCGTTCTCATCTCTGCCGGCATATTGTTGACGTTTTAGACTTGCCAGAAACCACTTCAAGACAAGCAGGCAACGCTTCTGAGCGTCAGGCTCTGAGGCTGGTGCGCACAACAGTTGAGGTCTTTCGCACCAGTAAGATGGAAACTCGACGGTCGATTGGGACGCCAACAAAAATGGAGGTGCGGTGATAGTTGAGAGATCACCTTTTACTGTCGAGATGGACGCAATAAACTCTTTCAGTGTTGATCTGTTGCCGTCGACCATGGTGAAATTTGGTGTTAATACTGTTGGCGATCTGTTTATGTGGTGTCGATCAGGGTCCAGAATCTGGATGTGGTCGTTTTGTTCTTTTGTCGTGGAGTGGACTTTCCAATGGCTCTATTAGTATTACAAAATGTGCTGCTGATAGAGAAGAATGTAATTGATGTTCTTGAGCGATAAGACAAACATCAAATAATGCTCGTCGTCGTCCTCGAGGTCTTGTCAATGACGACATTGACCAGCTTGGCAACAACGTCTCTCGGAACTCCCGGCTCGCATGCCAGCAACTGGCCCTTCTACCATAATGCAACGACAGATCGTTACTCATCCTTGTTCCATCGAGAGTCTGTGATAGACTAACACCTCCCGACTCTCACTAGATAGCCGTTTTTGAGTAAGCTCACCTTGCATTTTCATAAGAGCCTGTACAGAGCCTCATGGTTGGGGAAAGCTCATATGGTATGTATGTTTGAGAGACAGTCCGTTCCTCCTGAGACGGCAAGACACTATAGATTACGGAGGTGTGCTGCAGGGTTTCGAGCAAAAATTACATTTCGAGGAGGGCGCTTTAAAAACGCAGCGCGGGTACTCCATCCATACTCTCTCGGGCTCTACACCAGCACCCAATCCTCCTCCAGATCGTCAGGAACCTTTTCTGCTGACTTGTTTGAGCCTCCTCCCTGGTCTTGCTGGTCATCTTGAGAGATCCAGGTCATGTTGAACATCTCTGTGATGGCATCCAGGATGCGGTCTTCTGCTTGTTGATGCTGCGTGGCAGCAATTGTTTCTGCAAAATCTCGGGCGAAGACGATGTAGAGGAGCTGGGAGGCGGAGAGACTGTCCATGATCAGCTTCATACGGGTCAGCGACTGTTCAGTCAGGATCTGATATGCTCAACGTACGTGTTTGCTTGAGAAGACGCAAAGGTCGTTCTGTGTGTAGGGAGTGTGGAGTGGGAGTCTGGTAGGTCAGTAAGGTATCGTAGACCTCAAGAGGTTTGGTGTAAGTACCTATGTCTGATGCAGAGGCGCGTGTTACAGTAAGCTGTCGTGGTAGAGAAGGTGCGCTTTGCGTTGTGGTAGCAGTCTCGCGCCTGTACACAACATCTCACTTCACTTTTACGACGCTTTTCCATTCTCTTCTCGGCACCAACCACAACCATGGGGTCACTAAACCCTAGCAGCTTCCACTTCTTCCTCCTCAACATCACCAATGAAGCCCCTGCCGTCCCTCACAATGGCACCACGCTTCCTCAAGAAGCTCAAGACCACAGTTAAAGACCTGGTCAGTAAGATGACTCGCGTCCTCAAGGGCAGCTTTAGTAGGTACTCTCTCTTTGCTTCTCATCTCGTTTTAACGTTCCATTCACACTATTGTCGAAGGCGACAGCATCAGGGCGGGGTCCACGGCCTCGCCAGCCACTCAAGCGAAGGAGGACGCGAAGGCTCGCGCCGAATTCCCTTCCACCGTCCCTGCCAGGAAGCGCATGATCCTTGACGAGTGATTGGGCATGCGAAGGGAGGTGGAAGGGGTACCGTAAGAGCGTCTGAAAGCTTATCCGGGGTCGAGTCGGGTCAGGTCGAAGGGGACATCAAGGCTAGTGCCGGCTTCATGAGGAGGTCGAAGACGAATGTATGAGTACGACGATCAATGAAGCACTCTGCAACATCATATTCTTTTTGTAATTATGCACTGTGAAACTCATGGTGTTGTATTTACGAACGAGAGTGTTCTCTGTTGAAACAAGCATACTGACTGACACTGCCAACTTTGTTCCAACCGTTTAGACAATCGTACAGTAGAGTTATTGCGAACAAGTCATAGACATCAGGAGACAACCGTTCAACTACACAGTGTAAACTTCTTACGGTAGTGCAAACAGTCAAGTATCAACGATTGTGACTGATAGAACTTCCGGTCCATCTTCTCTTTTCATCAAAGAGTGTACAAAGGAGAGCCAGATCGAAGCCACTGTACCACTTCTCCTCAAAAGCTTTCATGTCCTTTCTCCCGATCACTTTGCGATTCTTAGTCTACTATGCACTCGGGGTGAGAGGGTTGAAGTTGGGGTGGTCGCAAAAGATCGGACGGTGTGTACTCTGAGTGTCTGACTATGAATACTGAGTGCTATGAGTGCTATGTTGACGGAGCTGTGCCAGTTCTCCATGGTGGGTCTGATCGGATTGTTCTATACGGTTTGTTTCAAAGCTCGTTCTGGTGCTTCCGAAACACTTTCTCGAGGTGCCAGTTCACTTGAGTGGCCCAGTCACCAGTCTCCGAGTTCTTAGCTTTAATGGACAGTCCTTCTCGAGGCTTGACCGAAGTGTTCTTGTTTGAGTAGTGCTTGAGGGTAATGCTGTCGAGGTCGTGCTCAAGATCTTGAGCCCAGCTGGCAGCATTTTTCTGCTCTAGAAGTTTGAACACGGGTGAAGGTATGGCTTGAATTGACAGCGCAGTCATTGCTCTGGACAAGCCGCTGAGATCCTCCACTTCAGCTGCGATGATATTCCCTTGACTTCCTGTGCCGATGCTGCTGCCCTCGGGACCTCCTCGAGGAGGCGATAGCCTTTTGGTCTTATACGACATGTTGTGATCGTCTGATATCAGTGGGGGTGTAGCCAGGGCAATACCGTTGGCGAACGTCGAGTAGCTGGAGCCTGTTGTGTCTCCTAAGGTGTTTGTGTTGGGTCTCTGCGAGGGAGATTGTAAAGACTCGCTAGACTTGATGATTTCGATCAAGCTCCGAGAAATGACGGGTGCTGTTGGTTGCTCCAGCTGTTGATTGTCGGAATCGTGGGGAGGCTCTGAGGCTTGTTCGCTAGCGGCAGAGTCTTCGGGGACCTTAGGGCTGTCTCTGACTGCGTCCATAGCGCTTTGAGTGCCATGAGAGAATCCCTGGGCTTGGGCAGGGCTGCTTGAATCAGGGTCAGTAGAAGATAGCACCATGTCAGTTTCAGTTCGGTGACATGCTGAAGCATCAGAGAAAATGACTCCGTCTGGGACACGACTATCCATCTTGACTCCAAGGTTGTCTCGCCATTTGCTGGAGCTATCGATGGGCTCGCTTCTCCAGGCAGTCTCATACGCTTCTAATTGAGCCGCAAGGTCTCGAAGACTTGGCTTCAGAGCGACACCTTCTGCTTGAAACATAACGACATCAATGAAGCTTGCTCTCTGAGATCTGTCTCCTGAGATCTCGAGACTGGTCAGGTCACTGAGCACACATGTCTCAAGTACTGGCAAGTAGAGAATCATGGTTACTACGTGCTTCCAGACGCTGAGTGAGGCCATCTTGATCCTGTGCAATTTCAGGTGCTTCAGATACTGACGGCAGGGAGCAAGATAGTTATGTTGCAAACGAAGGAGATCGGCCATGGGATGTCCGGAGAAGGTTATGTCCAATATTTCGATTTGAGAACCATTGAACCATGGGTGTATACCGGCATCCTGATCAAGGTATTGTATGGGTGGGAAGGGAGTGGCTCTCTGGTTGGATGGAGAGGTGTAAACCTTGACGCTTTTGCTGATGTGGTCGTACGTGAAAGTGCTCCATCGGGAATCGTCGGCACCGTACTTGATCTCGAGGCTCAAATCAGAAGCAGTATAGATCGGAATCGCGTCGTTGATATCTTTAAATATTGTTGTTGAGTACAGAGCCATGCTCCGGCAAAGTCCCGACTGCCGTCACAGATCGACCTCGACTCGCTGAACGTGGCAGCACAGTAGATTGCACATCCGAAGGAGTGTTTTCAGGGTGTTGCGTAGATGCACTAACGAGTAGCTAGGACGATAACCAGTTGACCAGTCAATAGTACAATACCTGATACCATCGACAAGACCATGACAGAGCTGCTCATCGTAGATGTTCTCGAAGAAAACACCGATGCTAATCTTCCTGTGGTTATCACGGATCCTTTTGATGATCTTGCCGACTTTGATTTTCTTGACCTCGATCTCATGAACGGTTTCTTCGGGTTCGAATTGGAATGGAGGGACCGAGTTCGCGATTTCCTCTTCATCTGAAGCTTGTGGAGGAGGGATGCTACGGACGCAGTTGAACGCGATGGTGCGCACAAAGCGTCCAAAATAGTGGTGATAGACTATTTCTTGGAGCGCTTCGATACTCTCAAGAGTCATCACGTGGCGTCGGTCCGTCAAGAACTGTTCCGCGAACAATGGAGTTGCTGCGCGCTCGGTGCGCTTGCATGTACTTCTGAGGCTCTTCAAGTCGTTTGGCTCGATGGATTTGTAGATCTGGACTAGTGTTTCCGGTGGTAGAGATAGTAGGGTCGCCATTTCGATGGGCTTATGGAAATTTCAACCCCTGTCTCGCATCAATATCAGTTTAGAAAGCTCATGATAGGAACACTCACGGTCGAATATTTGAATGGGCTGTAGTACAAAGTGGACGAGTCAGGCGCGAACAAGTTTCACGCGCGTAGTGTATCAGATCGCAAGAGATCAGGTGTTGGCGAAGAAAGTGTCAGATTGCGGAATTGGTGGACGTGTTGTTGTGTTCATGACAACTCGGCTGCCTTCTTTGAACTTCTCAACACGGCCGTCGTAGAAACAATAAGAACAACCGCCAAGCTTGTACTAGACAATCATGATATAAGTGAGAGCTGGAGAGACCCTGATTGGTAGACAGAGCCTCGGGTGGTCAGAGTCGGTGATGGCTCATATCAACACCACTGCGCATACACTCGACCGATCACTGATGGCAAGATCGTCGACAACGAGAACTTTTGGTGTTTATATTGCATGTGACGGGAGCTACTCAGTAGCCTCCTTGACCATAGGAGCTGAGACCGATCCAGACAAACCGCCAACAACCTTTTCCATCCAACTTTGCCATCCGCTCTTCCTGCCCGATCTAGCCTTGATACCAAACTTCTGCCTGATATCTTCCTCGGTGAAAGCCTTTGTCTTCGTGCGTAGCATATCTGCAAGCTCCTGTTTCGACA
>Ga0268250_10001130_pt1 | contig 11774 bp, 15 predicted proteins | sample AgamicAsSfe_FD_200448 | JGI IMG/M metagenome (GOLD analysis project Ga0268250, IMG submission 200448) | Agave microbial communities from Guanajuato, Mexico - As.Sf.e (v2) (version 2) | ecosystem: Host-associated > Plants > Phyllosphere > Phylloplane/Leaf | place: Guanajuato, Mexico | collected... | reverse complement strand
GGATAGTCGAGGCTGGAGTGTTTCAGTTAGGTCGCGAGTGTATGGCGGGTTGATGTTTTGTGATCATTGGGCAAAGTGTGACGGGGCACTAGCCGGGTATCGTTCTGGAACACACCACAGACGGTCTTGAATCCTCTATCTCATGGCTGCTGCGTCCCTCGAGCATGGTCTCAACCTCGGTAATATCATTTCGGGTGGTGTAGCAGGAACGTCACCCACTATCTCCCTGATTAGCGATGTGTTCTGCCCAAGCATCGGAGACGAGGATGGGACTGCCTATGATGTCGCTATCGGGAATGGCGCCGTCGGCGCCGTCGTCGCTGTCACGCCACACACAAAGCAGCAGTTGAGCACATTGCAACTCCGTGGTGTCATCGATAGCCAGTGCGGACTTCTGGCACCTTCGCTATGCCATGCTCATGTTCACCTTGACAAGTGCTTTTTACTGCAAGATACAAAGTATAGTGACCTCCAAATTGTCACTGGAGACTTTGCGGAAGCCATGTCATTGACCGGACAAGCAAAGCAGCGATTTTCCGAAGACGATCTTCTGCGAAGAGGAAGACGATTAGTCGAAGAAAGTGTGCAAGCTGGCGTTACCTGTATGCGTGCTTTTATCGAGGTCGACGAAATAGCACAGCTAGAGTCACTCAATGCGGGCTTGAAGCTCAAGGAGGAGTTCAAGGACCGTTGTTTCATTCAAATATGCGCATTCGCACAGCTTGCGGTGTTTGATGATTCAGTCGGATCCGAGCGACGTGAATTGATAGAAGAAGCAATCATGAACGATGCGGTTGAAGTGATTGGTGTAACGCCTTATGTAGAGGACAGCCTACAGAAGATGAAACAATGTGTATCATGGGCAGTCAAATTGGCTCTGAGGCTGAAACGACACCTCGACTTCCACCTTGACTATAATCTCGACGCTGAACAGGAGCCGTTGGTATGGAACGTGATCCAAGAGCTCAAACAGCAACGATGGACGGAGCATGCCCTATCTACGCAAAAGATATGTCTGGGCCACTGCACGCGTCTTACATTGTTCTCGGAGGATGAATGGACACGGCTGGCGGATGAATTAGGAAGTTTACCCATTTCGTTCGTTGGATTGCCCACATCAGACCTCTTCATGATGGGTCGACCGAAAGGTCGTGGCAGTCAAAGACAAAGGGCTACTCTACAGCTACCAGAGATGGTGCAGCAGTACGGCCTCAATTGCGCAATGTCTATAAACAATATTGGGAATGCCTTTACTCCTTGGGGCCCGATTGATCCCGTGGCTCTCGCCAGCTTGGGCATGGGTGTGTATCAGTCGGGTACGAAAAGTGATGCGATATTACTATATGTAAGTTACGAGAGGTTGTACTCATGTTCTATTCCTGCTGACCTCGTTAGGAGCTTGTCTCAACGCGTGCGAAGGAAGCAATTGGGCTCTCGTCGAAGTCGTCCGCAGACTTCGTGCTGTACTCAGCACCAGATGCGAGTCCAGAACGAGCTCCAAGAAGTCTTGCTGATGTCGTCTACGGCCTCGATCCGAAGACTAGACGCCGTACTATATATCAAGGAAGATTGAGCGCAGATAGCAGTAGCTGATGAATAGTATGGCTCTTCGCACGCAAATAGCTTGGGTTGATTTGGCACCGAGAGCAGCAAACCCAAGGCTAATCGAAGGGGATGAGCCAAAAATGCAATGGAGCCCTGGGAAGGTCGCAGAGAGAGCCGTAATAATTGTGCCTCAGACATCTTCAAGTCCACTAGCATCAGAAGTGTGCCTCGTTCCTTCCCCTTTGGCAAAGGCTCTGGTAGTTGATTGATCTTCTGTTTGTTCTTGGTTGTCACCTTCGTCAGTGTATATACTTATCGATCTCACTTTACGATCATCCCCTTTCCATCTGCAACCTCTTAGTACCCAAGTGGTTGCTTTTGACTTGAAATCGCCGAGTCATTCATTCCTCGACCCTGACGGCCTGAACTCCGCCGCCCCTCTGCCAAGATCAGATCCATCGTTTATAGTACATTGCCATCATCAAACATGTCTCACGGCCACGACGCTGACGCGAAAGTGTCTGAACGACCACAGACGAACAACTCGTCCTCAGATGTCCCAGAGAGCGGTCAGTAATTCGCCAACACACGAAGCCCAACCCGTCTCAGCTCGAATGGGGCGTGTGCCCCACGTGTCTAGCTGCCTTGTTTTGCCATGACGCTATCGTGAAACTGGTTGTCGAAGCAGAGCAACAGCAGAAGCAGTCATTGCACAGACAATACGATGGTGGACTACGCTGAACATTGTGATACGTTTCCCAGAACTCCAGAGTGAGATACACAAGCAGTTCCGCGCTGCTCACGAAGGCCACAAACCGCACGAGGCCATCGATGCAACCCGTTCCAGCACTGGTGTGATATGGGTGTAAGACTTGAGCTCTTTGACTGGAAATATCAGTGGCTGATGTCAGGAATAGAACAGAAAGAGCGAATGAGGCAGGCTTCTCCGACGCTCCTCACGAATGGGCAAATCTTGGACAGGGCGCACCTGAGGTATGCACAGTCCAACAGGACGGACAACCATACTTGATTGTTTGACTAAGCATTTCAACAGGTGACCGACCTACCTGGCTGTTTTGAACGTCCCACCAGCATTGAGATACCATCCGACTCGAGGGAATATGGACCCACTGCTGGCATCAAGCCCATGCGGGAAGCGGTTGCAAAGCTATACAATGAGCACCATCGACAAGGAAAGAGCTCGCAATATACTTGGGAGAATGTCTGTATCGTTCCTGGAGGCAGAGCAGGCTTGATCCGCATTGCTGCTGTGCTTGGAAATGCATACCTTGGCTTCTTCATCCCGGATTACACTGCATATAGTGACATGCTCAGTCTGTTCAAGAACTTCTCACCTGTTCCGATTCCGCTCAGTGAAAAGGACGATTACCACATCCATCCCGAGAAGATTCAGGAAGAGCTGAATCGTGGACTATCTGTGATCTTGACCAGTAATCCGCGCAATCCTACTGGTCGAGTTGTGACGAACCCTCAGCTCTCTGAGATTCAGGACATGTGTAGAGCACGAGCAACGCTGATTATGGACGAGTTTTATGTAAGTTGGTGGCTAGCATCATGAACAAGGGAAACTCTAAGGGCAATAACCCACGGCACTCTGCCGAACTGCTCCCCGACTACCATGGGTACAAGTCAGATTCGATTCTCTAGCAAGCTAACCTTCACATAGGGAGGCTACAACTACTCAACAGACTGCGATGGATCAGTCATCAGTGCCGCTGAGAACGTGCAGGATGTCAACGAAGACGATGTCCTCATCATTGACGGCATGACGAAGCGGTTTCGTCTTCCAGGTTGGCGCTTGGCATGGATCGTAGGGCCGAAAGCGTTCATCAAGGCTCTTGGATCATGCGGATCATATCTGGACGGAGGGCCGAACGTGCCGTTCCAGATCGCTGCCACGCCAATGCTCGAGCCGACAAAGGTGCGCAATGAAATGAAAGCTCTTCAGACTCATTTCAAGGGAAAGAGAGATTACGTTATTGGAAGACTGAGAGAGATGGGCTTTTTGATTCCTCAAGTTCCATCCTCGACCTTCTATCTTTGGCTCGATCTTAGCAACTTGCCCCCCGCAATCAATGATGGCCTCAACTTCTTCGCGGCACTTCTTGAGGAGAAAGCCATTGTTGTGCCTGGAATCTTCTTCGACCTCAATCCGAGCAAGAGAAGGGACCTCTACGACTCGCCGGTCAGTTTCGATCTCGCCCATCTTTATGTGTCTTGTTGCATTTATCGTCTGGTGGCAGCCCACTAATGCTTTTGTAGTGCCACTCGTTCGTGCGCCTCAGTTATGGACCTACTGAGGAGACGCTGAAGATGGGCCTGGATGCTATACAGCGCGTGGTCGAGAAGCATGGCCTTAAGAAACCTGGAGATGGCGGCGCACACGAAGATCATGCTCTGAAACTCAACTGAACCAGGATCTGCAACCCCGCTATTACCCCGCCCCACTCAGACGCGACTTTCTACTACACCTCGGCTGTTGATCAAGCCAAGCTTGCTGGGCTATGCTGGAGATCAGAGGATCAGAGGATCAGCTGTCCACTTCTGCTACCTTCGACCTCGCACCTTAGCTAAACAACGAATTCATACCTAATCTTAGACCTCAGCTTCAGCTTCCGCCCTCTTCCATCAATTCTTTTATTCCCTTCTCCTTCTCAGCAACAGACAAAGAGCATACCATCATGTCGGCCACCGAGAGTGAGAACCCAAAGACCTACAAGGCTGTCGTGTACGACGACCCTGGAAAATTGTCTCTCAAGGTGGTAGATATGGACATGCCAGAGCCTGGCCCGGGTGAGGTACTGATCAAGCTGTGAGTCGACTTCTAAGCCTACGGTGTGGCGTGATAAGCTGTGCTTTGCTGTGATCTGTCCTGTTCTCGTCATTGTGCGTGAAATGAGAAAGAATAGGAGAAATGCATTACTAGCATATCGATCAGAGCAGAATCTCTGCAGTTCTCTCTTGAGCTATGCATATCCCCTCCTGTGATTGTATCAAGTGCCTGTCTTAGAGCCAGTGTGTTCTCCCACGACCATCTAACTCATGCATCTGCACGCACATATCCGCCCATCTAACGCCACTTTCCATTCAGGACACACTCCGGCGTCTGCCACTCCGACTACGGCGTCATGATGAAGACCTGGTCCATCCTTCCCTATCCCACACAGCCAGGTCAAGTTGGTGGTCATGAAGGAGTTGGGAGCATCGTAAAGCTTGGCCCTGGAGCCGAGACCAGTGCTGTGAAAGTTGGAGACCGCGTAGGCGTAAAATGGATCTCTGGAATATGCGGAACTTGCCCAGCGTGTCTCGAAGGCGTGGAGGGTGTGTGCTTCAATCAGAAGATCAGTGGCTATTATACGCCAGGAACTTTCCAGCAGTACGTCCTCGGGCCTGCGACATACGTCACGCCAATACCTGAGGGGCTCGAATCGGCCGCTGCTGCACCAATGGTAAGTCACTCCTCCTCACCCTTAGCAAACCCTCTCCTGCATCATCCTCCACGGCACCACTAACACCTCTTTCCCAGCTCTGCGGCGGCGTGACAGTGTACTCCGCCCTCCGCAAATCCAACGCGGTCTCAGGCGACTGGGTGGTCATCCCTGGCGCTGGCGGGGGACTTGGGCATATCGGCGTGCAAACCGCCAAATCCATGGGCCTACGCGTAATCGGCATCGACCACTCCTCCAAGAAACAGCTCGCCCTCGACTCCGGCGCGGAAGCCTTCTTCGGGTTCGACACTTCCGGAGATGATCTCGTGCAACACGTCCGCGAAACCACCACAGGCGGCCTCGGCGCAAAGGCTGTTATTGTCGTGACTGCGAGCAATGCTGCATACGCTACTGCTATGGATATGTTGAGGTTCAGGGGCACGTTAGTGTGTGTGGGTATCCCTGAGGGCGAGCCTGTGCCGATTGCGGGAGCTAAGGCGGGGCAGATGTTGCAGAAGGAGTTGAGGATTGTGGGGAGTGCGGTGGGAAGTCGGGCGGAGGCGATTGAGTGTTTGGAGTTGGCGAGGAGGGGGGTCGTGAAGATGCATTATAGGGTGGAACCCAAAGAGAAATTGGGGGAGATATTCAAGGAGATGGAGGAGGGAAAGTTACAGGGACGCGTTGTGGTTACGTTGGATTGAAAGTAGTGGGGACGGAGGGAGAGGGCGGTGTATAATAGTAGTTATGCTAGTGAGTTTATCATGTATACTTATGATCTGAGAGTCGAAGGAAGCTCGGGAGAGTGCCGTACAGATACGATCCTGGCTCGGACACACATTGGAGTAAACTTCGTGTAGCTTCTGAAGACGTAGATTGGCCACAAACTCTAGACAATGAGAATCACCACCACAATCAGCCTTCAACCACATCCAGGTGGTCGTCCCTTTTGTTGGCATCGTGCGAGGGTCCGTGGAGAGCGAACCAACTATAGCCAACAAGATTTATGCCTAGTTGAGGAGAACCATATTAGAAGCTTACAGTTTGCGAACAGTGAGCAGACTTTATACCAAGCTTTATGCCTCAAATCGGAACACAATGCATGTCAAAGTTCGACGGTTGGCGCTCAGTGCAAGTGAAAGTACCATATAGCAGACACGTACTCCTCTCTTTCTTGCCTTGCCAAACATATCATCTCACACTCGCACACGTACATACCCCACCACGTTCACCTGAGAAGCATTTTCTCGCACACTTCGAGTGCACGACACAATGGCAAACATCATGTCTACGATCCGCACAAGTGCAATGTCCGCCGCAAACAGCACCTACATCATCGCCCCTCGCGGCAAACATACACACACAATCATCCTCCTTCACGGCCGAAACTCCACCGGCCCAGACTTTGCCGACGAGATCTTCGAGGGTATCAACATCAACGCCACAGCCTTCGGAGGTTGCAAATGGATCTTTCCTACCTCGTCCGCTGCCTGGTCCAAGCAGTTTCAGGAGGACCTAACTGAATGGTTTGATCTTGCATCGACGTCGAACCCCTACAATGAGCAAGAGCGCCAAGTCGCCGGTCTGGAAGCTTCTGTGCGTAGAATTCACATCCTCATTAAGGAAGAGCTCAAGCACGTCTCTGGTTCCAACATCGTCCTGGGAGGTATGAGCCAGGGTTATGCCACCTCTGCCCACGTTCTGCTCTCTTGTAAAGAGCGATTGGGCGGTTTCCTGGGAATCTCTGGGTGGATGCCGTTCTGTAAGGAGGTTAAGAACCCTTGGTCCACCAATAGCACCCGACCATTCCATATGTCGGAAATTGAGATGTGCAGTGGCGTCAACATCAACATACCAATGTTGCTGACGCACATGAAGGATGATGAAGTGATTAAGGTGAATCTGGGAAAACAGGCTCGGACAGCTTGGCAAGAGCTTGGATTTGAGCCGGTGTGGAAAGAGTATGAGGATGGGGGACATGAGATTCAGGAAACGAAGGGCTTTGCTGATATCGAGAAGTTTCTTGTGGGCGTTGTTGGCAAATGACCAGGATACCGATGGCACCCTTGAGGTGAGCTTGCTATATTTTGGCTGGACGTCATGCTGGTGGCATTGAGGGGTCTGCAAGCAAAGTTACGACGGGAGATGTTAGTTTGGGGGCAATGAGGATGAGTAGGAAGACATTCAATGCAGTAAAAGTGTTTCTTTTTGTGGCTGTAGTGTAGCAATATCGTACCATACTCCGACACAAATCAGAGCGAAATGTTCGCAGCACTCGCCCTTTGTGTAACTGTGTTCCAGGTTGTGTTAAGCTACTCTACAAAGTTGAGCTGCTGCTGTCGTACTCAAGTCTCGGCCCGAAAGGGTTGAGGTCCGATCGAGAGTGACCTGAGGATTTTATTCATGTTTCAGCACCTCCCACCTTCATCTACAGCATCTCTCCAGCAGCGCACCTCCCCCACAATGCCAACCCGCACTCTCCCCAACATCGCCATCTCCGGGACCCCCGGCGTTGGCAAATCAACTCTCTGCCAACGTCTAGCCACGCGCCTCCCCTCCCTCACCCTCCTCGACCTCACCTCCGAAGCAAAACCCCACAACTGCCGCCTCGAATACGACTCCGCCCTCTCCTGCTGGGTCATCGACGAAGAGAAGCTCGCCAAAAAACTCTCCCCCACCCTCCAGCACCCCGGCGGCAGAATAATAGACTACATGCACGCAGCCATCTGGCCCGCCGCCGCGCCCGTTGACCTGGTCGTCACTGTGCGATGTACGGATACGAGGTTACTGTGGGATCGATATCAGGAGAGGAATTACAAGAAGGAGAAGATTGAGCAGAATATCGATTGTGAGATTATGGGGGATATTGAGGGGGAGAATCGGGAGTGGTTTGGGTGGGATGAGGAGGGCGTGGAGGGGAGTGCGGCGTGGGCGGTGCTGGAGAGCGGGACGGAAGAGCAGATGGGAGAGAATGTGGAGAGGATTGTCAAGTGGGTGGAGGAGTGGAAGAAGGTCAGGGAGGGGTTAGGGCAGGACGAGGAGATGGATGTTGTGCCGTTTGCTTCCGCGGAGGTGGAGGGGGCAGACGATGATGAAGATGAAGACGACGATGAAGAGGAAGAAGAGGACGGAAGTGCTGATGATGACGACGACGAGGACGATGACGGTGATGCCAAACCGTGAGATTTTCACCCTCGCGGCGCGAAGGTTCTTCAAGGTCTGCGTTGTTGGAGCGTGCGCGCACTATCGTGATATAGGACGATGAAAGACGATTGTCCACTGGATTGGAGAGCCTCCACTAGTGCCTGCATCATCACGGCGCCCGCCACAGCTGCTTCAGTGCCTGTCGCAATCGACACTAGGCCAGACAATGAGCTGATGTTCGAGTCTATTTCCTTCGCTCCTACACCGACGACTGAGCAAGTACCTAGTGCTACTCCTCGAAAGACTTCTTCTCTTCTGAAGCTTCGAACATCGTGGAGATCTCCCCGGTCAGAAGACGCCTGGCCTTCTGCATGGTCCATCTGGAGTTTAGCCAGAACTGCTCTGCAACCGTGGGAAAGGGTATACAATACCGTAGTCTGCACGGTAAGACGCATGTTACTGAAGCGTTGTCTGTCTGAGGCTTGTTACTGTAACATGAATGGAAGAACAAACCCAGTAGCAGAAAGATTGGCACACTCCATCACAGAGACGAGGTATAATTCACTGGCTTCATGCAAAGTAGCAAGGGCTGACTCTTGGAAGCGCACATCGCTTTTGAAGTCGGCTGCAATCTCGCCGACTAGACGCAGGAATGCACCCTTGCGAATGAGGAGGACCGCTTCAATTTGGTATCGTCTGACCTCTGAGAGGGGGACAGCTGAAATATAGAGCAAATCAGCCGCCCGCCATGAGAATTACCACAATGCTGAGACAAGCCAAGCCTTGTACTCACAGTGTTTGTGCATCTTGGCTGGGATTGCTTCCTCCATCGCTGCGGCAGTTCTTTTGCGGCTGGCAACGGCTTCGGGCTGTGCATCCACGTCAGGTACCTTCTCGACAGCAAGCTTGCTCGTTGTTTGCTCAGTTATGGCCATGGTTGTAGCTGGGAGTCGTATGTTTGTCAGAGTAAAGGATGAACAAGAAGAGCTGAGGGCAAGAGATGCGAGAGATACTTATATGAGATGAAGTAAATACAGAGGTGGCAACACGATCTCCAAAACACAACGGCACTCTCTCTGGACGAATGAAGAAAGCGCTACCAATTTGCAATTTGTTATGTTGGTACTCTTTCGTCGCTATGCTTCGAAATCACTCGGGGGAACCAGTAGAAAACATCGTGCCACGGCTAAGCGAGTGCCCTGCGCTGGCGATCGACCTTCTGGTATCTGGTGGCCTGGATGGCACAGGACTCAAATTCATCGAGGCCGACTGAACATGAGATGGGAGGTTGGACATGAGATGGGAAGGATTAGATGTGAGGCTTGAGTACAGGTCAATGGTACATTCACGCAGTAGGAGTCTAAGTAACACGACCTTGGCAACCTTTGTGGACTACTTCAATGTGCCTTACAGCTTAAGCATTGGTGTATCGGACCTCGAGATGTAGGTTCAAAATCGTCATGATGCCAAACACCATCGACGAGGAGTCTGGACGTCATCAGCACATAGCTCAGATATGTCAACGTACTCTCACTTCGGTTTCGTTCGAGTTTCACCATGATAGTGCACTAGCATGAGTCGTGGTCAGGGTGCTCCTCTTCTGCTCTTGCCAAGTTATCCAGCCTTCCAGCTCCACCCATCTTCGTTGCGGCTCTCTCTCTTTCTCTCGCTTCGGTTTCACTCCCTCGATTTCGGCCCTCCGGCTCTCTTCCTCGCTCGTTTCTTTTCCTAATGACCATCGCCCTGTTGCCATCTCAGCTTTGACGTCCAATTGGCCCATCTTGCTAACATCGCACGACAAGAGCCATCGCAGAGCGTCATGGCTGCCGCGGTGTGCGAGCACAGTCAGAGGTCGGTGACTCGCTCGTGCGATATATCTAAGGTGCACTCTAATGGCTCATAGTCTTTTCAAATCAGGCCTCTTTGCCGACCTCACGCTCATTCTCCAGCAGGAGGAGAAGCTGAATGTTCACAAGTTCATTGTCTGTCGCTGTGACTTCTTCAAAGCAGCCTGTCAGGGCAACTTCAAGGTCGGTGGTCATGGATTAAGGTTGCGATTCGACGAATCAAAGGTTGACATACTCGCGCCAGGAAGCACAAGAGAATGTCATTCGATTCCCCGAGGAGCAACCAGATGCGTTACGTGCGCTGGTGAAGTGGCTCTATGGCTTCCATCTGCCGGAATGCCATACTGGACTCACCATCAACGACAACTTTCCGCAAATGTGTTTCTTTCTTGTGGATCTGTTTGGTCTTGCAACAAAGTACATTCTGCCAAAGCTCAAGGAAGAAATCGAATCGCTCTTCAAGACTTCGTGCAGTACTTACGCCGCCTCCCCGACCGGAAAAGCAAGGGCGGGCTTCTGGTACCTTCCGTTGCTTCGTCACCTGCTGACCAATCCTTATGCCGCCCCTGCACTTCGCGACACTTTAATAGCATCCTTTCGCGCGAACACGTTCCGCGTACAGGCTTTGACAGATAAAGACAAGTGTTCTTTTTGGGCGGAACTGCACGCTTGGCCCGAGCTGACATTCTTTTTGCTGGCTACAGGCGGACTCGATGGCAAAACCTTCAGGATGTTTCCAGATGGACAAGCTTACCAACTGGCGAAGCCAGCGCACACGGCCGACACGCCAGTCAGGAAGGCATCTCCGGTCAAGAAGAAATCCCCAATGGAAAAGTCGACTCCTTCATCCTGAACCGAGAGCTTTGTTATCGCAGCGCCAAGAGTAAAGTCAAGTAGACCACATTGATGAGTAGCGGCATTATGAGTAGCTGGAGTGAGTGTCCCGCACAATCATGGTGCACACGAGAGCGACACCTACATAGGGAATGTAGAAATGCAGCATGAAGGTTACAGCTCTGAGGTGATGCAGGTCGTAAAACCTTTTCCTAGACATCCAAGCATCTCCAATCACTCACATCGTATTCCTGCCCTTCCCGCCCTCCTCACATACCTGACCATCCTACAACGCACCCCCGACCGCCCCCACAATCGCCATACTAATCCTAACCCACACACTAACTCTCCTCTCCGTCTTCTCAAACTCCTTCAAATCAACCTCCCTCGTGTTTCCCAACAACCACGCCTCTTCCTCCGCCAACCTTTTCTGCAACCCCGCATCGGACGTCACCACCAACGCATTGGCTTCCAGATCCAGACTGTGGGCACGAGTCGTGTAATTGGAGGACCCGATGATCGTAATCGCTGGACCAGAGTATGTCGGCGTCGGCGTGGTAAGTGTGTTAGGTGTAGGCAACGTGACCCAAATCCCCTTAGCATGATACGTCCACCCCCCTTCCTCACCCACCGTGCCTCTTCTCCACTCCCTCACCGCCACCTTCCCTTCTACTCCCTTCTCCCCAGCTCCCTTTTCATCCCCAGCCTTCCGCCTCCTCTCCACCGCCTGCAAGAATCGCTTCGCCAATAACGTATACGCCGCAGGCAACATGCCACTAATTCCCTTCGAGCCATAGAACCCGTTCGCTTCGGGTGCGGCGCCGATGACGGTGAGGGAGGCGGCGCGGGAGGAGAGGAGGAGAGAGGTCAATGTTGGTGAGGGGTTGAAGTAGCCGGATGTGAATGTTAGGGTTGAGGATGTGAAGGGCGGGGAGCGGAGGGTGGCGAGGAGGTGGGT
>Ga0268250_10001128_pt1 | contig 11785 bp, 13 predicted proteins | sample AgamicAsSfe_FD_200448 | JGI IMG/M metagenome (GOLD analysis project Ga0268250, IMG submission 200448) | Agave microbial communities from Guanajuato, Mexico - As.Sf.e (v2) (version 2) | ecosystem: Host-associated > Plants > Phyllosphere > Phylloplane/Leaf | place: Guanajuato, Mexico | collected... | reverse complement strand
ACAACAAAATTGTATTGGCGTCCACTCCTGCATATCGGTCTCTTTTTGGAAGAGAACTTCAAAGCCTCCACCACGATCTGATTCGATGTAGTTCACATGTAATGTAGCGATGAAACGCCATCACATTCATCAAGTTCGTTGACAGGAGGTTAACGTCGATCAAAAATGGTTGTCAAGCCTGTCGCGAGCAGTCGTCATGAAGAATAATATAGTAGTAATACTTTATACCGTACCCGTTATGTCGGCTCACGCCCTGACCCTACTGTGCTTTCTCGTTGTGACCATCATCCTAAAATCATCTGTGTACATCTGCCTCTTGAATTTCAACTCGGGTGTCAGACCGATGTCACTGGGGACCATTCACGTCGAAGCCCCGACTACTCAGCGCTTAATACCAGGACTGAGCCTGGGGGGTATCATTATCCTTTTTGTTTCTCTCACTCTTTGGCTTGAACCCAGCACAAGCTCGGTGCAATGTTCAGTCGCCGCACAGAACGAGTGCGTTCTGGTATTATTCTGGAGTTTCAACGAGCAGAGGATTAGCCGTTCAATAGTCTCCTCGTCCCCTGCCACCTCTACCCCTTCCTCTTCCACGCTTCTTGCGGTCCCAGTTGCCCCTGAAACCGCGGCCACCTTGATGACCGTTCCTCTCGTCACGCTCACGGTCCTCCTCCTCTCTTCTCATCATCTCGCGTTCGCGCTCTATTCGCTCGGCCTCAAGCTCCTCAGGGCTCTTTTCCACACGGACCTCAGGCTTCTTGAGATCGGCAGGAAACCTTGGGTGTGCACCGTACTTGCAGTTCTTACCCTCGGGACAGAAGCCGCAGAGGTAGAAGGGACAAAGCTTCTCCTTCTTGTTGTGTTTGAGCGCGCAGTATGGCCCAAGCGGACAGAAGCCTCTATCGTAGTGTGGGCATGAGGGGCGCTTCGCCTCGGGGTCGATATGTAGGTAGAGACAGTCGTCTCCATTGGAGCACGTTTGTGTCCGGGCGTAGTAGGAGCACTCGGGCATTCGTCGTAGGTTGTACTCGTGAAGGAACTCGCATGTTTCGCCTTTCTTGCATAGGCCACGCAACCAATGCTTGCATACTAGACTGAGCCGTGTTAGCTTAAGAGGTGGTGTATGCTTTACCACTAGATTCACATACTTGTTGTAGGATGAAGAGACATTGTGTTTGTTTGGGCACCTATTGCCATCCGGGCAGTGACCCTGGAGGTATGCCTTGCATACCGGGCGGTCAGGACTAAGGCCAAAGCGATATTCGCGTCGCAGAAACTCGCTGAATTTGAACGTGTATTGTGGTTGCTGGCTTTCTACGGGTTTCGGTTCGGGTGCTGGCGTTGGGGCGGAGTTCATAACCTCGGTCATCGTGGCGCGTTGTAGACGAATACGCTTCAGCCGTCTTATAGAAGTGAGCGCTACACGATGTGTATAGAGAGTAAAATTGTGGCTCTACGCTGTTGATGTGACGTCGCAAACGCTAGAAGATGCGCAGCATCACTGCCAAGATCCAAGGACGCGAGTTCACGTGGACGCTAAGAGAAGGTGCGGACTTCCAAGGTTCTTTGTTCGACACGGCGATCACCGTCTACTCCCGTATCCACAACTGCACTTTGCCAGAAACGTCTTACATGGCGGCTACATCCCGCTTGATTTTGACTTACCCTGATCTACCCACTGCATCTGCATTTCCAACGTGCCGTCGAACCGATGTTTACAGCTGATGCAACCCTGGAACCCCACGCATGGAGACGCTCTTCCATGTTTGCTTCACTATTCACGGCCCGTCGATACGCTTTGCAACATGTGAGCGTCTTCATCGACGTGTTCGCAGTCAGCCATGATCGTTTCCGGATTTTCATCCCATGCGGGGCTGGTTTTGCATTCGGTCACCACTCCTGCAACATGGTGTCTGATGCTTCTTGGCTACTACCTAGGTATCTTTCTAGCCGATTTCGCGATGCCTTCTCTCCACAATGTCCGGAAGAACGTTCCTGGCCGTGTAATTAGCAGTCAGTATCCTACCTGTCACTCTGCAACCCACTGAGAAGCTATTTCGGCTCAGCACTGATCTTGCTTTAACAATCATCTTCGCGTTACCATAATCTTGCATTGGGGTAGAGTCGAACCATTTCGGGTGGATTCGAGCAGTTTGCTCTTGAAGCACTAGGGTCCACATTACGACGCCGGAATATTCAGGAAATTGCGGCTTCGTTCGCACCCCAGGCCTGCCTCCTACGATCAATGATGCTTGGTGGCACAACCTTAGTGTGAATCCGTAGCTCATCAGTTGCCAAACTGGGCTTCACCGTCTAATCTGTAGTAGAGCCGCTATAGCAAGTCACGCATAGGAGCCTTCGTTCGTTCTAGGATGGCTGCGCGGTCCTTTGGCCTTGAGGCGATCATCAAAGACATTGCATCACCGATGGCTTCTGGCGCCACTATTGATAGCCTTCATTTATATTTACATACAAGCAGGATGTGTTCCAGAATTATTCTCGACTACCTGAAGCCATTCATTCGCTTTCCTTCCTCAATCATCTTCCAAGTCGCACAGATAATCGGTACATATTGCTCCTGCCATTGTATTACATGCACACCTATCCGATCCTCATTACCAAGGCCATACCTCAAGCCCTAACACGACAAAGAGCTTCCGATATCCGTTCAGCCTTCACCCTTTACGATCCGGCTGCCGGCCTTTACCTGCAGGGTGTTCTGACGTGCAGGAAGCTAGCCACAGCTAAGCCATAGCTTACGACGACCGAAAATGAGCCGAGACTACTTCAACCCGCCTGGTCACGACACCACCTTTTCCACACCGCTGCAAGCTATGTATTGGAACGGAGTTTACTATCCTAACTGGCGCATCTATCGCGATCAGCCACCTGTATCGCTGAACTACGATGTCATTTCGCATGTCTTCTACGCCTTTGCCTGGTACGCTAATCACTGGAGATGGTTACTAAATACATGGACTAACATGGCAACAGGGTAAAAGACGATGGAACTGTATATGTAGGTACATCAGGTGCATCGAAGCTTCCCTAACTGACTCACTCTACAGCTAAGTGATGAATGGGCGGATGCTCAAATCGATGTCCCAGGCACTGACGACATTCCTGCAGCAAAAGGATGTCTTAACTCTTTCGCCCTGTTGAAGCGAAAGTATACCCGACTACGGGTTGTGTTATCTGTTGGCGGTGGTGGGAAAGGCAGTGAGCCTTTCGCGGGTGTTGCTAGAGACCCTGCCTGCCGTGAGCGTTTTGCTCAGACATCATTGGCATTGGTACAACAATTTGGTATTGATGGCATCGACAGTCAGTATATTGATCCAGAATGGCGATACTTTTACTGAACGGGCAACAGTCGACTGGGAACACCCTGCAGATGCCAGCCAAGGCAGGGATTACATCGCTCTTCTGGCCACACTCCGTCAGTACTTGCCGGCGCCCCAATACACCCTCTCCTCAGCACTTCCAGCAGGCGAATGGGCCCTTCAGCATATCAACCTGGCGCACGCTTCGCATTATCTGGACATGATCAACCTCATGGCTTATGACTACAGCGGGCCTTGGGTGAAAAAGTGTGGTCATCAAGCTCAACTATTCACACCACACATTCCGCACAGTCCCGAAGCCGCAATATCCTGCCACTCAGCTGTCTCCTACATGATGCAGCAAGGTGTCCCAAGACACAAGATCGTCATGGGTGTGCCAGCATACGGCCGAAGTTTCACCGGAACCCGTGGTATAGGTCACTCGTTCTCCGGGCAAGCAGGAGAGGAGGGCACCTTCGAGTACCGAGACTTGCCCCGTCCGGGTGCGGAAGAGCACGTAGACGAGCAGCTGGGCGCAGCCTACTGTATTGGTGGTGACGGAGGGCTAGTCACATACGATACCCCGCAAACTGTCAGAATGAAGGCCAACTATGTGCGACAAAACGGACTAGGTGGACTCTTCTATTGGACCGGTACAGGCGACGCAAGCTCGCTCACTCAGAAGGATCGCAGTCTGGTGTATAATGGCTTCCTAGGTCTGTTCCCGCAATAGAAGCTACGTGGCTGTAACTTGAGACTATGTAGCATCCAAACATCTTGATGCGTCCTGTTGTGTCTGAAAGCTGCTGTTTGTGCTCCGTGTGTGTTCGATGGTGATGTTGCCCTACGCAAGAGCTACTCTAGCGCGACGAGCTTGGACCCTCAGACCCTTGATTGAGGGCTGGGGTGCGTGGGATGTTGTCTCGTTGAAGCATGAAGAAGATCGCAGAATTGCCGATAACACCACGTCGCACATACTGCTTCCCGAAGAATACGAGACGTGCCTCTCTTCGCCTTGTACCCTGAACGTGCCTTGCCCGCCGCTGCAACGATTGCAACCGTGTACCGCGGGCGCATGCGATTGATGCGGACTCCCGCCGAACCATATGCCTGCACCTTCCACCTCGCTGGAATCTAGTACGCCGTCCCAAGGTCAATCACAGGCATGGATCCGGCGCTGACGCTCAATGCAGCTGACTACGATCCCATCGACCATCTCAACGCCCTCTTCTCCCACCCCGCCACGCTCTCCTCCGTCTCTGCCACCTCCGACGCCCTTCGCAACTACCAGGATGACCTTGACGAAGACATTGCCGGCATCGTCGCCTCCCAGTCTAGCTCAGACGCCGACAGCGTCCAGCGTATACAGGCTGCAAAGGCAGAGCTGGCTGATCTCTTCAAGAAGATTGAGAGCGTCCGGGAGCGGGCCATGCAGACAGAACAGACCATCACCGAGATGACTGCAGACATAAAGCGTTTGGATAGCACAAAGAAGAACCTGACGCTCTCTATGACGGCGTTGAAGCGACTCCAGATGTTGACGACGGCCTACGAACAATTACGGAGTCTTAGCAAGTCGCGACAGTACAGGGAATGCGCACAACTGTTGCAGGCTGTGATACAACTTGTGGCACACTTCAAGAGTTATCGCTCTATAGACCAAATTGCAACCTTGAGTCGCAATGTGGCGGACGTACAGGGCGAATTGCTGGAGCAGGTCTGCGAGGATTTCGAGGTGACATTCGCCAAGGGGGAAACGGCGTCACGAAAGGCCATGCTCGCGGAAGCCTGTCTGGTTATCGATGCGCTCGGAGAACATGCCCGCACGAGGCTCATCAACTGGTATTGCAACACGCAGCTGCGCGAGTATCGCCAGGTCTTCCGGGGCAACGATGAAGTGAGCCACCCATGTTCGCTCATGGTGATAGCACGCTAATGGTACCAGGCTGGATCATTAGACAATATTGGACGAAGATACAGCTGGTTCAACCGGATGATGAAGACATACGACGTCGAACATGCCTCCATCTTCCCGGCCTATTGGCGGGTGAATGAGATGCTGGCCAACTCGTTCTGCGAAGGAACCCGTGAAGACTTCAAGTCCATATTACAAAAGTCTGTGCGGAGAGGCGATGGGCAGAGTTTGGATGTCGAACTGCTTCTCTCGTGCTTGCAGGAGACACTTGACTTTGAACACAGTTTAGAAAGGCGGTTCGCTAATGAGGTTTGTGAAGACAGGCTATCATATCGAACTACATGCTTACTCTGTGCAGTCTCGCTCTTCAATGGACACAGTAGCCTCCAAGGACGACCGGTCGCATGGCTTTAGTCAGGCCATCTCCGAGGCTTTTGAACCCTACATGAGCCTCTGGGTCGAATCTCAAGACAAGTATGTTACACACACTTACCTGGTCATCGCGAGACTGACTTTATAGGCAACTCGCCAATCTCATACCAAAGTACCGGCAACAACCCCTCCGAAACCCAGAGGAGGATTTCTCCCCTCAAGCTGTGATACCCTCATCGACAGAGCTGTTCCAATTCTATCGTTTGACATTGGCACAGTGCGCTAAGCTTTCGACTGGAACGAGGTTACAGGAGCTATCCATGACCTTTGCCAAGTACCTGGATCAGTACGGGCAACAGGTGCTCTACTATTTTCTTAGCGAGAAAGCAGGAGCTCAAGGACCTTCCGTCGAAGACGCTGTCCTCATTCTCAACACTGCAGATTATTGCTATATGACCTGCAACCAACTGGAGGAGAAGATCAGAGGCCGCATAGACGAGGACTTTAAGGAAAAGGTTGATTTGCAGAGTCAGGCTGATGCCTTCATGGGTATCGCTAGTGCCACAGTCCGAATGCTCGTTCGAAAAGTCGAGATGGCGTGCGAACCTAGCTGGAGGGAGATGCGAAATACACCTTGGGCAAAGCTCGAGAGTGTTGGCGACCAAAGTAGTTATGTGGCTGAACTTTTGCGTAACGTAAAGGAAAGATCTGGAGAGATCCTGAAGCATCTCCACAAGCAGCAGTATGCGCGAGCTTTCAGCGACAACCTTGTCGATCTTATGGCTTCCACGTACATTGCGAACATAATGCAGTGCAAGCCAATCTCCGAAGTTGGAGCGGAGCAAATGCTGCTGGATTCCTACGTGCTGAAGAAGGGTTTCACGGAGCTCCCTACCCTCAATGAGGAGCCTGGTACAGCGCCACCGGCAAGGTATGTTACTCAAGTCAGTTCCGAGTTGCGCCCACACACTACTAACTATGCCAAAGCTTCATCAAACGCGTAAATCAGTCCATGTCCAAGATCGACCCTCTTCTCAAAACGTTGCAAGTTCGTCCTTCGCCGCCAGAAGCCCTCGTGCAAGCCTACCTTATCCATATTGCCGACAAATCCGACACCAACTTCCGCAAGATTCTTGATCTCAAGGGCATCCGCAAGGCTGAGCAAACTCAGCTTCTCGACCTCTTCTCTGCCTTCCGTGCATCGCCCAACCACGAAAACCTCGTGCAGAACTCGCCCTTCCTTACGCCACTGCAGATCCAGGCTGCAGGTAGCGTTGGAAGTACGGCAGGAAGCGTCATGGGCACGATGGGAACACCGAGTCTTGGTGGGGGCAGGTTCGACGCAGCAGGCTTGGGTAACATGCTCGTCAATGCCGCAAGGGATGGTGTTGATCGATTCGGTAGTCCTGCGCCGGGTCAGCAGCAGGCTGGAGGTGCGGATGGAGGCGCGAACCTGGAGAGTAATTTGAAGAACATTGGCAAGTTCTTCAGGAGGGATGTGGGAGGGTTCAGAGGATTTGGACGGAGTGAGGACGGACGATAGACGAAGTTGAGAGTGATATGCGCCATTACAGTTGGGCAGAACATTGAAGCAGCAATAGATTTACATCAAACGCTCATAATCTTAACACAATAGGGGTATCACAATCCATGTTCCGCATCCGGTCCGCAAGTCGGCAACTTCAAGAGGAAACGAACAAACCGTCATCACTTTGCTCTTCCTCCCTCTCTGGATCCCTCATGTAAACATCATCATGTCCAATCAGCCCGTCCCCGTCACTTATCACCATGGCCTCTCTTCGTCTCCTCCTCACCTCATCCTGAGAGCCACCGCCCATTCTAGGCTGGACGACATCCCACCTGAACCCATGGTTTGGCAACAAAGAATCGTCTCTCCAGACACCCATATCGCCTAACAGATTGAACGCCAACTGCGCGCGATGCAACACCTCTCCATCTGCACAGTACAGATCCTTAATGAGCAGGTCTTTGGCGGATTTGGAAGCGTAGAATCGCGTGCAGAGGATCTTTGTAGCGGAGGCGCGGATATCGTTGTTGTGGCTTGTCGCCAGTGTCAAGAGAGAACTTGTCTTGATGGCATCTTCTTGGTGGGTGGGCGGGCCGGAGGGGATGGTACGCCGTTGTTGCGGGATGTTCTGTGGGTTTCGGATCTCGGTGAGGGTGCACATGTTTTGGAGGCCGTGGGAGACTTGCTGGACGGCTATGAATGTGAAGACGCCTGGAAGATGGGTTAGTGGGGCTGGGTTGGTCGATGGTGAGAGGGGTCTGTACCGAGGCCGAGCCAGAGCCAGTGGTCGGGGATGCTGGATGCCATATCGAGGTGTGTTTGGTCATGGTGTGAGGCATATGGCAACGAGGCTTGGAGACATGCTGCGGTCGTGAATGCACTTGCGCCGTGACGGCCGTCGCGCGTGAAAGTGGGGAGCGGGCTGCAGGGATGTGGCGCTAGACAGGGGCCATCCATGCCGAAATCTTGGTCTGGGAAATAATTTCAAGCCGACCATCTCGTGTCGCCCACGAGCTCTCTCAGCGCCGAACACCCTACTCACAGGTCTCCGGGCCTCGACATAGTCACAGACATGCCGCCCTCACAGCTGAAGCGGCTAAAGGCCTCGCTCCGCGAACAAGGCATCACCGGCCCGCAAAAGTCGAAGAAGCAGAAGAAGTCGCAATCCAAGAACGCCGACCACCACGAACGGAAAGCCTCTGCGCTCGCCTCAATTCGCGAATCTTTCAATCCTTTCGAGTTCAAGCACCTTGCGCGCCCCCACAAGCATGAGTATGTCTCTGCGCAGGCCGAGAATGCTCCCAAGAAGATCCTCGGTAGACCCGGCGTCACCAAGAGCGCAGGCGAGGAGGCACGTAGGAAGTCGCTGCTTCCAGAGATGCATCGCAAGAACAAGGTCGGAGGTATCCTCGATAGGCGGATAGGTGAAGATGACCCGACAATGAGTCTGGAGGACCGTGAGATGGCGCGCTTTGAGAGGGAACAACAGCGCAAGAGGGGCGGGAATGTGTTTGACCTTGAGGATGATGCTGACGAGGTTGAGCTCACCCACGGTGGACAGTCTCTCCGTTTTGACGATGAGATTGGAGAGGAAGACTATGATGCGGCAAGCATTGCTGGGTCAAGTGACGGCGAAGATGGCTTCCTGAAGAAGAAGAGGCGGAGAGACGATGAGGATGGCGATGTGGATGGCGACGCGGCTGCGGATCAGCCAGAGAGGAAGAAAAGCAAGGCAGAGGTCATGAAGGAGGTTGTGGCCAAGTCGAAGCAGCATAAATACGAGCGTCAAGCACAGAAAGAGGACGACGATGAGCTACGAGACGAGCTTGATAAGGACCTCAATGACGTGTTGGCCGCTCTACGAGGACACATCAACAAGAAGCCCGAGCCTGAGAAGCCCAAGGACCCTCAGGTCAACGAATTTGGCATGAACGCCGACCGCGCTGCACTTCTAGCTGGAGCTACACAGCAAGACAAGGACAGAGAGTACGATACACGTGTGCGCCAACTGATGCAAGATTCGCGAGCGAAGCCGACAGAACGAACAAAGACGGAAGAAGAGAAGGCTAGAGAAGAGGCAGATCGCTTGAAGGAACTTGAGCAGAAGCGCATGAAGAGAATGCACGGAGAGCCTGTCAGCGATGACGAAGAACCACGCAAAAACGGTATCGAGGAGCTTGATGAAGACGAAGATGACGACAGCCTGCCAGATGATGCTGCCGAGTTCGGACTAAAAGCGCCAGGCCAACTGAGACCCGACGGCGTTGAAGACGAGGACGACTTCATCATGGACGATGACCTTGTTGCTACCGACTCAGAAGCCGATATGTCCGACGATGAGTCTGATGCTGGCTCTGCAATCGACGACACAATGGCCATGGACGAGGAGGACGCAGACTTCTTGAAGCACGTCATGCCGGAGCGGAAAGAGCAACCCAAGGCTGTTAACGGCGTCCTCACTCTCGGTGTTGAGCCTTCGTCCAAGTTGGCGTTTACTTACAAATGTCCGCGGACTCATGAGGAGTTACTGAGTGTCTTCAAGGATGTTACCCCCAACGATACCTCCACCGTCATCCAGAGGATACGTGCGCTCTATCATGCTGGACTGCATTCGGACAACAAGAACAAGCTTGCCGACTTCGCTTGTGCGCTCATTGATCATGTCTCCTACCTATCAAACCAGACGCCAGCTGTGTCCCTGGCTGTGATTGAAGCGATCATCCGTCATATCCATTCCATGTCGCGGTCATACCCGGTTCAGATTGCTACCAAATTCCGAGAACATTTGAAGCAGCTTCAGGTTTCGAACGACCCAACACCAGGTGATCTGGCTCTACTTTCTGCTATTGGATCCATCTTCCCCACTTCTGATCACTTCCACCAGGTCGTCACTCCCGCCGTCACCCTCATGGCTCGCTGGATGGGACTTACCTCGCCTGCTTCTACTACAGATGTTGCAACAGGTGCTTTCGTTGGTGCGCTATGTCTGCAATACCAAAGACTATCGAAGCGATACATTCCTGAGTTTGTACGCTACACTGGACTTGCCCTCAAATCAGAGCACGCCACGCCCGCTCTCCTGGCAGCGCACAGCAAGAACGTCATCACTGCCGCCGAACTCTGGAGTGCCTCATCCGCGTTCATCGAGATCTTCAGCCCGCTACTTGCACCCCTCAAGTCCGCAAACCAGACGTCTACCTACCAGAACCTCCGTGCCCGGATATCCCTTGCACGCTCCAAACGGCGACCCCTTCTCCTACACCATCACCGTCCCCTACCCATCAAATCCAGTATTCCCAAATTCGAAGAATCCTTCGATCCCAACCGCCACTATGACCCTGATAAGGAGCGCTCAGAGGCCAAGAAGCTGCAGAAGGAGTACAAGCGCGAGAGGAAAGGTGCACTCAGGGAGTTGCGCAAGGACGCCAACTTCATTGCGAGAGAGACGCTCAAGGAGAAGAAGGAGAAGGACAAAGCTTACGAGACCAAGTACCGGAGGCTTGTGGCAGAGATCCAGGGTGAAGAGGGCAGGGAGAAGAATGCCTATGATCGGGCGAAGAAGGCTAGGAAGAGGGGTTAGATGTGAAAGTGACTTTCAGCGAGTGGGTACTGCTGAGTGTCGCGCATTGGTACTGGCGTTGTTGAATGGATCGTTTCGTAACGAAGACAGCAGCATTGATGCATCAATCATTTGCTGCCACTTCGTGATGTTGACGTATATCAGTCGACTACAAAATTCTTTTTCTTGGCATCATTTTTGAGCATTCGATCAAATACTTGGTGATTGTCGCCGTGATGTTCATATACCCCTAGTACCTTGATTGTGACGAATTCTATGGTTGATCGTAACCCAGGGCTCACCTTGACCCCTACGCACCACTTTCTCATCAAGTAGAACCTATACTTGCCTCATCTTATAAACGTTGTCTGCTCACAGCTCCCGTTGGCCTTGAAGCAAACTCCCTCACACACCACCAGTCCTCTACTATTCACTACCTACCGATCACTGTTTACCAAATCAAGATCGGGATTATGATTGGTGACTTCACATATCCCAGAAACGCGGCGACACGTGAAGCAATATACGCTCCCATACATATCCACACGATGCAAGATCTGATGCTGATTACTACAGTATACTTTGCAACCAACGCGAGTCATTGAGTCTTAGCCTGCTGACTGAGGAGTATGCTGCATTTAAATCGAAGGGAAAAGTTCGACTCTTCTAGAGCAACGAGCTCGTTGGAAAATCAGGTATATAAGTTTAACAATCCAGACTTTACCTCTTACTTCTCGAGACATCTGCATGCCGTTCCACTTGCAAAGACCGAAACACTTCCTTGTTTTATCAACAACAGCAATAGAAGAAACTAAGAACGCTGAGATCGTAAGTCTTCTACTGTGCTGCGGTCTACAACAGCATACGATTAGGAAATGTAGTTAACTAATAACAATGCATTTTTTTGTTAAGGATCATCGGTCCAGAAATGGCATATTCCTGTTTCGCTCTATTGCAGTAGGCGAAAAATAGATCTCGGTGCTGTTTACTCGGCCAACCCTTGCAGAAAATTGCTGGGAGCGATCCTTTTTGATAGACGTTGTACATAGTAGACCCATGTAGGAGCGGGTCTCAAGCGGGCACGTCTACAC
>Ga0268250_10001127_pt1 | contig 11789 bp, 12 predicted proteins | sample AgamicAsSfe_FD_200448 | JGI IMG/M metagenome (GOLD analysis project Ga0268250, IMG submission 200448) | Agave microbial communities from Guanajuato, Mexico - As.Sf.e (v2) (version 2) | ecosystem: Host-associated > Plants > Phyllosphere > Phylloplane/Leaf | place: Guanajuato, Mexico | collected... | reverse complement strand
GCTCCAGATGCATGGCTACACTCCTAATCTGGAAGCTCCCGGGAAATGGGTATCGGGAATTGCAGATTGGACGGCCTCCAATCCGGAGGCGCCACATAGCGAAGCGCTGCGCCAAGGAATGTATGGATAGGTAAGCATTCATGGCGTCCTTCCTGGCAGCTTCGAGAAGATGTCGCACAGCTTAGTAATAAATCGGCAACGTCGCCCGCATGCAGCAGCGGGATGGACATGGATGCCGCTGAGGAGAAATGAGAACACCAAGCTCCTCGACATGTTGTGATCAAGAATGAGGGGGCATTGGGGACAACAGGTTGTGATACGGGTGTCAGCGGCTTATCTTTTGCCTCGGTCCGCACGATAGCTGAGAACTGGAAAATCACACCCTCCCTCAAGCAACGTGCATCCTCCTGCGTAGCTGCTAAGCAAGAGAAGCTACAACGACAGACTCTCATCCTCTCTCCAGGGTCTCGCGATGGCTAGGGTTTGCGAGGCAGTATCGACAAGGAAGCTGGGGCGCAATGGCTGGGTTGAGTACAGCTTGAGCAAAGTCGTCCTTTGGCAGGTTCGTTGCGCGTGATAAGACCTTCAAGTCGTAAAGAATACTTCCACCGATTATGGAATTGGCTGGCGGAGGAAAGAGGATGATCACAACTTACTGATGACAGTGGTGTAATATCAAGCACGTATTTGGTGATGACGACTGGTGTCTTAGATGTTCTTGAAGAGCACATTAGCAAGGACCGCTCGAGACACTTAAACAGAGTAAGAATGTAGGAAGCATCGCTGCATGATGTTGCGCCTCTAGAAACAGTATTGTACTCTTGATCTTCACAGCATGCTCGCTATAAAGCACATGAAACATTTATCTTAATAGATGACATTACGCCCGCTCTTGCGCCTCGCTCACTCGTCTCGTGGGTCATACAGGTCCGCGCACTGATGTGCGCTTTGCAGTTCCATTTCTTCAGCCACACCATGCTCGTCCGCCTCGCGCGTGACTCCCTCTGTAATCAACACAAAGCCATCCAGCCAAGCTTTCTTCAATGCAGGGAAGAGTCCTTGATATTCTTTGGCGTACGGCCGGACTTTGTGCCGCATATAGTTGAGCGTGTCCTCGAGCGTTACAAGGTCCGGTTCGAGCTGGACGAAGCCCCAATCGCCGGTTGTCTTTCGGCGGATGACTTTGAAGAGAGCATACAGAAGCGTGTAAATCATGAGCTGGAGACAGGTCAGAGTGCTCAGGCCAATCTTCATCTGCAGTACCGAGGCAGGGCGGGCCTGAATTGGGTATGAATAAGGAACAAACTTACTGCACCATACGCTGTTGTCACTTTCGCCGGCAATTCTCTTGACTGTGATGGTAGATAAAGCCACCAAGTGGAGCTTGCAAACCCTAGAATACATATGCAGCCACCCAGTCCAATGCATGCCATCAAGGGTTGCCCGAAACGCGTTGTGCCTAGCAATGTCGACGCACCATAACGTGCATACACGGCGGCTTCCGAATTGACACTGGAGCTCTCTTGCCGCGTAGCATCAAGTTCTCGGTCTACGTGCCGTAGGTTCTGCGAGCTGGAAAACGTTGTGATGCCGACCGACGGCTTTTTGTGCCAGGACCACCAGGCAGTAGTTGGAGGTCTCGGGCTACCTTTGAATCGGCGTTTGAGTGTCTGCTTTTCTTCCGTGAGGAGACTGTCACAGATTTGAAGCCTTGAAGATGATGGTGGTTAGATTGCGACTTGACATCTGGAATGCGTTGCATAACCTACCATAACTGATAACGAATGAAGGCTATACATAGCACAGCCCATACGAAGACACAACTAATGCTGGCAGAAACCGCAATGGCGGTGATAACCTGAGAAGCGCGTCAGCCGCAGCCTCGCAAAGGAGACAAGCTGCCATCTACCTGGCTGGTATTTCGAAAGTGCAAAAACGGGAGCCAGAAGAATATGCCAACGCAGAAGAGTAGTGCTGCCAATGGCGCACTCGTAGACCGCCTAACTGAAGTGCAGATATGCTTCAATCCTTTTACGAATCCGGGGCTGTCCGGTAGGTCTAAGCAAAGCCCGTAGAACGTCCTCGATGCAAGGTACAAAGAGGTATTTGCAGCCGAGATAACACTGAACACACAAGCGCCTTGAAAGAATCCAGCCAGTCCAGGCTGATTCGAAGCCATTGATATTAGCACAAGCGGGCTATAGGAACTTCCGACGGTCGTGCCGACCCATGATGGATGACCCGGCCCACTGGTTTGTGTGGCATTGGCGCCGGCTGTCGGCAGAGCTGCGTTTTGCCAACTGATATTCAAAGAATAGCTTATGACGCAAAGCATATAACACACGAAGACAACGTAAGCAACGTAACGAGACGGCCAGCGTGAGGTGTTTACATTCCGAACTTCGATAGCTGTCACCGTGACGGCTTCGAGGCCGAGGAAACTGAAGAAGACGAGTGGTATCGAGTAGCTATACTCGTTAAGTCCTGTTCGTCGTCTAGCAGCCTCTTGCGGAGTGAGGACATACCAAATGGCTTGTACCGGATTTGGTGCATTGGGTTGATCTTTGACTCCATCTTCGATAGCTGTTGCTGGGTAAGCATACTACCAGGTTGGAGGTTGGGTTGTCATACGACGAGTATCGTTCTGGAAATATCCTCCATCCAGGTTTGAACTTATTTTGACTATTTCTGATGTCAGACAAATACAAGTATAACAGGTCCGGTCACACATACCCTTGCTGTGCAAGACGTACATCGCCAATGAGCCACCAATCACGAGCAGAAGCTTCAAAATGCCACCAACAGTCTCAACCACGCCATACCACTGTTTCATGGTCAGCACATCGTCTCGTCGCAAGTAGCAGAAGACCCACGAAGACACCAGCAAGATTGAGATCGAATAACACGAGGGGGGTCAACGTGAAGAACACGAGGCCTTCTAAAACTTTCGACTGTATCCAACGCTCACATAGTTGAGCCAAAGCCAAATTCTGCGCGGCGAAGGTGGCAACGTAGGTATACCTAGAAAACTTAGCACGTCTTCGGACGATTAAGTGACGGTCGTACCAGTATGCAATACCAACCACCCAGGCTAGATCTCTGTCGACAAATGCTCGGGTATACTCGACTATTGCGTTCGGACAAGGAAACAGCTGGACCAGCTCACTGACACTCTCCATGACACAGATGGCAATCACTCCAACAATGAGCGTTGCCACAATGAAGCCGACCGGGCCGGATTCGTGCAATGCTGCAGCGTCATTTTCGAAGATGCCGCTACCGATCACAGCGCTGATGACAATGAACTAGATAGACTCTGTCAGTGTGCGGCTGAAAATAGAGAGCTACGATTATCGTACGAAGACTTGCCAGCCGAACAGATCTTGCCTGTATCTAGGTCAGTTGTGCAGGGCTAGTGATATGGCTATAGCTTACTTCAGAGCAATCCGTTCGTGTGGTCCGTTCTGTCTTGACATAATGTTGATGATGGAACCCAAGTCGCGCACTTGTTGCACAATAAGACAGATCTTGTAGGCTATAATCATACCCCAGTTATTGCTTACTGCTGCGGGGAGGGCTAGAAGATCCTCATTTAGTACGCACTACTGCAAGCCATGAGGCTCGGCTGCATGACACTAGGTATTCCAGGTCATCTTAGCGATGCATGTCAGACACCGCCCGAGCACGAGACTGCGAATCTCCGCAGAACGCGGCAGAGTCGTGATAAGGACTCGAAGCTTCGCAAGGCACTGCTGCAATAAATCTCACCTATTGTTACACAATCCCTACTCAATAAAGAAACACGCAGCAAGGCTCGATGTCATCAAACACAGCATCATCGACAAGCCGGGAAATGCATACGATCAAGCTCGATGGTAGGGGATCTGGCTATGTGGACAGAATCGATCTGGAGAACTACCTCGCCCAACAGTATCCCGCCCTTGAGCTGGATCAATTCAACATGAGGGTGAGCTTCGTACAGTTTCCCCTCCGTGAGGTACTGATACTGATTCACAATAGTGCATTCAGGATCGCTGGCAATTCGAGTGTCCGGAAGAGCTGAACGAGGTAAGTCGAGTCGACGATACAGCTGTTACAGACGGACTCTTGACTAACGCGAACGCAAAGCTGCAGAAACAGTGAGTAGGATGCTCGTGGCACCACTGGTCAGCACGGATCTGACTGCTCAGTGCAATCACCAAGTTTTGCAATGCGGCACGGAAGACACGCTGCGAAAATGCAGCGAGAGCGGCAAATGGAGATCAGGCGTGAGCAGGGCGGAGATGCGGGCGATTGTCGAATGTGGAAAATGCTGCACGGGCTGTATCGAGAGGCTGCGGCGCATTGATACTTCGATACCTGCTGCGCCGAATGCGCCACATTCCACAAGTAGCGATGTAAGCGCTGATCCGCGGGCTGCGGCCATACGGGAGGCTCAGCACAAATGATTCTGTTGCAGGAGGAATCAATCAGAGATATAAATAACCTTGGCTTGTCGTTCATTATGCATAACTGGCAGCAGATTCAATCACCATGTCATCGATATTGAGCCCTCATGACATCTTCAGTCATGATTTCGATGCTTCGAATGACGAAACATCGTTGCGCGAGATTTGCAAAAGACAATCGGCTAGCGGCGATGTTGTTGCGCCCTTGTTCTCAGACACGATTAAAGTGGCCATTCTGGACGTCGAAGAAGGTGAGATGTGCGCTATGCGGTACCAGCTTCAGGAGCTCACACTATAAGCATCTGCGAGTCGTGTACTGTATCGTGACAGCACAAGTCTGCGTAGTGCACTAGATGACACCACAAGGGACCAAACTCGCCTGCGGATAATGTATGTGATAATCGAGTAACTAGAGCTTGACTTCAACTGACTGCAGAAAGCACAATCTATTCTGAGATGACGCCCGATTCTTTGCAAATATCCGAGGAGCTGATGGCTCAGCTGATGACCAAGTATCATGTGCACCACGACTTCTTACAGATTCTACTATCCTTCGCTGCTGAAGCGCATTCGGCAGAAGGCGCCAGCAGCAACTTCTCGACTCGGCCCGGTAAAGCTCTAGGCACAACAGGTAATTCGAAACCACCTATGCAAGAGCCAGTACTCATGGTCTCAGATCTAATGTACCAAATCCGCTATAGCGAAGCAAACTCAGCCGGCAGCTGGAGGCTACGGCAGACTGGCGTGTATCACCAATATGCTGAATCCACGAATGGGCCAAATGTAGTCATCATACTGCAGCCAACAGATCGACCAGGGCTGGACAGGAGATTTGCTTGGTTGGAGAAAGACCTCGATGGACCAAAGCATGCTCGAAAGGCTTTGACGCAGGATCCGCGGCTGCTACACGCTCTGATCTTTTCCACATATACTGCTGACTGGAGGTGGTATTTGCGAACATTGGGCAAAGGATGCTCTGAGGAGGTGAGCATCATCGCGACTCGAAACTGAGGAGCGACCGCCGTTGATCTAAACACTGCGTAGATGGATGAGGCTATGATTGCGGACGTCGGACTAGCACAGAGACACATCGTCTCCACTGACATGATCATCAGGATCGGGTTCGGTCGAATCAAGACACTCCATGAGCTACAAGATAACCTGGCTATCTCAAGAGCCCACTGTTCCGGTAATCTCAATACCCTTGAAAGTATATTGAAGTCGCCCATATTCGCCGAGACGCCTGCGCGCTCAAATCTTGAACGTGAGATGTTCAGGTACGAAGAGTACATCAGAAGCACCAATGCTTTATACGACCGGTTACGAGGTCTTACCGATCTCGTAAGTCTGTATGCTTGTCTGTCATATCAAGAGACTGACACAGTAAAAGGTCGGCTACAATCTAAATATCGTCAATCAGCGTGAAGCGGTGACCGTTAGCAAAGAGCTTACCAAGGTGACCCTAGCGGTGAAAGAAATGGCACAAGACACTGTTGACGACAGCGCAACAGCCTTTGCCATCACTATCGTCTCTGCATTTTATCTGCCTGCAAGCTTTGTCGGGGTATGTTCACGAGATCAGTAATCAGAAAGAGTATGCGCCGTGTACTAAGATGACACAGTCTCTCATGCAAGCGAACATAGTTCAACTGGAACAATCTCCTCTACCATCTCAAGTTTCCAGTTCAAATCTGCGAAGCTTTGTTGCCTGCTGGCTACCCCTGGTCGCTCTCACGATCCTTCTGTATCGCCTGATTATGTATTGGGAGGCAAAGCGAAAAGGAATCAGCTGGCCGTGGTATCGCGTCTTCGGACGGAGAGATGGCTTGAGGCAGGCTAAGAGCAAAGCACTTGAAGATGTATGCTAGCGCAATGAGCACTGATTCGTATTAGAGATCGCTTGATCGTGTATAAGAGAAAGTCTGATTGCATTTTCGTCAATATCATCGTGGAGGTTGCAGGCAAAAGATTCTGCCTCTAGGAAAGCAAATAATGATCCCGTCCAAGTTGTCGTCATCTCCAAAACCGCGAACGCTTGCGTCAAGTTCGCTGTTGTGCAGTTGTGTTTCGTTTCGATCTAGTATCGATGCTTGTGCGATTGAGTTTCCAATGACTGCTAAACGGGACGAAGACGAAGATGCTTTCAGTAGATGTTGGTATACCCGCACCCCTTTGTTTTCTTTACCAACGATTATCAGACAGTCATCTCGAATCAGATATATACCAAGCACTGGATTCGCAATGTGTTTGAGGCTCGAACCAGTGCCTAGTTGAGCACCGGTATTTGATGTGCTTGCTTGCGTAGTAAGGTAAAGATCGTTAGTTCCAGACCACAAGATTATGTCTCCAGGCTGTTCCCTCGCAGCCATACGGTATTGTGGTGTCTTGTCTTCGATCTACTCACAATGTCAGTCAACTCAATGATGGGTAAATGTGTCCAGGACCTACTCTTTTGTACTCCCTGAAGGGCGGCAGGTATGCTGAAATTAGGTCAGACTGGATTAACCACATATATAAACGATCATGGTTGTTTCCTGCAGCAAATGCCCAAGCGTATAGCATGGCGCCAGGAGGATCGACGGCGACGTTCGTGAAATGAAAGCCTTCCCCTGAGCTGATGGGCTTGAGCCTGACGGGAAGTCCAGCTATCTTGGAGATAACAAAGATGGCCTGATCACATTGCAGAACAATAGTGCTGCCGGACTTTGTTACTACTACATGCTGAAGACCGTTCAAAGCTGTAGGTAGCTTTGGTAGCAGCACTGGGTGTGCCGTCCAGGCGTCTGCAGTTGCATTTATCTCAAACACTGCAAGTTGGCCGCCTCCATAAGTGCCCCAAACGCATACTACATTACCATAGTAGGCGATGTTGGCCGCGTTAGTAACCTTCAGAGTCGCCGATTCTACAGTCAGCTTCTTCTCGACATCCAGCTCATTCTTCGTCGGAAGCAACGATAAAATCTCGACTGAGTTGACTTTGTCACGGCTTGTAAGGACTGCCACGCTCTTGCCATCGTGGTTTGCTGCAACGGCAACGACCTTGAGCTTGACCTTGAGCTTTGAGGATGAATTCAGCCAGGAACACATGTCCCGAGACTTTGGCTCCCAGTCTTTTATCGTGGGGAGTGTGGATGATGGTCTTGTGACAGTGGTGGAGGGAGTCCCCTGCGACGAAAGCGCGAGACTTGCAGAGCTTTGGGAAAGTGTAACGGTAGACGGTTTCGAAACCTCGTCACTTTGTGAGATCTTCAAGGAGCCTTCAAGGGCTGGCATAGATACAATTTTCGGCTCTTCTGCTGCAGGTAGTGATATGCTTTCCAACCAATTGCGCAGGTATTGGCTGACTGTAATGAGGGATTTGCAAACGATATCCATACATGGTCTTTCCAAAGGCTGAATGGATCTCATTGATGCTATGGTGCCGCGAACATTCTCTGTCCATTGGGGTATTGTGAATGCCTGCAAGTCAAACTCCGTTCTTGTGTCAATGCCGTTCATCTTGTAGTAGAAGTAGTCGCTTCCACTACCTTGGTTCCGGCGACTTTCTCTGAATGTCCTGACAGCCTCTGTTCGACCTATTGCGAAGGCGAGCAGCTCTTCTAGTACACACCCGAGAGCCCAGACATCCGCCAATCTTTCAGACTCGTCCGATACTTGGTTATGATACCTCGTATGGTTGAACTCCGGAGGCTGATAAGTACCAGCACGAGGTATAAAGTCTACCAACCCCAACTTACGAATGTAATACGGTAAAGCAACCTCAGGAGATTCCTGCCTGACGTGTGTGATACCAAAATCAGACAACTTCCACTTGCCAACAGGACGTCCCTGTTCAGGGGAGCATACTAGGATGTTCCTAGGCTTGATGTCCATGTGCGCTGCACACTTGCCGCCTTCCCCGTTATGGAGCCACTTTACAGCACTTGCAAGTTTCGATGCTTGATCGAACAGGTGGGACGCGAAAATGTGCTCGTGACCTTTTCCTAGGTTTGCGTCTTTCATCGTGCTTGTGAACTTGTAGATTTGGGCTTCGTCTTCAGCCATGCCAGAATTGAGAAAGTCCTCGAGATCGCCGAGAGCAGCCCATTCGAATAATATCCCCTGACGTACGGAATTCTCGTCGTCGGTATGTAGCTTCTGCTTGAGGATCGCCAAGTGTAGCATGACATGTTCATTCGTCGATTGAAAGTTCTTGAGAATTTTTAGATTCTCAACCTCCTTGTCGTCACGGGTATCATACTTCAACCATTTACAGGCTAAAGTAGTCGTAGCAGTCTAGAGGAATGTAAGTAGCAACATAGCTGGAAAGTGCAATACATACTTCGACCTTGGTGTCGTCTTTTAGATAACCCGCAGATACAATAACTTTTTCGATCTCGCCAAACGCGCCCCGAGCAACAGTTTGCGGTTGAACGACTTCGAAGGGTAACCTCCGTAGTGGCTCCATGTGCTGGACTGGCTCCTTCAGACTAATTACAATTTCAAAGGGAATAAAGATCCACTGCTTCTCGCGAAACTGCTCCCTCTTCCCTTCATCAACGATGAAACTTGGGGATGTCCTGCCATCTGCAGGAAGATTTCGATCTCGAAACGTTGAGAGTGGGTTTCTGGTTTTTTGGGCTTTGAAGACGCCTTTTATATAATCTTCTAGTACTGTCCATTCTCGCAACCAGACAAGGATCGCGAAAACCTTCCAGCATTCAGCGTACAGCTCTTTTTGCAAGCTTTCCATAGTCAGATAACTCTGCTCCCAGAGTATGTCCACAACCAAAGCATCGAAGTCACGTATGGTCTCGGGGCTGCTCAGGACTTTTGTAGTAACGTAGAAGGTCTTTTCGTCACCCGTCGTCTTTTGTGCTTCTTTCCACAAGGCCTGATATGCTTCGAGGAGCCTTTTAGTAATTTCAAGCTCGCGAGTAGGCTTTGATCGCTTAACTCGTCGCTTATCTACGTCTTTTCGAGCCATATCGGGTTTGCGAAGGCGGCCATGTGTTCTAGGACCTCAAGCTTCTTCCTTGTAATGCGATGAAGCTAGATCTTAAGCCAGTGACAGTCATGACGGTTAGACACGGTACCTCGCCGTCGACCTAGTCTTTGAGCTTACTAGCACGTGGACTGTTCCCATCATCGAACCGAGGCCGATAGGGTCCGTCAGGGTACATACTGGGGAAGGATCCTCTTGCGATAAGAAAAGTGGCCAGTATAGTATGAAGTTGAGCGGTAGTGCTGCACCTGCACGCAACGGTAGTTACTCAACAACTTGGACGGTATAACCACCGGATCAACCAGCTCACATTTCAGGAATGGTCGTTACTGTAGAGAACACGAGATCGATCTCGCAACAACTTCAGCAATGAATCGAGGGGGTCAGATGATGTCGGGCCGAAAGCCCCCTCTTTCATACCCAAGTGGAATTCCGGCATTTGTGCATCAATGGAAGATCAGCAGCATCATGAATCGACGACTCCATAAAGGCTTTCGATGTCCCTCGTCAAGAGGGGAGGCCATCACAACCAGATACACTCATCATGAGGTCCAGCTTCGAGACTCTGGCAGTAAGTGCAAGCCTGCTAAGTTTTGCAGCTTGCCAAACACTTCCAGACTTCGCTGCTGCTCCGCCAAACCTCACCACACTGGCCAACAACAGCTTGTTCGATGCTTGGCGCCCTATCGCTCATGTGCTGCCTCCATATGGATCAATTGGCGACCCATGTGCTCATTACACTGATCCAGCAACTGGTCTGTTTCACGTCGGCTGGCTCACAAGCGGCATTGCAGGCGCAACAACTGATGACATGGTGACCTACACTGACCTGAACCCGGACGGTGCTGCTGTCATCGTTGCAGGAGGCATAAATGACCCCGTAGCTGTCTTCGATGGATCCGTCATGCCTGTCGGAGTGAACGGACTTCCCACTCTGCTCTACACAGCCGTGTCATTCCTGCCTATTCAGTGGACAATCAACTACACTCGAGGCTCTGAGACTCAAGCTCTTGCAGTGACTTCGGATGGTGGCAAGAACTTCACGAAATTGACACAAGGTCCGGTCATCCCAGATCCTCCATTCGGCATGAACGTGACTGGTTTTCGCGATCCGTATGTCTTCCAATCGCCGACGGTCGATACAGCAACTGGCTCTGTAAATGACACCTGGTACACCACTGTCTCTGGAGGTGTGCACGGTGTTGGCCCATGCATCCATCTCTACAGACTCACAGATCCTGCTTTCGAGTACTGGGAGTATTTAGGTAAATTCTACCAAGAGCCACAGAACACCACATGGGGCACAGGCGGCTGGGCCGGCCGTTTCGGCTTCAACTTCGAAGTCGGCAACTTTCTCCAACTCGACAGCTCAGGCTACTCCCCCGCAGGCGACGTCTTCCTCTCCATGGGGGCTGAATGGTCAACCACGCCTATCGTGCCGCAAGTCTCCGACTTCCGAGAATCCTTGTGGATCTCCGGCAACATAAGCACCTGCGACGGCGCCCCCACTTTCACCCCAAACATGGCCGGCAAGCTCGACTGGGGCACCTCTGCCTACGCAGCTGCTGGTAAGATCCTCCCCTCTACCTCCCTCGCCTCCGTCAAGTCCGGCAGTCCAGACCGCTTCATCCTCTGGATCTGGCTAACCAGCGATTTCTTCGCTACCGTGACTTTTCCCGCCGCGCAGACCAATTGGAGCAGTTCCCTCCTCCTGCCCCGCGAACTGAGCGTCGGCTACATCAACAACGTCATCTATAGTGACCTCGTCAGCGAAATCGGCTCCTGGCGCGTCGCGGGCAATAACAACGATGGCACTGTCAATCTGAGCACCATGAAACAAGTAATCGTGCGGGAAGTCCTGGCGGCCATGAAGGAAAATGCCACAGCGCACATCACGCAGCCGGGCATGACGATCTGCGAAGAGGACGCCGTCGTGCCATTCACGCAAAGCCCTAGCTCGATGCACTGGCTCCTCACGACGAATATTACGTTTCCCGCCGGCGCACGCGAAAGTAATCTTGCAGCGGGTCTGCAAATCTTCAGTTCCGCGCACGAGTCTACGTCGATATACTATCAATTCGCCAACGAGTCCCTCATCATCGATCGCTCGAATTCTTCTGCTGCCGCCACAGCAACAGGCATCTATGCTGCTAACGAAGCGGGCAAGTTCAGGCTGTTTGATGTCAGTAGGAATGGGACTATCGAGATGGAGACGATGCAGTTGACGATCGTGGCGGATGGAGGCATTGTGGAGGTCCATGTGAATGATCGGTTCGCGGTGTCCACGTGGGTATTTCCGTGGTACGAAACGAGTCGGAATATTAGCTTCTTGGTGAAGGGGGCGGGGGGGAGTGAGG
>Ga0268250_10001124_pt1 | contig 11805 bp, 16 predicted proteins | sample AgamicAsSfe_FD_200448 | JGI IMG/M metagenome (GOLD analysis project Ga0268250, IMG submission 200448) | Agave microbial communities from Guanajuato, Mexico - As.Sf.e (v2) (version 2) | ecosystem: Host-associated > Plants > Phyllosphere > Phylloplane/Leaf | place: Guanajuato, Mexico | collected... | reverse complement strand
GTAAAACAACAGCTGCAAAAGCTTAATGAAAAGTGTACCTCAATTTCGTGCTCCATCTACAATCCGTTTCCGCAGTGTTTAGCGTGGGGCAAGCTGTGGTAGTTCTGCTCACTGCTCGGACTTTCGAAGCTTCGCTCCGACATGTGCCCCAGACCTATGACCTAACCAGCGACTTTTATTCCCAGGTCGCACCGTCCTCATACACACTTCCGCACATCGTCCGCAATCATGTCATTAGCACAGGCAACAAAATGCGACATGGCCTATCAGGTGCGCTCGCTCGTACGTACCCCTCCTACATTATTTCGATATATCCGCTGCAGCGACTCATGATGTGTCGCCTCATGTGATTCGCGCAGTACTTCTACACTGTCCCTACGTGTACTGTGCAGATGCACTGCGCGCGCACATGTCGCTTCTCTTGTCGTAGAACATTGACTAATTACTCTCTGCAGTACCGCTCCCTCCTGCGCCAGAGCAGCCAGTTCGCCGCCTACAATTTCCGCGAATATGCCAAACGGAGAACTCGCGATGCGTTCCGGGACAGCAAGAATGTGACAGAGGAGCGAACAATACAAGAGCTGGTACAGAAGGGCTTGAGCGAATTGCAAATGCTGAAGGTAAGATAGATTTCTGCTCGTTCGGTATTGGGGGTGGAGGGTCTGCAGCGCGCGGCGGAAAAGGTGGCAAGCAAAACAGATCGCAGCCTATAAACCCATCAGGGGATGCATGTTGTGGGATGCGACAACGACAGATGGAGCGCAGGAGTGTAGCATGGAATGTACTGGGACGGACGCTGACTCGGTTCACAGAGGCAAACGGTGATAAGCCAATTCTACCAGATCGACCGATTAGTCGTCGAAGGCGGGAAAGAGGGCAAGCAAAAGGGTGGCAGAAATGACATCGTCAGAGTGAAGGATCAGGGCTGGGACTGAGTGGTCCGCTCAAAAGTGCGGATACGGATAATGAGACGAAATGATCTTGTAACAATATGGCGTACATTGCATGTGGATGCGGGGACATGCACGGTAGCAGAACAGCTGCGCCTGTCCCGACGACGATGGAAAATCGAGAATGAGTATACTGTACTATATCGTGCCTATCATTCAACTCTATCGAATGGAATGTTCAGATTAAATGTGAAGTTCGCATGACAACAAGCATCGGTACTTCCTGCGCTTGTACAAAAAACATGAGTCGTTAGGACAACATCACGACTATTGTTGGTGTGAATGTTTCATTGTCTTGTCTTCTATCGTGTGTATATTGTTTGATTTGCGGAACTTATGAGTGGCTCGTTCGCATGCGTCATTGCAGAACTGGGTTCAACCAAACCACAATGCTAGATCAGATAGAAGAATATCGGAGAGTTGACTGAATTGGATTTGATAGTTTAAGATTGACTGAAATCACTTTATTGAGAGGCTATGCAGGAGACTGATGATTGCGTCTCAAGTCTCAAGGCAGCGATCGCAGATGCACTCAAAAGGGTCTAGCGGCGCACGGTTGTGCCTGCCATCTGCAAAGCGACGCGCTTCCCCTTCACGCATCGCGACTTCCCGTTGCATTGCGCCGACTCTCATACCCACTTTCACCGACTGATCCAGTCCTTATCGAGGAAACCACACGTCGCCATGGCTCCGGTACGTCACCTCATCTTTCCTTTCGAGCGTGCATCCTCAAGCTGCATCTGTTACATCGAGTTCCCGCCATTTGCACGCGCGCGACGTAACATCGCAATTGCCATCACGTGCATCGCATCCTGAACATTTCATCTTCTTATCATCGACGAGACATCATTTTGTAGAGGAAACGTCGCAAAGAGATCGCCCTGTGGTCTAGAGCCTCGCCTGCTTGACGGGTGGTGATGAGTACCTCATTGGTACCTACACTTCACTCATGCAAAGCAGCGGCCATGACCTTTTTTTCTTGAATCTGAGCAAAATAGCATATACGCGCGTATGTTTGTCAGACTGGAAGCTAACATCATGTGACTAGTTCCGGAACAGGGACCGATCCAACAGATCAGGGCGTGGTCAAATAGAACATAATGTGTTAGAAGGACTTCCCATCAGTCAATACCGGGAAGCAGAAATTACTATTGAACCAAATTCGGCCGATAACAAACCTTTGGATAAGGATGCTTGGCCTGAACTACCCATGCCTCGAGACTCTCACATGTTGCCTGAGCATTCTCAACAGTTACTGCGAGCAGCACGATCTGGGAAGTTATATAAGCCACCCGCACCTCCAGAAGACGACAACGAGATGAAAGATGAAGAAGAAGAGACCAAAGAAATTCGTACCGGATTCACTATCAAGAAGTACGTCAAAGTTGCACGACATCTAGAAGTCCCGGAACCAGAATATCTTGCAAAGAGAAGGAAGGGTCTACCGTCACCCTACGTCAACGGTCAGGTCGCACAACCTGCATTGCGAGAAACAAAAGTAAAGAAGCTTGATGCCGATGGCAATGTGGCTGTTTACAAAGTGCTTGTCCCAGAAGGTCAGGCAGTAGAAGGCGAAGTTCAACCCACAGACGCCGCGATTGAAGTCGCGCCAGCTACCGCGGCACCAGGCACCATTGTCGAAGGAGTCGGTGTGGTGAACGCGGAGGGCGTGGTCGTCGCTAACGACATTCTACAACAAACGCCACCTAGGCGAAGGCCACCACCTCCTAAGAAGAAGGTGAAGCGTGGAGGTCCGGGCAGAGGCAAGAAGAAGGTCGTCTTCGCCGAGGGTGGAGCAGAGCAAGGAACGCCAGCATCACTTGCTGGTGGTGACTTGCTGGGTGTACCAGGCGTCAAACAAGAGGATGGATCAGTAGCACCTTCAGATGGAGGAGATACACCAATGGCAGACGCCGGCGGCGAGGAAGAAGAGGCTTCTGGCGAGGAGGGTTCAGAAGATGAGGACCAAGACATGGAACATACCTCTAACCCGGCGACCCCTCAGGCATCTTCTGTGGCTCCTACCAACGCTCTAGCGAACGAGATATCCAGTTTCACAGAGGCTAATCCAGCAGAAAGCGCCGAGCTAGCTACCGAAGCACCACCGACTTCCAACGAGCCTTCCCAAGATACCGCAACAATCGAAAGGACCACACTCGAAGCCGTCCCGGCCGACACGACTGACACGATTATGCAAACGCCGAAGCGTGACCCTTCAAGTTCACCTGATCTACCGCTCTCTGCCGTCTCCCATAGTCGCCAGAACTCTATGAACCAGATCTCGACATCTGATACCACCACAGAAGCCTTCATTCCTGGAGATGCTCAGAATGAAGTCCTAGCTCCAACCGTGGAAGAGAGCACGGCACCAGCGCCGGTGGTGGCATCTGAGCCTCAGCCCGAACCCGAACCCGAATCTGTTCCTGCACCAGTACCTGAAGCTGAGCCCGAAGCTGAGCCCAAAGCTGAGCCCGAAGCTGAGCCCAAAGCTGAGCCTGAACCTGTGCAACAAACATTAGTCGCTCCTTCCGCGCCACGTTCCGAGTCAGACCCTATGGGAAGTCTTGAGCGACAGCTGGAGAAAGACAACGAGGATATGATTGGGTCATAGAATGGCCAAGCCAAATCCTTCCGCACTCCAAAAGCTTGTTTCATTTGCTGTGCGTTATGTGCAACTGCAGCAGGAAGGCAACCAAAGAACAGAGTCAGGAACTCGTATGCCCACATGCGAGGAACTGCGGGTGCATATGTTTATGGATTTGAGCATAGCTTTAGTCTTTAGTCAGGCGTTACGCACATCATTGTATTAATATCAACGACCTTATCACTTTTCTGACCTACTTTTCTTGATTCACACGCTGCTCATTTCCTAGTTGCTAGGGGCTCTTTTCCCGCATATTTCCGTAGTATATTGCTGTTGCCGATGGAGATATGAGCGTTATGGTCAGATACGCTACCCCACATTCTCACGCACGCTCATACGTCATTTTCAACTTTCCCCGTCGGGAACCACATTTATCACAACCTCACTAATCCAGCCTAGGAGACACTAACGCGACAAAGGCAGGTCGTTTACCGTGCTATCGGTCTTGTGTTCGAGTGTATATATGAGTGACTGACTTCACAGCAATTGAATCTTACCTTCCTGGAAATCTCGCGAGATTGGATAAGCAGACATCATGCCTTCGATAAGCGACATCGTAAAGGCAAACCAGCCTGACCTAGCCTCATATGAGGAGCTTTGTAAGTACTCTTTCAATTCCGTCGATACTAGCCTTAACAGCGATCCAGACAAATGGTTTCACACACACCCCGAGCTCTCTTTTCAAGAAGCCAAAACTGCCGAGGCCATCGTAAAACATCTCGAAACCTTCAAAGCTTTCACGATCCACACTTCAATCGGCGGTCACGGTATTGCTGCCAGCTTCTCCAACGGCCCTGGAAAGACCCTTCTCTTACGTGCTGACATTGACGCGCTACCTGTTGAAGAGAAGACCGGGTTGAACTATGCGAGTACGGCGCGTATGAAGGACTTAGATGATGTTGAGAAACCCATTATGCATGCTTGTGGCCATGACATGCATATTACAGCGTTGCTTGCAGCGGCAGAGACTCTAGTCAAATGTAAAGACGCATGGAGCGGAGAACTGATTCTGGTGTTTCAACCAGCGGAAGAGAGGGCAGGCGGTGCGCAAAACATGGTAGATGATGGGCTCTACCAGAAGGTCAAGGAGCCAGACGTCGTTGTCGGCGCTCATGTCATGCCAGAAAGAGCCGGTGTTATAGGAACAAAGCATGGTTTGATCGCCAGCTCTGCAGATCGATTTCAACTCCGTATCGAGGGCCGGCAAGCCCACGCATCCACCCCACACCGCGGCATCGATCCTATCCTTCAAGCCGCTTCCACAATTATGCGTCTCCAATCCATCGTGGCGCGAGAAGTAGATCCCCTGGACTTCGCCGTCGTAACAGTCTCTGCCTTCCATGCCGGCGACGCCGAAAATATCATTCCCTCGGAAGCCAACCTAAAGATCGACGTCCGCGCCGCCTTGCCCCAGACCCGCGAACGTGTACTTGCTAGCGTGAAGCGTATCGTCGCTGCCGAGGCCGAAGCATCAAACAATCCAAATGCTCCCACCTTGACACCAACAACGCAGTTCCCTTTGCTCTTCAATGACGCCGACATTACCAATGCACTAGAAGAGTCGTTCTCAGCTCACTTTCAACCTGGCAAGCATTCTTACCAGTCTGACATTGCGCGCTTGCAGGGTTCAGAAGACTTTGGTATCTTGGCTACCGCGATCGGGAAGCCGAGTTGCTTTTTCTTGTATGGAGGAACGGATCCAGCAGTTTGGGACAAGGCGGAGAAGGAGGGAAGGCTTAGTGAGGATGTTCCAGGAAACCATAGTCCGTTCTTCGCACCGGTTGTGCAGCCTACGTTGACGGTGGGAATGGAGGGATATGTTGTTGCTGCATTGACTTTCCTGAAGAAAGGGGAGTGAGTGAGTTGTTAAGGATTTCTTTTGTGCGAGAAGGCAAGTGTCAGAGGCGTTCTAGGTGGTAAGGTATGGTGTAAGGGAACGAGATGCTTGAGGTCCGGCGTAGATCACGAACAGCTATGTGTGCCTCAAGCGTAACAGGTTTAGTCTTGGTATCTAAGTGTATCCATCGGTCAACCTCCTAATCAATCTTATGTCTGGCCCAGTTCTGTCTATTCCATCCACTGACTTCTTTCCCGTGATCGTAGAAAACCAGAACTTCACCGGTGTTCGGGGTCTCACTTTCGCCTGCTACCTACGTATGCCGACCAAACGTAGAATGAGATTCTTGAATGAGGTCCGACTATAGGGTCAACGCAAAGTCGTCTTAGTTCTCAGGAAGTAACGTCTGGAAAACTCTTTGGGGAGGTGGGCTTACCATATCGTCCCATGGTTCGGCTCGTTGTGTTGGCGTTATGGGTGTCGGCCTGGAGGCGGTGGCAGATATTCGCGGCAGTGGGATCTGCTCATCGGTAGACATATGCTCTGTCTTATCGAAAACGGCGAGTGCGAGATCAGCTACCGGCATGAGCCAGAGTAAACTTTCATGTGTTAGCATGGCTCTGCATACGTCATGAACTGTACTCACCATTCAAAAGCCCCCGTGACAATCCTTGCGACAAACGTTTTGAAGTGGGCTGTAGGATCTAACTCTTCCCAATCCGTGACCAGCATAACGACCAACGCAGAATCGGCTAGCCAGAAAAGGATCATGAATAAGTGTACTGCTAGCGAGATCTTGATGTTGTGCATTGTTGTAGATGCATATAGATGTACGATATAGTAGGTGCACATTAGGATCGTGAAGGCGGCCTGATAACAGGATTAGCTAGGTATGCAAAACGAGGTTTTATTACGCACAAGTACTATAGAGTACACCAGAATGTTATCTGCACGAAACCGGATAATGTCGACATCTAACCCGAGGATGATGATCGCAAGCAGCAGCCGCGCAGTGTGCTCGATTGCAAACTTCGTGTGCCTCGGCAATGAGATACCTTGACGGCATCTTTGTGCTCTATTCATTATTGTTGTCTGGTGAAGGAGACTGGTCGATTAATGAGATCTTCAATGTGGAAGCATATGAGCAATGGACGAAGGAATGAGTACAAGAAATAAAAGTGAAGACAGTAAGTGTAAACTTTCTTATACAGAGAGATAGTAAGCTCACTGACAGTACTGACGGCTGTCTTAGACATCTGAAGATTATATGCTTGTGTCTGTTTGGCTAAACGATATTCATTGGTCCTGTCGAAAGACAGTATTGAGACATCCAAGACCTAGAGCCTCCTTGAACCGCATACGTTGTATCCAATACCTGGCCTAAGCATTTCCCGTCCCAGCCGATGGTTTCCTGTACGAGAGTGTCTCCTCAAGATATTCTTCCAGATCATGACCTCCACCTCTAGATTATTTGGCTTCGGCGGATAATAAGTACGCCCCTCATAGGCGGATCGTCAACTAGTTGGTCAAAAACCTCATCGATCCTTAAATGACACGACTCGATAAGAGCTGAACACCGGTCGACTTCTTTCTGGATGCGTCGACGTCGACGTTGCAGGCTCGCTAGTTTGTTAACAGTATTTCGGGCTTGGAAGTAGAGCACAACAAGACCGATATACAGAACGAGAATTGACGAGAGGAAGCAAACGAATACAAGAAGTGCGGCCGAGATGCAGAGCGGATGCTCTTTGATCAAGATCAAGTCGCGCAGCATAGACAATCTAAACGTAGCGAGGTTTTCTAGATCTGTTCTTGGTGTGGGAGTTGGCAAAAGTCAAGAAGTGTGAAAATGGACGAACTCTGCAGAAGATGTCGATATGGGTTTCAGCGTGTACATATCCACTATCATATATGTTCGGCACTCAGCTTGCTGCAAGGTGAGCACGCGGAATCGTCATCAGCAGTTGTTGCGCATGAGTAGGTAGTCACGAAGCAGTTTCTCAAACTCAACAATCTGCTGCTCAAGACGTGTCCCAAACGCAGTAACTGCTTGAGCGTGGGCGCCTTGGTGTTCGACAAAAGATATTCATTTCCAGTTGTTCCATGTGGTATGACAGTAAGGAATGCGATGAATATGCTATCGTTCGCCCATCCCGTAGAAGTGCCCATTTCCAGCCTCTTTGCGCCACGCGCTAATGACTTAGCGCGCGCATTGACCTTTCCCGAGGTCGACCTCCTTTTGCAGACTGGTGTCTTTCAATCTGTTCCTCCCGACAGCAAAAGCACGCGCTGTACACTAGCAACGAGGTTCTCTGATGATTCTGATCCAATACACTCATGTCATCAAACCCAAAGTCACAAATATGCAAGTCGTGCCGCGCGGTCGAGCCGCCGCCCCACAGCTCCCGGGGTCGCATTTCGTCTCACCCAATAGCAACACAGAACGCGCTCTGGACCGTGACAAGCTCAACCACAAGCAAGCCTCCCGATACAGACGCGTGCCAATGATTTCCTCGCCTTGAACATATACAAGGTGTGACTGAAAGAGCGGGTTATAGCGTGGCTGCTTGGTACTCCGCATTCGGCAGTCCAGATTTCCATTTTATGTGATGAAGCACACCATGGCTTTCGTAGTGAACCACGAGCCGTGAAGGTGAGTCGGTGGTTTCCTCGTTATATGTAGACTAAGATCCGCTTCGTTCTTTCGTTGTTGCTCAGTCGGTTGTGTTATCGTCCTCCGAAGTCATTCTTTTTAATTAGTCACTCATTTACGACATGCTTCCTTTCTCGTCTCTCATTATCACTGCGCTGCTAGGCGCCATAGCTAGCAATGCTGCACCACTCGTTCAGGAGCGAGGTATGTTGGAGTTGCCGAATGTTCTCAACAATGTCAACTGATAAGTCCCAGGAATCGCAGCAGACCTTCTGGGTAGCTTCAAATTGATGGAGCAGTATGCTTCGGCGGCATACTGCTCAAACAACTATGACTCTACCGGTGATCAGATTGAGTGCTCGACTGGGAACTGCCCACTTGTGCAAGATGCAGATTCTACTACTGTCATTGAGTATAGTAGGTAAGTTCACAACCCAATCTTGCGCTTATCAGTCTAGGATGAGACTTACATAACCACGAGCTACAAATATGCTAACGACGGCTAGACAGGAGACCTCGACTGATGTAACCGGCTTTGTCGCCGTTGACCACACCAACAAACTTGTAGTAGTTGCCTTCCGTGGTAGTCAAACAATCGATGCCTGGCGCACCAACCTCGACTTCGGCACCACTAAAACGGACATTTGTCCTGGCTGCACTGCACATAGCGGTTTCTGGCAGTCTTGGACGGATGCGCGCGATACTGTGTTGCCCGCTGTGAAGCAAGCGTCTGCCGCATTTCCTAGCTACAAGATCACCGTAACAGGGCACTCGCTAGGTGGCGCCATCGCTACACTCGCAGCGGCAAGCATGCGCAACGCTGGCTACACTGTGGCGCTGTACAACTTCGGATCACCGAGGATAGGAGGTAGCAAGATCAGCTCTTATATCACGAATCAAGCTGGTGGGAACTATCGGGTCACACATTGGAACGACCCGGTTCCTAAGCTGCCGCTGTTGACGATGGGTTATGTTCATATCAGTCCTGAGTACTACATCAACAAGCCGAATAGGCAAGAGGTGTCGGCTGGCGACATCAAGACCTATGATGGTGCTATGAACTTGAGGGGTAACATGGCCTGGCTTATCATGGACATTGAAGCTCATCGATGGTACTTCGAGAGTGTGTACACTTGCGGTACTAAGAAGCTGAAACGCGGGGTTTTGGAGATGAAAGATGTTGAGGGAGACATGGAGGTCGTCACCACATTTTGAATAATTCAAAGGCTGCTTGTGTCCTCTTTTACGTGTAATAGAGGGTGTGCTACGCTCAATACTCGATTCCTGTCCATCCTCCCCTTCCTACAAAGCCCTCCAGTCCCTCATCACTTTCCACCTCCCGTGCTAGTCTTCCCGTCACGATGCTCCGCTCGTGATCACGACCACGGACGAGGAAAGGCTTGAAGCCTCCTGTCCATGTCCCTTGTTCGTTACCAGATGTCTCCAATCTAAAACCACTGTTCTGCCGATCGAGTTGAAGAAACCAATGTCGCTGATGTATTGATCCAATATCGTTCGAGGAGCCAGGGTATGCGTTGGTGACGTGTGTTTGGTCATCCACATTTGTGTCGGTATCCAAGTCCTGGTTTTCTGCATCTGCCTGCACAGATGTGTTTGCACCACCTGCCTCGTCGTCCGAGGTAGTAGGAATTTGTGCTTCAGCACAAGCTTGAGAAGGCTTCCGACTCTTTCTTTTTACCGCCCCTTGTTTGGTCATCTTGCTTGATGTGAGGCGCAATATGACTGCGTAATCTTTTGGTAGTCGCGTGCCGTGTAGACGTAGGCGGATGTATCCACTTTTAAAAGCTGCTACTAACTTTGAGTTCTCGTAACTCCTTTCGTCTGCATATTTGCGCTTTCTCACTGTTGCCTCGCTGTCTGAGTCATTATCGGTTTCTTCGTTATCTGTAGTCTGAGGATTTGGCATGCCATCCTTCCTTTTTTTCCTAGGGAGAATACTATAAGTTCCGGTATCCCATATGAGTAAGCTTCCAGTCTTGTTACCCGCACACTCAATCAACTGGTTCCAATAGTTGTGTACCCTAGTCTCTATCGCCAATCTACCCGTGCTCTTCGAATTCGGATCACCAGGCAGTCCTTTTGGTAGAGCGAAGGATATGGAACTCGTCTTGGAGAACTGAAGACGCAAGTCATAATGCACACCTGCGACAGGGTGATTGTGTTGATGAACGACGAAGTGGTGGCCATGGGGCTGGAGGTTGGACTGATAGAGAGTGGCAAAATTGCAGATGGAGATTCTTGGAATATCGGGTAGTGTATCCCTAGAGGCTCCTGCTAATTGGCTTCTGAAGAAGGTAAGATGATCGTCAATTCTGAGCTTGCCGGCTTCAATTGCTGCCAGCGTAGATACAGTTATCGGTATAGCTGGTGTATCATCTACAGGTGCAGCTGTCTCCGAGTCTGAAATATTACGCGCAGTCTCTGTAACAAGCGTACTTCTTCGCTTCGAAGGCAGTGGCGGCGATATATCTCGTGTGAGGCTCTGTGGCAAGTCCATTACTACCCTAGTTGATGCATCGTCTATGCTTGCAAGAACATATATGTCTTCTTGATTCTTCTAACCAACGCCACGCCAAGGCTTCGTGATTAGTGATTCTCTTGCTAGCATGGGATTTGGGAGTGAATTGCGCGTCGAGTTCAACGAACGTCGCGTCGAAGCAGTGACGTCATCTATGTGCGACTTCAAATTTCGAACACCACAAGCATCTCATGGGTATTGTCAACAGTCGTACGAGGATTTGAAAGAAGCAGAGGTCGGGATGCCAAAAGCGAGAGTTCCGGATCGTGACGAGCAGCATACACGCGTGTGCGAGGTGTGGGGTCCCCGCAGGATCCGATGGCCTGCCATTGGATGTCGGCAGACTTCCTTCCTGCCTGCTCGGCAAACTTGCCCAAATATCGACCACATCGCAACGACGTCCCGCAAACATAGACACGAAGTGGTTAGACGGCACCCATACTCCGCACATAATGAGGATGAACGGAGGATGCAGGGCCCACCGATGGAGGTCTGGTAGCTCTGGAGCGTGGATGGGTGGATGGGTGGATCAGCGGACGGGTTGGCAAAAGAATGAGCATAGTATAAATATCCCTATGTCCTTCTTTTGGTATTGTTCCTTGGTACCGTGTCCTAAGACTCTTCCCACTTTACTTTGCTGTGTATCCGGGTCGCTACAAGCTGCTTTACCATGTCGTACGATACAGAAGTCCTCATTATAGGCGCGGGCATGAGTGGCCTGGGCCTTGCAGTCCAAATCATTCGAAAGTACGGTCTTCGCAACTTTGAGCTCATCGAGAAAAGTGACGATGTTGGTGGCACCTGGCTGGCAAATACATATCCAGGGTGTGGATGCGATGTAAGTGGTTCTGGGTCCAATCTTGTGTTAGCACCGAGACCTTTGCTGAGCTGAACAGGTTGCCTCGCACTTCTACTCATACAGTTTCGCATTGAACCCGAACTGGTCACGAAAATACTCCATGCGCCCGGAGATCCAAGCCTACTTTCGTTCCGTAGCTGAGAAGTACAGAGTCGTTGAACACGTCCGCTTCCATTCCATTGTCGAGAAAGCAGCCTGGAATGATATTGACAACGTCTGGGAAGCAACCATCCTAAACTTACAAACCAAAGAGCGAACAACGAGGCGAGCGAAGGTATTAGTCTCAGGTGTCGGCTCACTATCAGTTCCAAAGACGTGCGATC
>Ga0268250_10001122_pt1 | contig 11838 bp, 18 predicted proteins | sample AgamicAsSfe_FD_200448 | JGI IMG/M metagenome (GOLD analysis project Ga0268250, IMG submission 200448) | Agave microbial communities from Guanajuato, Mexico - As.Sf.e (v2) (version 2) | ecosystem: Host-associated > Plants > Phyllosphere > Phylloplane/Leaf | place: Guanajuato, Mexico | collected... | reverse complement strand
GCTCCTGTCAACCCCAGCCGCCCCGGCGCAGCGGCTGTTACGTACAGGAAACAAATTCGCAACTGGCTTTGACAAAAACGGCCAAGTCGCCATTTACCACATGATGAGATGACGTCCCCTCAGAGTCCTACATCTCCGGATGGCGCGAAGAACACAAAAGACATTCGATCAAATTCCATCAGCGCAATGATATTCGAATGCTTTGAAAGCCTTGTTCTCGAAAGAAGAAGGATGGCTTCATTATGACGGTAGGCTTGCCTAGAAAACGAATAGGTAGGAGCGACGCAGTCACCTAGTAAACAGCTCGCTTTGAGACGTTCGGACATTGCATCATGCTTTCCCTTTCCAAATAGTCATTTGAAACCCCGCAACCCATTTCTCTCGTTCCTTGCCATAGCCCGAGGGATCCTCGTTAGGCCACAGGAGTACTTGATTAACTCCAGCTGCTCTCTCTTTCTCTCGCGAAAGCGGGCCGTCATTCTCTTCCTGCACCATATCTGTTTTCCACTATGCATCCACGGATATTGACCGTCCTCGACTATGATATCGATACTCATTTAAATCGCGTCGTTCCTCACTCGCGTATATCGAGGCTTCCGAAGCCTATATCGCGATTTCTAGGATATCGGTCAGAGGAATACAAAGAACCGCCGCGTTTGGTCGTTGTCTTCTGGTCGTTTCTGGGATCCTTACTTGGACTTCTAATCATAGGCGCTATCTACAAATATGCTCCTGGAATTACAAAATGGCATCCTCCAATTATGATTGCGAGTTTGGTATGCGGCAGTGCTCCTAAACAGCCAGAGTTATGAAACTGATAGGGAATGTAGGGTGCTTCTGCTATCTTGGACTACAACTCCATCCGAACACCACTTGCACAACCAAGGAACGCCATCCTAGGGCAGACCTTCTCGGCCTTGACAGGAGTCATCATCCATAAATTGTTCCATCTCAACTCAAACTGGGAGGATCTCCAATGGGTTGCAGGTGCAGTCGCTTGCGCTGTGTCTTCAGCCATCATGGCCACGACAAACACTGTACACCCTCCAGGAGGCGCAACTGCTGTCCTGGCTACGACAAACGCCGAGATCATCGCTATGGGCTGGATCTATATCCCTTTCGTAATCATGAGCTCAGTTATCATGTTGACCCTCGCATGCATAATCAACAACATCCAACGAGCATACCCAGTATATTGGTGGACGCCGGCAAACCTAAGGAAGGAGAAGGACGTCGAGGACCTTGAGAAGGTGCCGACCAATAACAGTGAGAAGGTGCTATCAGGCCAGCCAATGGGCAGAGCTTCGGATGTCAACCCGGATTCTGTTGTCATATCACCACATCATCTCTATATCCCTGACAGCTTTGACTTGGATGGCGACGAGTTGGCTGTATTGTCACGACTACAAGCTCGTCTCCGATGGGACGTCGCTATGGACGAACGACCTCGTGCTCAGTCACATGGGAGCTGAGCACGATATCATCGCCATACTACAGAAGAATGTTGCTCACATGACTGGATGGACGCATGATACACACAGCACCGCGACGATTACGACCAGCCCTTGTCAGCTTGGACCATAAGCCATCTGGTTATCGCTCAAGCAGTCGATGGCCAACAGCACCAAGACGTCAGCAATACACTCGCTCCTGGATGCGTTCCTGAAATCCGAACAACGACTTGCTGGTCAGGCTCGCCCCGTCGACTGCAATTTTGCTGCCGACGCCAACAATGTTGTTGAGCCTGACGGACACAGCGATATTCGCGCTGTCTGCCAGTCTGACAAATCAATCGCCAAAGGCTAGGCATTTAGAGATAATCGTCGCTTGATGGCCGTCGAAATGTCTATGTCGAATGATAGTGGCCACAATTGTGATCACCTTATCGGCCTTGTCAACGGCATAAGACTCAGCCTCTTCAGACAACACCTTCAAGCGTGATTTTCTCAGCATATGCTGTGCATAAGGACAACTTATGGCTCGAGAAAGACACGAACATAATGACGGCGGCCGCAATCGCAGTCACAAATTACATAATGACTTTGATGTTAGATACACGAATATATTGAATTATGATTGCTTCACTCCTCAGTCCTTCGCACGTAACTATAGGATGAGTATTAGGTGGTTCAAGATGCTACCGAGTAACATCAGCCTGTGTATCAGTACCACTACCATGCATGCTATACATTAAACCTATACCACAGGAAGACATAGGAGCAAAAGTAAAGACGACCTATATGAAAGACAAAAACGAGCCTTTTCCTCTGTCATTCCCTAACTATCTATCAATCTATTCAACGCCAAATCACCGCACAGACTCCCAGATCTCACCCTTCCTCCGCTATCCCAAAACTTTATCAAGCCGCGGTAACATTACCAGTAACATTACCATTGACATCACACCCAGTAATACTGCTCTTCAAATCCGTCAACCAAACCGCGGAGTTAAACTCTCCATAGAAAGTTTTGATTTGCCATTTCTTGTCTCCCTCGCCAACACCAGTACCGTTGATTTTTGCTGACAGCACGTAGCGGAAAGTGACTGCATTGCAAGAAGGCCAGGTGTTGAGCAATTTGAAGGGGACGCCCGGTTGAGCTTGTTCGCCAGCGAGGAAGGAAGCTTTGGTATCGAAAGTTATTTTGCCCAACTGTACTTCACATTAGTTATAAGTCCAGGGACATGGAGGAGAAGGAGGAGTAGGACGAACATCAGAGGCAAGAAGATTGGGTGAGTGCATCAATGTAGCTACACTGTCTGATTGATCCACAAAGCCGTCTGCGATGAGGGTGTCGCCCCAGGACATGCTGAAGTTCGAGAGGATCTGGCCGAAGCCATCGGCGATGAGGATGGCGTCGGCGGAGGAGATGCAGGATGTGCTGGCTGTGGTGTTTGAGAATCTGGATGATTTGCCGGTGAAGGGTTGGGCGGCGCAGAGGGCCATGAGAGGGGAGATGGCGGTCGCGATGGAGGTACGCATGGTGACTGTTGATTACCGACAAATCGGAGTAATGGAGGGCTTGGGGTTGTTTGATTGAAGGAAGAAAGAACTAGAAATGAGATAGAAGATATAGGATAGAAGAAACCACTCGGGATTGCAGGCCAGACTATCGCCGCTCTTACCGTTCCTGAAGAGCACATCGTCGCGGCATCGCGGCTGATGCGTGCAAACCGTCATCATACTCTTTACTTAGCCCTCTGTTTTTGGTCACCATCAGCAGCACGTAGACATCGCTGTACATCTGTCAGAGTCCGACTTGGCTGTTGCTTCTCAAGTCATCGTCGACGGATTTTGTCCCTGGTTTATAGCTTCGAGGTCTGACAAGGCGGATCGGATAGCCTGACTAAAGACCGACTGGACTGTAAGCGTTCCAGAGGTACGAGTAAGCATGAGGCTGCAGCCTCACTGCGGCTGTAACTATATGCAGACAAACTTCCGTGGGATATACTTGTTGTGGTACTGTTCCCTGATGCTTACCACAAAATTCTCGTGTATATCAGTGGAGCAGAAAGGCAGCCTACGGGTTCATTAGTGTATTTCCCGTGAGGTCTCACATTCGTGATAGGCTAGAAACAGAGCGATTCGGACAGCGAGTATCGTATTCGGAACGCGATGCGCCAACAACATCGCAAGATCGGAGGAAGAACATGGACTTGTGAGGTCCGGTCGGATTTAGAAGTAGGCGGCGACGTCGTGTCTGCCGAGTGTTGGCCGGTGTCACTCGAGTCCTATTTTTGTCTGTTCGCACAGCTTACGGATACAGCATGGAAGCTCTTTAGTGAGACGTTCGGTCGACTTCTCGAGTCAAACCTCCGAAGCGACGAGAGCGCAGTTGCGGATAATCATGACACCGTGTGTCGCGTCAATATCTGGAGGAACAGACATTTCAGGGCCATGGAAATCACTGACTTGAGGTCGTTGGCCAGCGAAAAAGAAGTAGACAAAGTTGTCAGTCGCAAAGGCCGTCCCTATAAACTCCAGACGATGGGAAAAATGCAAAAAGAGAGGCGTGTGCCTGGTTGTTCAGGTCGTACTGGGGCTCGAACCCACTGGGACATGTTAGGATTGGTACTGAAGGTTGACGAAGCTGAGGTTCGAACTTACGGACTCGAGAAGATTTGATTACTCATCAAAATCTCGCGTGCTAACCGCTACACTATACAACCGAGTTGTTGAGAACAAATACAGCTCAATCACAATATAACTGTCGCACATCTTGGTATGCCCACTAATCGCATGCGCAGTCTTGATCAGTAAGGAATGCATCTCGCAGGTCGCGACAAGCTGAACTGATCACGAGTGTCACTCATCTAATTGAACAAAGTTATGGCAGACAGGAAGACACTCCATTCCGTTGGCGTGATTACGCTCTCCATGTACAAGACTCTGCGCCCCTATTCTGAACTATCCTACAGTTTATGAGTGAAATACCAGCAGAGGACTTTTGTGCCGTTTCCCTAATTTGCCTTCTTGTCCATATCCTCCACATTTCTCGCCGCTCTATGCTATCGTGATGTCCGTTCTTGGCAACCCCAAGCTCTTCGGCCCTTGTACCCTAATGCTCTTGACTTTATCTTGCAACATATGTCTTCCAAACGCAGTGACCATATCCTCAATCAGGTGATTGTAGATGCGACGCTTGCCATATCCAAGTATATAAATGCTCTCGGGACCAGAGGATATCAGATATGACTTCTCTTCATCAGCAAACGAGATGTTGAGGCTCAGAGTCTCAAAAACGACAGGGCGACGTAATGTCTCGGAGACGGTAATGTTAGGGCCGTGTCGAGAGATTCGAGTCAACAGCTCAATGAGTGTTGTGAAAGTGTTGCCGAGTTTGTCTTTCCTGTCATTGTCCCAGTGGCCGAACTTTGAAAGCGATAGGTTGATCTTAAAGTCGATGGAGAGGTGTCGTACACAGGATGACGGACATGGTAGTGATATCCATTCAAGTGTATACTCGTCGTTATTGAGGTTGAGTAGCATAGACCAAGTCCGATCCGCGGCGGAAGTATAGCAGGATTGTATGTGATAAAGATCGCGCATCTCATCTGCAACAATACCATTCGTTCGCATAAGATCGAGCCAGTCGAAGCAGATGGTGTTGAGTTTGACAGTGGTTGGACGCTCATCACCACAGTCTAGTTCAAGCAGTCGAGTGGTAGGTCCGCTTTTTGAATGAGCAGAGGAAAAGACGTTGGTATAGACCATGTCACGAAGCTCGCGTGGCAAGCCCATGAGCGAGTATGGTCGAGGTGCGGTATGTGATAGCGTGCATGGCATGATTGTGTGCGGTGATCTGCTTGGTTGACAGTTGCTCCCGTGAAACAAACTTTGTATGAGATGGTAAATTAGAAGCATCATGAACAGGGAACCTTTATATTCAAGATGCACGTAAGCGCGAAGGGTATTGCGGCATCTTGACCTACCTATTCTCAGGACATGGAATGCTTCATGCCTTGATGCAATGGTGTGACCTCATACGAACAGTAAGAGCAGGGGCGGTCTGTGATAGATTCATCCTACAAGGTGCTACTGAGTAGGAATAGGTTGGCAGACTGACAGCGTTCTGCTACGCTCGAATGCCAGAAGGGCCGAAAGTCCTTGCTGGGACGACTAAATGGTCAGGATAGATTCCGAGATTTGGCGATGCTCGGAGATGGCAAACGAAGAAGAGAGCAGAAAGGAAGCTGTTGGGGCAGTCTCACAAGACATGATCGTGTTGCAGAGCTTGTTTGTAGGAGAGAACACATCTGGTGATGGCTGGTGTGATGGACGAGCTTCGGCTTGATTTCGGATCTCGTGATGTTTTGTTTGTATCCATATCCAAAATGGGACTTTGTATCAGTGGCAGGAATACGACCTCAGATCATCTTTCATAACCACAAAACCATCACCTGCGGTCCCAAAGGAGTATATACGCAGCTATTGGATCGCTGATGAGAAACACGGTGCAGATGTGCAGCCGAGGTTGAGCGAGCAAGGTGCGTTGAACGATCGTGTCGCCCAGCCGGTGTCCAGAATCCCACAAGCTACGCGCCGCGCAGAGAGTGCGTGTCTGTCGTCCAGACGAAGGATTACAGCTGCCAAAGATGGCAGTGCAGAGTCCTTGATGAGGCATGGTGGCCGAGCAAACATCAGGTGTCTGGCCGAGGATGCCTCGGCTCCCCCGCAAAAAGCGAGAGCGATCTCCGCAATGTTTAGAGTCCACCTCGGGCGAGTGATGGACTGGATCAAGTTACAAGACACGCCGCTTTCGTCGGCTATTACTCTTGCTCTATATTGCATACCAAAATGTCTCAACAACAGAAGAAGAACGACTTCTCGGAGAAGCTGATGATCAGCGCCGATGGCCAGTTGAAAGCATCTCAGAAGATCCCTCAGATTGCCAGACCCTTTGTCAGCGAGAAGGCATCCAAGTATCTCGACATTGTAAGCTTGCCACATTCTTGCCCCCAGTCTCATCTCTGACAGAAGTATCTCCCAGGTCGAGAAGTTTGTCGAAGAAGAATGTATCCCCGCCGATGCTGTATTCCAACAACAGATTGGCGACTCGACAGCTGAACGCTTCAGCGGCCACCCCGCCATCATCGAAGACCTCAAGAAGCGTGCAAGAGAGCTAGGACTATGGAACATGTTCCTGCCAAAGAACCACTTCAAGGAGGGCGCTGGCTTCAGCAACCTCGAGTATGGCCTCATGGCCGAGTACTTGGGCAAGAGTCGCACCGCCTCCGAGGCCACCAACTGTGCTGCTCCTGACACTGGAAACATGGAGGTGCTGGCCAAGTACGGTACACAGGCTCAGAAGGACAAGTGGCTCAAGCCCTTGTTGGAAGGCAAGATTCGTTCTGCCTTCCTCATGACCGAGCCTGATGTCGCCTCGAGTGATGCCACAAACATCACTCTTGACATCAAACGTGAGGGTAACGAATACGTTCTCAATGGATCCGTATGTTCATCTCCCGCTCTTCGTCCTAAACTGTGCTAACTTCAATTATACAGAAATGGTGGTCATCAGGTGCTGGAGACCCTCGCTGCAAGATCTACATCACAATGGGCAAGACCGACCCAAACAACCCCAGTCCCTACAAGCAACAGAGTGTCGTCCTCGTGCCGGCAGACACCCCTGGAGTCACCATCCACCGCATGCTCGGTGTATTTGGCTACGATGACGCTCCTCACGGTCACGGACACATCTTCTTCAAGAACGTCCGTGTTCCGCTAGATCACATCGTCCTGGGTGAGGGCCGTGGTTTCGAGATCATCCAGGGTCGTCTAGGCCCTGGCCGTATTCACCACGCCATGAGAAGCATCGGCGCTGTAAGTCCTATCCTCTCACATCTTGTTAGCTGCCACTGACCACTTCAAAGGCCGAGAAAGCTCTTGAGCTCTTCGTCGCTCGCGTTAACGATCCCCGCAAGAAGGCCTTCGGCAAACTTCTAAATGAGCACGGCGTTATGATCGAACGCATTGCCAAATCGCGTGTTGAAATTGACTCAGCCCGTCTCTCAGTCCTGAACGCCGCAATCACAATCGACACCAAGGACGCCAAATTCGCCCTCAAGGAGATTGCTGAAGCCAAGATCTTGGTCCCCACTATGGCTTTGACAGTCATTGACCGTGCTATCCAGGCTTACGGTGGTGCTGGTGTATCACAAGACACACCATTAGCAAACATGTATGCTCAAGGCAGAACCATGAGGATCGTAGATGGTCCTGATGAGGTGCACCTGTTGCAATTGGGCAGAAATGAGAACAAGAGAGGCCAGTTCTTGTTGGACAGACTAGCGTGGCAGAAGAAGAAGAGTGAGGAGATGGCCGCAAAGCATGGTATGCAGCTCAGGGACGTGCTACAGTTGGACCGTGTCATGGGCGAGAAGGCCAAGCTTTAAGGAGTTCTTAGTTGTCTGTAAAGGAAATACCAATGTCAATACTACTACTAACGCTGTTCCACGGATTCGTTCGTTCTTCAACTCAGTCAAGAAAATGTTTCCTCATTCTTCCCGTCTCGCGACCAATGATTCTTCAATGCATGTCTATAGAGAACAAAAAAAAGACGACTTTATCCGCGTAGACCAGAACTACCTCGTCCCAGCATTTGATATCACATTCGATCAAAACCAATGGCCTAAGGTCCGATCCACGATGGCTTTCTATGCCTTCATGGCCTCAGAGGCCTTCTTCTCCTGCACGGGCTTGGGTTGACCAGAGCTGACACCCACAAGACGCTGAAGCTGTTCCATAAAGACAAACATCAGAACAGTGTTAGGCCTACACGCAGCATCGTCAGTCGCATTCGTCATATGATTAGCAAAATAAGAATTACTTACGCGAGTCTAAGCCATGCAGGCGACCATCCTCTCATAAGGAAACTGATGCCCTCTTTCTGGTAAGATTCGGCGAAGATTTTGCTGAGACTGGGTTTTACGCCATTTACGGTAGCAGCAGATTGGACGCGGCTTTTGAGTACATCGGCGGGTGCGCATGCTGTGGTTGCCACGGTGCCGGCGAGGAGGGAGGCGAGGAAGTGCAGGAAAATGCCATCTTTGAGACCCAAGTTGGGGTTTGAGAGCAACCAATCCTTTGCGGTTGAGTAGCTGGTGCTTTGTCAGTTTCGGAGATTGGCTGCTGCTGTAAGGCAGAAACTCACGTAGCGATCTGAGAAATGTCTGTATACTGTTAGTAATTTGCGTTGATGTGAGCAGAAACCAGACTTACTCATGATAACACTGCGAACAATGTTAGGCGTCAAACCTCTGCTGAAAGTCGACATACCCTCCTCCTTTGCAATCCTATATAACGCACGAATCGAGTTGCCATAGTTGTATCTCTCAGCAGCAGTCTTAGCACCATCCGCACACATTCTCACCAGCACAACTTCTGTAGGGTTACCAATCAGACCAGCTGCTCCTCCAGCCACACCAGAACACACGACCTCCCAGCCAGCAGTCAGTTTCGTGGTTCCAGTTCTTTGCTTGACTTCCTTGGCAAAGTAGTTGTAGAGGCCGAAACGAGCGGTCGAGTAGGAGCATTGGCGGAGCCAGGAACCAGTCAATCCGGTCCAGAGAGATGGGATACCATCGCGGCTAGCGAATGATACCAATGTTCTGAGGATGTTTGGCGGTTGGTGCATGACCTGCATGCGGCTATTGTTGATATCAGTTTGCTGTTCTTGTCTTCAGCCATTGAGGTTCTCACTATTTCGTTTGATCCAAGGGATGTGCTGCAAGACTGATCAGTATACAATCACCTCCTCGAACTTGCATTAGACTTACTGCATGTTGCTGCCATTGACGCAGCCGCTCCACTGGAATGATATCAGCATGCAATCCCATCAGCTCTTTTGCAACATTGCATACCCGAGCCAGAAAGGCTGTTGCTTCTTCTTTTCACCAGCCATATCCAAAATATAACCTCAATGCTCTCTGCGGATGTCGTCGGCAATCACTATCTCCTGCGTTCCGAAAATGTCGGGAGTACTTGTTTTCGTGGGGAAAAAGTCCTTCGGGGCTGACTTGCAAAAAGTCTTCAAATCCACAACGGTCCAAAGTCCAAGCGAAATGGCCTCTTTCGAATGCAATGGTCGTCTATAATTTTTTCACGCTGGTAAAAGAAAAAATCACAAGCCTCCAAACTCAACACGAGTCAAAGAAGCAAGTCTTCTTTGACAATCTCCTTTTGCTCTCGGCCAATCAGCGCTTGGCACTCGGGCTGCTCGGGCCGACCTCGACTCGCGCCTTGCTTTCTCTCATGTTGATTAGAATCGAGTCCATATTGTCTTTCCATCTGGAAGATGAGAGCTGTCTATATCGACTAGTGTGGCAATGAGACGAGCACGCTGAGCTTTGAGTGTTGATGCGGATGCTGCATGCGGTCACACCAGCAGAGCGTGTCGGGCACGCGTCAATGCCCAAACACACGAACACCTATCGACAACGACTATACCACAGATGTAAGTTTGCAAGTGACTGACGGTTTCCAGTCATGAAAGGCAATCGCGATAGACGTCCAGCAGCCTCCCATATCGACGCAGCATTGAGGTAAAGCCAACCCGAATGGTCACCCTGCTTAGTACACGTGAGCGACTGGTATGAGGTCACAGTCTACTGGAACACAACATTGTCATAGCTGGGTACGACTAGGCTTCGGCATCTCCTAACCACATTACCTGATCTTGGAAGTCGAAGATGTCGACACTTCTTACACTGGGATCATGATGCCTCTGAGTCGTAGATGGCAACCAATACTCGAAGGGGACACGTCCAACACATTCAAGGAGCATAAGTTCTCTTATGTTGTCCTCGATTTGATCAGCAGTTGACCACTCTGCCTGACGATGCGGCTTCTCTGCGTAGCAAGCAGTGCAGAGCAGAGCAGAGCATACCCATAACCGGACAGCCCATGACCTACGATATATGGACGCAGCGTAGATTACAAGCGCGCACCTGCTGTGGGTGTATCATCTGCTGGGGTTTGACGGATCCAAGAAGCGGACGTAAACAAAGTGACAACCTCTCTTGCTCGATTCGCCTTGGTGAGATCAACTGGCAACAAAGGATCCAACAGATCTAACGATCACAAGAGGCTACATTCAAGCTACGAATCTCTTTCGCGATGCGACTTTTTTACACGGCGGCGTAGAGCAGACCGCTTATACCATTACCGTACTACCGAAGCCCTCGGTTATGTGATTACCGCGCTTATAGAGGCCACGCATATGCGATCTCCTGACCATTCGACGTTGATCTAGGGCTGTTCTCAGCTGCATTGCTTTTGGGATCGGTAGAGCTGTTCATCGGAGTCGGCAGATCTAGACGCTATCGAGGGATGCAAATCTGGTTCATACTCACGATACGGTTCGTAATGCTCTACCCCAAGATTTTGTTTTCAGCCAACCGCGCTTGAAGTGTCCGGCCAAGTCCAGACAGGTAAACAAGATCACTGTCATGTCACGAAGACTCGTTGTTCGACACAAGGCACTCTCTGTCTCAAAACCTTGCAAACATACCTGATGTTGGATTTCAATCTGCGTTGGCGTCAATCTCTATGCGTCCATGTCACAAAATCGGATTTCTATCTGCGAACTACCAAGTCGCTCTCACCCCTTGGTGGCGTTCGAGTATCATTACTGATAAGATGTCTTGAGTGAAGAGCTGTCGTTCGAAAACAACCATATTCGAAACTTAGCTGAAAGCAGTTTGGTCAGCTTAGCCCTGGGCGGACTCCGAGGAATCGAACTCGATTGTTTGGTTCATACCCATGTTGGCTTGCGACAACTGACCTGTATAACAGCACGGCAGTGAACATCGGCTGTTGGACTTGAGATGCTCAGCGACTAAGCTCCTAGGTCGGCGCGCTTCTACAGTCTCAGACGAGTAGCTCTTATACCAAGATACAAGGTCTAGTTTTGAGCAAGTCACCCACCCACCCACGCTATTGCGATGAGTCTCGAGGGATGAGTCCACTGGGGTATATGCTGCGCAGCAATCTCGAATCGATTCCTATTCAGCCGCACACGGTACAATTGCGATAGTACTGAACGAGACCCCAAACGGCACTTCTTTCTGTGAGTCTTAGCCAAGGCCTCGTTCTTGGATACCTGCTTCTTCGTGGGGAGCCAAGGAAACTAATGGCCACTCCGCAAGGTCGAGCCAGCCAAACGATGCAGCCAAGCACAGCCAAGGACGCCTCTCGCGCTGGACAACTCGATTCGGTGGAAACCAAAAGTCAAACAACAACAGTCAGAAACGTGCAATCAATTCCCCACACCCATTCCCCGCCCTGATCTCCGCCGCAAAAATCAACTCTTCCTTCTGCTGACCGCGCTCCTTGTTAT
>Ga0268250_10001120_pt1 | contig 11862 bp, 17 predicted proteins | sample AgamicAsSfe_FD_200448 | JGI IMG/M metagenome (GOLD analysis project Ga0268250, IMG submission 200448) | Agave microbial communities from Guanajuato, Mexico - As.Sf.e (v2) (version 2) | ecosystem: Host-associated > Plants > Phyllosphere > Phylloplane/Leaf | place: Guanajuato, Mexico | collected... | reverse complement strand
AGGTTTAAACTTTTACTTAATGCTTACTATTACTATATACGCGTAATTATAATAAGATATAGTAATAGTAATATACTAGTAATGCTACTATATAGTAAAGATAGGCGCGTAAAGTCGTAGCCTAAAATTATACTATAAGTAGATATATAGTAAAAGGTTATTAACGCATAAAGCTAGAAGTTTTGTATAGCTATTATAAAGTAAAAGCCTATATAGCGTTATAAAGTAAAGTAAAGCTATTTACTACTTCTTTATCTAACATTTCTTATTATTTGTTACTACATATAGTATTCTAAAGTGTTTCACACCATTTGGTATTTTCGGTTTTTGCTAAGAAACTGTACTAAAACTTTGGTACGGTATCTTAGCAATATACTAAAGTTTTAGTATGGTACGGTTTTTGCTAAGAAACCATACTGTACCGTACCATCGCGTACCAGTGTGACGCCTAGTTCGACATCTCCAGATAACATCAATCTGCTATCCTCGCCATCTCGCCAACTTGCATCGCATTACTTTTGCGCCCAAGTCTTAGCTACATGCTCACGCGAGGACATGCCAAAACACGCACGGAGTCGAGGTCGGTGTATCTCTGGTCCACGGCAGAACAACAAGCTTTGCGGTCCCGGCTAACGTGGCGCAGACGGGTGTGAGAATTGCAAGCAAAAGGTGCAAGCCCTGATGTTCACCACGGTCGGGTACTGCGATACTGACCGTGGTCCAGCGAATCAAGTGTGACGAGACTCGACCTCAGTGCAAGAACTGCATCGACAGGCATCTCGAATGCCCGGGTTTCGCTCGGCAGCTCAGGTGGAAGACTAACCCCGCTTTTGTGACAGCACCGACTTGTGTTGGGCAGAGTCCTCGTAGGCAACAAACCCAGCCACGCGGCAACAGTACTCTTGTCCCTCATCAGTCAATCAAAGAAGATCAATCGCGACCAGATTTGGATCCTGCAGCCTGGGGACCGGAACGGGCCTTGCAGCCCCAGCACTCGCACTCCGAAGAGATCGCCACTCCGCTTTTTTCCACCGACTATCTCGACCGGAATCCTCTAGACAAGAGGCCTTGCCCAGATCACGTGCCTTCTCCGTGTGACAGGCGGCAAAGTGTTGCCCCTTCGTCCAACATGCTCGCCCTTGGGCCGAGGAATCCGGACCCGACATGCTTCATTCGAACCTTAGTGAATACATCAGCACAATTCGAGGAATTGTGTCCTCCTGTCGAGCTGTGTTTTCCAATGCCATCCTACCAGAACTGGTCATTTGCTTCCGACGATGCGACATTCACTTCGACAGACGATCTACGACCGCGATCAAATCAGTTATTTTCGACCAAACAGTCTGAGGCGATGGCTTCCGTACACAATATGGCCGCAGGTGAGACCTGGTAATATGAAGCAGTCGACTCCGGGGTTGCTTGGACGGGCCCCGATACGGATGAGGTGACAGCTGCGGCCTCCAGGCACGAGTTACCAGCCTCGTTCCGGCTCGATTTCTGCGACATGCCTCTGACCACCACGTCACCGCTCAACGAAGTTCCGCTCGAGCCAGAGACTAAGCATACCTTGACGAAACATTACTTCGACTCCGTCTGCCAGCTTTTATCGTGCTTCGACTCCCACGAGAATCCATTTCGTGCTGATATCCCGCAAAAGATGCTCACGTGTGATAACATCCATGACTGCATTGTTGGAATGTCAGCAGCACATCTAGCCAATTCGGTATCAACAATGAAGAACGTAGCACTGCGCCATCAAAGTCGAGCAGTGTTTGCGTTGTCGTCCATTATAGATTTCGTATCGTCCCCAGAGGATCAAGAGTTCGAACGGTCTTGGCTGCAAATATCTTCCACAAAGGTCGCTAGACATCAGGCTCTTCTAGCTTCCCTTCTGTTGGGAATAAGTTCGGTGAGCACACATTGTCATAGATTTGTTGAACATGCCGTACTGATGTTAAAAGGCTTGGTATGATTCCTCTTCCGCCAACTTCGATCATCTGCTTAGAGCGCGACTACTTTTCAAAACATGGGTAGTCGATGAAGGCCTTTCCGTTTTAGAAGACAAGCCCTCCCTGTTAAACCGCGAGCAGAGTTTCATGGTTGGCGCAATGGCCTTTCTGGAATGTCTCGCATCTATGATCATCGATCAGCCCACCAACACCTTGTGTTATTTGCGACCGTTTGCAAAACTTGCCGAAAACCAACGCATTTTTCCCAACCCTTGGACAGGAGTGAGCACACCTCTTTTTATCATCTTAGCTGAGGTAGCTACTCTCATCCGACAGAAGCGAAATCTGAGCATGCCGGACTCTGATGCCAGACAAACCGCATCGATCTCTGACCTGGATGAGAGTATAACTAGCAACGCTACTCGATTCTTCCGAGCTGCTTTGACGCATAGCACTCCCCCATACGCAAATATGGAGGAAACCAAAGACATCAGAACGCCTCTAGATCACCTCGCATGCATAGATTGTGTCTTTCGCCTGATCATTCTGCTCGAGCTGACACAGATTTTCCCGGATATCGCTCTGGGTGACAACGTCTACATTCGAGACGAGACGGATCTGCAACGGGAAAGCAAGAGAGCATCGTTGGATCTCGCCATTGGTGTATTGAGGCTCATTTCTGAAGTACCAAAGACATCTGGGACACTCACAATGCTGACCATCCCGCTTGTCTCCGCTGGAAGCGCCCTACAGACTGTCGAGAGCCATCAATGCGATTACAAACTCGAAAGCACCTCCTTTAGCGGGTTGCGAAAAGCTGTCTCTGAGCTTGCCAATCGACCACTGCCGATAGCTATGTGGCTTAGCCAAACCCTAAAACCCCTCCGAGTAGTATACGTGAGTCAAACAGACTTGGAAGTCATGCTTTCATAGGTCTAATCAGTCTGTTTGACATTGAGTCGTTCCTTCAGTAGAGACCCTTGCCTTACTGCATCACCTTAACTTTGAGCAGCGTCTCCGCATTCTTGTAGCAGAACATCTCTAGCTCTTCCCTGCCCATCATTCCACTTGCCTCAATTTCTTCTATAAACTTCAATCCTGTATCGTTTCCACTGAAAGGATAGTCGACAGAGTACAGTATCCGATCTCTAGCACACATTCTGAGCAGACAACTAAACGGTGCCAAAGTAAACATTCCAGAAGTGGTGATCCAAAAGTTCTCCTTCCACACTTGCTCAAGCCCACGCTTATTCTTGACTCCCCAGAATGAGGATGCGGAGACGATGCGATCAAGTTGAAAAGGGAGCATCTCTCCCATATGACCAATGATGATCTTGAGCTTTGGGAATGCATCGAACAGACCAGAGGCCCAGAGACGAAGAACGTGTAGGTCAATCTTGGAGTGCCAGCCCCATGCTGTTGTGCTCATTATCTGCGCAGCTTCCTCGCCATAATCGCCGCGGTGACGCGGCGTCCATTCGTCGGCTGCAAAGATCGGATGGATGTAAATCCGCACGTTCAGTCCATCAGCTTTGCAATGACGGGTCGAAAAGATTCGCCGTCGTAGAAAGTGCCATTGCAATGGTTGTTGATGAGCGCGCTGACAAAGTTGTGCTCTTTGACGCATCTTTCCAGCTCTCCAGCTGCTGCGGCTGGAGAAGCCATCGACAGGAGAGCAAATGCTGCATACCGAGGTTGTCTCTTGATGGTATGTGCCAGTCCGTGGTTCTCATCGCGACACTGCCCTGCGAAAACATCAGTCAGACTCTGCGAGAGAATTCGAAGAAAAGCCTAACTGGAGTTCAGGTCAGCGATACGATCTCGTCCCAAGGAGGTGAGTGTGTCAATCAAAAACGCGGACAGCAAAGTGAAAGAATCCTGTTGTCCCGAGCCGGCCATCTACTCGCGAAGCTTTTTGAGGGGTAGTGTTATCTCAGTATCATCCTTAGAGGAATCTGGTATGAAGGAATACTGCGTTGCGAGACGAACGACGAAGTTGTAAATTTTCTAGGTTACATAGCTGGCCCCCAAAGAGTGATGCTTTCGATGTTACAAACAACAGTGTCTGCTTGCACCGTCGACTGAACGCCCGTGATGCTGACGTTTGTTGCACCATTGTAGTTCCAGGGATACTCTGTGCAGAATGTAGTGTCGCTGCCAGTGGCAATCTGTATTGCGATTAGTTTGACAATATACCTGAAGGTTCATACGACTTGCTAGTATGACATCTTCGAAGATGACTGGACCAAAATCCCAGGCTCCGTAAATTTCAGCTGCGAATGGGGCATCGTTCATCGTTTTGTCGGCGATCGGGAATGAGTTTGTCGCGGTCGCCTCACCGCAGTTTTTGTCTATCACGCTGACCCATTCGGTCCTGTTCAGATCTCGAGTATTGTTGAAGAACAAGACGTCACCCTCTACGGCACCAAAGCCACCTCCCCATGGAAGACCTTTGCAACACGTCAACCGAAATGGCTAAAACGCCACGGGATAAAAGTTGCACTTACTTGGGTTCGAACAACACCACCCACTGCCAAACCACCAACCTCCAGATCGGCCGTCGAGTACGTTTTGGTAAACACCCGAGTTGTCCGTCGTCTGCAGTCCTGGCCAAAGGTAGTTTGTAGCTGCTTCGTGAATCGCAGGAACGATCATGTTGCCAGATTGAGAGACGAATTCTTGTCCACTTGGTGTCGTAAATGCGACAAAATGCCAGTCTTGGGCGAAGGTACAAGTAAATAAAAGCGATATCAAAAGGGCAGTGTACGCTACGAGGTTCATGGCTGGCGACATCTCTTGATGGAAAGACTGTCGGATCAAAAGCGCGGAGAATGATGGAACGCGATAATCGATGATTTGAGTCGAGAAGAAAAGAGGGTAGCAGAGGCTCAGGTCGTTCCGCTCTATGTATATGCGATTTCACAGAACGGGCCAGACTTTATTGCCTCTGGGTATAGTTCTCGTGTATAACGATTTTTGCAAACGTGATGTGAAACGGTCAACTGATTTGCGAGAAATTATCCGAGCCGCACAACACCAAATTCTCGAGAAGCATTTGAAGTCCTGGGGTATGCAATCCTTCTGTTTTTGTCTGTCTTGTTTTTTTAACAATACGCTTTGTCGTCCTCGAGTGGGAAACTTCCGGAGGGTCCGTGCCAAGTGTGCTGCTCTCAAGGCCATGATGAGTCATCCAATGCCGGCCTCCAGACATTTGACTTTATCCTCTGAGAACAAAAACAAAGGCATGCATCAATCTCGAAAATGTCGGCACCTTGACCTGCAGCAAACCTCTTCGAAAAGTTCAAAGTCTGGTATGATCGAATCGATCTTGGCAGACCCTTCCGCTGACCATAGAGCAGGTAGAACAGTGTAGTGCTTACGACATACACATTGCATCTCCTCATTGAGCTCTGTTTCCCGGGGCATAGAGCCAGGATGGCCCTTATCATCAAGGCAGTGGCCTGGAATCACCCAGATGCTTCGAAACTACGCGCGGCCCAGCAAGAGGAAATCGATCCAACTGGTACCGATGAATGTGGAGTCATACCGACCGCAGCAGATATCGCTGTGTTTCTGGTTATATATCTTGGATCTAATGCAGTCGCATGTGCTGGGCTGCGTCACTTGGTGGATGCTACTGAGTCAACATGTCGGGATGTTGCAGAGATCAAGAGGATGTTCGTGGTACCTGATGTACGCGGTCAGAGCTATCAGGGCCAGTATGTGGGAGAATACCTGCTACAGGCTTTGAGTCAAGAGGCTCAAGACCGAGGCTGGTCAGTTCTCAAATTAGAGACAGGAAAGACCATGACTCGGGCTCGCCGATTCTATGAAAGGCACGGCTTCCATGAGTGTGGTATATTCGGCTCATACGATGATTCAGGACCAAGTGTCTTTTATCGTAAGTCTGTTACCTACCATTCAGAGCCTCTAGCGACAAATTGAGGCATCATTGGCAGGTGGGCCAGCGGCGATCCAGACTTCGTTGGGACAGGCAAATTGGGCAGAAGTCCAAATACTGAGTTGATCAAGAGCGTCTGGAAAGTCCCCGTCTTGACGTCTGATCATGATACTGACGGCAATCGGCCGGCGAAGCAGAGACGAATGGTGGTCTGATTAAAAAAACTACTTTCATGTCTGTGTTAGTTGGTTTGCGAGCAGCTACTGCTTTCAGTACATGGCTCTCATCCAAGACGAGAGCAAATTCCACCATCGCTCCTCTAATTCGCATATTGTCTTGCGTCTGAGGAATCAGGCTTGGAGATCCGATACGGGCAGTGATTCGCAGTCAACTTCAATACATCTTCATACTAATCGTACGGTCCTGGTGGACCGATGTGACCTTGCCAAAGAGAAAAAGCGGGGTATTGACGTGGCTGTTCAAGCGGCTTCAGACTCGCCAAGTTCGCGTAGTATCCTCCACCGGTTGGAAAGCTGATAAGTGTTCGCTAGGAAACAGACACCGCCCAAGGTCGTACGGAAGTGATTGTTGTCAAGGTATACCATTGGGGAGATCAACATAGAGTCTACATGTCTTCACACTCGAATAGCTTTTGACATGGGTGTCATTCAATCGAGTAGTCTGATTCTTTCAAAGTCTCCTCACCTACCCTAGAGCATGAACATGCCTTAGGAGCGTTCAAACACTCGCAGGGAATTATAAAGTCGTCTAACACCGGCGGCTGCGTTGAAAGACATGGTGTCTTTGATAAGCACGGGAGGTGTAATGAGCTAGCTGGACTATCTCAAGACAGCACGCTTGCTAGGGGACGTACGAATGGATCAGTGGCTCCACTCGGCGGCACTGCTGACACTTGGCGTGGATGTGGACGCTGACGGGATTGACAAGGCAGCAGTTAACAACCTTGATGGAAACGCTTGGTGTCTGTTCACAGTGTCGACGAGCACAGGAGGTGTGGTCACCAGTCAAATTCCAGGCTCAAGCAGTAGAATTCGCTCCAGCAGTATCTTGTATCCAATCTCGAATTCGTCTGTCATCTCGACGACGTCATCGCCGACAAGTACTACATCCACAGGCACTGCGCTAGTCGCTCCTCTTACCGGATGTGCTGTTGTGTCTGCTCTGCTGGTATATGATCCCGCTAGATCCTACTGCTCTTCCGCCTATCCTCAGGTTGTATTAACTAGCTTCGTCGACACTACGACTACGAATGTGGTTACGACTTTGGGACCTGCGTCCACAGTGATCAGCAATGTAACCATACCTTTCTCAACCACTGTAGAAACAGTTCAGACCTTCACAACAACGACTTCTTACGTCCCGACATTGCTCACATCCACAGACACTTTCACACTAATGTGAGCATTCGATGCTACGTTCGCAAACCTACCATATACTGATTTGATCATAGCACCGAAACTAATACCATCACCACGACAGTCCCCGCGACCATACGCAAAAGGCAAGCATCGCCCACAGATGCAGCTAGCGTATTCTCAAGCGTCCTTTCCCGCTCTCCATCAGACATCGAATTCGCATGCTCTTGCCTGCAAACCCCGCCGACCACTTTAGTCACTGTCACGCAGACCGCTCTGAGCACTACAACCATCACTCCAGTTGTCAGCAGTGATCTCACTATGACGTCTCTCGTGGCTCTCACGGCCCTCGAGACAGACACCGCTACCGTTGTCACGACGACCACTTTGGAGACTCCGACAACCACGACCACAACCGCTGTAGCCACGTCCACCGACGTCTATTGCGGGGCGTATGGATTTGTAGCCCTCAATACTTCTCTCAGTGGACGGGTCTTGGCGGGCGATTCGGATTCTGTCTACTTCACCGACGATACTTCGGGGGCTGCATTGTTCAACATCGACTCCGATGGCACATTCAACATGGTTCGTACCACGAATTATCTTTCATCTAAACGCGGCTTTGTAGTCGTGAGGAATAAGCAGATCTGGGGAAGACGTTTCACTGGCCTGTATTGCACCACGACTCAGATGAGCGGTCTGCAGAACAACGCAGTGGCCACCGTAAAATGCAAGCCAGACAATCTATACGATATCGAGGCATACGCATTCTTCACAAATGGCGGATCGATATTCACCCTACCTGTGGGTTATAGCGACGAAAATCTCATCCCAATTTCCATGGGACTAATCTGTGGTCAATATTGATGGCCGTAGTACTGTATTCAGCATGGGGGCACCGGCTGCAACAATATCCTGGTCGGCATTGGGAAGCAAGATCTAATAGCTATTTCTTCCAATCTTTAGGGTTTCATAATCGTTACCCACATCTCTTCCTACCAAGCCATACTCTACGCCACTTGCAACAAGATCTGAATACTGAGCATACGGCTTATATGATTAGGGAGGAATAAGAGATGTATGTGGTCCTACTTGCAGTAACAATAAGGACAGACCACGTTGTTACCGTTCTATTCATATCTCCGAAAATCAATATACGATCTCGGGGCGCTCCTCCACAAGCGAAGTAGAGGGATAATTCTTGAAGGCATCCTCTCGGTACGTCTGCAAGAACTATCGCGAGTCACGTAGAAGGGTTGTTCAAGGTAAAGCTTGACGAAATATCATGAGGATGGACCGGTGTGTGGAAGCCACACGTTGCGGCTACTCGTCAATATACACATATCAGTATGATGCACGAGTTATATCTGACAGCCAGTTGAGACGAACCGTCCTCTATCACTCTACGGCTAAATCAGCTTGTATGGTCGAAAATATGGTGGTCTGAGGGATAAGACGTCGTAGTTGACCCCGACGTACGACAAGACCAAGATTCTGCACATACTCAAAATCTAGAATTATATAGTAAAGAAAACATTCAAACATTTATGACAAGGAAAGTATTTCACCATTTGTAGTAAGAAGGAATAGTAGTTAAAGTATGTGTAAAAATTGATGAACTAGTAAATTCTTAAACTAGCGAATCTGCTAAGTTAACAGTTATATTTGCTATGCTTAAGATAACTCACATTTGTAAGAATCTATACCCTAGAATCAATTAGAGCTACACAAAAGATAAGGCACTGTTTGAAGTACCTCCATTCTAACAGGAGTTTCGAAACGCATAAGCGAAATAGGCAGAGTTTCTCATACCCGCTCTGTAGTCCCATCAAATCCGCTCAAGCTCATCATCCTGCGTTCTGCCTTGCGATTTGGTGTACCTGATGAGTCCGTCCTTTTGCTTCGTTGTAGCAGGGGCAAGCCAAGTTATCTGCCACATGAGCACAATCATGCTCACCAGACCACAAGCAGTACCTGGTGCTTCGAAAACCACAATCGCTTCGTAGTTACCAATAACGAAGCCACAGATAAGTGTAATCTGTTTGAGTCATCATTAGCAGTCCTAAAATGACGATGCCAAACATCTCCAGACGTACCGTCGCAGCAACCAATCCTAGCACACCGGCATAATCCAGTGCGAGAATCGTGGTTCTCTTCTTGGCGTTCCGGCTCGTGATTGCGTGCCAACCAAAACTGGCATCGATCATGGCGATAGCAGAGCCGAAGATTGCGACTATCAAGGCACTTAGGCCGCCAACATAGATGGAGCTTAGAATCGAGAATGCGAAGCAGATGAAGGCGAAGAAGAGCTGTGGTGAAGTTAAAAGATGATTTTTGCAAGGAAGGAATACAAGGGGATGACATACCTGGATCACTCTCAAGACCACTGGCTTTGAAAGCCCTCCGTTGTGAGCTGGAGTCATAGTGATTTGATTTGATTGGCGAGTCAAGGTTTCTAAGTGGATCTGCAGTGAAGGATACTTGAGGAACAGCGTACTTTCATTTCTCGGTCATGAGGTAGAAAGTTGAGTACCTTTATATGACCTCCCCGAGATATCTCTAGGCTTTCGTACATCCGACGGTTTGAAACGAGCAACGACGAAAGGGATGAAGTCAATTCAATCAGGATCATCATGATCTCACTCGAGAACGAAACTGTCCTCACACTGCCTGAAGAAAACCTTAGTCTGCCTCATTCAGTCAATGCTGGTGCCTGATTATGTGGATAGCGCCAAGCAACTCAAGCTATACGTGCTGCCTACGAGCCAGTTTTGTAACCATGAAGAGAGACTCCTTTCTATAATTAGATCTCACGCATGTCTCTCCGAGATGTGTCCAACGGTCCTCTGTGCTCATTTATATCTGAATAGCAGCCAAGGAAGAATCAGGCAGCAGCATACTGTCACACCAATCGGACCTTGATGACCAAAAGGGCAAGAGGTGTACGAGTAGTGACGGTCAACTTCGAGCCTTGAAGCATCCGTGCGGCCCTGGTGCGTTTTCCGAATTGACCTCCGAAGGCAATCAAGGTGAAGCGCCGATTATCGTTAAATTGTAGGCGCGACTATTCTTCCTTCTGATGTTTTTCAAGCCCGATCATGAGTGGTAACGCTCATGGTGGATCTGACGTCGGATTACCTATTTGAGCGATACCGGCCCTCACACGGTACCTACATGGGAAGAAGCTAATTTTGATGTCGTTGCAGCGCTTGGCGTATTCTTATATTAGCTAGCTTTTATATGTTCTTTTGTGGTCATTGATGAGACCATGTCAAAATGCTTCGCAGCCAAGTTTTTTTCTGACACCAGCAAGTTGAGATCATGCTCATACCTCGTGGCTCATCTGGACTCAACAGGAAATGGCTCTACAACACCGTAACCAAAACACCATCCGGCCGCGTTCTCCTCTTCACCACTACAATATGGCTGCTCAGTTTTGTGTACTGCAAGAAAAAGTTCTGGAGGGATCCTCATTCTGCCTTTTTCGATAGCTCGACCGTCTATGACCAAGGATATAGCAGTGTACGTGGTCAGCAGGCAATGGACTTTCTCGACAGTCCATGGTCTCCAACATATACCACATCGTTAGATCCTGTCATCTGTGCAGGCATCGTCACAGCGAGGCGTAGCAATGTGCAATACCTCAACACCACTGTCGGCAGTATGCTTGTTGGCTTGAGTCGAGAAGAACGCAGTGCGATTCATGTCCGGCTTCTCTTTGCCGACACAAATCCGCAAGACCACCCAGACTTCGACCAACAGTGGCTTGAACGACTTGATCATGTCGAAGGTTATAATGTGTCGAGTCAGACCTTGGCTCATCTTGGAGCACTGGAAGATGCTCAAGACTTTTACGAAAAGGGAGTCTTGTAAGTGAATCCGACGGCCTTGGTCACTGTCACCACTCACTAACGTTCTCGACGCAGTGACTACGTCTACATCCTCGAACAATGTCTGAACGAGACCACGGCGCCATTCATCGCAATCTTCGAAGATGATCTTGTCTTCGCCGATGGCTGGCTTGCAAAGACCGTCCAAGGTCTAGCACGACTCCGCAATCTGTCGAACTCGTGGTTATACCTTCGCTTGTTCTACACCGAGACCTCGCTTAGTTGGGACCGAGATCAAGATTTTTGGTATCGATACTTTTGGTTGACGGTTCTGCTGTTTGCGTCTGCAGCTGCAGCTTGTTTGACACTTATGCGGTATATGTGTAAGCCCACTCGCAAAGCCCTTACGTTTCCAGCAATCATCGTATTATCGTTAGTGACAGTACCCGCTTTCACGGTCCTGTACTTCATGATTGGCAAGTACAGCATACACCCGCTCTCAGGTGTGACGAGAATGGACAAGTACGGTTGCTGCACACAGGCACTTGTGTTTCCACGACACCAAATCCCCGGTCTGGTATCATACCTGACACAACGAAAAGCCGGGCAAACTGATAGCATGATCGAGGATTATGCGGACACAACCAAACTCGAGAGGTATGCGCTGTCACCTCAAGTGGTCCAACACATTGGATTGGTGTCGAGTCGCGATAATCTCGAAATCAATACGAAAAGCACTTGGGCTTTTTGGTTTGAAACAAGTGATGCAGCACGATTGCGTGCAGAGCATGAGGAGTTGGCTCAAG
>Ga0268250_10001119_pt1 | contig 11869 bp, 14 predicted proteins | sample AgamicAsSfe_FD_200448 | JGI IMG/M metagenome (GOLD analysis project Ga0268250, IMG submission 200448) | Agave microbial communities from Guanajuato, Mexico - As.Sf.e (v2) (version 2) | ecosystem: Host-associated > Plants > Phyllosphere > Phylloplane/Leaf | place: Guanajuato, Mexico | collected... | reverse complement strand
GGTCGATGGGCTTGGGTTGTGTCACTGCATGTTTGCAGATGAGGACCTGGAGCTCCGTGGGAAGCTTTGAGAAAGAGGTGAAGTTGGTAAGCTGTGGCGAAGGACTACTTCTGACCGGACGATCGGTTAACGATAGATCTGAGAACATGTTGTTATGTTCGATAAGGATGCTAGCTTGGGTTGTCTGTCGATGAGCTGATGTGCTTATTGTTTGGCCGATAGTGTTCGAGTCGACTGAGGTGGGAAAAATTGATTGACCATCGGCATGTGCTCAAAACTGTTGATTGGTGGTCGCAACCGGCCGTCAATGATCGCTCGTTTGTGTTGTTGACAAAGAAAGTGCGAGGACTGGCATACCAAAACGCCTTCTTTGTTCACGTCGAGCCAAAAGCGGAAACCACAACCATTCCTTGTATGACAAAGAAGTCTTGACCATTCTGGAAGAGCAACGACCGCTTGAGTGTGAAGCTGATCAAGCTTGCCTTTTTGCTTCGAGCTGCCAATCAGCGCACGACAAATCATGACTAGGGCACAATGAAGCCAGCTCTTTCGTGTTCAGAGCTTATGATTGATGATGAGGAAGCGGTAGACTCTCACATGCGGACCAGCGTATGAGCGGCTCACCTACGACAGGCCTCCTCGATCAGCTGCTCAGAAAACCGTAGCACCACCATCAACAACAAAATCAGCGCCATTCACATAACTCCCCGCCCTCGAACACAACAACACCACAACCCCATCCAACTCCCCCACCGCCCCCATCCTGCCCATCGGATTCCTACTAGCCCAGATATTCCTCGCTTCCTCCAAACCATCCCCCTCATTCAACACCGTATCCATATACCCCGGACTTATAGAATTAACTCTAATCCCATATCTCGCCCACTCCGCAGCCAGCGAATCCTTCATAGCGATCACAGCAGCTTTGCTGACGTTATAAGCGACTTGAGGTTGCGGGAAATTGACGCGGTGGCCGCTGATGGAGGCGGTAAAGACGATGCTGCCGCCGGTGTTTTGTTTGCGCATGTGTGTTGCGGCTGCTTGAGCGCAGAGGAATGAGCCAGTGGTGTTGATGTCGAGGGTACGACGCCATTGCTCTGGTGTCATTTCAACGGCGTGAAGACATCCTACTACGCCTGCGAAACAAAGTAGGATATCGATGGAGTGTCTGGCTGCTGCTGCATCGAAGGCACGGGTTACGGCTTCAGCGTCTGTGACATCGACGGCTGAACAGATGATTTTTGCAGAGGGGAAGTCGGTGTGAAGGGCTTCTATTACTTCGTCTGAGGAGTCAAAGGTGGAGCGGAGGTCGAAGAGGGTCAGATTGGCCAGTCCGTGTTCCAGTAGTGCTCGTGCTGCTGCTAGCGCTAGTGTCCCAGCTCCTCCGGTTACTAAATTCTGCATCAGTACCATCATGCAAATGAAATCTTGATCAGATCTCAACATCACGGTCCATTCGGATAATACGTACTGATAGCATTGCCCTCGACAGCGAAACGGGCCATGGCTCTTCCTTCAGCATTGAGATAGTGCGGCAACGGGGGTGGCGGAGCAGTCAACGAAGCATCTGATCCATCTGACAGCTCCATGAACGGAATTGCTCGAGCAGAAAGAGCATTGCGGTCAGACATGTTGTAGTTTCTCGAGTGCAATGGCATGCAATATAAACGTAATGGGTGCGAAAGCTTTCTGGTATCTTAGGAGATTCAATCAAATATCCGATTGTAATTCGAGTTGATTGAGCGAGACAAGGTAAGCTATGGCAAAGCAAATGATATATGTAAAGAAGAAGAACTTCGGGTGACACTTCCCGCATGAGGTCGGGCGACAGTGTACCGAGATGCGAGCAAAACGTCATTGCGGACCATGGCCGAAACAGGAAGGTTAACCGACAGAAACCTCAACTCCAGCACTTCCTCTTCCCTTTCTTGGTTATTCAGTGCAAGTTTTTCGGAAAAGACAGCAAAGCAAGCGCGTAAGCCTGACGGCTCAAAGTTGCTGCCAGATGGAATGGGAAGGTATATCGGCGGGCAGCAAGGTGGGCAGTTGTGAAGCCAATCAATATTCTTCGACAAGCAGATGTCCAGCCAACTTCTTGACTCCTTTCTTGGTGGTGTGAATCAGCGGGAAAAGACCCTGGCCATCCGTCAAGTCGACCTTGCTGGTCTGCTCAGATTCAATGCCTTCCATCCGTTCCTTGGACTCATCACGCAGGACTTTGAACATTGCGGCCACGTCGTCCAGCTTCTGTTCGGCGAAGTGAGGTTGGGCCTTGTTGTTTGCGGATGCTTGATCATCAGGTCTCTTCAAGACTCGCTGTATCTGACGGAGAGCGAGCTCCTGGCCAGCATGAAGCATCTCGGCTGCATCGTTCTTGTCCTTTTCGAAAGCCTCGGCATGATCGGTGGTGAGTTCTTGTCTGCCCGTCTCGACGCAGTCGGCGGCTTGGTTGTAGTAGTTGATCAGGCCTTCGGACTTGGTGAATAAAAGGTTGGCATGTTCATGTGCAGGTCGGAGGTGGAAGTTATCGGATGCCGAAGTGCTCTTTCTTTGCTTGGAGGCAGGTTCGGCGAGGACGTCTGTGAGAAGGGCGCGAAGGTCGCTATGAAACTGCGAGTCGAGGTTCGCTCTGGTCGAAGTCAGTGTGGGAACATGTTAAGAAAAGGAGTGGCACTTTACAGCTCGCGTTCTTTGTTGTCAAGCAACTGATTGAGCTCGGTCTCGTCGTTGTCAAACGTTTTGTGCATCTTGTCGACCCAGCCGTCGTCTTTGGGCTTGATGATGCCCATTACCATCATCATCTGTTGGCTCTCGAGACGGCCCTGGTCTTCTTCCTCTTCAGATGCGCTTTGGTCTTCCATATCTTCGGCATCGGCTCTGCGCTTGGATGATCTACCGTCCGGTGAACGTGTGTCTGCCCCATCGCGTGTCAGCAAACGACCTGGATTGTGTCACCTCGCAGTGTCTACCTTCGGCCTTGCGCTTTCCTCTGGCCATCGTTGCTTGTGCCTTTGTTTGCTTGCCTTGTCAATCCTGTCTCAATGAGCGCTGGCTTTTGGTTGCTTGAATTGTTCTGGCTGGGGTCAATTTGTCGAAGCAGCTGCAAAGCACAGTCACACTTACGCTCACGAGGCAGGAGCGCAGGCATCGAACTTTCCTCCAAAAGTGTGCAATCAGCATTTCGACATTCTTGAAAGACTGTCCACTACCTGATTTATTGATACAACCTGTACTGTCTTGTCCCATATTCGCTGTCCATAATCTTCTCTGCATCCTCGAGCATCATCAAAAGGCAACATGAAGTAGAAGGAAATTCTTGTGAAAGAAACCAAAGCAATCATGCCCAGTCCCGCTGTACCCATTCGCCGTTTACCATCTGTCACTATTACTTCTTTTTCTCTGTTTTGCTGCTCTTTTCTGTTCATCTTTCTCGGGTGTGCCATCCTTTTCTGTTCGTCTGCCTCTCGCTTCCCGTATAGAATACTTCTCGGCATTGTTGATATCGCTTAGACAGCAGCCCCACTCGGATGGGAGCGTCAAAGATGATTACAGACTCTGATTTCTATCGCATCTGACCGAAGTCGCCGGTACGTGCCTGGCGGTTGCCGTTTCTCAGAAAGCTCTGGCCGAACGTGGGAGCAGGTCTGAACGCCAGTTCGTGGGAAGGTGAAGGAGTGCCGCCGTAAGGTGCATCGAAGCTCTGTTGACCATAGGCACCGACCGGCATGTACCAAGGTTGTTCAACAGCACCGGGTAGCCCCGAGCCCATGTACTGAGGTCTGCTGAATCCACCGCGTGATCCATTCTGTCCGTGGCTCAAGGTTCCAGGAATTTCGTTGTAGGATTGGGGCTGGGCTGCACCTGTCATATCATCGGCGTAGTTCGAACGACCACCACCACGGGGCACAAAGAAGGAAGAGGCTGTGGGGTTCATGGTTCTGGGTGAAGAGCCAGGTTGAATGGCACCGGGTCCGATTGAGCTAGGTGGCTGGTTAGGGCGTGATCGGAAAGCCGCAGGATTGATTGCTGACAGCCAGATGCGTGTCTTGTAAATCTTGAATAAGTCCCCAACCAAAAGGTTGAAGTTGATGTACTCGGTGGAATAGAAGTAGAAGGTGAGCTTCTTCCAATCGAGTTGGAATTCGGCGTCAAGAATTTCCATCTTGAGGTTGTGCTCGCTAGCTTTTTGCTGCGCAATTCTCTTGGCCTTTGCTTCATTTCCTTCCTTCTCGCGAAGGTTGGCAATCTCGTGGGGCTGAGCAAGACGTTTGATCATCTTGGGTTTGGTAGGTTCTTGAGGCAGTTCCGGAGGTCCACCCATTCCCGGTGGGTATTCCTCCAGGGGTCTGTCTCTGTGCATGCTTCCTCGATCGGTTCCATTCGAAGCCATGAGACCGCGTGTTTCCGAGTCTGTCAAGGCGAGGTTGTGGCGGGAGAACATCATCAGCCACTTGTAGTGATCTTCCCCAGTCTTCTCGAGAGCTTCCTTTGCTCTGGGCCAGTCGATTTTGGCGTGAGTGACGGTTCCCAGGTCTTGGCCACGATCTGCTTCGACGATGACTAGATCGCCTTCCTTGACATCAAGACCAGTGCCTTCGTGGATATAGAAAATGCCCGATCTTGAGCACTTGAATGTGACGATATAGAGCGGAGCGCTCCATCCCTGACGGCCAAAAGCACTACCGGCAGGTGTAACCGATGAATATGGACCTTGAAGACCGAGACTTGTGGACTCGGCACGATTTCTGTGAGCAGTAGCCGCTCCGGAAAAGTAGTTTTGCGCATATGCTCTGTGCTGCAGGTCGGACTCGGTCATATTGGTCTCAAGGTCATGGGATGTCTGACGGTAGTCCCTATTCTCGACTTCCGATCCATGAGGCATTACAGCTAATGCTGAGCCGGCGTTGCTGAAAGCTTGACCAGATAAACCACTGACAAGCGATCCACGACGAGTCGGAATGTCTGCTAACGAATGTCTTCTACTCTGTGTGATGTCGTCCATTCCGAAGCCGAGGGAAGTGGACCACATACCACGATGGGTGTTGTCTTGACCGAGATTCAGAGCCCTTCCAGAGTACAACTGTTCAGAGTCATCGTCTTCGATGGCGGACTCGGCGCCAGACTGTGAATAGTTGTCAGACATGGATCGGCGGACGTCATCTGCAGCCGAAGCACCGAGTGTTGCGGATCCGTGCTTTGCGCGAGCGTTTTCATGGGTAGCCTGGCGAAGTAGTGCGTTGCTCAAATCTGAGATCTGATCATGACGTGCTTTGAGGCTAGCAAGAGCAACTCCCTGATCTTCATCATCATCGACTTCGCTAAGCTGTGCCAGAGGTCTTCCTTCGACGTAGACGGTTTCTCCGAGTCCGCTCGGACGCATAGGACGATATTGGGAGCCTGGGACACCAGCACGCGGTCTTGGAGGTGTGCCCACGGCACCAGGGTTGTTGAGCCCTGCTTCCGTCTCAAGCTGGCCAACCGAGTAGGACTGTGATCTGTGCGTCTTCAAGATGGGCTGCAGAGGAATGTTGAAGGGGAAAGACTCTGTCGAATCGACCACGCCTGGGCTCTGCTGGGGAAGGTACGAGTTGGGACCTGCCTCGTTCAATCTGAGGGGTAGCTCTCGTCGATCCGCTCCCCAGATGGAGTTGGGAGCAGCCCATGCGCCTCCATTTGAGCCATTAGAAGGGACACGGCCAAGCGTGGACCCAAATGTCCATGGGTTGTGTTCGATAGAGGGGGTCGAGGGTTGTGATCCGTTCGAGGGCATAACAGGGCCGGTAATGGACGCCTTTCTCAGATCACCAGACTTGATCTCACTCAAAAAGGAGGACCTACGGGCACCTGCCGCGGCAGTCGGGCGCACAGTTACCGATGCAGCCGAATGAGAGAGCTCTGGTTCATCCTCTGAGGATGCGAAAGCTTCAGAATCTGGTGTGGAGCGGCCAAACTTGATCTTGTCTGCTCTGATCGCAGTGGGACCAAATCCAGAGCGGTTGACAGTACTAGCTGCCATGCTGAAGTTCAAAGTACCGAAAGGTTGTGTAGAGAGTTGTGTGTGTTGTTGGACAAGTTGGACTGAGTCGCTGGGAGGGATTATACCTCACGATTTCGCGTCACGCTGGAGTGAAGTGAGACAAAGGATACAGAAGTGCCCTAAATCTTGAAAAACTCGAAAGGAGTTGACAAGTAGGCAAATGCGCGTTGTGCGAGGTTGCACTGAGAGGTGATTGGAGTAAAAGAGGGCAAATCTCTCGTTGAAGATTTGATTGGTTGGCGGAAAGAATGATGCTGTCCCCGAATCGAATGGTGCCTGCTCAATCGAGTCAGCTGCCATTCGTAAGTTCTCGTGTTAAGGCGAGGCGCCGTCGTGGTTGATGTGTTTTCGACGTCGAGTCCGCCGAAATAGGCAGGAGCCGGGCTTCGAAGCAGGGTCGACGGCATGAGCATGTGCAAGGAACGGAACGAAACTCACAAGTGAAGTGCTAGCGCGATACTCACTGGTTCTGCGTTGTTCTCCGATATGGAGAGCAAACTCTGAGGACAAAGGCTGCGCCACGTGTATCGAGGTCTGTAAGAAGGTTCAAGGGGAAGAAGGTCGCGTGAAAAGTGAAGTGCGTGAGATGCTCTGGACAGCCACGTTAGCATCAGATATAGGGCCAAAACATAAAGAAGCAAAGCTTTAGGCGCCACATGCTCCGTATGCTCCGTCAAGCCGTAATCTGCACCGTCCAGCAGGCTGCACGCTTCGTAGGCAGAGTAGAAGCTGAGCGCTCGATTGGGTGCGGATACCAGCGTGCCGCACGCGGGAGTAAATTGAAAATTACACATACCTAGTGATCGCTTGTATTGCCTGTAACCGAAGCCTTTTTCCGTTTATCTAATATCCGTGTCTAGTGAGAGTTAGTCGAGGCTTACAATCGAAGACAATGTGAAACAACTCACCTATTGATTGCGAGCGTTGGTTTCAAAAACAGAGTGGAAGCAAAAAGGAAATATTTGTAGCATTAACAACAGGTCTTGTGGAAGCTTCTCAAATACCTGTTGCCAGTCGGTCAGCATCATCCACGCGGTTGTCGCAAGCTCCATGGTGGGCAACTCGAGTTTTGAAAGGGTTCCGCTTACAGGTTCGACGTAACGCCTTGAATCACAATCTCATTGTCCTACTTCTCGAGTCACGACAGACTATTCCGATGGAGTTGGTCCTGTACAAAGCAAGATACTCCAAAATTCATTTGCGATGTTTGTGGAGAAGCGCGCAGCACGTGGAGGTCGAGTCAGCACGTTCGTCGGGTCTCGCTAGCTTCGAGTTGGCTGGCCGGTTTCTGTGATCTTCAACTGGCAAAGACTCGAGAAATAGAACTGCAAGGCGACTCCGCTTTTGAAGAAGGGCGAAATGAACAGATGTTCTGGATTGCTCGGGCCCCTTGTTGTGGGGGAGACTTCGGATGATGCAGAACGCCGATCACTTCGCAGCTGGCCGAGACCGTCGACAACAAACCTGTTCGACGCGAGGGAGGTATTCGATTCTGTCTGGGGTTCCTTTGGACACAGGATCGAAAGGAGGGTACGATTGATAAAATCTGGAAGACGGTAGGAAGATATGTAGGCATGCGCAGGCTCGAACGGCTACATAAGGAAGGCGCCAGACGTGATCGAAATGCGGAGGCGGCGCAACCGCTCTCTGGGCGGGGGTCTCGTGCCCTCGATCAGCCACTTCCCTCGGCGCTAACCGACGCATTTTCGGACACCAGACGTGGTGTAAACACTGTAGACCACTCTTATACTTCGACCCGCTCGACATTCCAAGTGCTGCCATTGGTCCGTCGCCCCTTTGGAAGGGGTCCCCTACAAGCAACAACCGCATCTCCAGCATCACTTGAACAGCGACCCTTGAATCTTCTGTCCGACTGCGTCAGCGCTGTCAGGCCACCCCCTTGGCGTGGTATGCACTCCCCCGGGACTCCCGTCCGAATCCTCATCGCATGTTGTCCCACCTTTGAACTGAGATGACGACGGGCGGAATCTCGCGAATGCACCCGTGTGTCAGTGTACAGTATGGTTGGACAGGTACACGAAGCCATCGTACTGGAGTCTGGAGCCGCTCTAAACTGGTACTGCGACGGGTAAGAGTGCGGGGTGCAGCGAACCGCCTTTTATATGGTTGTTTTGAGTGCAAGAGGCCCTGCGCTGACTTCACCCTTCAGCACTAAGCATCCGGCTCATGTCCCGGATGCAATGACTAATAAAGCATATGTATGGTACAAAGTACCGTCTTCGAGCATCAGCATCTGGTCGCAATGGATTGAGGGATCGAGGGATCGGCCACCCGCTTCGACGAAACACAACCACCTTCGTTAAAGCAAAGAGCTGAGTGTCTTCAATTTATTCCTGCAGTGTCCTCGAACCTAGTCCACGTCCAATATGGGTAGTCCTTGGAAATCTTCCATGCTTCTTCCCATCTTCTTGATGGCTTCTTCTGCCTTTTCCTTGCGCAGCTTCAAGGTCTCCTTCACTGTCACCAACACAAAGTCGTAGGTCAACAGAGCTGTGCCTTCCTCAACGTCGTACTTCTTTGCCATTCCTGGATCTGTCACCGTCGACAGGTCCACGATGAGAGAATCTTTGACGCCAAACACAGGATCAGAAGACTCGTATGGATCGCCACGAGGATATAAAGCGCTATGTGTCTGTCAGCGGATGACCTTCGTGGAGCACATTCCCAGCGATGAAGACTTACGTGATCAGCGGATCAAAGCTATCCTTCCTCAACAAGAAGTGCACATGGCCTGGTCGGTTTGGATGCCTGCCGAGCATTTGAAGCATACTGAACACAGGTCCGTCCATTGGGATCGGGTAGGACACTGGCTTCACTGCCTTGAACCAGAAACTTCCATCCTGCTTGGAGAACAGGATACCTCTGCCATCTGGCCCATCTCTGTCTGGATATTGAACATCATAGTTTCCATGTGAGTCACCTTCCCAGACATCAACCTGAACACCTTCCAGAGGGTTGCCATCAGTATCCTTGATGGTACAGAGTACTAATAGAGGGGTGCCGTCAGGGTCCTTGTGGATCGCGTACCCGTTTTCCACTTCGCGTGCGTCATGAGTGTGGAAAGGCCCAAGAACTGTTCCTTCGGTTGATTTTCCAGTGCGTGGATGGTCGATAGAATCTACCAGAGCACTCAATCCCAAGGTATCTGATAGTAAAATCATCTCTCTTCTCAAATCTGTGCTGATCTGGCCGACGTCCGTCAAGAAGTCCAGTCCAGCCATCCACTCGTCTGTTGAGAGTCGTGTCTCTCTCGCAAAGTCATGCATATGAGAGACTAGACGTTCGAAGATGTATCTCATCCGAGGATTCGTACACTGGCTGTTGATAGCATGAACATTCTCAGTGATGTTCTCTGTCGTGAGGTCTTTCATGTTGTCTCAAATTTGTAATTCTTCTGCTCCAGGATTGTGATGAAGCTTTTGTAAAGGCGCGGGCCGCTCGTCTTTATACCACTTGTTCACATATTCAATGGTTGTCAATGCTCAAAGTGATCATGACGGGGTTTGTGGGGCGGCTCCGGCACCACAATTGCCCCACCCTGGAGAGCTTCGGGCCATCCGCCAATCATGTCACTGATGACCGGGCGCGCTCGTCTTCTACTCCGGCACTTTTTCCTGGCAAATGTGCTCTGTAGCTCACGAACATCAGAATGGCTGTACGGAAGACGTGTAATCCATTATCTAAGTAGCAGTACTCATACTCCATGCTGGAAGTCTCATCTCACTTGAAACTTCTTTTGCGGATGTTCAGTTGGCGTCTGACATGTGGGATGAAGTAGCTCCGACACCTGGCAGCTGCAACTGCGTTCCTCTCGATCCTTCACTGCAGCCTTGTCTTTCTCCTTCAGACGCGTCGCACTGCACTTCAAGCTCATTATCACGCTTCATGCCCACAGTTACACGATGTTCTTTCTCCATGCTCCCCATCCGTTGACAGTAGCAGCGATAGGCACGTTGCTGACTGGGAGCTTTATCTATGTCGCCTTTGGCTGGTGCAAGCTCCGGCAATCAAGACAAGAACTCGAGCGAATCAACAAATGTCTTCCGCCACGCGGTGTGTACCGAAACCTGGAGCCTTTCATAGCATTTGACATGATTCTGTCGCTGCTGTCTGCAGCCAAAAACAAGAAACTGCTGCAGTGGTTCAACGGGCATTTCCATACATACGGTCCGACCTTCGTCGTTCAAACCATTCCGAAATACGCTATCCATACCACCGAAGCGGAGAACATCAAGACTGCCTACTCTCTGAAATTTGATGACTGGTCCGTCAGACCTGCACGTCAATCCTTCAAACACCTAATGAACGGCTCGACATTCATGTCTGATGGAGCTGCGTGGTCACACTCGCGCGGCATACTGCGCCCAATGTTTGTCAAAGATCGCATCACGGACCTTGACTTGTATGAGGCGCATTTCCAGAAGTTGCTGAAATTGATCCCGGAGGACGGGTCGACCTTCGACATCGGTGCTCTTTTCCATCGGTATGCATTTGATGTGTCTTCCGAGTTTTTGTTCGGAGAATCGCTCGACTCTCTGGGAAGCCCAACAGACGCCAAAGCACAGCTGGCTCACGACATTGAGCTCACCATCCAGGACGCTGCGGATCGCTTCCGCAAGTCGCTGTTGTATCGTTGGCTCAGACGCCCAGGCGTTGACCAGGCGGTCAGCAATGTGCTAAGTTCGACGACCAGATACGCGCAAGAGGCTCTGGATAGAGCAGCTGAAGACCAGAAACATGCTCAAGGAGAACACGAAGAAAGCCGCCCCTATTCTTTCCTGGACGAGATGGCCCGCCAAACGCAAGATATCGAAAGGATGTCACATGAAGCAACAAGCTTGATGTTTGCCGGAAAAGACACAACTTCCGGACTGCTTGGTAGTATGTGGTATCTGTTCGCAAGGCATCCCGAGGTTTGGGACAAGCTTCTCACAGAGGTCGATCAGCTAGAGGGTGCACCACCAACATACGAGTGGGTAAAGAATGCGAAGTATCTGAGATACTGTGAGCACGAAGGTAAGTGCATATTGATGTTCTTTCCGTCGAGGCACAATGATCTGACTAGTGTATAAAGCCATGAGACTCTACCCAGTGACCCCGATCTTACCGCCTCGTGTCGCTAATAAGGATACTGTACTGCCACTCGGTGGTGGCAAGGATGGCAAATCTCCTCTGTTTGTGCCTAAAGGCACTGCATTGATCGTTCATATATATTCGGCAAACCGTCGTCAAGAGGTTTACGGGGAGGATGCCGAAGAATTCAAGCCAGAAAGATGGGAAGATCTTCGTCCAGGTTGGGTAAGTATGATATGCACAACATTTATCTGAGCTCGACTGACTTTTCTGTGTTCAGGCTTACACTCCTTTCGGTGGTGGACCGCGAATCTGCGTTGGTCGTAAGTACATTCTCAAACGCTGATCTACGAAAAGACTGACAGTGCACAGAGCAATTTGCTTTGACGGAAGTATACTATCTTACCGTCCGCCTGATGCAACATTTCCGCCGGATTGAGTGTCGAGATTCGAGACCTTTCACAGAGGATCTCGCGGGTGTCATCCTGAGTCCAGATGGCGGCGTTCAGGTTGGCTTGTACCCGGCTTAAGGACAACGCTATAATTTCGTCTCCAGAACCTCGGCCTGTTCCATATGACTCCCAAATCTCAGCTCTGATCATGATTTCCATCCTTCACCGGTTCAGCCAGCACACGTGGTGAAACGAAAGGCTCGTGGTCCCAGGAAGTTCATAAGGCTTGGTTGGTACTACAGTCCAGTACAGTTGTTCCTGCATCCTACTCTCTTGCCCACAAGGC
>Ga0268250_10001116_pt1 | contig 11890 bp, 10 predicted proteins | sample AgamicAsSfe_FD_200448 | JGI IMG/M metagenome (GOLD analysis project Ga0268250, IMG submission 200448) | Agave microbial communities from Guanajuato, Mexico - As.Sf.e (v2) (version 2) | ecosystem: Host-associated > Plants > Phyllosphere > Phylloplane/Leaf | place: Guanajuato, Mexico | collected... | reverse complement strand
AAGGAGATATATCAAAGAAGATGTTGGCGAGTACTTCAGAGAGCTTAATATACCAGGCCAGAAAAAGGAAAAATATCTCAGCTCTGGCTGATCACGTAGTTCCTTGTCCTTCGCGGGTGTTCGAGTCACTTCGAGCGGTCGCGATTACCTGAGAGCACGTGCATTTTGATAGTGAGCAACACCAATCTAAAAAGTGTTCGATTTCGTGCAAGGCTTCAAGCCGCACAAGATACGCATTCACTCTCGATGGCCCTCAAAGATGACGCGATCAGAATCACTTACCTATAGTCGTGGAAGATATCGGAACTGATGACCAGAATTCGTCAAGATGCAAGAGTGATTTTGTTATCTCCCGGGCGCGAGGAACAAATGTCCGTCTTCGAGTCGATGTCGAGTTCATCAGGAAGCGCAGATCTCCTGCTGATACCTGCTCAATCTGAGTGACAACTCCGGGATATCGTCCTGAAGGCTGACTGCCACAAACGATGGTACAGTGACGAGTGTAGCACGCGTATCGCTGATCGCACTGTCATGATTTGGAAGGGACAGAAGAGCGCGCTTCTTGTCGCGATGTTGAGTTTGGGAGAAAGAAGAGAAAGAGCAGACAGTCAAAAGAAAGCTATCAGACCGTAGGCGAGATGACAGACGCCAAGCACATGCATCATCTTGCATAACTTGCATAACCTCGGCACGACCTCTCCATGCAACCATCTTCCCGGACGCAAATCCTACCAATCCCTGACCCACCCTCTGACCTCTGCATCCATCTCTGCCCTTGACCATGCATAGAAAGCTATATATACAATCTTCTTTGCACTTGAATTCACTCTTCGAAATGTTGGCTCTGTAGTTAGTCTATTGCAGTTTCGTAGATCGAGTTGCAAAAGACTCAAGAATAGCAGCGAACTCAGGCACCATGAGACAGCTTTCAATTTGCAGATATACAGAATGAATAGAACAAGCTCAATGACATCTACTTCCTCTCTTACAATCGTAATGTAAACCGAAAAAAAGCACAATCTTCGCAGAATCCTCAAAACTCCAAATGCTCGATCTAAAAACTCCTCTAACTGGGTATCTCCTTTGCACCCAAATGCTCATCAAAAGCCCATCACTATTTAAACTCCGTCGCAAATCATCCGGTCACAGTCCTCCTGTTCAAGCTCTCGCTATAGACTTCCGGCCAAGACTGGCTTGCCGTACTCTTTTCACCAAACCCTCCATCTGCGGCACCAATTCAGGGATTCTGAATGGTTTTGTAACCACACTGTCCATACCATGATCAATAGCAACGGCAATCTGTTCGCTTCTCGCATTTGCTGTGACTGCAATGACAGGAACATGTCCGATGATGGCACCTTCACTTTGTAAGCTCCTGATGCGTTTTACTGTTTCCAGACCACCCAGGACAGGCATTTCTAGATCCATGAGGACGACAGATAGAGGGATGACATCTGAATGCGGTCGTGTCTTTGGACTAGGTGCTTCTTCGTGGTCGCGTGTTGGTGGAGGTCGATCAGCCCAGAATGAGGTTTTGCGAAGGAACTCCAGAGCTTCGAGACCGTGGTTCGCGAGGTGGACTGTACAGCCCAAACGGCGGAGTTGTTGGGACATGACCTGTGCAACAAATGTCAGCAAGAAAAAGCGGTTGGGGTCTTTGGAATCTCACTCGTTGATTGATTACATTATCCTCCACTACCAAGACATGTAGATGCGGCTTCTCTTCGGTGTAATCGGTAGACACAGCGGACAACTTGCGGATGGCGGTGTGAGTCGTTTCGTGTGGAGAACCATCCAGTTTTACCTCCAAAGAATTGGAAGCAGGGTCGCGAGTATAGGTGACGGGCGTATTGAGCGTCGGGGTCGTCAATGTCCCTTCTCCAAGATCTTCGTCATCCTCGACTGCCCTCCTTGCTTTGATGTAGAAGCTGAATGTGCTGCCCTTGTCGGGCTCGCTGTGAACGCCGATCTGACCATCTTGGAGATCCGTGAGCTCTCTCGAGATGAAGAGACCGAGCCCGCTTCCTGAAATTCAATTAGTTTGATGCTTCATGCTGATGGTGGTTGTTGTACGAACCTCCATATTGCTTATAGGTTTTGGGACTGGCCTGCGAGAAGCGGTTGAAGAGCAGTTTTAGTTCTTCATCGCTCATGCCCTTTCCACTATCTTGCACAGACAATGATATGAAGATTTCATCACCAGTCCCCCACTCTGCGGTAAAGTGATGTTCGGGTCTGTTGGCGCGGAATGGCACATACGGGCATTTGTGCATGCCTTCCTTCGGCCGGGTCAAAGTAGCGTCCAGATGGACGATAATTTCCTTGTGACTAGCAAACTGCGTAAACTTGATAGCGTTAGTGAGAAGATTGATGATGACCTGCAATAAGCGACTAGAGTCAAGCATGACTTTACCAACAGCCAGGTTTCGCCAACCCTCGTGGACGCGCAGACTGATGGTTATGCCGGCTCTGACAAGTTCTGCTTCGTGCATCTTGAAGCACTTCTCCATCAAGCCTGGCATGTCGACAGTATCAGGCGATACAACAAGCAGATTCGAATCTAGCTTGCTCAGGGTCAGGATATCATCAACGATGCGACCTTGATGCTGTGCACAAAGGATGATTGTCTGAGCTGAATCGATCACTGTCTCAAGGACGTGACTGTCCAGTGAAGTTGCCTCAGATGAAATACCTAAGCGATTGTTGTTCTCGAGAATCGTCAAGATACCGTCGGCGGATTGTAAGATTGCGCTCAATGGATTGCGCATTTCGTGAGAAGTCATGTCGATGAAGCGATCGGCTTGACGCTTGTGTTCAAGTGCGTCCTCGAGTCGCTCACTGAGCAGACGTTCCGAGGCTTTCTTCAATGATATCTCAGTGACGAAGCCTTGAACAGCTACCACTGAGCCGTCGATACCAATCTCAGCTATTGCTGTTCCTTGCAGCCAAGTTTCGCCTGTCATTTCAAGGCCGCTCGCATCGTCAATATACTTCCAAGGCTTTTTGATGCGATACTCCAGATTCAGAGGTGTACCATACTGAGCCAATGCTAGCCATGCCTCGCCAACCTTTGCTTGATCATCGTCGTGTATTCTGTCAGCCCATCCTAAGCCTGATCGCTGACGTTCATCGAACTCTTCTCTGGTAAAGCCGAGTATGCGGAAGTATGCTTCGTTGAGATATAACGGCTCGCCATTGGGTTTCAACAAATACATACCCAAAGGAGCATCTGCAGCGAGACGAGCGAATCTTTCCTCTGACTGCTCGACTTCTATCTGTCGAATGCGAGACTTTTCGTGATACTTGCGGTCACTCACGTCAAGCAGCCAGCCCTGTATGTGGATGATATTACCATCTTCATCAAGTTCTGGTGCTGCAGTGGCCAAAACCCAAGTATCGCCGTGCAGAGTTTCTCCCGAGATGGGGTCGGTGACAGACCATGGACGCATGACACGATATTCAATGGTGAAAGGCTGTTTCTCTTCGAGACATTGCATCCAAGCACTGGAAACCCTTTCACAATCGTCAGGGTGTATATAGGCCAAAGGATCAGCCTGGGATTCTATGGCCTCTTCGGTGATGCCGGTAATTTCCAAATAGGCTTTATTGTGGAAAGTGGTTCGAGCATCTGGAGTGATGGCATACATGGCTACGGGAGCAAGCTGGGCCATATTCGCATAACGACTTTCCAGTCGTTCGGTTTCGAGGGTTGTGGCACGAAGTTGCTGAGCCAAAGAGGCTTCGACCTGTTCGAATTTCTGACGTGATCGTCGTTGCTCTTCGGGAAGGCAGATGGCCGAGGCGGATTTGACCAAAATGTCGCGCAAATAGTAAGCAAACATGGCGGCATCTGAATCGTATGGTCGACGGGGAGTCATTGCCAGAGTCAAGAAAGCCATTGTTCGGTGGGCAGACATGTCGGGTAAAGGAATTATACAGACGGTCTGTACCTTTGCTCCCGAAGCTCGGCCAGGGACGCCTTGGTTGAGAAGCGGTGGCAGAGTGCCGTCTCTGGCTTGCAAGATGACGACATCTTCGGTTTTCCAAGCTTGATGGTAGGCACGAGCGAGGGGACTCTGGTCGTCGGCACAGTCGGCGAGATCGAAGGTCAGGGGTACAGCAGGATGACCAGCAGCAAGACCGATGGAACCCTCGAGAGCGTAGCGCTGCGACTCAGGACCGGAAGAGGAGGATTCAGTGTCGGGTACAGAAGGATCAGCGGCAGCGTGGCTAGTGTGAAGGAGGGCGTATGGTATATCGTCTTTGCAAGGCTCAAGCCCCTCGAGGAATTCAAACCACAGCTCTTTGACGCTATTGACATTGACAATGGCCCTGTTGATCTTGACAACGGCATCTCGGCGACGATCTGCGACGACGTGTTCGGTGACTTCGGAAAATTCATCGATAATGCCGATGGTGGAGCCTTGGTTGCCGAAGACTGGAATCAGATTGAAAGACCAGTATGTGTCCTCGGGGTAGCCGTTGCGATGCATGATGAGAGGGAGTTTGTTCAGACGGGTGCCTCTTCCTTCGGTCTGAACGTACTCGATCAGCGGGGCCATTTCAGACCAGATGTCGGCCCATGTATCCTCAGCTCTTGAACCCAGGGCACGAGGATGGCGTTCAGCGAACATGGTTATGCAGGCCTCGTTGTAAATCATGATGTGGTCGTCTCCCCAAAGCAGCAGGCGCGGGTCCGGGTTGGCCATGGCGGAAAGGACGGCGGACCTGAGGGCATCGGACCAGGACTGGATGCTGCCGATGGCCGTGTCTTGCCAGGGAAAGTTGCGGACCAGGTGCATGTGGGCCGACATTGCGGGAGACGGCATGCGGGTCCAGTCGAGGTAGCGCTGGCCGCCTTCGTCGGACACGGTTCGCCATGACGACGAGGCGACCGACTGGCGGCGTGAGTCAGAGGACGAAGTGCCTGAGGTGCCCGAGGTGGCTGAGGTGCCATTGTGTATGCTGTTCTGCGATGCGGTGCGAGGTGGTGCTGGTGTGCGCCGAGGCGCGGGAGCATCTGGAGCTGCTGGAGGCGTGGGCTCATCTTGGTGGGCGCTGGCGACGAGCCATCGGTCTTGTTGCAAGATGCAGTTCCATGCTCTTCCTCGATAGGATGGGGTCGGGTTGTGCGAGTTCAGGACGGTGGTGGCCCATGTACGGAAGTCTCGAGCATCCCAAGTGGCTGCGAGCAGTCGTTCGAGAGCGGAATTACGGTAGACGATGTAGCCAGTGGTGGTATCGAGGATGCACGTCGGGCGGGAGTCGTATTGCAGAAAGTCAACGAGGGTCAAGGTGGACAGGTCGACGGCTTGCTGGTCTTTTGCGCTCCGGATGGGCATGTTGGCCGTCGTCAGCGTCTGTTCGTCGCTGCCATTTGGAGTCATTTCAGGCCGCGCCCTCTTTTTCGAACTCCTGTCTTCCGCCATGTCCGTCATTGTTGTACTCTCTTTCCCACCATCGGCACCTTCTGCGCAGAGAGTGTCGCTGCATCCATCTGACCTGCGCCGACAACCCAATGCTACTTTAGCCTTTCAACTGCGAAAACGCACGGCACCGGTCTAGACCCATCCAATCTCGATTGCATATCGACATGGCAACATCGATTCTCTCCCTCTTGGTCCAAAGTCCATACTGTATTTCAAATTATTGAACACCCACTGTCCAACGACCATTCATGGTCAACTATACGAGCTCGGACTGCCTGTTTGCGCGAATACGACGGTTACCATGCGACAGTGACTATGCGTGACGTTTTGCTCAATTCTTGGCAGGAACGATTGGGTGGACCCCTTGACCCTTCCGAATCTAAACATCTCTGTCACCTCTTCTGTCTTGCTACTCGACTTTATATTCAACTAGACGTGTCGCATCGCCTTTGATATTGGTAAATATCAATGCCAGAATCTAGAGATGACTCTATCGTGTGGAATGCTGAGAGACACACTGACTTCCGCACCTATGACACACCTTTTCCGCATTCGGAAATCTGAAAATGATTGATGGATTCTCAAATGTACTGCTAACGACCGCGTTGATGTGCCTCTGCCTAAAGATCATCCTGAAAGTTTTACCTGCAGCTGATTATAGGAGTATGGCATACTGGTCTAGTACAGATTATGGCCATTTTGCATCCGAGTCAAGCCCGTATGACCTGAGGAATGCAAAACCACGATGGCAGCAACTCGCCGAGATTGCTCAAGGTTACTCTTCCTCATCTGATCCTCTTTCGACTGCGACAGCTCCTACAACGAACCAAAATTTTGAGCAGATGGAACGTCGAAACCGCAATTCTAGAAACGGCGGCGATGCATTTTGGAACAGACGTCCACGCGCCCACGATGGCAATGTTGCATCACTAGGCGCTTCTCGTTCACGCTCGCAGTCGCGACGCAGTAGAACACGGACGACAATCACCGAGGAGTTCGCACCTCGACGCCGCAGCGAGTCACCACAGACTCATGGCTGCCTGAGCACATTTTGGAGATCGGTATTATCCATCTATCTATTGGCTCTGCTAAACAATGTCCTGGTCTGGTATGACGAGTCGGGTATTTCCGATGCTAGAACGATTAGGAGATCGAGTACAGAAGAGGTGTGGACGTCACATGATGAATCTGTGGTTGAAAGAGTCGGACATCAGATTTGCAAGATACCTGTGGTTCCGAGGGTGCTGAATTGCAGTCAGCCCTCGGGATCAGAAGTACCGAGTGACCAATCCGTCCATCACTATCTCCGCGGCATTGTATCTGCGCTGTCCGAAAACCCAGATACCGTGGACGCAATCCTGGACAAGACCGAGGATATCAAGAAAGAATTGGTCGCACTGCAAAAGCTAGAGCTGGATAACATATCACCAATCAGACCTGCTGAATCCATACAAATTGAGAGTGATATCCGAGCTGAACCGCTTTGCACGGATCGTCTGCTCAACCTCACTTCAATTCTCGAAGTAGACCTGGTGGATTGGGACAGCGACAAAGATGAATTGCTAAACACCATGCAAGCCCAACTTACATCACTCAACCTCGAACACCAAGACATGGCAAGGGAACGATTCAATTTCGCTATTGCTCGCAACCTCGAGGAGATTGCAACATCGCTTGAGCACATGCAGTCATCGAATCTAGCTGCTTTGAACAAGACTTTGGGATTGTTGCTTGACGACATCCCTGTTTTTATACAGTGCTTAGAGGCTTCTGAGATCGCAGATGTTCACAATACTTCGTCGACACCGACCGACCGTCCGTCTATTCTGAAGCGCTTGATACTATGGTCACTCCCTTTCACCACATCCCTTTCCAACACTGCCGATCCCTCGCTCACTCCTGATCAAAGAAAGAAAATTATCCACGACCATACGCTGGCTATAAGTCCTCTACTGCATGCCATCCAGGCCTCAAACGCCAAAGCTTACTCTGCAGCCACTACAGCACAAACAATGATGATGGTACGCACCTCATGGATAGGCAGCATAATAGAAGTATTCTGGCGAGGACAGCGCGAGAGTTTCGACAAAGATCTGTTAGCAGGGTTGAAGGAGATGAGGAGCTTGGTGCCTATGATCATGGAGCAAAGAAGAGGAGGCAAGGCGGAAAGAAAGTACACGCGAGTGATGGCTAGAGCTAAGAAAGCAGTGAAGGAGATCAAAGCGAAAGCGAACAATGAGCCACGACTGAAGACTCGTAGGGTACAGAGCTCTTATCAAGTATGGGAGAGAAGGGGAGGAGTGATGCAGGAAGTGGTATCAGAGCATCATGAGCATGACATGGACGAGAAGGCGTTGAAGGCGCATGACGAGGCAATGGAAGAGCATGAGAAGCGGATGGAGGAGCATGACAAGCAGATGGAAGAGCATGACAGGCAGATGAAAGAGCATAATAAGGCGATTAGAGAAGAGAGGAAGGTTAGAGCGGTTCGCCGGAATTTCGCACGCGTGCAAGAGTTTTTTGATTAATTAGGTAATTACTAAACATTCCTTCCCTTTTCCCCCTCCTTCACCATTACCTCACCATCCACTGCTCCGAACCTCCATCCAGGAAACTTTCTCTCCAGCAAATCCCTCTGAACCTCCCAAGCCTCGTTCACATCAATCATCCGCAACACCTTGATGCTAACCCTGCCCTCTTCAACCCTAAACCCCCATTCGAACCCCAGAATCGGATGGATCTCCTTCGTCATAACAGAATCCTCAATATACGTCAAAAAGCTCCAACTAGTCCAATCCATATCCGTCCTATGTACACGAAACGGAGCATCAAAAAGCGTAGGTGCAATGCCAAAATAGATAAACGGCGTGTTTAGATCTGCAGTAATGGGAATGGGATCATGTTCCCAGACACCAGAATTCGCATCTGTGGCTTTCGGGTGCAATGGGACCTCAAGGATAAATTGGATCCAGCCGTATGTTGCTGCGTAGCCGGAGTCTGAGGGTGCGGTGACAGTGGCGGTGCAGGCGGGGAAGTCGAGGAAGGAGGAAAGGGGTTGAGAAGGGAAGATGAGATGGCTGCCTGATTTTTTGGGGTCTGTGTTGGGTTTGATGGTGATGTGTACGTTTGTCAGATGCCGGCCGGGAACCGTGAAGGAGCAGGCTAGGGATTGGGTTTCAGTCACGGGTGCTGAATTGGATGTCATTCTTGTCTGAGACCGTGGAGATGAAGGGAAAGATCAGGGGGCGGATACAAATGGCTTGATCGTATACTTATGGTTCCTTAAGGCTACTCATGAACTTAAGTAAGGACGGATCAAAGGTGTTTAGTAGGAATACGGCAGCCTTGAGCCTTTAGCCTAAGGTATTGCCTTTGGATGGTTCATGTACACGTGATCTGCTAACGCGTCTTCCAGCATGCCACTAGACAGCTATATGAAGCAGAAGAAAACGGTGTATTCGAGTCTTCTAACTAAACATTCTATGTATAAGCCCATGGATTATGCGGCATAGAGTGTGCGGTATAGGGTATAGAGGGGCTGGGTGTAGGCGGAGACGATTCTTTGTATGGATAATAGTGCGTAAACAAAGCGGAATGCCTATATTATGATCATGTTTATATGTATACTATAGTTTGACAGATGACTATGCTTTAAGCTAAACGTTTAGGAATAGCCCCTAAACACTATTGCTAAGTTAGTTTAAGACCTGACTACGCTAAGGTCTAATTCATTTCTATATTCTTTATGCCTATATAATGCATAAATTCATCACGGCTTGCTGCTAACCTCGCGTCGAGGAGCTTCTTTTAAACACGATTTTTTGTATAGAGAGGGACTAAAATGACCACGAGATGCGTAGCTATAGTGCTGTCTTAATGCTAGGACGTGAATTTTGCTACGTTTTTTGCTTACCGGCCTAAGCTCACTCGGATTGAGCTAGGCTTTACTTTGACATATATTAGTATTGCTCTTTTCCCTCTAGTCGGATAGCTGTATAAATTAGAGGGAAGGTGGAAAAGAGCAGAATTCTAATGCGATGAGGTCCTAGTTGGATTGCTCTGCCTGCTCGTCGGCCAATTCTCACTTGCACAAAAATAGGCTTCACTTCTACAAAAATTAAATTATCTCCCTCCCCTACACTCCGATAGTCATGTGACTCACTGAGGGGGTGCGCAAGGGTGCAAAAACAATGAGCAGAGTGGGGTTCGAACCCACGCTCTTTCGAACTAGCGAATAAGATAAATATCAAGCAATTCTTGGTCATAGACTTTGAACGCGCTTGAAGCCTCCTAAAGCTAGCGCCTTAACCACTCGGCCATCTGCCCAGATGCAGAAAGAGCCGCCTGTTTCGAATATGGCCTCAAATCAAGAATCCATTGAGGTTTGGGCGCGCAATCTCGAGTCCAAAAACACCCTCCAAATCTGCTTGATATGGCCATTTCGGCATGGTTAACGACACGAAAGTGTTGATGCTAAAGTGCAATCTTGTCAAACTGCTTGCGGCGGTCATTTTGCGCTACTTTCCAGCGCGATCGGACGAGCGGTCGTCGAGATATCTTGACTTCAAGCTTGAAATGGCAGTGAAGCCTATTTGGTGAATATTCTCGCTATAGTGAGGCCGAGAAATGCGCTCTTCTTACTGGTCGATAGTGGACAAAGAAAGGACGACAACAGAGGACTGCCGGGGCCTGTATGCCTTGCACTGACTGAGCGACTGCAGATTGAAGATTTTCTTTGCGCCCGTGGGATATTCCGAAGATTTGCCGATATATGTACCCAGGCGGCTCTTTCACTCGATTTTATGGTATACAAAAAATGTCGTTCAAGCGAACAATACCAGTCCTCTGCGGTTGCAGTGTATGAATAGGAAGAACGATATCCTTGATCTATCATCATGTACATTTTGCATGCGCTCTCACGGAAATGATACAAAATTACTAGCACTCAATGTTATTGCAACAGCTACATACACATTGTTCCAGAAACTTTCAATACAGCAAAGCAGGATCGACTACACTCCTATTCAGAAGCAGCTCAGATGTGCGGTTCTCCTTCGGCTCCCATCGCCTGTGGTACATGTGATCCTTCGCCCACGAACGGCCCATCATGTCCACATATTCTGGTCTACGATTACCAATGTAATTCTCTGAGGCCCATAGTGACTTCCAGCATCCGTCTTCAAGTATATCGTAATTGGCTTGATGGCCCCAGTTCCTGTTCTGGTCGTAGTATCCGACGACGATCGCCCGGTCACGACGACTGATTATGTGCGTAATGACTTTTTCGCTCCCGGGGTAGTCGTCAATGATGCCGAAATCAAAATCCGTGTATTTTTGACAGTCAAGGAAGGCGCGGAGAGCGTTCGGATGCCAGTTCCAGAGGATTGTAGAGACAGCACGGGCAGGAGTCAATTCTTGCTTGTCGGTCTCTTCATCGAATCTGCCTGTGTCTACGATGGCCACCGGCAAGCCATCGATAGAGAGGTTTAAACCCGGAGATGGCTCGTCCTGTAGGAAAGCGAGTGCATTATTTTGTTGTCTGCAGGATTGTTTGTGCTGCTTCCAGTGGCTCTTTTGGCAGTCCCGAGAACAGTACGATACATGTTTGCACCTGGAACACCGCTGGTAAGATTGATCGGCCGGTACGGTAGACGCACAGTTGGCACAAGAGTTGGCTGGTGACTGCTCCATGTTTATTCAATTAACGCTCAATGGTCATACGGGCCTCTGTGCAGGGACCAGATTAGTTGAAGCCAGGCATCAGAATTGTGCGTATCTTCATAGTCGTACCACAGTCTTGAATCCCTTGTAGGCTAACACCGCAAAGGATCCAGACATGAAGACGGATACCTCAGGCAGGTTTATAATGTACCAGCTTCTTAAGCAGCAGGAGACCCTGCAAACGCGTCGGCCAGCGCGCTTTTGGTCCGAAGTTCAACCGTACATTGGTTTCCCTTCCTCGGCATCAGGACGCTTTCTCTGTATCATGCTCAACTCACCACACATTTGGTCAGTAGAGGGCTCTTGTGTAAAACAAAGCTGGTCCCAGAATCGGGCGAATGCCGAGAGACGGTTGCAAAGAATGCTCGCGACGTCGCATCAAATGCGACAAAGGCACACCCGAATGTGCGAAATGCCTGAAGAAAGGCATACAATGTACAGGCGTTGGTCGTCAAATCAGGTTTGTTGAAGGTGCAATCTCGAAGGGAAAGCGCAAAGGGCATACGATTTCCGAAGTCAGGAACATTGCGACGAATCTGAGCCGGCATTTAAACGACGAGACCATATCGACACCAAGGTCAGAGGCGCTTACAGGATCATTTCACCAAGACACCGATGTAGAATCGCCAATCGAACCTGTTGGAAATACCAGAGTTCTCGAGGCCGAGGAGGATGTAGAAGAGATTGGGAGGGTCGTTCATCGGAGACTGAGTTATTCACCAACCCGCATACCATCGGAT
>Ga0268250_10001114_pt1 | contig 11902 bp, 10 predicted proteins | sample AgamicAsSfe_FD_200448 | JGI IMG/M metagenome (GOLD analysis project Ga0268250, IMG submission 200448) | Agave microbial communities from Guanajuato, Mexico - As.Sf.e (v2) (version 2) | ecosystem: Host-associated > Plants > Phyllosphere > Phylloplane/Leaf | place: Guanajuato, Mexico | collected... | reverse complement strand
AAGAGACAGCCCCACTGCAGCGGCAGCCTGCGCACGCGATACTTGTACAGATAGCGACGGGTTGATTTTCGACCGTCGACTACGGAGCAAGAATACAGAGGAGCGAAAAGGCACCACTATGGACCGTCGAGTTGAGCAGACTGCTTTTGATGCTGCATTGGAACAGAACCTGTCCCGACTGTCAACTCCAGCGAGAGCAGCATCGTCTTCCTTGTCAAGCCGTACGTCCTTACTGAGTACTCGTTGCTCCTCTGCTAGGTAAGCATAGCAGAAAGTCCGCTATCCTGGACACAACCTGAAGCTAGCAACCTGACACAAATAGGCGTAAGCATATTAGCCAATAGGAAACCCTACAAAACGCCAGGTACATAGTCTTTGGTTCTATCTCCATGCATCTTGGCCGCAGTGATACAGTTACCCGAACAATATGGTGGTCCGGCGGAGTCGTACGTTAATGCGGGGCACTCCTTACGTCCCGAGCTTGTGGTACGGCGAAGTTGTCTGCTCAGGCGACTCTCCATCTGCGCTATGCTATAAGATTTGCGCCGCAGCCGATTTACGCTCAACGCTTCAAGGTTCATCAAATTGCTTTTGCTGCTTCTCTGGCAGTTTAATCCAGCCTCTACAACACACTACTTGTTTGTCTACATCCGATTCCTCTACCTGTTTCGGGTCCAGGCATCACTCTTGCAAGTGTACTAACAATCATTTTTCAAATCCACTACCTAAGTCACCACAATGACGAGCTTTACCATCTCAGACAGCCAACTTGATGAGTTGAAAGGTCAAGTGGCTGTCATTACAGGTAGAACACCATGTTCAGACCTTCCTTACAGCCTGCTGATGTACAACAGGGGCATCTTCGGGAATTGGGCTTGCAACACTTCGAAGAATTATCAAGCACGGAGGCAAAGTTTTTGCATGCGACGTCAATCCGCTACCTGAGCCCGAGTCGTCATCCGTCCCTTTCTTGAAGGCTGATGTCTCGTCTTGGAAAGAGCAACTCGATGTTTTCAAAGCGACAGAAAAGGAATACGGGAAGATTGACCAAGTTTTTGCAAATGCAGGAATTGGAAAGTCAACGACCTTGCTGGACGATAGCGTCGACGAAAACGGCGACCTGCTTGCACCGATGCTAGACACAATCAACATCAACTTGATCGGCGTGATATACACAGTGAAGTTAGCCATACATTACATTCAGAAGAACCCGAATGGTGGAAGTATCGTCATAACAGCTTCAGGATCAAGCTTCCAACGATTCCCGGTTGAGGATTATAGTACGTCTTACCAAGTAACATCAAGTCTAGGGACTAACACACATTAAGCCTCAGCCAAGCACGCTGTTCTCGGGCTTGTACGTGCTCTGCAACCCCAACTCCACCCCAAACTCCCGATTCGTATCAACGCCATCGCCCCGTCTTGGACCGACACAGCTATTGTGCCTCGCACTATTGTTGCTGCTCTAGGCGAATCCATTGTGCAGTCGGCAGATGTTGTCGCTCGTTCTGTAGCGCTGTTGATGGCTGATAAGAGGCGTCACGGAGAGCTGGTATACAGCGCAGCAGGCAAATTCCTGGAAATGGAAAATGGGACGGCGGGGTTCCATGCTCTTACGCAGCAGATGTTGGAGTTCGAAGAGGATGAAATGGAGAAGTTGTTGGCTGCTGAAAGGAGAGTAGAAAATGTCATCGACAATATGTCAGAGAAGGAGAGACAGCATCATACGAACAGAGCTCCAGTGACTATGGAGTAGAAGGGTTACGATGATATCTTCGGAATGATAGCTATCTATGTGTGAATTCTTAAAAAAAGAAAAATACTCATCTTCCTACTTACCGTGTCATCACATGCGCGTGGGCTGATACCTACTCCATCATCCTCACAATGAACTTGACTCAAGACCCAAACAAACTATCGCGACGATCCGGTCTGCTATGCGTCCATTCCATGCAGAGAGCCACTTTGTTAGCATGCTGGGAAGCTTTCGAGTGTGTGTTTGTAGGCTGATGAGTTACGGCATCTACGTTACTATCACTTCGAAGAACAAGGACAACATCAGCAGAGCGCAACGTTGTAGCGCACCGCAGGGGCCTCAAGCATGGAATGTTACATCCCGCTTCATTCTCGCTGCGTAAGAATGGCAAGATGTACACTTGGCTCCCTTTAACATAGACGGTGAGATGAGCTGACACTCAAGAATAGACCAGGGACTGATGGAAAAGGAATAGGCTTGCTTGTCCAGAGCGCTTGGGATCTCCAGTTCATCATCTGTTTCCTATACCAGCTCTTGACGACATGTCAAGCTTTCGTGAGGTATCCCTGCATCGTTGGAAGGCGAGACATGCTTTGCCTTGGGTTAACAGAGTATGACATTTTGATATGAGGGGCACCGCTATCTGAAACAAATATTGTAGAAACATCTGACTTGGTGTGGCTGGGTAGCGTTATCGTACCTACCTTCGATGCGCTGGCAGCGGCGCCAACTTTGATGCCGAAGCGTATTGACTGTAGAAGCACAGGATCTATAGCACACGGTATCTAATTCGGAGTCGCCGGTTGATTATTGAACGTCAGTTTCAAAAGTGTAACAGACACTTACATCCAAGTTCGAACTAGAATCTAGATATTGTGGCACCTTTTCTGTGTCGTTCTACTACATCAGAAGATGGCTACCTCGTCGTGTTAAGGCTCTGCCAGTCTTTGTAGACAACAACGTAGAATGAAGCTTTTCTTCGTCCTCTACAAATAAATATCATCGATTCTTATCATTAACGTGACTAGGGCCGAATACACTAACTCAACGGATGAAAGCTTTTCCACAAGCACTCCAAAATTTAGCGAAGACCATGTTCTTCGCTGGACCGCTTAACTTACATATGCGCAAACAAGATACACCCCTTGTCTCCGCATGGATATTGAACAAGCCATAGACTATCAGCCTATCAACAACTTGACATGTCGTAGTTTCCGATCCCTCCGAATACCAAGCGTCGTGGCGTCGCGGGGTAGGATAAAGTCTTCGCCTGGTGATGCAGCTGGACTCAGCTCTGTACCAAATCTTCAGCTAAACACGACCAGATACCGAACCTGACAACCGACGGCATGTGGAGTAATCGCTACGGCTGTTCGCCTCCAGATAGATGCGGTCGCCGATCATCGTGGAGTCCGGGGTAGGTCCGCCTCCACGCCGAGTGGAGATTTATGTGACCGTGCATCTGGCGCGTCTCCGTTTTGGGTGCTAGTTACGACAGCCATCACACTTGGCGCACACGCGCTCCATCAAAGTACGCGCTGACAAGGACACTGGCCGGGCCCAGGTGCGGTCCGGTGTGAAGGGGAATCCGCCGAAGAGTGTGGAGTATAAAGCCAAGGTGCGGCGTTACGACTTGCCATTGTTGCGAAGGTTGTCTTTCTTTTTTTGATCCCATCATCACTCCGCCATGGCTCAAGCGCAGACGGATTATTCCGCCGAAAAGTACACGCCCAGCCATCATGAAGATCTCAAGAATGAGGACGCGCACCAGATTGCAGGACACGGTCATGCTGCCACAGACATGTGATTTCGCCCTCACCTTTACGCGTCTCTCATCTAACAATTGCACAGCTACGGACATGCCCTGATGGAGTTCGATAAGAAGGCTGAGTCGCGTCTCAGGCTGAAGATTGATCTGTACATCATTCCGACCGTGGCCCTCCTCTACCTATTTTGTTTCATCGATCGTGCCAACATCGGAAACGCTCGCCTAGCTGGTCTCGAAAAGGATCTTGGACTCACTGGCTATGATTACAACACCGTCCTCTCTATCTTTTACATCAGCTACATTATTTTCGAGATTCCTTCCAACATCTGCTGTAAATGGATAGGTCCTGGATGGTTCATTCCCATCATCTCACTATGCTTCGGCATTGCATCGATTGGCACGGCTTTTGTCCATGATATCAGTGCGATTTGTGGAGTTCGCTTCCTTCTGGGTATCTTCGAAGCTGGTATGCTACCAGGTATCGCATACTATATGTCCCGTTGGTACAGGCGCTCTGAGCTTGCTTTCAGACTGTCGCTATACATCGTCATGGCTCCTCTAGCAGGTGCTTTTGGAGGATTATTGGCATCAGCGATTCTCACACTCGACTCCTTCGGCTCCCTTACACGCTGGAGGATGATTTTCGCGATTGAGGGCATAGTCACCTGCTGTCTGGCACTTATCTCTTTCGTAACGCTGACGGATCGCCCGGAGACTGCGCGCTGGCTGACTCAAGCGGAAAAAGATCTGGCCATTGCTCGTGTCAAGTCTGAGCGTGTTGGCCAGAACGAGGTGCTGGACAAACTAGATACGAAGAAGACGCTTCGTGGTATCTTCAACCCTGTAGTACTGACGACCTCTTTCATTTTCCTGCTCGACAATATCACGGTGCAGGGTCTTGCTTTCTTCGCGCCTACCATCGTCAGGACGATATACCCTCGAGATTCAGTTGTCTCGCAGCAGCTCCACACCGTTCCACCATATGTCGTAGGTGCCTTCTTCACGGTCCTCCTACCCTTCCTCAGTTGGAGATACGACAGGCGCACGATCTTCTTCATTCTAGGAGCTCCACTCATGATGATCGGATACATCATGTTCTTGGCCAGCACCGAAGCAATGGTTCGATACGGAGCTACCTTCTTAATTGCGTCTGGAGCATTCTCGTTTGGTGCTCTCTGTAACGCGCAAGGCTCGGCTAACGTTGTATCTGATACCGCGCGAGCATCCGCTATCGGTAAGTACTTCAACTCGCGAATTACAAGCAGTATGAATTCTGACTTTAAAATCAGGTACCGTTGTCATGTTTGGCAACATAGGCGGTTTGATTTCGACCTGGAGCTTCTTACCCACAGATGCTCCCAACTACCCTATCGGTAATGGGCTTAATCTGGCGACCAGCAGTACGATTTTGATATCGAGCACTCTCCTCTTGCTCTGGATGAACAGAAGCAACAAGCAGCGCGAAAGCATTGATGTTGATCAGGAATTGGCTGGCAAATCAGAGGGAGAAATTGAGGATCTCGATTGGAGACATCCCTCATTCAGGTGGCGGCCGTGAGCGAAGACGTGCAGCCCGAGTAATGGTCAACATATGGTACTGCGACTTTCTACCAAGTATGCACGAAATGTCGATAATGCAATGTGATGTAGCTCGAATGAGTGCCCAAAAAAACAATGTATGATATGTGAAGACCGAGTTATGTCCGTCCTGCGCGTTCCCCGCATCGATCGATAAGCATGTCCACAGCTCCGAACGCGACCTCGGTCCAGACGGTCTTTCGTCATGCAACCGAGCACGACAATCATGAATAGCCATTCGAGCGATCTCTCCTCCCATAGAGGTTGCATATATCTAACCGGGAATCCACCTTAGCCTGCTCGCGCTGTCATAATACCTCACGCGTGTTACTTTAACTAGATTCGATTCAGCTCTGCAGCCATGCCTTCAGCCATTGTGATCAGACAGGTCGAAGGCAAGCCAGGACAAGTCTATTACCCTCTCGAGAAGATAACTGTTCCCGAGCCAAAGCCAAAAGACAACGATGTAGGTGGACTTGAGACATGCCGTCCGTTGTGCGCAAGCTAACGATCATCACCCAGGCCGTCATAACCATCACAGGCGCCGCGTTGAACCATCGCGACCTATTCATCCGCCAGCACCTCTACCCCGGCACAACCTTCGGCGTCCCCCTTCTCGCAGACGGTGTCGGCATCGTTAGCTCGACCGGCACGTCATCCTCCGCGAAATCATGGCTGAACAAGCGCGTGCTCCTGAACCCCGGCACAGGCTGGAAGGACAGCCTCGAGGGCCCAGAACATCCAAAGGGATATGCGATAATGGGTGGCACCAAGAGCAACCCTGCAGGTACATTACAAGACGTGTGTGTGCTAGACGCAGGCGAACTAGAAGAGTGTCCCGAGCACCTCAGTGACGAGGAGGCCGCAGCGCTTCCTCTGACTGGTCTCACAGCCTGGCGCGCATTCTGGGTCAAGAGCGGAAATGCAGTTGCAGGGCGAAATATCCTGGTTACAGGCATTGGAGGCGGTGTCGCGCTCATGGTTCTGCTATTCGCCGTGGCACAGGGCTGCAACGTGTACGTGACCAGCGGAAACCAGGAGAAGATTGACAAGGCGGTCAAGCTGGGTGCCAAGGGTGGTGTAATCTACAAGGAGAAGGACTGGGACAAGAAACTGCAGGCTATGCTGCCCAAGGACCGACAATATCTCGATGCCATTGTCGATGGCGCGGGAGGCGACGTGGTCAAAGTGGGTAGTAAAATACTCAGGGTTCGTTTTCTTCCCCGCTCGCCTTTTCTCAGGCTACCATCTAACATTGCAACAGGTTGGCGGCATCATCTCTATCTACGGCATGACCGTCTCCCCCAAGATGGATTTCCTCATGTCCGCTGTGTTGCGCAACATCGAAGTCCATGGCTCTACCATGGGCTCACGGAAAGAATTCGCCGATATGGTGCAGTTCGTGAAGGAGAAGAAGATGAGGCCTGTTGTCAGCCGAAGTGTGCAGGGTCTGGATATTGACAAGATTGAGACGCTGTTTGATGATATGAAGAACGCGAGTCAATTTGGCAAGTTAGTTGTTGTCTTGGGGCAGGAAAAGCAGAGTAAGCTATGATGAGTAAGATTCTGGACCTTAGAGCATATAAAGCAGCTACGATGATCTTGTCGGTATGATGATCCGACTGCTACGCCGCTTGGTACCATGTGTAACAACATCGTTGTTTCAATCAGGCGGTCGAGTCCGCTCCACTCTAGGACGCCCTACTAATTCAATACTGCCACGCTTCTCTTTCTATCATTCGAAGCATAGAAACCAACATGAATTGATCCTTACATCAGACTAGAAGCATACAAGCCAGACGCTTCGAAACTCACACCGATCATCCGTGTTGATTCGTCCGAGGTTGTTTCGACTAAAGTACTACTAATCAAGACACAGCAAGTTGCAGCTATTGCTGCGGGCCTTCTACCTAGCAGAGGATGTCATCGTATTGATGTCCGCCGATGGGGTTCTGATAGAGGGTTTAGAGTGTCACGGAGATCGGGCTGCTCCTAGTGCGTGATAGTTGGCGGAGTCCGCGGAGTGAAAAAGAGGAGGGTCGGAGATGCTCTCACTCCGGAAACATCAACACGTAAATCCACCCGATTAAACATGAGTTTGACCACGCTGAATCGGCTTAAATATCATTGCAAATGTTTGTGTTTCCGTTCTATCATATCATCATCTTCTTGTTTTCTTTCTGCATAACGCGAATTATTCCGGCAAAGCGACAAGGAAAACCACAATCATGTCCGCCTACGATAAGAAACAGCCCAACATCTCGAACAACAGTCTAAAACAAGATGGTTATTCTAGAGATGGTGAAGCAACGGCTACTTGTTATTGCGGAGTTGTACAATTAGCCTTCGTAAGTCAACATTTCGAGCTCCATTACAACAAAACAGAGGAAACCACGAGCCTACATATTCCTCCCGGTAATTGGTTTTTACCACTCGGACAACTAACAGATGCTCCAGCCAACCACTGCTCCAGGTCTTATAGATGTCTTCGTCTGCCATTGCACTGACTGCCGAAAGATCACAGCTTCAGCGTTTACATCCGCATTCATTGTGGCATCTTCCGCTGTCAAGTACATCCGCGGAGAGGAGAATCTTAAGAAGTTCTCGCAGTCCCAGACTATCAGCTCTGGGCAAGCCATGACGAACTGCTTTTGCGATACATGTGGGTCCCTCATGTATAGGCTCAGTGAATCACATCCAGATATCAGTCTATTGAGATTGGGTAAGTCTTATCATCGTGTGAGTTGAACAGGCGCAGGCTGACTCTGACAGGTACGGTGGACGATCTGAGTCTGATGGAGGGAGTACTGAAACCCAGGCGGGAGGTGTTTGTTAAGGATAGGGTGAATTGGTTCCATGGAGTCGAAGGAGCGAGGCAGAGCGAGATCATGGAGTGAGTATTGGAAGTAAGAAAAGAGCACAAGAGGACACGTGCACCGGCTCGTTCAGGCACTCAGAAGGCTCATCGAAATCGAGGTTTCGCATGTGAAGATCATCGGATTCTTATGGGGATTCCGATGTCGTCTAACGAAATAAGGGTGCACACCAGAATTACCCTGATGCAGTATCGAGTAGCGCCTTGATACTCAACATTCACGAAACGTGGCCAACGCTCATAGCTGATACTGCTTACCAAATCCCCGAAATCCCCATAATCCGTAGCATGCATCCCTGCATGACGCCAGGAACGAACAAAAGCCGCTAACCCCGCCGATCAACAGGACAAAGCGTGAAGTCGTCCCAACGAACGCACGCGGCGCGCGCCATAATTGTTTTTCCTGGCTGAGAGACCAAAACAAGTCCCATCAACGGATCCCTTTTCATCATCGTACAGAACCAGGGGTTCTCGGTCACTAACATGTGGATTTGCAGTGTGTAATGATGCGGAGTCGGATTTACCGCCGTTTGTTGTAATAACATCGATGACGAAATGACATGTACCTAGCTGACAGAGCAACACAACAACAACAACAACCAGTCAGCTAGCAAGCTGAACGTGGGAGAGACGACCTGCGTATCTGACCGACCAACAAGAACAGCAACCGCGAATTTGTAATCCTCACCTTACAAATCTTTGTGCAACAGAACTCGAGAGACGGCGGGAAGGGGCGGTTATAAGGAGATAAGGGGAGGTCAGCAATCATGAAGTTCATCAAGCAGATAGCCCAGCGCTTGAATCCCGATTTACATATTCCTGGGACCGACAGCCCACCTCCGTCGCCATCACCGATACGAAAAGCGAAGAGTTCATCGACACTTCTGGTGACAGAGCAACGGAAGGAACTTTCCACGCCGCCTTCCAACTCATCTCTAAGGAAGAAAGCAAGTTCCATGTTCCTGGCCCGAGGAAGTAACATACAAGATTTTGCTACTTGGGGCGATTCACCAACAACATCAGTTGCAACTGCCTCGGCAACGACAACGCCCCCTCTACTAACACACGCACGACACTCCTCTGGTCCGGCACTAAGTTCATCAGCGACATCATACCACACACAAGCTTATTCCACCCAGCCATCTACACGAACTTCAACAATCACTGGGACGTATGAACCTAGAGGTTCTTCACCAACATTACCAGCCATAGCAACAACACTACCTATAGCAATAGCCATGTCTTCTGTCCGCTCTTCCGATAAATCAGTGCCTTACTTCCCTCTCGCAGGCCAAGCAAAGGATGGGTACTCCAACGCTGAGGAAGCAACAGCGACATGTTATTGCGGCACTGTCCAACTCGCTTTCCCAGTCGAAGGACCTGGCTTGGTATCGACGTTCGTGTGTAACTGCACCGACTGTCGAAAGATTACCGCGAGTATGTTTGCTTCTAACTTTACTGTCAAGGATAGGTAAGTCCTTCCCCACCTCACCAATGCCATATCATACAGGCCGAATCGTGGAAAAACAACAGCCCAACTGACATACCACAGTCATCTCCGTCACCTCCGCGGCCAGGAGAACCTCTCCGTTTACAGTCAAGTTGCAACGATAGCTTCAGGCCACTCAATGGCGAATCACTTTTGCAAAACCTGCGGTACGCTCATGTACCGAGTCGGCGGCGGCTTTCCTGGCTGTTCCATCCTACGCTTGGGTACTGTGGATGATTTCAATCTAGTAGAGACCAAATTGAAACCACAGAGTGAGCTGTTCATCAAGGATCGTGTGGGTTGGTTCAGCGGCGTGCAGGGGGATGAAGTAAAGAGGATGCAGGCTATGTTGTGAGTACACGCTTAAAAGGAGTGGCACGTGGCATGAGGGACCGAGGAGGGTGAAAGGTGTAACGGAGGGGATGGATGGAGTTGGTAATAGTGTAATATCAGTATTGAGGTGGGGAGCAAGAGTATAAACGTCGTCAAGGTGGTGCAAGACCATGGAAATAATGCGTTGTACGGATATGTATCAGTGGATCAATTTATTGCACAAATGCGAAAAGCCTGTCCCGAAATTGTTGAGAACTTTCGAAAGTCGCCTATCAACGGTCGCTCCAACGCACCTCGCAAGTTGTCCACGAAAACTCGCAACATCACAAAAATGCATAGTGATAACAATGAAGAAAAAAGACGTTACAAAGACGTTTTGGAGCATGGCACCTACCTAGGGTATCACTCACAGCCACTCGTCCACATCATCCGCAACATCCATATCCGCGTCCACTCCACCCATCTGATGACCTTCATCTTCCTCAACCTTGATTTCTTGCTCTCCGATGGTAGCGGACGAGTCATCATCATCGTCGTAATTCGCTGCAGAAGCGTCAGTTGTAGTCGTGACAGACTTGAGACCACCAAATGCGTCGTTAGGAACCCATGCCAGCTCAAGTTTACCAACGTCAGGAATACTGAGGGACTGATCCAGAAAATCCTCAGCCTGATATCGTTCTTTGAAGGTTAGGATGAGGGCATCGGTTTGCTCGGGGTGACGTTCGATACTACAATCAGGGATGTTCTAGAGATATCATTAGCAGACGGAGATGTATACACGAACAATCTCCACTTACAAGAAGATGCTGTCTCAAGGATTCATCCCTCGGTGAATCAGGCTTGATACCCGTGACAGCTAGGCGCCTAGGCCTATTATCCAGTTTCTTGTTTGCAGCGCGACCAGCGAAACCACCTGCACGACCACGATACGCGCCCCGATAAGGTGCATAGCCTCTGGCCCGAGGTGGGAAGTATCCACGACCTCGATAAGTTCCACGGAAAGCACCATGGCCGCGATCACTGGGCGAGGGCTCATCGGGACCATGCTGATCGAACAGTTCTGCAGCCTCTGCTTGAAGCGTTGCAAGGGTCTGTGAGAACTCGTCCGATGGATCACCTGATAGTTCTGCAAGTTGGCGCTTAATCTCTGCTATCTCTCTGTTCTTCTCCTCCAGCTGTCTCTCAATCTCTGCGGCTCTCGCATCTGCTTCCTGGGCCTTACGACGGCGCTCTTCGAATGCTTTCTGCGCTTCAGCTTGTCTAATCGCAATAGCCTCTAAGTCAAGTCTTTCTTCTTCTTTGTTTTTCGGGTCCTCCATGTCAATATCTTCATTCTTCTCAAGAGACAGCTTCTCCCCTGTGTCCGGGCCATACCAGTAAACCTTGACGAATCGGTTCTCGAACACGGCCTTGGGGCTATGGTAGGCTTGATTAGCAGCCTGGCGGTTGGCGAATCTAATGACTGCCAACCGCCTCTTAGGATGCAACTCGAGATTAGCAATCTCACCAAACTCTGAGAAGTAGGTCCGTATACCGTCATCATTGAAGTATTCTTGTGGAATCTGTTCGACGACAAGCGTGGTATTTGATCGATCATGGGAATAGCCTGGCAAAGAGAACGATGAGCGCGGTCTACGATTCTTGGTCGGACGACGTTGGCTACTAGGAACTGCTTGTTTGCTGAACAACCCTTGCGGCTGTACAGCAAGAAATGACTGCTCTGGATCATACTCGGGAATCTCGTCAGGCGAAACAGTCACTGCGGCGTCACTATGCTCATGTGGACAAAGGCTGCCCAGCGCACAGAAGCCCCTTTCGAAGTAATCAGCACACTTTGTCTTTGGCCGTACTTGGTTCGAGCCACCATCTTGCCTGTTGGGCAAAGGGAGCTGAGGCATGCCTGGCAGGTTCGCGCCAAAAGCTGCTGCCATGGCAAAGAAAGCCATGGGGTCTGAGGGATCGAAAGGCAGAGGCCCCGGGGGTGGGGGTGGGAGGTTGGTAAAGTTCGGCATACCACCGTAGCCACCGAAGGCGTTCTGTGACCGCACTTCTCCATTTCCAGCACTTCTCCCGCCTCTGCGAGCGGTCTGCTTCGAAGGTCTA
>Ga0268250_10001113_pt1 | contig 11903 bp, 12 predicted proteins | sample AgamicAsSfe_FD_200448 | JGI IMG/M metagenome (GOLD analysis project Ga0268250, IMG submission 200448) | Agave microbial communities from Guanajuato, Mexico - As.Sf.e (v2) (version 2) | ecosystem: Host-associated > Plants > Phyllosphere > Phylloplane/Leaf | place: Guanajuato, Mexico | collected... | reverse complement strand
TGTCGTTGTCAAGCTCGGTTTCGTAGGCCCAAAGTCCGATCATGGCTTTGCGAAGTGGTGATCCCTTCGCAGTCTTCTTGTACGCAGACATAGTGAGGCTCAGTGGGTAGCCAGCCTCACGTCTTTGCTTGGTAAGGAGCTCGTCCATGACACAGTTTTGCAGCATAGGTACCTGAAAACGATCCCCAAAGGCCCAAAGATTGATTAGATGATGCCATTCCAGGGGCTTGTCATCCTCAGAAGCGAGCTTGCGTGTGTATAGCCAGGCATGGAAATGATCAAACACTTGTTGCTTAACGTCAAGCAAAGTGATCTTCTTCTCCGTCGCTTCGACGAATGATCCATTGAATGCTGCGCGGAAGTAATCGGAATAGAAAACCAACAGCTCCTTGTGGACGACGAAGCTCTTTTTGGCCGAGCCGATAACAATCGTGACTGGATCGCGGTACTGCTTACTGCATACCGTGAGTAGGTACACAGCATACATGTTGCTAGACATACCTGGAGGGCATCTTGTTGGGTGTTGAGACAGCGCCTTTGGACGGGCCAGCAGCATTCTGCGACTGGCTGACTGCAGTCGACATGATGTAGAGGACGGAAGTTGTTTGTGCTTTGATGAGAGTGTGTGGAAGTAAACAAAGATGCAAAAGAGAGGGGACGTATGATGCAAGTCGACGTTGACGCGATGTCCAGTAAGCGACCGAAGTGAGCGACTGAAATGGCAGGCGTCAAAGAGACGGAGAGTGCGACTTGCTCAAGTGACTGTCTCATATGGGGAAGTGAAACAAAAAGTTCCTTTCACTCAGCTGTGAAGGGGCTCTCATTAGGAGTCCCGAGTGTTGTCAAGGCTTACTGCGAGCATATAGTAGCACCACCTGCATTCACAGGCTTGAGACAAGAAAATGGTCAACTTGGATCTTGTGAGATAGACAAGAGAATAACGTACTCCTAGGAAAGACATTCAATGTCTTGAAAACGATAGATGTCTCGATCTCGGATCTTTGCAGAACCCATGCCATTTCTGGATCTCAACAGACCAGTGTAGTCAGCTATAAAAATGTGCGTTAATTTTTAGAGTAGAGCAATATCCACAGAGATATGTGAATTCAGGATACTTCCATGGCTAAACTTGTGGATTGAATGACATTGTGCATTTGGATAAAATATGTTCTCATTCTTTGCTACCAGGGGCGTGTGTGTGCATCTCTACCATTCGTGATCGATGAGTATGGTAAAGACCTAAAACATCACACGTCCTCTACCGTTTGGAGCACTGCTTTTCCGTGAGACGCCCCAAATCTTTTTAGCGAGTATTATTTCCCTTTGCTTCTGAGGTCAGCTTAGTGTGCACACTGTGAAAGGTCCTCTCTTACCTTTCTGTGCGTTGTGAGAGTCGTTGTGATGATGTCGGATCTCCGCTTAACAATGCTCATCCTTGCCATGAACATGGAAGAAGCACGTATCTCTCTTGGGAAGACAAGGGTAAGTGACTTCTTTGTTCAGACGAGCCACATGGAGGGCAAGCACGAGATCCGACATACACTCGACTGTCCAGCCCATCGTGGACGGAGACCATTCTTTGAAGTGCATGTTCCAAGCCACTATTTCAATGGCTGCCTTACGCAACGGAGATCCTGCCATAGTCTTTGCATATACCACAGGGACCACAGGAAGTGAGAACAACTTGGATTTCTTAACCTTGGCAAAGATCTCGTTCATGGCTTGATTTTGTAGCAGAGGAATCTGGTGTTGATCGCCCAAGACCCACATGTCGACAAGAAACTTGAAATACTCGTGATGACCGTCAGGTCCCTGAAGGTCGCGCGTATACACCCAGACCTGGAATGCATCGAAGAGAGAGGTGTCCACGTCGAGAAGTTCGAGCTTGCGTTCTGTTGCTTCCTTAAAATTGCCGTTCAATGCGGCGCGGAAGTAGTCGGAATAGAAGCAGAGGAGATCTTTGTGTAGAGTGTATGCTTTCTTCTCTTTTCCGACAATGATAGTCACTACTCCCTGAAAGTGTTCGCTATGACGCGAGTCAGCTTAAGCATCATGACTATAACTATAGAACCACGTACGCTGAGGGTTTCTTGTTGGGCGTCGAGACGGCGCCTTTCGAGGGAGTAGCCATGCTTGCGAGAGGCAGGTAGAGGAAGATCTCTCTGGGTGGCTGCAGTGAGGATTGCGATAAAACGCAAGATCGTTGCGCAAGATTTGGATAGCAGCGTGGGCTGTCCACGCTAGTTGTCGGGGCGTGCTGATGTATGAGGAAAGGTGAAAGCTGGACGCGCGACAGAAGTCGGTGATGAAGTGAGAGTCGAAGCAAGCGCGACCAGACACTGTAGCAAAGTGAGTTGAATCAGCAAGCGAAAAAAACACTTGGATGCAACATCACTGTTCCCTGAACAACGACATGTGTCGCGGGTAGCTATAGAAATGCACAGTATCATCAGGAATAAGACAGCGTCCATCGAGAAGCGAAACATGCTGGGCTCTCCTTGGATCACCCTTGGATCAGAAAAGCTTTGTGCCTTTTTATAGTGGGCACATCGCGGGTGGCCTTCGTGAGAGAAGCGTTGGATCTACCCAGTTTAGCACATGGAAAAGCACGAAGTGAAACTTCTTCAGTCCAGGAAAAGGAAAAAGATAAACATGTAATTGTCCGGATGTCCCAGAAGTGATTGTTCCTCATATTGCTCCTTCCAGGTCCAGCTTCCCACAGCAGTCTATCCCATTCCGATTGTCCATGAAGAAGATATGCATAAACAGACAGCTTCCAGCAAAACGCCTACCAGCACCAAACAAATCCCAGGATCAGACAGCCATCCAGCAAAAAGAACGATGAAGTTGTGCTATATTAAACAGTTCGAGCAAAGAAAGGAAGGTGGTGTATGATGAGACAGTCCTAGCGTATGTCGAGCTGGAATTGTTTGAATCGTCCGCTCATTGAGCGACATCGTGGGCACTGTGCTATGCGTCCGCGTTGTTGTTCTGACATGAGGGCTTCGACGCAACCTGTACAGAGACCACAAATGCATTCTGTGCAAGCGAAACACTCCTTGAGGATACTGAGCCTCCTACAGCCTGCGCAGTATATCTGAACAGGATTCGAGAACATTGGTGATGAATCTGAAGAGAGATTTTGTGACGGCATGATGTGGAAGTTATTGCCTGATTGATTCGAGTCGAGAGAGGATGAAACGGCAGTGTCTTCGACGGAAGGGAAGGGTCCCATGTCCAGAGGAGGTCCATCTGCGTCGGCAGGAGGAGGTGTGAGGGTTTGTTGTAATGGGGATGCAGTATATGATTGAAATTGAGAGCCTAGGGCGAAGGGGGCTAATGGTGTGCGTGTACCGACTTGTGGTGATTTGTAAGGCGAGACGGGTAGCTGTTACGAACAGTCAGTGGCAGCCGTTTGTGACAAAAGAGAGTTGTGTCCAACGCACAGGAGTAAGGTCTCTGTCTTCTTCCGTAGCCGACGTGGCGGCGTCTATCAAGTCTTCCCATCTCTTGCCGTACATGTTAGGCTCGGCACTGAGGGCCTTGCGATTCTCGCTCTTGATCTTGTCTCGTTCGTGCTTTGCTTTGCGGGCACTCTGTGTCAGCGAATTCTTACGAGGACGTGAGCTATGGGAGATGGAACGCTGCATGGGAGGGAGCGTGTTCTGACGGCTCGATGGCGACTTGAGCAGCGAGAGGCCCGAGGGGTGGCTCTGATCTTCTTGGTATTGGCTATCGAGGAACTGCTGGCCGGCAGAGAGGGTGGGATCTACCATGTGAGCTCTCTTTGCGTCGGTCACATGGTCGTTGAAATAGTTCTGACGCATGTACTTAGCGCTCGGAGCAGCGTCATCAGCGCAGACAGGGCCTACTTGATCATTGTCCCATTCTCCATCTGGTCGAGCATAGTGCAGCTGCGCCAGGGTGGCGGCCGCGCTCGCAGCGGGGATAAGGGAGCCCCTTCGGTACTCTGCTGGCAAGCCGTAGCCGTCGGGAGCTATCTGAACGGGGCCCAGCCCGCCTTGAAAACCATATGAGCTCAGCCCGTCATATGCAACGCTCGCGGACGCATTGAACACACCTGCAGAGGGTCCTCCAACTGCATACTGGTCGTTGTTGTGGTGGTGGTCTGCAGGTTGTGATCGCGGTTGGCGGGGGGCAGACGTCGGCGACCACAGCTCCACTCGGGGTGGCCGCTCAGACGGTGGTGAGTTGATCATCAAGTCGAAGCTTTCCTTTGTTGCCGGCAACTTTGGAATATAGTACTCTGGATGCGCTCGTCGGATATGCTCCTGCATCGAGCGGAAACGCTTCTCCTATAATCCCTTTGTAAGTCGCCTTCTCATCTTGACTTGACCATGACAATGAAGCATTGCGGCGTAGAGGAACGACTTGCGGGGCAGACGGGACAGCAGCATGGTGCATGGAACAAGGACAGCAGGAATACAAATAACACGATCGACGACGGCAAAGCAGTGGAGATTGGGAGACGGAGCAAAAGCAGAGAGAAGAAATAGGGAGACGCACGCCCAAGCATTTCTTGCGACAGTTGCTGCCATCAGCAGACTTGATCGGACAGACGACTTCATTGTCCGGATCAGACGAGTGATGGTTAGACGTGTTCAACTTGGGAGGCATGTCGATTGAGGAGTCGAGTCTTGCAGCTCGAGCTCAGAGCTGTCAGCTTGACCAGCCGCAAGGCACCTGATCCGAGCTATGCAAACGGATGACGATGATTGATTCGGAGCGAGGGAACAGAGGCAGGTCGGTTCACCAGCTCAGGCGGGTACGGCCGGCGAGGGGTAAGGAGCTGTCATGGAGCTCGATTGGAGCTCACTGAAGCTTATCCACTACACGTGAGAAGAAGCAATATAATATACGTCGAGACCGGAGCGCGTGAAAGAGGTGTGAGTCTGAAGAGATACGTGACGATAGGAGACTCAAGAGAAGCTGGAATCAAACGCCCCACACACGCGCGGGGCAAGCACCGGACACTGAGAAAGAGAACAACAGAAAGGGCACAGGCCACGGCAGCTCAGGAGCTGGCCAAAACAGAAAGAGCGACCCTCTGACCGCGACGCCGCCGAAACCAAGCCTCAGCAGATGATGACTTCACCGCCCTGGCCCTGCAATCTGTTATTGGCTACAACCCAACAGCTAGCTCAACATCCAAGACAACATCACTCATGGACCTTCTCTTCGTTTTCGTTCTGGGCCTGGAGCACATCTTGCACGTCGTCGCAACTCCTTCGCTCAGTGGTTGCAGCGATCAGTTGTGCTTTTGCGTGCTCCTTCCAGGCGCGCCGAGGAAGCCTTTCACATGCTCGTCGAGCGCACGGTCGTTGACGGCAGCAATGCAAGCTGGAACCTAATTTTGCCCGTTTATCTATGAACACCACTGTTTCGCGTTCTATGTACAGGGTAAGACAGCGAGATGGCAGCCGTTCAATTCCATCTATCAGGTTGTCAGTGACTCCTCGCGACGGCCCTCCACGATGACCACAGGGCCAGAGTAGACCTTGCGACCCTGAACAAAGTAGGTAATCAAGGCCATCACAACAACTGCGATGAACATGACTGGCGCCCAGTTGAAATTGTCGACGGTAACCGGCTGAGCATTGGGCCAGAAGCCTGTCTATTCGTTAGCAATGAGCACTCGTTCAAAGCTGGCATCACTTACACCAGAAGAAGACCTCCCAAGCGAAAAGCAGGCCGACGACGTTGATAACCACACCCCAGCGGCCAAGACTCCATCTTGCCTTAGGAAGAAGATGTGGGGCTGTCAGGCGTCTGTACAGCACGCAAGTGATTGAGATGGCGTATGTTCCCATCTGTGCTACGGCACCGAGCGAGATGATTGCATTGAATGCAGCCGAAGAGCCAATGTTGATCAACGACAAGATGATGGTGAAAACTGCCGAGAAGATGACAGCATTGACTGGGATCATCAACTTGGGATTGACGTATCCCAACCAGCGAGAGCCAGGGAAGCCACGGTCGCGAGCAAAGGCATACGTTTGTCTTGCAGTCGAGGCTTGGTAGGAGATGTTACCAGCCATCAACAATACCATCATCAACACGGCCAGAACAATGGTGCCGGTCATGGGCATCGCCTGCTGGAAGGCGTACATCATTGGGTATCCAGTCGCATCGTTGATGGCATCGTCAACCGATGGCATAGCAAAGAGGAATGACACGAGCATGATCAGACCGAGGAGACCGTTCACAATGTAAGTCCACCACTTGGATACATGTTAGCGACTGCAGAGAATAGGATGCAAGCGACTCAATACTCACCATAGCTCTCGGTACAGAAAGACCGGCATCCTTGACTTCTTCAGACATGTGAGCTGCTGCGTCAGAGGCTCCCAAGAATCCGACTGCAGAGACTTGACCAATCATCAGTGCGAGTCCCATCGTTTGCCAGCCACCACCATTCTCGAAGTCCAGGAAAACCTCTCTTGCAGGAACATGAGGACTGAGTACCCAGAAGACTATCATGATTGCCAGGAAGCCAGCAACGTGCAGGACCATGACTGCGTTCTGCATACTCGGCAGCCAGTGATTGAACCAGACGTTAAAGCAGACACAGACCAGCATAACAGGGAATACGAGCAATGTGCCTTGCCATCCAGGAGCAGCATAGTCGGGGTTCTTGATGATGATCAATGATTGAATCAATGTTCCGCAGAGGAAGCCTCCAGAAGCATTTCCGGCTTGCCAACTCAAAGTCGAGACCCAACCTGTGATGTAAGACAGGAACTTTTGGCAGCTCGGTGGAGCGAATTCAGAGACCCAGTGGTACTGTCCACCGCTGGACACAGATTTAGCGACGCCCAATAATCCAACCGATCACGACTTACCAAGTCGGCGCCATGGAGCTCATTTCCGCCAGACTAGCGACGATAAATCCGTATCCAACCATGACCCAGATATAGCTCCAGAACAGACCGCCGCGACCGCCATCAACAAGACCTTGCGTACAAGCCAAGAGAACAAATTCCCACGTTGCCATCAGGATAGCAGTAAATGACAACAGCGAGACTTGTCGAAACACTCTCTGCAGTCGAACGTCAATGCGAGTCTGAATAAACGAACCGAGCCACTTACACGAAGTTCCTGCTCCTTGCCCATACGCATCATGTCTCGCTTGTCTGACGGCACAGATCCGTACACGTCTGCCGTTCCATCCATCTCTTCATCTCTTGGGGAGTCATTGTATTCGCCCAATTCGAATTGCGCATGGCGAGCAGCAGCAGCGGTCCTTGTCGGTCGGTGTTCAGAGTCGCCAATCTCACGTTCGCCAAAGCGAATAGCGCTGGTTTTGTTGTCTTCGGACGACAGCGACATGGTTGATAGCCGATGGTGGAATTGACACCTAGGTACAGAGAAATACACACTCACACCTCGCAACAATGAGGAGCGCGAGAAAATCGAAAACCAAGGACGGTAGAAAGTCATATAGTCTTCAAGCGGGCAACACTCCCATCGCGTTACCAATGAGGTCTAGTACAATTTCCATACATGCATGAACCACCTGCCGAGTCCAGACAAGCAAAGGAACATCAACCAAGCAAATGACCTCCACCGAGCACCTGGACGCTTCTCTCTACTGCTTGCAATGCACATCCCGCGGAAGCATAGATTAGAACACTACAGATAGTCTCGCCGCGCAAACTTCACTCTGTCTATTTTGCCGCCAGTAGGCATTCAAAGGCAGAACGCCGCTGCCGCACGGCAAAGCCATGGTTTCGTCTGAGTGTCTTGAATATATTACTCCGCAGTCTTGTTTTTTGTGTGCCACTCCATTTACGCACGTTAAGATTTCTCGAAGGATGAACATGATTTGGACGAGGGGCTTGGAGGATCTGCAGTGCAGAAGTGCTGAAGGGGTCCAGGCTTTCTCGGGCCTCTTTCTCTATATGTATAGATTAACCGGCTTGCGGCGCTGATAAGAGACGACGCTTGCTTGTGTCGACCGCAACCACCACCAATAACCTCAAAGCCCTCTCACTCGAGGAGATAGGAATGACAAGACGGAAATTTAGGACTACAGAAACTCAATTGATCCTGCGATGTATGCGAACAAAGCCATCAAAACTCAATCCCGAATGCGAAGGATATAGAGGTTTCATCTCGTGGGATTCTGTGCCACATGCAAGCTCCGAATTGGCTGTTTCCGCTTCTCATGCAAGCTGATAACGAGAGCAGAGCGCCTTTGTGGGGCTCAAGCCGTGGGTGGTTTGGCGGATTGCTTCTGGCAAATATTTGCTCCTGCCGACCGCTTACCATGATGTCGGTATGGCTTTCATTTACGCTAACAAGCTTCTTGTGCCTGGATGAGTGAGGCCTCATGGCGGCATGTCCCATGAACCATTGGGCGTGCGTGCAAAGTCGCAGATACCTGCAGGGTTCAAAGTCAAAATCGCGGCACTCCATTCCAGTCTCCTCTCACGCCTAGCGAGATATTGATAGAGGGTTCAATCACACACGACATTGGTTCCTGATAGTACCTAAAAGCTTGTGGTGCTTGCTTCCCAGGGCATAAAAGGCACATATATTGCGGATAAAGTTTTCTCGTCTGAGGACATCAACCATGGGTCGGAGCACAAGCGAGTTTCAATCTCACCTGCAGACGCCATCAAAGTGCCTTGTCGATCACCTTCTACAGCACGGCTAAGCACGAGCGCACTCGCACCCTTCCTCCCTCCACTACAGTCCAGACAGCCGAACGGTTCAGACGGCCCGTCTGGCGAAATGAACCGACCACGCGTTGTGCGGCTTGCGTGCTGCCTCGAACCTGGGCTGGGACGAGTATCGACAAGGGTGGATATCTGCCGGCACAAGCGCAGTAGCCACGAGTTCAGACCAAGGAGGGGTCTACCGAAGCTTTTTTGCTGTTTCGCGCAAGCAACCAAACAAGCCGAGCTCCCCCAATCTCTGATGAGATGTTTCCATCGAAGATAACGCGAGCGAGAGATATGAGTTTCGAGCCGAGGGGCAAGGGCAGGGCATAGAGCGGCGGCTCGCTCAACAAAGTGAGATATGTAGCGGCACGCGCTGTTCATAGTCGGTTTTAGTGATGTGCCTCTACCGCGACTTTTTTTAACACGCTTTGCAGCTACTGCAGAATGCGCATATGGCTATGAATCTGACGACCGTCAACGGTGCTCCTCTACCTCCTGGGACTTACTATTTCTCGCGGATCAGCGACACAGATCATGCTGGCTATGTCTGGATTGTCGCATTACTCTCCTTGATTTATCCCTTTGGTACTTTGTTAGTACGACTAAATGTTAGGTGGGTTCAGCGACCAGAAGAGTCGAAGACAATGGACTGACTGTATCTCCAAACAGGTGGGGTCTGTATGGTTCTGACGATTGGGCATTGCTGGTAGCGACAGTAAGTCGGGCTCAAATCTCTCAGAACGTCCTCTCTGACTGATACCCAGCTCGTTGCTTCGTGTCAACACATCCCCGTTTTCGTCGGGTTGAAGGCAGGATTTGGCCAGTCGAGCAAAGTGCTTGAACAGGAGCAAATACCAAACATTGATGAAGTAGGTTGGAAATCGTTCGCGGGACCGGCTCACAGGCTGACTTGTGTAGGCACTCTATGCAGCAGAAGTACTCTTCATCTTCGCACATACGTTGTCGAAAGTATCTCTTGCCTTGTTCGTCAGACGTCTTTTCACCCACAACAGGACGCTCAACGCCATCTTGTGCTGGTCGTTGCTAGGCATCACAATTGCTTGGGGTGTTATCTCTCTCTTTGTGCTCTTCATCAACTGCTCACCACACCACTTCTTCTCTTCTGGAGCAGCGAAATGTCCATCCTATGTCAGTACAATGATTCTGAGACTCAAGTACGGAACTGATCCAACGATAGCTTGCCCGATGGCGGGCAGTGACAGCATTCGATATCATAACAGAAGTCGGGCTCATGATTGTTCCCTCCTACCTGGTCTCAGGTGTCATGATAGGCTCACGTCCAAAGCTGCTTGTCATGGTCGCATTCGCATCCAGACTTGTGTGAGTAGATATCTGAACGTGAGATCAACTCGTTCTAACAGATGGAAAGGAGCGTTGGCTTCTCGGCTGAGCATCTGCGACGACTCTCGCGGACGGTCGACGCGGATGACAAGGGAATGTCTTTCATACTACCTGCCATCTGGATCCAAATATGGCTTGCGTGGTCGCTGATCAGCGCATCAATACCTTCATTCCGATCATTCATGAAGCCGTTCGACAACATCAGCATAGCGAAGACGGACGACTCACACAGTGCTTCGCGATCCGAGGTCAATGGCGCATATCTCATGATGGGACCCCTCAAGTCCAGTCATCGAAGTCACGTCGCGTCAGGGCGATCGGCGGCATCTCTAGGCACAAGGACATCGGTGCACCATGCACATCGGGATCGAGGTGTTGACGAGAACCAGTCCATCAGCTCAGAAACAGGCATCATTCGGAAAGATGTGGAGTGGGTAATTAGCCATGATCGTGAGCCGCTGTGAGCATGCCCTGTGAGCATGCCGTCAAGCAGGTAAATACTTCGATACAAAGTCCCCTGTCACAGCAAGGCAAAAGAACAGAATGTCATGTTTACACGATTGTGCCCTGCTCCATGAAGTCATTTGGGTGGAGGAGCCGCCAGCGATTGCCGATTGCGATCGGGCTTGCGCGGAGGTGTAACCGAGCTCCGTGTTCAAGTAATGTTTGCCGAGACCCTAGATCGCGTTCGCTAATAGTTCCAATGGGCAAGATGTGAGACATACCCGTCTTGAACAGGCAATCGCACCTGACGAGGTCGAGAAAGGCCTTGAGATGTGCCTCCAACCACTGCGATGAACATGTTGGATGAGTCCTCGATGAATGATGCCTTGCCGTTGTTCAGCTGAGCAATGCTATATTCGTTCCAGCTCGCGTGAGACTGCCTGCAGCAAGGAAAGCGCGATCCGGTGGCTTGGGCTTGGCTCCTGCTCTATGCAGATCTAGGTCCCAGATCCACTTTTTAGTCGGTTGTTGTTTCTCTTCCTGCAACGGGGGAACATTCTGAGCGGTTTTCCAGGTTCTTGTTCAAACATGCCTCAACGCCCAGCTCTTTTCTCCTTTGTCATCTTCTTGTGTCTACCTCTTGTGAGGAGCGGTGTGGTACTGGTCGAGCGATGGCCATGAACGTGAAGCCTCTTAATGCTGATACAACGTTCTTGATCGACTTTATCCCTTCGTTTGCGCCTCCTTATGCCTCGGCTCGGTTTCCTGGCTCTTTCACCATCTTGATCGATCCCTGGGTGACTGGTAGTTCTTCAGTCTGGAGTGAGGCTTTCCAGATATCACATCATACGACTTCGCCATGCATTTCATCGTTACGGGAACTACCAGAACCGGATCTCATCATCATCTCTCAGGATAAACCTGATCATTGTCACAAACAAACATTATGCACACTCCCAGCAGACTCAAGAGTCCGGATCCTGGCCACTCCGGTAGCTGCGAAATTGATCAGATCATGGAAATATTTCACACATGCGACTATCGAAACGATGCAACCATACAACACCAAGATTGATAATTCTGTTATACGCATACCCATCCCGGGATATTCTCTCACCAGTCAGGGCGGAGAAGTCACGGTCTCATACATGCCACAGAAGATGGACCCGACAAGGCTTCACAATGCGATCGGTCTCACGTATCGAGCACCAAGCAGCAAAACGACATCAGTAAATGGCTCTGTCGTCAACTTGCTCAACCTTCCGCCATCACCACAGGACTCCCCCATGGCAGGCAACTTTTCGGATCTGACAGTTGATCATACCGACTTCTCTGCACTTCCAGATTCACCCATGGAACTTGAAGGAGATATGCCTATGTTCCCACCCTGTGAGAAAACAATCAGTGTAT
>Ga0268250_10001110_pt1 | contig 11909 bp, 10 predicted proteins | sample AgamicAsSfe_FD_200448 | JGI IMG/M metagenome (GOLD analysis project Ga0268250, IMG submission 200448) | Agave microbial communities from Guanajuato, Mexico - As.Sf.e (v2) (version 2) | ecosystem: Host-associated > Plants > Phyllosphere > Phylloplane/Leaf | place: Guanajuato, Mexico | collected... | reverse complement strand
ACGCTGAAAAGCGGAAACGCTGAGGCCAGCACATATCGCAACAGCGTGCTTGCTGCAAGCGCACTCGCGACCAGACCCACGGGCGTGTAGATATCAGAAAAATACACCACCACTGATATGAAAACCAGGAAATTGCCGCACGCGAACATGGCTTCGGCAAGGACGGGAACGGCCCAGTGGATGCGGTGGTAACATGCCCAGGCGTAAAGAAACAGGGAGGCGGGCATGAGGCAGCCGCCGATCATGGCGGGGAGGAGGCGGAATTCGGGTGCGATGGTGGTGCCGGCGTGTTTGGCGAGGTAGGGTTTGGTATGTGCGACGGTGAGGATGATAAGGAGGATCATGCCGAGGAGACAGCCGATGGCGATCCCGAGGAAGGTGAGGCCGATGGAGTGTTCGGTGAAGTGGTAGTAGTGGAGCCAGACGTAGTCGAAGGCGGCGAAGAAGGAGTCTGAAGAGAGGTGTGTTAGTTGGTGTGTGTATGTGTGTGGCTGTGTGATACGCTGCCGGGTGGCGACTTACAGAGTAATGCGAAGTTGAACGCTATGTAGAGCGAGAAGCTGGAGTGAGATGGTCAGCCAAATTAATTGAAAACAGTAACAACCAGGCTGACATACCAAAATACAACAGTCTCCGACACCAGCATCTTCAGAGGGCGGAAAAGAGTAATGTTGAGGTAGTGCATGGCAACCGCGGAAGCAGATTTACCACGCGTAGGCGATGGTGGTGGTGGTAACCCCGACTTTACTGCATGGCGTTGTCGTATAGTCGTCGCATTCGTCTCGTGCATAGCAAAACTTGGCAGCCAAGTAGCATTCAGAATGGCAATCTCAATCCAGCAGAGCCAGCGCCAGTTCTTCCAAGGCACAACATAGGCTGCGAGCACAGGTCCAAAAGCAGGGCCCAAAAACGGTGTGAGGACGAAGATTGCTGACGGTAGTGCAATCTGCTCTTTGCAGTAGATGTCTGTGATGGTGCCTGGTGCCGCGCTTATAGGCCCGATCCCGAATATGCCGGCGAAGAGACGACTGAGAATGACTCCAGTGATATTATTGGAGATGCCGGTGAACATGACGAAGATTGCGCATATAGGCATGGAGACGACGTAGACAATTTTCCTGCCATATACTTCGCTGATAGGGCCCCAGAAGATGGCGCCGATTCCTAGACCAAGGATGTACATGATGTAGCCGACGAGAGAAACCTCGAAAGAGACGTGCAGGTCGAGCATCATGGGTTCAACGCCTGCGACATAGGCTGAGGAGATGAGAGTCGTCACAAGACTCATCAAGGAGGGCACCCCAAGGTGAAAGATCTTCTTGTCAACAGACCAGTCGAAGGGGCTGTCGACCAATTCCTGGAGATCTAGTCCGGCTGTTGGTGGTCTTGAATCATCACTATCGTCGAAAGAGCTAATAGATCTGACTATGCTGATAGCGCCCGACCCTTTCTTCTTTTCACAGTCTCCCAATACCGTACTGTCATAGGAGCTGACGCGTCTCCCTACGTATACTGCCTGTGGTCGGCAAGGTATTGTCTTGTCTGACATAACTGTACTGATAGAGAGGTTGAGTGTGCTGTTCGTGATTGGCATGACGGATGGTGATCAGAGAGTACTAGGAGTTCAAAGCTCAGCTATAGTCAATGCAGCCACAGGTGATGGAGACAAGGCTGACAATTGACGACAACAGTGTATGATCAGTACTCTCTGTGGACCACAGCACCGGGGATATCAGCACTTTATGTGTCTCAAAGCTACACAGTACACCCTGCCGATGCATCGCACGATACACACCAAGTCTCAGTTTCACACGTATGGCTTGCATAGCTATTGCCCAGAAGGGCATAGCATGTCTAACAGTCAAGAACAAAGCCGGAGCATAGTGAGCGATTCGAGCGCATCATTGCAGTACTGTGTCTCAGTAGATGAGCCCTATGACAAACACGTTTGAACCCGGACTGAGGACAGTGGTCGCTCGGGAGTTGTGGAGGAAGTGCGAAGGTCAGCTAAGCTGAAGCTGAGCCGAAGCTGAAGCTGTTTTTGTCTGGTCCCCTGGTCGCTTCATTTGCCTGAAATGGTTAGACCCAGCCCTAAATCTCGTTTGGCCTTTTGTGAAACAACCTTCAGAGACAACAACGGCAATATGATGGTCATCTTCTTACTATGCAATCCTGTTATTCCTTTCACTGCTGTCCTGCTATTCGGTCCTCTTGAGTGTACCATACACGCGAGGGACGATTGAGTGATTCCGCAGATGGGAGCTGGCAGCTGAACTCGAACAAGTATGAGAGTCATGTCCAATCATATGCGTGAATACCGACTCTCGTCATCGCAATCCGGAGGCGATCTTGAAATCTGTGCCCTGCAGCTTTCAGCTTTTGCTAGACATGGTACAATCAGCAGACTGTGCATCTGGTGCAAACGTGTCGGAGGCAAATCTGGCGAATGAGAGGAATCACTCTGCTTGTGTGATTCAGCTTGTCATTGTTTTAGTGATACTCCATTGGACAAAGAATCGAGCTCACACGAAAGATCTCGATCACAGTAGGCAGATGCGCGCTTCCTCGAGGCTCAACTTCACGGACCTTGAGATGCTGCAGCAAACGAGGACGTGCATTGCATCAGTCGCGTGGATAGAAGAAGTATACAGGTCGCATACGCTGGTACTGTGCTACATCGAGGGTCTGAGCAGAATGTCTTACGCCACTCTGCCTGTGAAATCTCATTCATGGGTGACGGTGTCGGAGAAATCATCGTTTCAAATGCTCATTGCTCTGGTAAGATATCTTGATCGTAATCTTATAATCGTACATCTTCATCACCCGTCTCTTCAATTTTGATACCAAGCCATTGTTGTGTCGTCAATTTTCCCCAACGTTTGAGGATATCTCTTCGTGAGCACTTAGTCTTGGTCGCATGCATATTTTCGCGTGTCTGCTAGAACCGGAACCTTTATGAATGAACTCGTCAGCATCGCCGGCACAGAAGATATGGTGGGCTGTAACCAACTAACCTCGGATCTGGCTCTATCTCCTCTTCTCCTCCTTTGCCTTGAGCTATGCCGAGTATTTGGCCATATTCGTCTCTTCATGCAGCTTTCGTCTTGAGTTGAACACCATGCCAGCTTCCAATCTCCTCCTTCAGAACCTTGTTAACCAGCTGATGTTGCTTGATGACGCTGAGGCCTCTGAACTTTGCTGAAACAATATCGAGACCGTACATTGACCCGCAGCCGCCCGAGATATCTTGAACCTACACAGGACGGTATTTCAGCCATTATCCATGTCGTCGAACAGCTTGTTGCGCAGGTGCTTCATACCTCAAGCTTCGTAGGCTCCAACTCTTCCTTCAGCTTGTTGAAGACATGTAGCTCGCCCTTTGATAGGTATTCCGGTGGCGCGACTCCTGCAGGTTGTTCTGCTTCTGTGCCGGTCACTGCTTGTACGTTTGGTCCTTGCCATAGCGTCCGTGTGGTCGATATCGGACGTCTTGTTGCAGGATTCGATGTGATGCGTAAAGTGGTTTGGTATATAGCTTGCCTCGAGGGTGTTGTGGCCGCCATACATCTATATAGAGCGGAGACTGTGCATGGTGATCGTGGTATTACGCTCCTCGAGAAAAGCATACTGGCGGCAGTGCTTGTGCAGTCTGGGTGTGTGCAAGTAAACGTAGCAAAGGAACCGATGATGAATAGAGTGTGAATTAGAGAGAGAGAGTAGTTCGGCAAGGTAGTTCCATATAAAATAAGCATAAATCATATATAGCAGCCAATCAGCAATCGCAGATTCGTCAGATAAATGTATAACTTTATGCGACTTGATCACGCTTGGGACTACCTACTCGAGACAGAGTGTGCTGTCTATGAGGCAGAGTATAGGCGAAAGGAAGCAAGACTGACTACGAGCCATGCGTTGCCTCACCTCCACTTGATAGATTACGCACATACGATTCGTAGTATTCATAGTCACTACAAATGCTCGCCAGCCAGCCTGACAGACGACCACCACAGTCCAACCTTCGCTTGCAAGCACAATTTATCATGCGCATTGCGCTGGCCGTATACGAGCTCGATCTGAACTTGGGTAGCTGACGCCAAAGTACCTCGCCACTCACGCTATTTGCTTGAGGCAGAATACTGCGCAAGACAACGTCCAGCATTCACAGGTTCCTTTGTAACCCCCGCCTGTTCCAGCAGTTAGAGAGAGGATCACGCTGGCATGATTCGAGTAAGTATCTTCCGGGTTCTGCAAAATTGACGTTCCGCATCTTACTTTACCTAGGGATCGAGTCACCATTGAAGGTAGCTTTCACGGCCATACCAGTCCACGTTCCAGATGCCACGGCTTGGACCCCAGCCTGGTATAGCCTCCACTATGCATCAAAGCAGCACCGTCCGTAGCATGATACTGTTGTAGTACTCGTGCGAGAAAGCGGATACATCTGGTACATACTCTGGTGTACTTTGGCGTGTCAGTGAGATATCCCTGTAAGGCGCATGATCTTTTGTGCCTTCAACAACGCGGTGAGGCATACTAAGCTATGAATCGGGTTGAAATTAAGCGCACAGCCGAGCGTGTAAATCGAATGGCTTGTTAAAACCTTGCTTGACGCGTACAGCTCAGTCACCCCTCCGCACACGCCCAGCACGCATCCTGGTCCCACCTCCGCAGGAAGGGGACGCATGTGTCCTTCGATGTCGAATGCAGGATAGCGGGGTGTGTGTGTCAGGGGGGTTTAGTATGGAGACTGGAGATGTGAAACGCGAGCGATATTCCCCACACGCCGGTGCATGTTGGAGAGGTACGACGTCTCGATGAGCGACAAGGGTACGCCGGAGGTTACAGCAATGCTGACTGTTGGAAAAAATGCCCTGCTGTGATGGTGGCGTGGACATCGAGCAGAATAGTGTGATATACTGGTACCTTGCCTGTCGACCCGGTCCAATACATGCACAACGCATGTCTATTGGCGAGTAACGCAGGTACGTACCTTGTCCATCGCAGAAGGATATCACAAACGTCCTGACTTACCATCAACGACGCGATGTGCTTCAAACCTGATGATGAAGACGTGGCATGTAGGATTAATCACTAAGGCGGCCTTCGCAGATGTGATGAGACCCGAGTCTGCTGAGTATGTCTACTTGGCTTGCACTGCCCATTCCCGTCATTCTAGATTCGCTGGACTCGGCATAGATTTTGGACTCTCAGCCTCATCACAACTTCTGAGGATCTGTCCTCAGGCGTGGATCAGGGCGTTACAGTGCCTTCCATTTGTGAACTTATTGGCAGAATTGAACTTTGAACTGTTGAGGTTGTTGCTCATTTAAGCTGTATTGCTTCTGGGCCTGATAATGAATCGTTCATGTTCTAGACATAGCTTCCGGAGTTGATGCCTCAAGCTAAGGTAAAAATGTCCTTTGACAAAGAGGACACAAAACCCGCGACTCTTCCGCGTGTCGGCGGCAAGGTTCCGCTCTCAGCTCTTGAGAACTTGTGACTGTGACCCTCCTGTGGATAGCCGTCTGCATTGCGTGTGCTGTATGTCATCCCATCTTTTTCCAGAGGTGTGGAGAAGCCGACTCTGTGGGGGGATAATTGTCGAATCAACATGTTTTATGCAGTTGGCTTTTCAGCTGATTTCGCTTTGCGATGGCGTCTGTCATGGTACCTCCACACTGATAATGATTTCATACAACTGTCCTTCACCACAAGCCTTCCGGCAGATCCAAGGTAAGGATCGTCTCAATCGTCTTCGATTTCCAAGATTTGTCCTTGGGGATGATGTGCTTAATCCAGCTACCGTTCGTATACAGGTCAACCATACGACATGACAAGTACGAGCACAAGGCACACAAAGGTGGCAGTTGGCAGTCGACACAACGTCGTCCCAATCAAATGTCATCCCAGGCTGACAGATCAGGAGGGGGAAAGTAGTGACATGTCCGCCGTAGCGATAGTCATAATCCGGGTCGACTGGCTCTGAGCCACACCGAAACTGTCAAAAACTGTTCCGCCTCGGCTCGACTTACAGGAACTATCCCGACTGCAAACTGTTCAGGGGAAATACTGTCCGTTGTTGAGTGTGACGAGATGATGGTGCAAAATCACTACCCAAGGCAATTATTGTCGCAGGTTATGGGAGTCATGGCAGCAGACGACATGGTTACAAAGTAAGACGAGCACGTACCTGATGATCTGCAATCTTCCCCTCGGCCACACGAAGCCGGCTTTGTAAGCTTACGCTGATCATACAGACTTGCAATGCGAAGATACCGGATTGTCATGATAGCATCACATTCACGGCGATACGAGAATGTAGAGCGGCGTGGGCGCGAGCGAAGCGGACCGCTGCCAACTATGGCTTTCTGGCTTTCTGCTTGTTGGATTATTAGGCATAACTGGCTTTTCCCTTGCATATCCACCGTCTCGTAGCATTTCGACATCTCAATTGCAAGCCCTTTCAGCTGAGATCCACAATCTAGCACCGGTTTCTGCTTCAGCCATGGCTCCGCACACGATTCATGTCAAGCTCTAGACACAACCACGGCAACGTGTCAGCCACGAACAGCCAGTGCTTCCGGCGATTGAGGTGTGTGCTCTTTTTCGTGTTGGAGCACCGGCTGCTTTTGGCTTTGCGCCGCTTACGTTGCACGATGAGCAGCAATACCCAAGGTATCCGATGAATAATGGAGGAGATGCTGGTCCCACGCTTGTCAGTATGCTGATAATTTGCTATGACAGCACAAGATTGCGTGTGTCTAACAGAGATAGATGTTTATGCAGTATACTACACCGAGAGGGGAACTTGTTTCAGACGCGGGTGAGTCGTGTAGCTGCGGAACTGTATCACGCACTAAACAAAGCAAGGATCAGAGACGGTTCAGATCTTGGAAGGCTCGGCCGGATGCGATATCTGTGTACGAAGGTACAAAGGGATCAGACGTGAGGCGCGAGAGGACAAAGAGGACTGGCTTGGATTCCCGCTCCGATCCCACACTAGTGAGCAGCCTGCAGCTCTGCGCCCGCTTGCGTGGCCCGTTACTTTTGTGAGGTATGCTTCCAAAACTTTTCCGTCGTCTGGCGTCTGGCAGCAAGCGGACGATGTCGTAGTACCTCTGTACACTTTCTGTCGTACATCTCACCAACTCAACCCGATCAGCCGTTCCCGGCATGGTGGTGGTGGTAGTGGTGCTCGTTACACGTCCGCGTCGAGGACGTTGCTGCTGACATTGTCGCTGTTACTGTTGTCGCCTCCTTCTGCGTCGACATCGTCGACTTTGCCAGATCACACTGCAGGCACGGCGCGTAAGACTTCCTAGAACATAGATAGACATGCGAGCACCAATACTCTTGTGACGTTGCTTTGATCAATATTTATTCGTTCCCCCCAGACTGAATCCACTGCCGCCGCCCCCAGTATACAATCTGCTGTCCACATCATCAAAAGGTTCGGAGGCACCACTGCTCCAAGCTCCAGTCCGAGTTCCACGTTGCCCGCACGTCAGCAGTGTGCTCAGAGCTCAAGCCTTTACCCCAGCAGAATCCAAGACGAAGCGGTGGCACCATCCAAGCTCTGCCCAGCCTTGGTCTCCGCCTTTTTTCCATACACATCCACTCTCAACCCTCTACTTTTGACGTGGAGCAGGAGCAAGGCCGAAGAGTTACAAGAGTACAAAGCAGCTTCTCGCCGCTATCCGCAGCAGACTAACAGCGGGGCAAGCAAGCAAGCAGCGTTACTATTTGCTGGCGCCCTTCAACCCTTCATCCCACGATTCCTTTGTGCCTCAAAAACGTTAGCGGCACGACTCAGAGACTTTTCGCGTATCCGCGCTATCCTTCCCCATCTCTCTCGAGCCCTTCCCACACTTTTCTTGGTCGGCCTCATCCAAACTCCAAAACAGAGGTCGCTGCAACCTCTCTCAACCGGCTTGCGAATCCGAACCTACTCTTCACTCCTATAATATTGCTTGCTCATTTCTTCTCCTCCTTCACCCTCCTTCGCCTTGCGCTATCGCCGGGGATTCTCCTACTTCTCGCGACCACCTAGGACACTCATCTCATCGAAGGCACGCCGGCCATCGCGTGCTTATCAAACTTGCTGGTCAAAAAAGACCCTTTTGAACTCGGACCCGGTGCGGCAGATTCGATCAGCAGCAGCTACCAAATCAAGCGAATTTCTGCCTTGATCTTTCTGGTCAGTTTCCAACTTCCTTTTCATCACCGTCTGATGAAGACCGCATCTGACTTCATGCTGACTGTTGCTTGCAGACAGGCCTCGATGCAAGCTATCGCCTATTCATAACCATACCCATCAATCTGCCATTCCTGCATCTCGACATGCCCTATACACCTCCAACCCGTTCTCCGACCACCTCGTCCGGCCTCACCAGTCCACTGGGCAGCCGACAACATTCGTTTACAGACCTGCATCAACCTAGTCCACCTCGCAGCCCTCGACCAAATCTGCCTCGGTCTGCCTATTCTGCTACCTACTTACAGAAGACCCGTCGCAGCCCAACATTCCAGACAATGTCACCTCCACCAGACTCTGCCGAACCCACAGAAGTCAACGGAGATGACCACGCAGCGGCAGGAAAGATCACATCAAGCCTCCGACAATCACCCCCGCCGATAACAGATACGAACGGTATACCTGCTGGTGCCATCATGAGTCCACCCGATTCCACACAAAACTCCAGCGACGACGAGGATGAAAACAGATCACGTTCCCGTCAGGTACAAGGACTACAAGATCTAGAAGATGCTGTCCGATCATTGGACGTCAACCAGGAACCATCATCACCGACAGGCTCGGCTGATGGCACCAATGCTCCTTTGACTCTGAACATCCGTTCTGCCATGAAACACACAAATGGTCCGCGAAGAGCTGTACATACGCATACGCAATCAGCCGAAGAGTCTTCCTTCTTCGACCGTCGGACATCTGCAAGCTCGATAGCTTCTTACAACAGCCAGAGTTCGGAAGAAAGTGATGAAGAAGTACCTCGTGGACCCAAGCCACCACTACTGCGGAAGAAGTCCGGCGAGCTGGTCAAGCCGGCGATTAGACCATCGAGCAGACGCAGACACTCGAGCATGCCTGGCACACCCACATATTCCAAGGCAGTACATTTCAACGAAGAGATTGAGCAAGTCCGACACTTCCTCCAAGTCGATCGCCCAATCGCAGTCAGTGCTGGCACATCTCCTGCAGAAGGCCACGAGGAGGAAGCCGAGTACAACTTTGGTGATGCGAAAAATCAGACGACCACCAATGCTGTCTCATGGGAGGTCCGCATGGCAAATTTCCCGCCCTTGAACGACCACCGACGATCCATGGCCATTCGCGCCGATCGATTATTCTTGTCGCCAGACCAGAAAAGTCTTGTCGGGATTCTCGCTGTCGCTAATCTGGCATTCAACAAGTCAGTGGTGGTTAGATTTACTTTGGATTACTGGAAGACTACATCCGAGGTTGTTGCGGAGTATGATAATGATCCAAGAGCCAATCCACGCGAGGATGGTTATGATCAATTCAAGTTCTCAATCAAGCTCTCCGACCAAGCCAACCTTGAGACGAGAACGTTACTGCTGTGCCTCCGCTACGATGTGAACGGTCAACAATACTGGGACAACAACGACGGCCAGAATTATCAAGTTGACTTTATTAAGAAGACGAAGCCTGCTCCAGAAGAGCCCCGTCAAGCTAGGGCTCTGCCACAAAGCAGCAAGGCTGGCGCCCCTGCTCTGCCACGATCACGCTCGACACCAGCATTTGATGAAGACTTTGCAACCTCATTGGAAACGTCTCAGCTCAGGTTCAAGAACTCTCGTGACAGGATGATGCCAGACACACCACCGCCGACCATTCGCAAACACAACAACTCGAGCCAGCAATTTGGAAGTCGTTATGATTTCGGTGCTTCTCTATCTGCAGCACTGTCCAACGCGCAAGCCGCTTTGGGTGATCGCAGTGGCATCAAGAACAAGTCCGGCAGTGTTCAACACAAATCGAATGTCAACCCTGCATTTTTCACGGGATCTCCTACGCAAGCTAATGGCGTTGGATCTCCCCAACCTGCGACGTTGCTGGCACAGAACAAGACTCTCGACTCACGGGCATACCAGGAGTTTGTCTCAAAGTACTGCTTCGTAGGTCTACCGGCGTCGCTATCAACTCCGACACACAACAACTAATGCCTATCGCAGTTCGGTACCACTGGAAAGGATGGCAAACCCAGTCCACCGGCATCTGCTTCTCGGGCTCGACCTGACACGGATGGCGCTCTCGACGAGGAAGTCTCCCCCACATCGCCACCTGTCAAGAACAACGACGAGCGATATAGCAGCTTCCAACTTTCTGCCCCTGCCGCTAATGGAGACGGCGGTGTTGAGATTGCAAAAAGCCAGCCGAAACGTTCGCCCAGCTTGAGTCCAGTTCGTACTGGATCTCCCGCGACCAGCGCACCAGCTGCTTATGTGCCGTCGCCTTTTGTGTATCCATACACAGAGTCTCGTTTCGAGGCACAAACACCAACTGCTATTCAAGGCTGATTGATTCAGCCTTGTTGGCAGCCTAACGACTATTTCCACTCTCCATTACTCGCCACAAAAGTCTTGCATCTCGACCATAATCTTCACATCGACAGATTACTGTCTTCCTCGTCTCTCGTCATGAAACATCTTCCACATCGACGGATATCTTATCCTCAGCATACTAACCATTGCAGGAGCTTCGAAGCATAGGGAAGTTAGGTCTTCAAGACCATGGAATGCTGTTTTATACATCACATCAGGGACTGTGTCTGGACCGGTCAGCATTGCAACGGACATGCTATTTTATTTTATTTTTCTCTGTTTTTCCAGCGATCACTTTCTTCTGTTGCGTTTGTTTAAGCGGGCGGCGTTCTTCGGGTTTTCAGCATTACGACGATGGCATAACAGATTGTCGAACAATCCCCACACCACCTACCTCTTAACGAGTATACATTAGACTTGGAGTCTCTCTCCGAGTAGCGGCAGCAATTAATTTGGAGAATCTTTCGGGACGGAATACATTATGGTTATCATGGACGAATGGGAATGGAAAAGACGGGGCATTGGAGTTGATATTGAAGGAGGAGGAAGAGACGATGTGAGGAGCGAGGAGTTCTTGTTGTGAGCATTGATTGAGGGCATGCAAAGGTTGAAGACAAAGAGCATATTCTACATTAACGAAAGGTGCTTGGCCGGGAGTGGGATGGCTGGCGAGTCCTGAGAAACGAGAAACATTCATAGATCAACTTGACAAGTCACAATACAATGCCTAGTAGTATCACAGTATCTTCTTCGATCACTCATTGACTGGTATAAAAGCCTCGCATAATAATGCAAGTCCAAGGCTGGAAAGCAAGCCACACCGGACTTGTATCCGTAACAAAAGTTGACCAAGACGTCATCTGAATGTTGTTGTTGATCGCCATGGTCACTTTGCATTCCTGACGAACCTCCTCTCCCCATCCTTGCGTTGATATTGCAAGCTATAAGTGCTCCTTAGCTCACCTGCCTCCTAATCCTGCCACTGTCCCTACCTGGACACAATCTTACTAACAAGATACACAAACTCCACCACGAAGCATCAGGAGCAACAACAGGACTCGACCTGAGATTCTCGACTCCGCATCGATACAGTCCGCATCGATACAGGTCTCAGTCTACGCGTCTCAGGACCGACCCTACATATTTGCCTCCGAGAAGCCCACAACAAAACAAGATCACAAATGGCACGCATATCGCAAGCGTTGCCGCGGCGCAGAAAGGACGCAAGAGAGCCTCGCACCCCAACACTCGACACGTTCGACACCACGAACGGCCAGATATCAGGACCGAGACACGAACAACAAGCCTTCCCAGACCAAGACGAAACC
>Ga0268250_10001108_pt1 | contig 11927 bp, 14 predicted proteins | sample AgamicAsSfe_FD_200448 | JGI IMG/M metagenome (GOLD analysis project Ga0268250, IMG submission 200448) | Agave microbial communities from Guanajuato, Mexico - As.Sf.e (v2) (version 2) | ecosystem: Host-associated > Plants > Phyllosphere > Phylloplane/Leaf | place: Guanajuato, Mexico | collected... | reverse complement strand
GCATTGTGAACATCTCCTAGGGATCGTCACCCACCTCATTAGATTTGCTTTTCTCTGCCTTTTTGCTCTCGCCAGGTCTTGAGCTCGGTTCCGCAGAGGACGTGTTTCTTCGCTCGTTGTGGTCAGCAGGATCCGAGGAGGGTCCCCTGCGACGCGGTGTCCTGCTTCTAGATCGTCGATGACCTGTGCCATGACCGCGAGTACGATTATCGTCATTGCGATGACCATAACTCGATCGAGCTGGCGAGTGGCGAGAGCGCCTCTCACGGCGGCGGTCACGAGATCGTGATCTCGACCTGTCTGCCGAGTAGGAACGGTCTCTAGCTCGATGCCGCCGTGGAGGACTCCTTGGACGATTTGGCGAAGGACTTCGAGACATCTCCCGAGAATCTCTATGGCGACGATGCGTGTGCTTTCTGGGCGTTGGTGAGCGAGATCTGTCTTTGGAGGTATGTCTAGCACGAGAGTCACCGCCTTTGCTGTCATCTGCCAGTCTAGGCTTCTTGCTTCTCCTGTCATGATCGTCTGATGAAGGTGAACGTCGTCGAATGGGAGGGTCTCGGCTGCGTTGGCGGGGTGGTGTTCTTGACCTTGAAGGAGACCTTGTCAGCGATGTGCGATGTTGTCTGCGAGGCGGAGTACGGGACGCTGAACGTATAACAGGAGGAGGGGAACGATGATGAGCCGTTCCGAAGTCACGATTGTTGTTGCTGGCCACCCATGTATCTCTTCGTGGAGGGGACTGTCGGCGGTCTCGACGTTGTGGCGGCGGAGATCGTGAAACACGCCGTGGTGGTCTCCTGTCGAAGTCTCGTCCTCCACCTCTGCCACCTCGATCTCGTCCTCCACCTCGGTCACCACGTTCTCGCTGACGAATGTTCTGTACTTCTCTCTCTCGTGCCCGTTCCTCCTCTCGACGTCGACGTGCTGCATCGGCGGCTTTTTCAGCGTCGATCTGCAGATATGTGAGCATGATTCTCTTCTAGCATGAAACGCTTTCTTCACCTTCTCCTGTATAAGTTCAAGCTTCTTCGCTTCCAGCAACTCTTGCGGCACGCCTTGCGCATTGCTCTGCGCACTGAGACATAGCTTCCACAACTCCTTGCAAAATGGGGCTGTATCTTTTTCCAGAAATCCTGTGAGTTGTATCTGAAGTACCTTTATGTTGGGCTGATTTTCGTGTGAGTATGCTGTATAGGTAAGTTCGAGCTAAGAATTTACTTACATAGCGAACACCTTCAAGCAAATTGAAGCACATCTCAATAACCACATCATCCTCACTTCCAAGTATCTCAGATATCTTTCCCGCGATCCATCTAGCATACTCGTCAGCTCTGAGGGTGTACGATCCGTCAATGTGCAACTCACTTCTTCATGACTTCGACATTGACCTTCTTGATGTCAACACGCTCGCTGAACTCTGGCGGGAACTTCGTCGTCTTTAGTAACTTCTGATCCACCACGTCCGCCATGATGTCGCCGGATATTCGACGCGCAGGTCTTCAGTTGAGGACGAAGTGCTTCCGCGACAAAGCGATCTTGAGGTGAAATGCGGAGTAGAATGGTCACGTGAGAACATTGGGAATGCCTCTGTGAAATGATGCACCTCACTTGCGACTGCTATATCAAGTGAACTGCTTGACAAATGCAGAAGCTACGCAGATCCCAAACTCGTTATCATGTCTCCCTGTCTCCCACTTCCTTTTGCTCCTCTTCACAGTTTTACAATCAACAATACCACGTACCATCATTACTCCATCACCTCTTGTCTTCGAGCACATCTCTTTATCCTATTTGGATCGTCGTCTTCTTTCATCTGTGCTCAGACAATCCTAATACCTCGTCTGGTTTCTCACTATCGTTGCTCATCACAGCCAGCATATTCTTCCACTTCGATAAAAGAAGTCAACCATAAGCATCATGTCTGACGCCTCAGCTGCTCCTCCTACGACTCCTCCTGCCTCTCCTCCATCTCCAGTCAATAATGCTCCTCCAGCACCTCCTGCCGCACCTCCTGCGAGTCCTCCTGCGAGTCCCCCGGCTAGTCCCCCTGCCGGTCCTCCTGCTCCGGCTGTGACAGTTGTCGAGGTACCAGCTGCACCGGCACCAGCGCCTACACCGGCCCCTGCAGCTGCACCAACACCGCTGGCTGCACCAGCTACACCTCCAGCTCCAGCTCCAGCGCCGGCTCCAGCACCGGCTCCAGAACCTGCTAAGGAAGTGACAATAATCGAGAAGAAAGCAGAACCTGCCGCACCAGCACCTCCAAGCCCTGCTTCGAGTGTTGTCTTCGTCGAGCCACCGGCTCCGGTGAGAGAGGGTAAGCTGTTGCTCGCTTTATCTTGAATGACTTCACTAACACCTTTCAGTGATTCCAGTAACACCTCTCCCGCCTCCAGCTTACCCGACTGTCACCAAAGCACCAACGGTCGTGGCTTCAAAGGGGAAGTCGCTCACTGTCACCGTTGCTGAAGCAGCTGCGAAGCCACCACCACCTGCTGAGGTTGTTGTCATTCCAGCTAAGGCTGCCACAAAGGCTGTGGATCCCGTCGTGACAGTTGTCGAGACAGCACCTGCACCGGCCAAGCCCTCAATTCTCACTGTTTCCAAGGCACCTGAGCCGGCCAAAGCTAATGTTATTGCCGTCGTTCCTGAGCCGAAGGTTGTGAAGGACGTTGTCAAGGAGGTGAAGAAGCAGGAAAAGGCCGAACTGAGAGAAATCGCAAAGGTCGAGAAGAAAGAGGTAGCCGCCGTCAAGCAGGAGAAGAAAATCGAAAAGGAAGCCGTCAAAGCGGCGGCCGCTGTCGTCGTCGTTGCTCCAGAGCCCATCAAGGTTGTCGAGCCGGTGGTTCAGAAAGTCGTTGTACAAGGTAGAGCTTGCCGTTTAATGATCGTACCTGCAGGTCACTAACCTTCGCTCCAGAAACCACGAAGACCAAGACCCAGCCTGCCTTCAAGGAGCAGCTACCGATCGAACTCATCGAGTTGGACATCATCACCCGTCGTCGAGACCGACTCAGAGCAAAGATCGAACATCTGCTTGCTAAGTTGCTCTCTCTTCGCAAATCGAAGGGCGCAGGTCAGTCTCCAATCCCATGTCTTCTTCAACACTTGACGTGCTAACAAGCCTGACAGGTCAATCACCATATGGCACCCGATCATCTCACCATGAGAATCAGAAGATCCAAAACGACATTCATGCTCTAAAAATCGCTTTCGAAATGAAGAGTAGAGAGCTCAAGGCGGCACGAGCAAGATACACTCAGGCACTGCGCTCTGAGTACGAGACGGTCGTAACGAGAAGCTCAGCCGTGAGGCCTTCTCGAGCAGACGAGGGTGTGCGTGGTCGTCCAGTATACCGGCAGGCACGCTTCGTTGATGAAGACATCTTGCGTGAGGAGGTCGCCCGCGAGACTTCGATGCGACGGTCTCAGGCACGTGGCAATACCAAGCTCAATGCTTTGAAGTCCAAGCTTAATTCAATCGAGGAGGGTGAGGTCAGGGTCGAGGTGGTCGGTAAGTTATGAGGAGTGCCCAACCATTCATTGACTGCAGAGCCAGACTGATGGATGCAGAATAGGTTTTGATGGCGCTGATGATCGGTACCTTAACGGCACTCCCTATCAATGGCGGCCTACCAACGAATCTCTGAAATATGTCTCCAAGCCTGCCTCGATCAGATCGAGAAGTTCTGCACGTCCTCAGACGAAGATGCACTTTGACGATTTCTCATATCTCGACCCAAAACCTATTCCCAATCAAGAACCGACACTTATCACGACTCTCAAGCCTAACAACACATTGAAGGCCAAATGCCAACGCCTCTTGCACCGTTCAGACCGCTTCCGGAATAGATCCTTACTTAGACAATTCAAGCGGTCAAACGGACATCGGCTGGGAGGTGGTTCAGAATCAAGGCATGCTGGATGGAAAGCCTGCTTCCATGTCGACGATTAGTAGTCGGTTGGCCTGGACGTGGTAGCTTCCCTAGTTGCCCATTCATACGAAAATCATGCTCAAGCCAGTTCTTCCTCTTCCACCAAATGCCTTGTATTTCCGTGGCTGTTGATTGACCAATATCTTCCGTTTACTGGCTATTGGCCTCAACATCTTGATCCGTTCTCCCTTCCAGAGAACTCTTTGATCATATTCTGGGAATTACTGTTTCATCAGGGTACCCTCCCTGGTCAACATGAGCACTCTGGTAAGTGATCTTGATATCCTCATCGTTCATGACCACGCTCAAGACCATGCTGCCAGCTCATCATCCTCGTCTCCCCCTTGATCAGCGGCATAATTCTCTACATCCGCAGTCTTGCGTGAGTGTTTCTGCACGTCTATTCCTAATCTAAGAATCGCTCGTGTGACACTATTTCGTGCCTCTTCTAACTCTCTGATGGCCGGTGTCGGTGCAGCACTGATACTGGAGCCAAAGGCAAGCTTGATATTGTTGTGTAGCGTTTGAAGCTCATACGGCCGGCGCAGATCTGGGTCATAATTATCTTGGCCTTGAGGGGTTGTTGTGATAGTTGGGAAAGAGCTGGTTGTCTGAGGCTTTGCGGCTGGCCTGGCTGAGACTAGGGCTAGAGCTGCTGCATGGTCCTATGAGCTAAACGTTAGTGGGGAGATGCAGCATACCAGGTTTCGTATACTGTTAGCTTACGCAGGCCCGTAGAGAGTTTAGATCAGAAAGGATGGATGTGAGCTGCATGATAACACTTATATATTGATCAAGACCACCTGCGACGTCCTAGACCTTGCTGTCGATGACACTCCACTGTCCCGAATCACATGCACGGTCAAGCTCTCCCCGACCATCTGATCTCAATTTCTTCCCAAAGTTGAACAACAATACCTGACATCTTCACGGTCCCCCTACAACTAGATTTTCTCATTTTCACCCTGGACGGAAGTTGCTGTACGCTGCACGCGAAATCGTCAAAAGCATTATTGCAACCTCAATCACAGAAACAAACGGCCACTTCTCTTTGCATCTACAGCATTGGAAACAGACCGCATAGTTCCTGATGGATCCATCTGACAGATCAAGAGGTATGTATGGAATATTCGCAGCAAGGCGCCCATTGATCTCTGTATAGATTCCGGGCGACATGGTCGCGAGCACGACGTAAGTTATACAAGAGACCTGTTTTCGACAATGCTGACCAAAGTAAATAGGCGCGCGACAGGAATGACTACCGCTCAAGTCGTGACGACCGCCGCGGAGATCGCCCAGAGCGTGGTGATCGCGAGCGACGCCGTTCCCGTTCACCTCCCGGTGGTGGCCATCGAGGCTCCCGTCGCGAGTACGAAGTCGATTCATATTCCTCCCAGCGCGACCACCGAGAGCGCGAGCGAGAAGATCGATACAGAGACCGTCGCGACGACCGCGATTGGAACAGGGACCGCGTAGAGCGCGGAGACCGCCCGCCACGACGTGACCGCGATGACCGAGGACCACGCCGAGACGATCGTGGAGACCGCGGACACTTTGACGACCGACGAGGCGGAGGTGGAGGGCGTCGCGGTGGTGGCGGAGGCCATGGTGGAGGTCGAGACGAAGCTAGGCAACAGGGCAGCCCAATACCTGAGAAGATAAGATTACCAACGCCTGATCTGACGGATGTTACACCTATTCTCGAGCGCAAGAGACGTCTAACACAATGGGACATCAAGCCAGCTGGTTACGAAAATGTCACTGCAGAGCAGGCTAAGCTCTCCGGCATGTTTCCTCTGCCAGGTGCGCCGCGTCAACAAGCAGTCGATCCTACACGTCTGCAAGCACTTGTCAACCAGCCTGTTGGCTCTGCGAACAATTCTCAGTTACGAACAGCAAATGCAAAACAGTCCAAGCGTGTCTTTGCCTACAACCTGCCATCTGGAACGACTACAGATCAATTGCAAGATTTCTTCAACCTGCAGATGAACGGCCTCAATGTTGTGTCTGGTCCTGATCCATGTATCAGCGCTATCCTTGCCGAAAACAAGACATTCGCGATGCTGGAATTCAAGGCACCGGAAGACGCGACTTATGCTCTGGCTCTTGATGGAATTAGCCTGCAAGACGACGGCATGAATGGGGCACCAACTACAGGCGCACAAGCTGAAGGAGGAGGATTGGAATTGAGGAGGCCGAAAGACTACATCGTTCCAATTCCTGCAGCCGCAGAGGAGGATTCACAGATGGGTGTCGTATCCAGTCTCGTGAAAGATGGACCAAACAAGATCACTGTCAAGAACATTCCAACCTACCTGACAGACGAGAACATCACAGAGCTACTCGTCTCATTCGGAGAACTGGCCGCATTCATCCTAGTCAAAGACTCTGGCACTGAGCAATCAAAGGTAAATCCAATCATCCACACCACTCGAACACACACTAATCCCTTCCTTCTAGGGCGTCGCCTTCTGCGAATACACCGACCCAACAAACACGACCATGGCCATCGAAAACCTCAACGGCATGGAACTCGGCGAGTTGCACCTCGCCGTCACCCCCTCCAACATCGGCCGCACCCAAGCCGCCGGCCTCGAACTCGGCTCCGTGCAAGCCATGTCCGCCCTCGCCGGCTCCGCCCCCTCCGACGCCTCCGACCAGGGCCGCGTGCTCCAACTTCTCAACATGGTCACGGCGGAGGAGCTCATGGATAAAGACGAGTATGACGAGATTATGGAGGATGTGATGGAGGAGTGCGCGAAGTATGGCAAGGTGCTGGGGATCAAGATTCCGAGACCCACGGGCGGGAGTAGGAGTCAGGCCGGCGTGGGGAAGATCTTTGTCAAGTATGAGGGGAGTGACATGGCGCAGAGGGCGATTGGAGCATTGGCGGGGAAGAAGTTTGCGGATAGGACTGTGGTGGTGACGTTCTTTGGGGAGGAGTACTTTGATGTTGGGGCGTGGTAGGTGAAGTGAGTGTAGAGAGCTGAGGTGAAGATAGGCATATGAAGCCAATGATGTACCAACGCTCGAATGCATGATTGGGAACTGTATCACCCTCCTAACGTACGCGCTGCGAATACAGTCACAGAACAAAAGCTTACCTTAGCGACCCCCTTAAGGTATGCGGTAGGGATTTCTGCTCAGCTCAGCTAGTACATGATCTTTTCTTGCAAAAGTACAACAATCTCATAAAGAAGTCGAACCCTCAAGAATAGGGCATCAAAATGCGAGTTCAAGTTCAAGAGATCATCTACGGCACTCTCCCCAACTTTTCCTCTTGACTATTCTCGTTCCATAGACTTCTGATCCGAACATAATAATAGCCTGGGAAGACAAGATGATGGAAGAAAAATCTAACAAGAATATCGACGGCACTCTCTCCACCAGTTGTGTTCCTTGTTTGTTTTCGTGTGACAGTACTCATGATCCCAAGAAGAAGTTCGTCAGGAAGTCATAAAAGTGACAAAGTAAAAGTGACAAAGTAAAAGTGACAAAGTAAAAGTGACAAAGTAAAAGTCTGGAAGTAAAAGTCTGGAAGTATTCCTAGGGGAATGCAGTTGTTCTTCGGCTCGGACGTACCTTATGTTCAAGTAATCTTTTCACTCTTCGAGGCTTGAGTAAATGACATGGCTAGCTATCGTGTCACACCTGCAACATTTCTATCGGGAGGGCACGACATGTACGCAGCTGTTTGACGATTGGATTGATTCGCTACTCTATCTGCGAAGTCGTCACAGCAGCGCTCGTGAGTGTCCTATGAAGGATACAGCCAAACTTTTAGCCTTCCTCTGTAGCAGTCTCTTCTGGGACCCGGGTGTTTCGCCCATTTTGATTCCCGGTCACACTGCCATAGAGTGACGAGAAATCTGCCTCGTCGCTTCCTTGCAGCACCAGGCCTTCTTCTTGCTCGCATCATGCCCCAACCTTGAACGTCCTTCCACTTGCAGTCTTCCTTTCCCGCTCTTCCACCTCCGGACGAGCGCGGTTCAGCACCTGCTGAAAATCCGACGTCCGCTTGCGCATGCGGCTGTGAATGTAGGCCTGCACGGATGTGTCAGTATGCAGCCTCCCAATACCAAATCGTCGTAGGCACAAGTCATCTTGGACGTAGCAAACTCACCTTTGAAGCCTTGATATGATAATGGAAGTAATCTCGAAACGTCTCAATATGACTGATGACCTCCTCCCGCCTCTGCGGTGTCAAATGTCTCGGGAAAAGCACAAACGTAATGTACCCCACACCCTCGCCTTTCCCACTCGGCAGTCCCCTCTCTCCTTGCAACTCTAGCGGTGGGTCGTGCCTAAACAGCACTTGCGGCGCATTCTGGATAGCACGTCTCCGTGCATCCACAAACTCCTGCAAGAACACTTTCCCAAAGATGCGATCGGTCTCTTCGCGGAAGATTGTGCTGAAAATGACGGTGACGCGGTCGTGGGACGGCTTGATGTAGATTGCTTCTTCGTCACGGTAGTGCACTGTGCGCAGGGCCCCGCCGCCGCGCATGCCTTCGGGTGCGGACTCGGAGGTGTACTTTGTGGATTCGGTGTGCAGGGATTCGTATTCGGAGAAGGCGGTCTCGAAAGGCGCGGCCATGGCGTTTCGGCGGAGGAGGGCGATGCGGCGGATGAGATCAGAACGTGCGTCTGAGTGGAGCATACATGTTAGCATGGCTTGCACAATCGTCGTTCTTGTGACGCTGCCATCGTAGGTCTAGCGACAAGTGAGTAGAGGCCTACCTTGTTCAGCGGGAAGACCTTCAAGATCCACTACCACCGAGAAATCATAGCCAGACTCAGGCTCTACGATATATGGACCGTACTCGCGCTGCAGCACGTCTTGTGCGCCGTACTGAACGAGCTCAGGGAAGCATTTGACGGAGATGGAGACTTGGATCTGTGATTTTGTGGCACCGTCTCTTTCTTGCGTTTCGCTGAGTAGTGGCGGAGCGGTGATGTGATAGGTTACGCCGTCGAAGTCTGAGACGACTTGGTTGATTGAGGTTGCGCTCGCACTTCGATGATGGTTAGTAAGGTGTGTCATTTGGAGGGAGCTGAGGACAGTACCCTGGTGCGAATCTGTCTGTAAGGAGAGCTTGGATGAGAGTGTTCTCGTAGCTGATGAGTAACATAGTTGCGGTCGTTAAATGTAGAGGAAGAAGTGTACTAGCAGGTCGCCTGTACTAATGCCTTGATGCTGGACGCGGGGTGTCGTCGTCGTCGTTGTCCCATTGGGGTCGTCGGAGCTATCGGAGATTAGATCTTGATCAAGCAGACCGAGGAAAAAAAGTCCCCAAGTCAGAGCTGGATTGTCACCACTGCAACTCAGTTACAGAGAAGAAGTTCAAGCCAAAACCTTACGGCACTCTCCTTAGGCCTTGCGAGACTTCTGACCCAGTACAGTAGCTTCGCGGCGGCATCGTCAATCTAGGCTAGAATTTTAGTAGAATGGTCAGGACATATACGTAGGTTTTCTCAGAAAGTATGCGCCGCCATCTCAGCTGATTGATTCAGCAAGTACGAGTCCTCGAACACCTTTGCCTGCGTCGCTTCCGCATCTTCAAACGCTGTCTGGACACCGGACGAGACATCTGGTGCGCGCACATCCACCAGCGCAGGCAGAGCGTATGTGGGCGCGAACGATGAGGTGCTATGCTGGGACATCAAGAAAGGAGAGCTTCTAAGTCGATGGCGAGACAAGGATTGCACATCAGAGGTCACAGCAATAGCACAAAGTAAAACAGATCCGGACTTCTTTGCTGTTGGTTATGGCGACGGCAGTATACGATTGTGGGATGCACGGATAGCCACTGTGATCATCAACTTTGATGGTCATCGTTCCGCAGTGACAACACTGGCATTCGACAGCCAGGGTATCAGACTAGCTAGTGGCGCTCGAGATACGGATATTGTTGTCTGGGATCTTGTTACAGAGACTGGTCTATTCAAGCTAAGAGGGCACAAAGATCAGATTACTGGACTACACTTTGTTCAGCCTCTTGCAGATTCGAACGAGAATGGCGAAGACGCAGTAGGTGCAACCACGGATGCATGCCTTCTATCAACAAGCAAGGACGCTCTGATCAAGATCTGGGATATCGAGGCGCAATACTGTGTGGAAACACATGTGACCCAATCGAATGGTGAATGCTGGTCTCTAGGTGTTTCTCCTGACGGCAGTGGATGTATCACAGCGGGCAACGATGGTGAACTGAAGATTTGGGCGATTGACGGAACACGATTACGCAGTCTGGCATCGAATTCAGGTACCGAGCAAGGCCAGAAGGTTTTACATGAACGCGGAGTACTGTATCGTCAAGGCAAGGACAGATCAATAGGTGTCAGATTCCATCCGAAAGCGGACTTCATTGCGGTATACGGCGCAGAGAAGGCAGTCGAGATATGGCGGATCCGATCGCCGTCTGAAGTACAGAAAGCTCTTGCGCGAAAAAGGCGGCGGAGAAGAGAAAAGATTGCAGAAAAAGCAGCAACAGATGGACAAGTTCAAGAAGAAAACGAAGTTGCAGATGACGATGCTACAGTGGACACAGCTGCGGCGCCTGTGTCTGAAGTATTTGTTCCATATGTGATAGTAAGAACAGGTGGTAAAGTACGATCTATGGATTGGGCCGGAGGACGACCAAGCAAATCGTTACAGATGATGATATCAACAACAAACAATCAAGTCGAGCTGTACTCAGTTTCTGTGAAAGAAAAGGCAAAGAAGAGCAAGTCAGAAGAAGCTGCAGATTATAATCGGTCATTCGCGGTAGACTTACCTGGACACCGCACAGACGTTCGATCCTTAGCTCTCAGCTCTGACGACCGTATGCTAGCGACAGCATCGAGTGGTAGCTTGAAGATTTGGAATGTAAAGACTGGAAGCGTCCTACGCACTCTCGAATGTGGCTACGCGCTGTGCTGTTCATTCTTACCAGGTGACAAAGTGGTGATTGTCGGTAACAAATCTGGCGAGCTTGAGCTCTTCGACATTGCTTCCTCCACTCTCATAGACACCATCACCGCGCATGACGGCGCAATCTGGACACTCCAGGTACATCCTTCTGGAACCTCTGTTGTGACTGGATCTGCCGACAAGACCGCCAAATTCTGGGACTTTACCGTCATCCAAGAAACCGTTCCCGGCACAAAACGAACAACCCCACGCCTGACCCTCACTCATACCCGTACTCTCAAGCTGACCGACGACATCCTCTCCCTCTCCTTCACCCCGGATGCCCGCCTCCTCGCCCTCAGCACCCTCGATTCCACCATTAAGGTCTTCTTCACCGACAGTCTTAAACTCTTCCTCACACTGTACGGCCACAAACTTCCCGTCCTCTCCCTCTCCATCAGCGCCGACAGCAAACTCCTCGCCTCCTCTTCCGCCGACAAGAACCTCCGCATCTGGGGCCTCGATTTTGGCGACTGCCACAAATCCTTCTTCGCCCATGATGATTCCGTCATGTGCTGCAATTTCATCTCTCATCCCATCAATGCCCGGGAAGAGGGGCATCTCGTATTCACAGCGGCGAAAGACGGTCTGCTTAAGACATGGGACGCCGACAAATTTGAGCACATCCAGCGCCTCGCTGCCCACCACGCAGAGATCTGGGCAATGGCCATCAGCCGCACGGGCGACTTCGTTGTCACCGCCAGCCACGACAAGAGCGTGCGCGTGTGGCGCCAAAGCGATGAGCCACTCTTCCTCGAAGAAGAACGAGAGCGCGAACTCGAAGAGATCTACGACCGCAACCTCACAACCTCGCTCGAAAAAGACCAAGCAGATTCCTACGCCCTTCTGGATACAGCGAACGGGACCGCCGCGCCGGGAGCAGAAACAGACGCTTCAGCCGTTGTGGCAGCGAGCAAGCAGACCGCAGCGACCCTCACAGCCGGCGAGCGCATCACCTCCGCACTAACCCTCTGCATCGAAGACCTCGCCCTCGTCCGCGCCCACGACGCCCGCGTCGCTTCCCTCCCACCAAAC
>Ga0268250_10001104_pt1 | contig 11962 bp, 15 predicted proteins | sample AgamicAsSfe_FD_200448 | JGI IMG/M metagenome (GOLD analysis project Ga0268250, IMG submission 200448) | Agave microbial communities from Guanajuato, Mexico - As.Sf.e (v2) (version 2) | ecosystem: Host-associated > Plants > Phyllosphere > Phylloplane/Leaf | place: Guanajuato, Mexico | collected... | reverse complement strand
CGTCAAGGCTTCCTGCTTGTTCCTGCTCGGAAAGCGCTGAGCTGAAAGATCTACGTCTATCCATACGTATCCAGGTGGGTACCATCCTAGTTCAGGCCTTTTTCCATTCACTGTAGCCGTTTGCGCCTGCCTCTACTCATCATCTTACATCTCAATTCTTCTTCCTCACAACCATCACAGACTCGGCTGAGCTGACTTGCCTCGACCCTTAGTCACAGCCCTATCTGATAACATCTCACCCTGCATCTGCCCCTCGACAGCTGCATATTTCTACCTGCAAGCCATCACTTCCTTCGCCCCAACATCAACAATCGATCAACCCCTCAGTCCTGCATCTATGAGCTCGACACCTGCCCACGGCGGTGACAAGCCGCCAGCCGCCAGTAACGGCAATGGCACTGCTGATGCATCCACCAGACAGCGCGTTGGCTCGCTCGCCGCTGTCAATGCCCAGTCTCTGGCCGACTATAGCTTGACGGCCCCGACTGTCAACAAGGCTGCCCCCATCGATGCCTCGTCGCAGTCCAAGCAGCTTCCTGTCCATCCCACACGCAAGTCGTCGGGCGCTGCCACAGATCTCGACCCTTACTCGGCTTCGCACATCTACTACGGCGCCTCGCACAACAAGAGAAATGTCGCCAAAGCCCGCACCTACTCGGCTGTAAGTGCTCCACACGTACATTGCATGACTTGACACAGCTGACAATGACTGATTGCAGGTTGACCCCGGCATTCGCGCAACCATTGCTCAGCAGATGGAGAACCAGACCCAGCGCCGCTTGAGTCACGGTATGTTAGAATGAGCTACCGCGGCTGGTGATGCACCGTACTGACAATGACAACTAGACGAACAAGGAGAACAGCCCCGCCGCTACCTCATCAACGTTTCCGACACGCTCGAGGCTCTACTGCACCGTGAAGATTCGGACAACAACCAGCAGATCACCGTCGAGGATGTCGGTCCCAAGACAATCCAATTGGGTACCGCTGGATCAGGAGGTTACAAGTCTTTTGACATCCGCGGCACATACATGCTCTCCAACCTGCTGCAAGAGCTCACCTTGGCCAAGGAGCACGGTCGTAAGCAGATTGTCTTGGACGAGGCTCGTCTCTCAGAGAACCCCGTCAGTCGTTTGTCTCGCCTTATCAAGGACTTCTTCTGGCCCAACTTGACTCGCCGCATCGACGGCTCCAACATTGCTCAAGTCGGAAAGGACGCCAAAGACTGGACCGACAATCCTCGCCCCCGTATCTACGTCCCTCGTGGCGCTCCTGAACAGCACCAATACTACAGCCGTATTGCCCGCGAACATCCTGATATGAACTTGGATGTCGTCTGGCTTGCCCAGCACCCCGATAACGATGAGTACGTCCGTGACTTGAACGAAGCTCCTGGCCTTCTTGCTCTCGAGATGGAGAGAGTCGCAGACACCCCTGCAGGTGAGCCCGACTTCAAGGGTCTACCCTTCATTGTTCCCGGTGGTCGCTTCAACGAGCTCTACGGCTGGGACAGTTACATGACCGCCCTTGGTCTTCTTATCCACGATCGCGAGGATCTCGCCAAGAACATGGTCAAGCACTTCTGCTTCGAGATCAAGCACTACGGCAAGATCCTCAACGCAAACAGATCTTACTACCTTTGCCGCACTCAGCCTCCTTTCCTGACCGACATGGCTCTCCGTGTCTATGACCGCATCAAGGACCAGCCTGACGCTCGCGAGTTCCTCAAGATCTCCGTTCTTGCTGCCATCAAGGAGTACCACAGTGTCTGGACCGCCGCCCCTCGCTACGACCCCAAGACCGGTCTCTCATGCTACAGACCTGGCGGTATCGGTGTTCCGCCAGAGACTGAAGCCACTCACTTCGTCCACGTGCTCGAGCCTTACTGCAAGAAGCACAACATGGAGTTCAAGGAGTTCGTCCACGCTTACAACTATGGCCACATTTATGAGCCTGAGCTCGACCAGTACTTCCTTCACGATCGTGCTGTCCGTGAGTCTGGTCACGACACATCTTACCGTCTCGAGGGCATGGCAGCCGACCTCGCCACGGTCGATCTCAACTCCCTTCTCTACAAGTACGAGACCGACATTGCTCGCACTATTCGCAACCACTTTGGAGACAGCCTCGCTGTTCCCGCCGAGTTCTGTGTTGGTGATCAGAAGCCTGGTCACGTCGAGACGTCAGCAACCTGGGACCGCCGTGCCAAGCGTCGCAAGCAGACCATGGACAAGCTCATGTGGGACGAAGAGAAGGGCATGTTCTTCGACTACAACATTGTCAAGAATGAGCACACTGGATACGAGTCGGCCACAACTTTCTGGGCCATGTGGGCTGGTGCCTGCACCCCTCGTCAAGCCGGTCTCCTGGTCGAGAAGGCTCTTCCTCTGTTCGAGGAGCTTGGTGGTCTTGCCGCAGGAACTGAAAGATCTCGTGGTAACGTTGGTCTCAGCCGTCCCAACCGTCAATGGGATTACCCCTTCGGTTGGGCACCTCAGCAGATCCTTGCCTGGACTGGTCTGGTAAGATTCGGTTACGAGGATGAGGCCAAGAGATTGGCTTACCGCTGGGTGTACATGGTCACAAAGGCTTTCGTCGACTTCAACGGTGTCGTCGTCGAGAAGTACGATGTCTGCCACCCTCAGCATCCTCACAAGGTTGCTGCTGAGTACGGTAACCAGGGCAGTGACTTCAAGGGTGTTGCCAAGGAAGGGTGAGTCAAAAGTTTCTCGAGTTTCTTGAAAACAATCACTAACAGTTTCCAGATTCGGATGGGTCAACGCCAGTTATGTCTACGGTGTCGCTCTCCTCGATGCCCACATGCGCCGTGCAGTCGGTGCCCTGACTCCCTGGGAGACTTACCAGAAGGCCACTTCGCACTGATCGTCTTGAAGACAATCAATGTTACATTCACGAAGTGCCCGACCAGCCACGATTGATGAAAACGAGATGTAGTCATATTCGAAGCGAAAGAGAAGCCACACCGAGAGGAAGAGGGAGTGGGCGTGCATACATATCCAAGAGTTGAGAAGATGCTTGGATCTCTATACATACGAGAGCGAAGACCTGCAAAGGGGCTCCTGGGTACCATTGAGCAGTTTTGATGCGGCAGGGTATGCATAGACGACATTCGATGGACTCAATACCTATATACCTGGAATGAAATTACTCCATATTCGACTCGGCCCATTCAACCAATGGAACCATAATGAATCTGTCATTCCTGCGTGCTTCACGTTTTCTTTGGCGTGACATTTTGTTATCGTTGTTTCATGCTTAGACTCCTCAGGTCGAGGCCCGTTTTGAAAAGAACAATGGTTGAATGGCGCATGATGAGTTTCTTTACGAAAGCTGTAGCAAACCGAGCACGACTGTGTTCGATCGACAGTGATATATCGAAACACACCTTTCAGCTCTCGAGAACCATCAAATCATGTGTAGTGGAGCTGACATATGGTCGACGATTTTTTTCTGCAAGTTTTGGGTAGCACCCTGGCTATACCGGACCATGAACTCAAGTCGTGCCGTCATTGCCGTGCTGAGCGGAATTTGTACCGCAAATATTGTCGTTCACCTTTCGTTAGAACACAGGAACGACAAGTCTACCACAGCTACTTCGGGAATTAAAAGCATAGTTTTTGTGTGAATACAAGGTCTGAGCATATAAATACTTTATTACTCGTCATCTCAAGGGAACGAGTCGTCAAGCAAAGGGAGCATATCCGTACTTGTCAATCAAAGGGAGCGTTTACGAGGCGGATGTGGGGCCGTCTTTGGCCGCATCTCGGGCAACCTGCGTGGACTGTTCAAAGTTTCCCGATGACTGGTTTGAGATTTTTGCTTCTGTGATCTACGCTCTTTGCTCTAACTCTTTGACTCATTTTCAGGGTATGCTGGTCTGCTGAGGACTCCTGGGTTCGTCGACTTGCCAGACTTGCTGGACTTGCGCAATTGAACGAGAACGAAACTGGACGTTCTCACGACTTTGCGACACGGGTAAACGCCGACATCGCGATACAAGGACCGGACTTCTTTCCACGAAGGTGCCATCATTGTGAGGAGTTACAGGCAGAACTAGCTGGGTATACTGGACCAGCATTGAGGGGTAACGACCCGAGGACTGGATTCACAATTGATTGCGATCAAAGAAAGAGCAAGGACCTACACAAAAGAGACAGGATACAATACACCATCACGATGATCGAAGAAGAAGAACACCCCTCGCCCCAGGTGTCAAAACCTTCGACAAACACCGACACCGACTCGATCCACTCGACGCAGTCCATCCGCAACGAGCAAAGCACCAATCGCCTACAGCTCGTCCGCAGCTATGCATCCGGCTACTCAGGCTACGGCCCGGAAACCACCGCCTACGCAGACATAAACCTCAAGCACACGACCACAGGCGCAACACTAGGCTCAGTCGCAACCAACGATCCAAACTTCGAAGTCGACTGGACCGACGACAATGATCCTGAAAACCCGAGGAATTGGTCAATGGCATACAAAGCTTTTGTGGTGTTTGTGATGAGCTATGCGACTACTGTTACGGTGTTGTATTCGACGTCATATACGGTGACGGTGGGGAAGTTGGAAAAGGTGTTTGATGTGGGGCATCTTACTGCTTTGCTGGGCCTTACTACCTATCTTATTGGTATGGCTGCTGGTTCTACTGTGCTTGCGCCTTTGTCGGAAATGTATGGACGCCGCCCCGTGTATATTTTCAGCACTGCTATTTTTGTCATTCTTATATTGCCTTGCGCGTTGGCGAAGAATATTGAAGCGCTGCTGATACCGAGATTCTTTGGTGCGTTTGCGGCGGCGAGTTTGGTGTCTAATGCTCCTGGGTCAATCAATGATATTGTGGTGGAGGAGTATAGGGCTTTGGCGTTTAGTATTTGGGCTATTGGGCCCTTGAATGGGCCGGTTGTTGGTCCCATCGTTGGCGGGTTTACTTTTCAATATTTGGGATGGCGATGGTGAGTTGCTTCCTCTTTCTCTGCTCCTTCCATTGCAACGAGTGTAAGATTTGCTGACAACACACGACAGGACCAATTGGTTGGTCATGATTCTCGCTGGCGTTGCATTTGCATTTGTGGCGATTGTGAAAGAGACATATGGACCTACGATTTTGAGAAAGAGAGCTGCGAAGATGAGGAAAGAGACAGGTGACCCGAGATGGTGGAGCCGATTTGACGAGAAAAAGGCGTTTTTGCCTTTGCTGAAGGTCAATCTGAGTAGGCCTTTTGTGTTGATGGTTACGGAACCGATTTGGTAAGTTATTCTTTGCCTTCCTCAACACTCCACGCATCCGTCTTGAGCAGAAGCGAACAAGCCACTAATCTTATGATCTTAGTCTCTTCTGGGACGTCTACGTTGCGATCGTCTACGGCACCCTCTACCTCTCCTTCGTCGCCTACCCAATAGTCTTCCAACAACAACGCGGCTGGTCCCCGGGTATCGGCGGCCTCGCCTTCTGCGGCATCGGCATCGGCAATCTGCTCACCATCGTCCTCGAGCCTGTATGTCGCAAACTCATCAACTCGCACAAGAAAGATCCAGAAACTGGAGACATTCCTCCTGAAGCCATGGTATCCGTCATCTGCATTGCAGCTGTGAGTCTGGCAACTGGAGAACTGTGGTTCGCATGGACATGCACACCGAATGTGCATTGGATTGTTCCCATCATCGCTGGCATCCCATTCGGAGCCGGCAACGCGGGAGTCTTCGTCTACAGCAGCAACTACCTAGTCCACTCCTACGAACTCTACGCCGCCTCCGCACTAGCCGGCAACGCAGTCCTGCGCTCCATCATGGGCGCCGTGCTCCCCCTCGCCGGCCCCGCCATGTATGCCTCTCTCGGCAGCAATTGGGCGGGCTGCACGTTGGGCTTGGTGGAAATGGCTTGTGTGCCTATTCCAGTGGTGTTTTATCTGTACGGTAAAAAGATCAGGGCTAAGAGTGCGTTGATTAAGGCTATGCAGGAGGATAAGAGGAGGGCGGATGAGAAAAAGGCGAGGTATTTGCGGAGGGCGGAGAAAGATGCTGTGCAAAGGGGGGATGCGGAGGCTAGTGTTGGCGGAGTAGGGAAGACGGGGGCTGCGGTTGCTGAGGAGAGGGATATTGAGAAGGGGGCTTAAAAAGATAAGACATAATCACAGAGAGACATCATATTCAAAATATAGAGGTAGATGTCATCATATTATGACAAGATCTAACGAAGTTCTTGAAACCATGACACCTTATCCATATTCATGTAGCAGAAGAGTCTCCCTAAGGGCCAATCGTTGTTCCCTTGTCGACTCCACCAGCAAAACATGCATCGAACGGCATTGAAGACTGACTTCATCATCACCCAAGGCTTTGCCTCCAAACCATGCTGCAAACAGCCGGGAAGTTCAACCGAAAGTCACGATCGGGACTGGAAGCTTGACTGCAGCTGAGTGAGACACCCTCCTCTCTCGTGTTTTTGTGTTGAATCATACTCCATTTGGCCCGTGGGCTCTGCCAGGAGAGCTATGTAACTACTCGGCTATCTATAGATACGTGTCTTGTAGCGCCAACATAAGACCTCAATGGGGCCCGGTATCAATACTTACCTCTGCTTTCGCGTTTCGCTTCATCCTTCTTTCTGTTTCTATTGTCAATCTGGTCTTACGTCCTTGCTTCGTGTGCTTACGTACTTGCGTCTCTTCTAGCTGCCTGCTCTCTCGTGTCTTTTTCCTGCTGAGAATATTGTTCGCCACGTCCCAGGTCCTCCCACCGTTGCTTTAGTCTTGGGTAGATGACGAGGCTCGGGACTGAGTATGGTCTTACCTCTAAGCTCACCAGTCTGATGAGGAGGTGCCTTGGACTCAGACGCTCATTATAGCCGCACCTTGTTGTCTCAAGTCGCTACCGTTCCTATGTATGAGCACACTGATCTTGGAGCGCAGGAATAATAGCTACACATATATTGAAGTTCCTGCATTAGTCTATTGATTCTCGCTTAACCGCCTCTCCAAGCTTCCGCTTTGTCCTCCATTTGTAAGATGTGTTTTAGTCTGACATAAAATCCGTGTGCCCCTTGAATCTTCATCTTTTCGTGTCAGAGAGGTACCACCCTACGTTTAAAAATCAATTATGATTCCTGCGTACATCTGGCTTGTCCAACATGACCTAGATCCTGAACACCTCCTCCTCTGTAGGATCAAAAGCCGATCCTCATATAATGCGGATGTCGTTGAGGCTTATCTGATCTACATTGAATATTCATGCTTCTCCTGGAAACGAGTCTGTACATTCGAAAGAATCAAAGTACCATCAGCTCTACGGCGGCGTCGTTTGTATTCATGATTAGCATGAGAGCAAGCCGTAACCAGCTCAAGACGTTTTCTATATTCCGCGGGAACTGGCGCTCCAGATCCGTACTCTGGAGTGCCTGGAATCTGACGTTTGATCCACCAAGCCATGTGTCTCTGGAAGATGACTTCGCTATCGACGGATATCATCAGAGATTGGTGGAAATCTGGTTTGAAGTCCAGGAATGGACTGGTGCAGAACTCGCGTCTGAGTGTGGTGTTGGATCCTCCTCGGAAGTTCCAGCGAGGATATGTCCTGCTTTCCATGTCGTCAATCTGCATTCTGTCCGCTTGAGCCGATGCACGGGGATGCACGTCGAACTTCTCCCATATGATGGCGTGCTTGTTTCCGATGTTGAGACCCTTTTCGCCTGCTGATTCATTGATCAACATGGACCAGACGCTCGAGAAGCCGATCTCCGTAGTATCGCCCTCGCTACGTAGACGTCAGTATTGAGCTTGTAGGTCTCACTGGATTTCACTCACAAATCAAGACCGATGAAACAGAAGTCATCTCTCAGTGAACGTTTTCCGCCATCCTTGTTGTTCAACTCTTGGATTCTAGCCAGAATTATCGCAAGGAAGATACGCAGGGTAAGCTCGCTATCACCAGCAGCGTTGTGTATCATCGCGCCCGGCAGTTTCGCCCGCTCGGCCTCTGTCTTGGGTTTGACAGCTTCAAGATTCTTCTGCGTGACCTTATCGATGTTGATCCTCTCGGCAGCCGGTCCCAGGCCTATCGAGCTGTGCGAAAGCTTCGAAATCAGAATACACGTCGAGCACCAACAAACTTACCATACTTCTCCTTTGGCTTGCCTTCCTTAGGATAGCGTTTAGTGAACCACTCCTGGACGTCGAGTACATGCGCAAAACAAGCATTCCTGCCCCAAGTCAGTAAAGGCCAGCACCGTCGATTTTTCTCTAGCATATCTTACGAATCAATCCCCATTTTCTTCATTTTTTCTTCATCGCCACTGTTAAGGTAACTACGGTCCCAGTAGACTAGGACATTCTTCAACTGTCCTGGCAGAACAGCGGGTTTGACGGTGGGATCGGTAATGTATTTAATAAATTCATCGAGAGGAGTGGTGTCCTTTCTGGGGGCATCGTGGCCCCAGTCCATGGCATCTTTCTTCTCGTTGCCGGTGGCTGCCATGATGATTAGTCGATGTTGGACTCTGTTGCTATTGGGATCTAGATAGAGGGAATGGGTTGCGATGTCTTCTATCGACCCACAGGCTTCCTTTGACTACATATATCTTCGGTCGGTCGTCTGCCATTATTCTCCGGATTCGTCTTGTTTCTAAATGCGGATGTATACCGGATACGGCCTGATGCGAATTCCTTTGTCTGAGATATCCAAGCCGAGCGGAGTAGAACAACCGGCAGTTTAGACCGCATTGAGAACAAAGAGAAATCTTGTCGACTGCAACAGTCAGCCGTCTACATCATGAATGAAATTCCTCGAGATCGGAGAGTCAGATGTTATATACTCAAACTTGCTTTGCGAGCTGAAGAATGTTTTGTTGTGGATTCATACTATGCCAAAGTCAATGCTCCACGAAGGCAAATCTATCATCTTATTTCGAGTCACTCGCTGAGTGCTAGATGCTGCAGTAAGTTCTGAGCCACAGCCGGCAACAGCAATCAGGCTTGATCTTGCACAAGAGAAGAAGCTAAATGGTACTCCCGTTGGACAACTGCTATACGATCTCCGTCTCCAGGATACAGGATGAACAAGTCTTACCGGGTTTGGAGATTAACCAAGATAGGGAAATTTAGAATTGCTAGCTACTGGTGCTGCCAATAATGTCTGCAAGGAGGCAGTGGCCTCTTTAATGAAGAAGCAGCATTATCGAAGTATGAAATGAACAAAGGAAATAGAAAACAAACGTCCCTAATCTCTCGAACTGTAGATGATCCACTCCGTCCTTGCCGATCTCAGGTGGGCAAATGGAGCTCTCGAGGGGCTCCTGGCTGTAAGAAAGCAAAGCCTTAGTGTTGTCGGTCCTTATACAAAGCGCTTGCGTCGAAGTACGTCGATTTGATGAAGTGCTTCTAATTTTGGTGTCCTCCTTTTGTAGACTCTGTCAATTCTTCTTTGCTCGCTGAAGTCTCTCTTCTGAACTATTAATAGGGCACGCGAGTCTCCTTTTTGAAGTAGTGCTAATGGTATTGTGGCTTATCTCCGAGTCACATGTTGTACTCCTCTTCGTCGAAATTCTTAGCAGCTCTTCCTCGTCCACGACCCTGTCTAGGTGGACGAATGATTTGGCTAGCCTTGTTACGCGGGTGTGCCTTGTGGAAGTGACCTCTATGCATGCAGCCAGCTGAGTCTATCAGACTGGGACCTACGATGTCGGGATAGGGAGGTGCGGAGGGGTGTGTGCAGGAGCCTGGGATTTGGTGGACTAGCCACCATGCCATACTCTCTTTGTAGATTATCTCTATATCGATTGAGATATCGATGGTTTGGTGTGAAGTAGTTCCTGGCTGGGGGTAACAGATGGTGACTTTCTCCGTGGAGTTGGGTCCGCTGGTGAAGTTCCAACGGGGATAGCTCCTAGATTCTCTGTCGTCGATGGCCATTTTTCCATCTTGGGCTGCCCTACGAGGGTGGTGGTCAAGTGTTCCCAAATGATGGCATGGCGAGTCTTGATGTCGAGACAGTGTTAAGACTCGATCTGGTCGGAGAAAACCTGGGATACTCCGATCTCCGAGGTTCCTTGTCCCGTCTTGCCTCCCCCTTCACTACGACAAAGTCAGCTGCTGGCACATGAGTTGATCGGGATACAGGAATGAACTCACAAGTCAAGAGCAATGAACGAGAAATCATCTCTTAGCTTGCGCTGCCCTCCGTCTTGGCCATTAACGTCGTGGATCTTCTGCAAGAGGATCTCTATAAAGAGACGTAGAGTGATTTCACTGTCTCCTCCAGCGTTGTGCTTCATGGCTCCGAACTTATACTCCCGAGTGGAGTCGTCTAGACCGTCGATCTCTAGCTAAGAGATCGTGTCCACGTTCATTATGATGGCGGCCTCTCCGAGGTCTGTCGAGCTATGTGTTAGCTTGCAGACCGGCATAATCACGGAGGGTCTGCTTACTGTGTTTCTCCTTTCCGGTCGGTCCTTTAGGATCGAGGACTTGCATCCAATCCTGCACGTTAAGGATGTGTGCAAAGTAGTTGTTGCTTCTTAAGGTTAGTGAGGACCAGGACAGAAGGCTGGTATGTCTTACGAGTTGATGCCCATCTCCACCATCTTGGCCTCATCTCCAGTCTTCATGTTTCCGCGGTCCCAGTAGATAAGTACGTTCTTTGTTTCTCCATCCTTTCCAGGGTTGACAATGGGATCAGTGACAAACTTGATGAAGTCATTCAAGGGTGTTGTGTCTTTTGCTGGAGCGTCATAGCCCCAGGGATGAAGGAACTTAGGGTTAGGATCCTTGTTCATCTTGGGACGTCGAGGCGCCATGTTTGTGGATGGGCGTGATGAGCGTGATGTAGGAGATCAGCGTGATGTATTGAATGAGTGTGATGAGCAAGTCGTAGAGATCGAGCGTGATATGTGGAAGGGCACGTCTTGAAGTAGACGTGGTTGTGAGAGGGGAGGTAGGTGCGAAGTCGCTCTTCACGTCAACACAATAATAAAGTGAACTCACGTCGATTGCATCCGCCACGACAGCCGGCGCGCTTGGCCAGTGCTTTTTCCGTCCGAGCGACGATGAGGATGTGCTTACTCATTCACAATCTCTGCTCGACAATAGTTCCCCTTGGTTCCATTGTCCTCTATGGAAGCTATATGCTACAACCATCATCATCGCTATGCCTGAGTCTCTCGCTCTGGTCGAGCTGGTTCTGCCCTCTTTCTTGGCCTGCTTGTACGGTCTTTGGACACATCTTGTTCTTCTTGCAGCACTTACATTTGTTTTGAGATTACTTCCAGTCTACAATGTGCCACGATAGAGATGTTCTCTTCCAACTATATAACCTCCATTACCCCTGCTCCAATGCAGCATTGCTACAAGATCTCCTGAGCCGACCATTGTTCTCAAGGGGTCAACTTTGATAGAAAGACATGAGCAACACTTCCTCTCTTCTGGTGACAGGCGAATCCCTGCTGACTCTGGTGGCATAGAGGACTCAAGAGTCGACGTCGATGAGAGTGCACCTCACAACGCCAGCCATGGTGCTTGGGACGTTTCCAGGAGTACGGCCTCTCCTAATCACAGATAGATCATGCTTGCAGTCGTAAGCGAGTACCACACCATGGAGGGCTAGAGAACTCTCACCTGAGAACGTCCAACGTGAGTACACCCTTTGCCTTGCCCTTGCCCATGCCTCTTCCCTGGTGAGTGTCCTGAAGTTTGAGTGTTTGTGACTGCTCCTTCGGGTACTTGAATCGTGTCAGTCTTCTACGGAGCAGTGTGACTTTTTGCCTATACATGGGTGGGTTGCCACTGTTTCTGATGATGAGCAAGAGTAAGAAAAAGGTCCACGATATATTTGAGAAGCTTACTTTTGTGTGGTATTCTCTGCTGAACAAGACATATTGTTTTCAGCCTGGATCACATGCACTTGAATGCAATTTGGAGCACGTCAAGTACAACCATTTTTGCTTCCT